>Ga0256842_1000057_pt1 | contig 83020 bp, 81 predicted proteins | sample 4559240metaG_FD_185973 | JGI IMG/M metagenome (GOLD analysis project Ga0256842, IMG submission 185973) | Hydrothermal vent microbial communities from Guaymas Basin, Mexico - 4559-240 | ecosystem: Environmental > Aquatic > Marine > Hydrothermal vents | place: Mexico: Guaymas Basin | collected... | reverse complement strand
TTGGCTTATCAAATCTAGTGAGCCTAAGAAGTTAGCAAAGATTAGCACTTTATGACCATTTAACACTATATCTTCAAGCATCTCAAACAAAGAATCTATCTTTGAAGATACTATATTTTCATCACTTTTCAACTCTGGTGCTGAAGCTATCTGTCTTAAATCATTAAAGGCTTGAAGAATCATAAACTTAGATTTATCGATTCCATTTAGTGAGATCTGTTGCTCCAACATCTGTTTATATTCATCTCGTTTTTGATTATAGAATCTCTTATGAGAATCTTCCATATCTACATATATAACCTGCTCTTGCTTTTGTGGTAAATCTTTTAGTACATCTTTTTTTAGCCGTCTAAGTAAAAATGGTGCTATTTTTGCTTTTAGAATCTTTGCTACATCCTCGTTAGCTTCACTTTGAATCGGAATAGCATAGTCCCTTTTAAAATCAGCCAATGATGAAAACAACCCACCATTTATAAATCTAAATAATGAGTAGAGTTCAAAAAGTGAATTTTCTATCGGTGTACCACTTAGGGCAAATCTATGTTTAGATTCAAGTAACATTACAGCTTTTGAGATTTTAGAATCTACATTTTTAATATTTTGAGATTCATCTAAGATGATAGTATCAAACTCATAATCTTTTAGTTTTTCTATATCGTTTCTTACGATGGCATAGGTTGTTAAGATGATGTTGTGATTCTTAAATTCATCTCTATCTCTACTAGCACCATAGTAAAGGTAAAAAGACAGGTTTGGATTGAACTTTTTTAACTCATTTTGCCAGTTACTCAAAAGTGATTTTGGCATCACGACTAAAGATGGAATCTTTGTTTTTGGGTATATGAAAGATAACAAAGAGATAGTTTGAAGTGTTTTACCTAGCCCCATATCATCAGCTAAACATCCACCAAAACCGTTGTCATAAAGGTATTTTAACCATCTAACACCCTCTTTTTGATAATCTCTCATCGTTACATCTTGAAGTTTTGGGAGTCTTGATTTTGAAGTTTTTAAAGAGTTAAACCCCTCATAAAACTCTCTTGAGTTTTTAAAAACTTTTTGCTCTTTTTGGTTTATGAGAGATTCTATCTCAGGTAAATCAAAAAATGATACTTTGATTTTTTTACCATCTTTTTTAAAGATTCTCTCTAACTTTGAGATATATGTTTTATCGATTATAGCTTTTTCACCACTACTTAGTGGTATGTAAGAGTTCTTTTTATAAAGATTTATCATATCAAAAACAGAAAAAGAATCACCACCTATGGAGATAGAGATATCATCAGATTCTAAAAAATCTATCTTATCTTTAAAAGATATATTTAGAGTTGGTGAAGTTGTGTTATAGTTGTAAGATTTTAGTTTTTCACTACCAAAAAGTTCAGCTTTTGTTATGATGCTTTGAAGATTTTTAAGTATAAACTCTCTACTTAACTCCTCATCTATCACAAATAGCCCATCCTCCTCTGAAAATGTTGTACCTTTCATACCCCTTTTTAGTGAGTTTAATTTAGAGTATATAGTTGTATAAACTTCAAACACATCACTAAAATCAGATTCATAAATAGATATAGTAGATTCTAACTCATTTATAAGTACAATTTTAGAGATGTTAAAGTCGTTGAAAAATTGGGGAGAGAGTTTACCAACTGTTGCTGATACTCTAAGAATCAACTCTTTATCTGTTGTAATTTTTTCAAAAATAACTGCTGGTTTTATGAGCCGTTTTTCATCTCTAAACTCTAGTTCATAGTTTTTATATTTTATATCTATATTTTCAAAATGGGTAAAGAGAATACTAAAGTATTCCTCTAGTTTATCACCATTTATAGTTGTGTTAAAACTGTTTAGATTCTTAAAGTTCTCACCAACATCATTTACTTGAACTATCTTTTTTTCTAATAAAACATAGTTTGATGTTATGAATCTAAAATCTGTTTGAGAATCTACACTAAGAGTTGTTTTAAAACTTTTTTCATCATCTAAAACCTCTAAATCTACACTAAAAACACCATTTTCAAAAAGAATCTCATCACCAGTTTCTGTATAGATTTTACCATTTTGTCTCAAAAGTTCAAGTAATCTAGGGTACTTGTGAAGATATATAAACTCCTCTTCACTCTCCCAACTAACACTAAAAAAATCTTTCTCTTTAGAACTCTCTAAAAGTTGTAAAATTTCCCTATCAAGACCATTATAAACTCTATAATCTATCTCTTTTATAACTTTTAATTTAGAATCAACTACCTCAACATAAGCACCAATATCATCAAATTTAACAACATACTTAAGAGTGTTTTTCTCTTTTGCTCTTGTTAAAAAACTTTTATCTTTTTTAAATAGTTCTAACATATACAACTACTAAAAATCATTTTCTAAATCTTTTAAAAACTTGTTCAAAATCAAGTTCTATATTGCAAGTTGTATCTTCAAAAGTGTAACTTTCTGTTGTAAAATCACCTTGCTTATCATACTTTTTATCATCAAGTTTATAAATTTTAGCTTTTAAATCATTTGGATAAACAAGTATATAGTAGTTTACTTTTTCAGCTTCATAAATCTCAAACTTATACTTTTCATCTCTTTTTGCTGTTGATGGACTTATAATTTCAACTATGATTTGTGGAGCTTTTGTTAAATAAGCTTCATTCGTTTCACCACATGTTAAAGCAATATCTGGTCTTAAAACTGTATCATCATTTACTTTATAATCAACCTCACCTAAAACTTCACATAGTTCACAATTTTCAAGTTGATTTCCTATATGTCTTATAATCTCACTAGCTATACTTTGATGTTTTCTCATAGGAGCAGGACTCATAGCCATAGGCATACCATCTATAAGTTCCCAATCACCTTCCCATTTTACATAGTCATCATAACTATAATATTCTATGGCACACACTATTTTTTACACTCACTAATTGTTAAATTTTCTCTATTTTTAGCTATCGTTTTTTTACCAATACCTTTGATATTTGTTAATTCATCTATTGTTTTAAAACAATGATTTTTTCTATATTTAACAATAGCCTCTGCTTTTACCTTACCTATACCTTTTAATAAACTAAACTCTTTTACATTTGCCGTATTTACATCTACGGATGAAAATAGGATACTTACTAATCCTAATAATATAAATAAAAATCTCATTATTATCTCTCCAATTTAATTTTAACTATCTGTATGTTATCAAACTAAACTCAAAATCATCTTAAATAAATCATCAGATTTTGGTGTAGAAGTTAGTTTATTAAAAACTCTTTGCATATACTCAATACTAAAAGACAATATAAATGTAGCTAATAAATATATAATTATCTCTGGCATTGTTTCATATGTAGAGTAAATAGTAAGACCAGCTACACCAAATATAATAACAATAGCCAAACATATAATACTAAATTTTGCACCTGTTTCTTTTATGATTTTTAAATGCCCTATATGTGTAGTTCCTTGAACTATAAGCATAACGATAGCAGCTACAGTAGTGATCTGTGAAAGATTAAAAAATAAAATAATAGGGATAATCAATACAGCACTAACTATAAGACCCTCGAACGATTGATGAACATTATATTCATAAATTTCAGGTAGTTCACCATCTTTTGCCATAGTATAACCTATCTCTGCAACTGCATAAAGTGTTGCATTTATAGCTGATGCTGTTGCTAAAAGTGCTGTTACAGCTATAACTTTAAATCCTATTTCACCTAGCATAGGTTTAGCAGCTTCTGCTAAGGCATAATCTTTTGTTTTAATAATATCATCAACAGATAAATTACCTAAAACAGCTATACTCGTTAAAATATATAAAACAGCAACAACTAAAATAGCTATAAACATAGATTTTAACATTGTTGTTTCTGGATTTTGCATATCTTCTACAGTATTTGTTATCACACTAAAACCTTGATATGCAAAAAATGTTATACCTATGGCAAAAACCATTCCACTTATAGGTGGCATAGCACTAACACTTAAAAGTTCGGGCTGAATACTAAACATAGCAATAATAGCAAACAACACTAAGATAGTAAGCTTGATAAATACAATAATATTTTCAGATTTAGCAACTACAGATGCTCCAACTAAATTTATTATCGTAAATAATGAAACTATACCAATAGCAAATATATTTGTCCATAAATCACCACTATAACCCAATAGTGTTGATAGATATGTTCCAAATGATTTAGCAACAGCAGCTATAGCAATTAGCTGAGATAAATAAAACATAACACTCATAGAACCTGAAAAAATATTTTCTCCAAAACCTTGAACTAAATACTCAACAATACCACCACGAGACTGATAACGGATAGCTAACTTTGCTAAAGAATATCCACTTAAAAGAGCTATAATAGCACCAAAAATAAACGATACCCAAACCAAATTCCCAGCCATAGCACCAGCTTGACCAATAACAATAAAAATACCAGCCCCAACCATAGAACCGATACCTAAAAATACACTACCCCATAAACCAAATGCTTTATTTTCCATACTTTAAATCACTTTTTTTCTTAGATTTTTAATAGTTTCTACCTCTAATCCTGTTTTTAAAGATATAGTTTCATCATCAAGTATATCTAGTAGATTTTTAGCAACTTCTAGTTTGGCTTGTTCTAAACCTCGTTCCATGCCTCTTTCCATACCTCGTTGTTCACCTTTTTTTTCAGCAGTTTTTAGTGCATTTAACTCATCAAACTCTTTTAATGATATATAGTCATATATCTCTAATTCATTAGGATTCCATTTTGCTTGTGTTACTATCTCAAAGGCATCTTTAAACTCTTTTATATTTTTGTACTCATTTGGTACTATGGTTAAATCACTTGCATTTTTTATAAAGTAAATCCATTTATCTAAGATTGTTTCTAGCTGGTTTAATTTTTTATCAAATTTAGGAAGTTCTATAAAGCTAAATTCAAAATCATCTAAATCTTGTTTATTTGTTTCTTGGTTTATTATGAGGTGTCTTGATATATAGTTTATGTTATCAAATATATTGAAGTTTAGTATACCTATAAAATATACTTTTTTAAGTAATGTATAATCATTACCTTTTGAGAGTTGTGATACATATGCTTTTGATGTGTAGTATAAACTTCTCTTTGTGAAATTACCTAAATCTTTTTTTTGCATCTCTACTATAAAAGTGTCTTTGTTTTTGTTTGTTGCTTTTATATCTAGTATGGTCTCTTTTAACTCAGGTATACGAGGTACTTGATAAGGGTTTGCTAACTCTACATCTACTATACTCTTCTCATCTTTAAAATCTAAAACTGAATTTAAAAAAGAGATGAGTATATCTTTATGATTCTCATCTCCAAATATCTTTTTAAATGCTAAATCATTCTTTGGGTCTGCGAATCTCATTTTATTCCTTTGTTTTGTAGTTTTAAATATGTTAATTAGTTTTCAATAACTGTTTTTTAATAAGTGGATTATTTAGTGTTTCCCCTCTTAACATTCTTAGCCTCATATCTTCATAATCTATACGATTTTTACCATTTTTTTCATATGCTCCAAAACCATACCCCATAGGTGTATCATCGGTAAGTGAATAGAATGCTTTTCTACCATCTATCCATCTATGTGTATCTCTACTCATCACCCATATAACAACATCATTTTGAAATTTTTTATCTTTTAACCAATCTACAAATCCACCATGATCGTGAAAAAACCAAGTTCTACCATCTTTAGCTATAACTTGAGAAGCATAATCTAAATTTTCAATAACCATACCACAATCACTATCTTGATATTTGTTTAACTCCATCTTGATAGGTAACCTTTTTAAATTACCCTCTTTAACAACCACCATCCTATCAACAGAAGCCAAAGATAAAAAAACAGATACAATAATAGCAACAATCGCAAAAACAACTAAAAATGGTGTAAACTTTTTCATAATAACATCCTAATCTCTTCTTTTTTTACCTTTACCTAGATCATCATAGATAAGAAATCTTTTTAGATCCTCTTGAATCTCGACACTAAGAGAATCCCAAATATTTTTTTTCTTAATATATCTCTCAAAACATTCAGTTTTACTCTTTTTAATATCTCTTATAAGGTAGTGATAACGAACAATAGTTTTAGTATATTCACTAATAAAAGGGAGGTTTTTTATCATCTGATAGCTTCGCTCCTCATGGTCTGTAAAACTCCATTCATCAAACTCTATATCTTCCTCATCTTTTTTAAAAGCAGTTGATGGTTTACCTATATCATGGAGTAATGTTGCCATAAAAAACTTAAAATCACCAGCTTTTAAAGCATAGTAAATTACTCTAAGTGTATGAACTAACACACCATGTTGATGCCACTTGTTTTGAGTAAAAAAAAGTGACATCAAAAATGGTTTAGAAAAAAAACTATTGTTAATCTCACTCATTATCTATTTATCTAAACTTTTTATAGCTTCATAAGCTACATCCATCATCTTATCACACTCATCTTTTGTGATGATATATGGTGGCATAAAGTAGATAACACTCCCAAGAGGTCTTAAAAGTACACCATTTTTCAAACCATACTGATAAACTTTTAGCCCTATCCTCTGCTCACTTGTGTAACCTTTTAGATCTATGGCACAAACCATTCCCGTTTGTCTTATAGATTCTACATTTGGTAACTCTAAAAACTTTTGAAGCTTTTTATCCATATATGTTGAAGTCTCTCTATTTTTTTCTATGATATTATCATTTTCAAAAATATCAAGTGTAGCATTCGCAGCAGCACAAGCTAAAGCATTTCCAGTATAAGAGTGTGAGTGTAAAAATGCTTTATGTTCATTATAATCACAATAAAACTTAGCATATATTTCGTTACTTGTAAGAACAACTGAAAGTGGTAAGTAACCACCAGTTAAACCTTTAGATAAAACGATAAAATCTGGAGTTATTTTAGCCTTAGAACAAGCAAAAAGTTCACCAGTTCTACCAAAACCAACCATAACCTCATCAGCTATAAGATGTATATCATAACGGTTACATATCTCACGAATAAGAACAAGATACTCACTATGATACATATGCATAGACCCAGCACCTTGAATCAATGGCTCAACGATGATGGCACTTATCTCATCTGCTCTCTCTTTACAAAGCTTCTCAAACTCATCAGCAGATTCTTTAGCCGATTCTATACTCATATCTTTAGGAACTGATGTTTGTAAAGTTTTTAGTAAAAGTGGTTCATAAGTATCTTTATAAAGTTCAACATCACCAACACTTAAAGCACCTATCGTTTCACCATGGTAAGAGTTAGTGAGTGATACAAAGATATTTTTATCTTTTTTACCATCATTTAGGTGAGCATGATAACTCATCTTTAGGGCAACCTCAACAGCACTAGAACCGTTATCTGAGTAAAAACATTTGTCTAACCCAGCAGGTGTAAGTTTTACTAACCTTTCAGAAAGTCTAACAACCTGCTCATGTGTAAAACCAGCTAATATAACATGCTCTAAAGTATTTAATTGTTCTACAATTTTTGAGTTAATATATGAATTAGTATGCCCAAACATATTTACCCACCAACTACTGATGGCATCTATATATCTGTTACCCTCAAAATCTTCAAGATAGATTCCATGAGCCTTTTTTATCGGTATAAGAGGAAGTGTCTCATGGTCTTTCATCTGAGTACATGGATGCCATAAAACATCCAAATCTCTTGTTTTTAAATTATCATTTATCATTTTGCATACTCTACTGCTCTACTCTCACGGATAACATTTACTTTTATATCTCCGGGGTATTGAACTCTACCCTCTATCTCTTTTGCTATCTCTTTAGCCATCAAGATAGATTCATCATCATTTACTAAAGTAGCATTTACTATAACCCTAACCTCACGACCAGCATTTATAGCATAAGCTTGTTTTACACCTGTAAAATCTGAAGCTATCTCCTCTATCTCCGTAACTCTTTTTAGGAAACTCTCTAAAACTTCTCGTCTAGCCCCCGGTCTAGCAGCTGAAAGAGCATCAGCAGCACAAACAGCACCACACTCAACACTCTCAATCTCTTGATGACCATGGTGAGCATATATAGCATTTATAACAACACTATGCTCATCATAACGGTTACAAATATCAGCACCTAAATCAACATGGTTACCATCTTTATCGTGAGTTAAAGCTTTACCTATATCGTGAAGTAAACCTGCTCTTTTTGCTAATATAGGATCACCACCCATCTCTGAAGCCATAATCCCAGCTAGATGAGCAACCTCTAGTGTATGTGCTAAAGCATTTTGACCATAACTAGCACGATAACGGAGTTTACCTATAAGCTTCATAAGTTCTGGATGCATAACACCTATACCCATATCAGCGATAAGTTCTTCACCCTCAGCTAAGATTCCAGCTTCAAACTCATCTGTAACTTTTTGAAAAATCTCTTCGATTCTAGCTGGTTGAATCCTACCATCTTCTATAAGAAGTTGAAGTGTTTTTGTAGCTATCGCTCTTCTATAAAGGTTAAAACTACTAACTAAAATCGCATTTGGTGTATCATCTATGATAATATCAACACCTAAAAGTGTTTCAAGAGATTTGATATTTCGACCCTCTTTACCGATAATACGACCCTTAAGTTCATCATTATCAAGATGAACAACATTTGTTAATCTTTCAGAAGCAAACTCACCTGCAAATCTACTTGTTGCTTGTGCTAAGATATAATTTGCTCTACTTTTAGCCTCTTTTCTCGCTTCATTTTCACATTTTCTTACTATGTGTGCTATCTCTGCACGAGATTTCTCTTCCATCTTTTCAAGTAAAATAGATTTCGCTTCATCTTGTGTCATACCTGCACTATGTTCCACTGCATGTAAAGCTTCCTCTATCTTCTCATCATACTTAATTTTAAGCACTTCTATTGATTTTTCATTTCTCTTAATATTTACTAGCTTTGCTTTAATCGTAGTTGTATCTTGATGAAGTTTATTCTCTTCATTTTGTTTATATCGTTTAAAGTTTTGCTCTTTTCGTTTTACATCATCTTCTCTTTGACGCAAGTTAGCTTTAGCTCTCTCTTTTGCACTTTCATAATTTCTTGTAGCTTCTAATTCTATCTCTTTCGAGCGTTGATTAGAGTTTTCTAAAAGTGTATGTGCCTCTTTTTCTATCGCTTTTGCTTTCGCTTTCGCCTGATCTGTGTAAATGTCGAATTTTTTACTAGTTATTTTTTTAGAGATATAAAAACCAACAAAACCACTAACAGTAGCTATACCACTACCGATAAAGATCTCATTTAACATATTTTCTTCCTATTATTTTTAGCTATACGAATTTTTGGTGTTAGTAACAAATCACAAGATATATCATAATCATCACAAATCAATTCTCTTGTATAACAAAGTTGAGATTGTATAAAAATTGTGTATGGTTTTTTTCTAAGTTTTTCAAAAAACCTATCATACATACCTTTACCAAAACCTACTCTTTGTAGATTACCATCTACCCCAACACTCGGTACTATCGCAATATCTATATTTTTTATATCATTTAATGTATCACCTGCTTCAAAGATACCAAATCTTTTTTTACGAAGAGGCAACCTAAATAGTACCATTTTAAAACTTTCCCCTTCCATAAATGGGATATAAATAGTATTCATTTTTCTTAAATCAAAGATACTTTTTCTAATATCAGCTTCATTAGGTAGTGGGTAATAAAATAAAATCTTTTTACCCTTTAAACCTTTTAGTTCATCTAGTAGTTTTAAATTCACTTTTTTACTACGATAAATTTTGTTATGTTTTGCACATTTTTTTATCTTTTGTAAACATTTTTCTCGAAATATCTGTTTTGTTAGAGACATATTAAATCTTTATAGCTATAATTTCACTAATTTTACAATAAAAAGGTACACAAATGTTAAAAAAATCTATTTTACCAATCTTATTTTCACTTTCATTACTATTTAATGGATGTAATAACGATGAAAAAATAACAACAATGGATAAAGCGAACAGTATGGTTTCAACAGATGAGTATGTATTAACATCGATAAATAACAAACAGTTCACTGTAAAGAAAGAGAAAGATGGGTTATCTGTAAAAGAAGCTAATGGTAAAGTGGTGATTTTTGATGTTTTTGCTACTTGGTGTCCACCTTGTCGTGCAGCTGCTAAACATTTAAGCTCATTACAAAAAAAATATAAAAATGATCTTATGGTTATAGGTATCACTATAGAAGATGGCATAACAAATGAAAAACTAGCGATGTTTAAAAAAGAGAACAACATAGATTATATACTTGTAAACTCTCCTCAAAATCGTGCAGTAATTACAGAGATAGCAAATGATTTAAAACTTGGTGATAGATTTCCGATTCCTGTTATGGCTATGTATAAAGATGGAAAATATATAACACATTATGTTGGTGTTGTTGAAGAAGAGTTTATAGATAGAGATATAAAAAAAGCATTAGGAAAATAGATGTTCGGATTTATAAAAAAATCGCTAACAAAAACGATAGAAGCGATAAAAACTGTCGCACCAAAGAAAAAAATTACTTTTACAAAAGATGAACTAGAGGAGATTTTACTAGAAGCTGATGTTGAATATGATTTAGTTGAGTTGATTATAGATCAAACTTATCAAGATAAAATTACAAGAGAGATTCTTCGTTCTAAACTTTTAGCAACTTTAGCACATACAACATATAAAGAACCAGAGTATACTGCACCATTTGTTGAACTTATAGTTGGGGTAAACGGTGCTGGTAAAACAACTACTATTTCTAAACTGGCTCAAAGATATAAAAATGATGGTAAAAAAGTGATACTTGGTGCTGGTGATACTTTCCGTGCTGCTGCTATAGAACAACTAACACTTTGGTCTCAAAAACTTGATATACCTATAGTATCTTCTAAACAAGGTCACGATAGTTCTGCTGTTGCTTATGATACTATAGATTCTGCTAAATCTAAAGGGTTTGACCATGTTATTATCGATACTGCTGGTAGATTACATACACAAACAAATTTAGCAAATGAACTTAAAAAAATCAACAGAATCTGTGACAAATCACACGAGGGTTCTCCACATAGAACTTTACTAATCATAGATGGTACACAAGGAAATTCTGCCATTGCTCAGGCAAAAGCTTTCAATGAGATGATAGGAATCGATGGAATCATCATCACTAAACTTGATGGAACGGCTAAAGGTGGATCTATATTTAGTATAGCTTATGCTCTTGAACTTCCTATACTTTATGTTGGAACGGGTGAACAACCAGAAGATCTAACACCATTTGATAAATATGAGTTTGTTGATGGTCTTTTAGATGCTTTATTTGTTGATGAAGATGCTGATGAAAAAGTTAAAATAGTAGAAGAAACTAAAGAGATTGAAAAAGAAAAGCCGACTATAAAGGAAACAACTGTTGAGATTATAGAAGAAGAAGTTGAAGAAAAAGTTATAACAACAGAACCTAAAGAGTTAAAAGAAACTGAAACAACTAAGATAATAGATACACAAGATGATATTTCAGATGATAAAGAGATAGAAGTTGTTGAAGATGCTATAGTTGAAGAAGAGGTTGTTGTTGAAGAACCTATAGCTGAACCTAATTTAGCTGAAGAGTTACTACCTCAATATCTAAAAGATGAAAGACTTGGAATTGTAAAAAGAGAATCTGATACAAAAATCTTAATAAACTACTTAAACACACCAGTTGATACATATATAGAGTTTATTGATGGTAAATGGGGATATTCAAAATAATCTTTATATCTAAAGTATGTCAATATGTCATACTTTTAGATTATAGGTAAAAAATATAGTACAATTTTCCTATATAAACTATTTTAGGGAAATCTTATGGCTAAAAAGAAAATTTTGTTTGAGTGTCAGCATTGTGGTTTTACAACACCAAAATGGATGGGTAAATGTACAAATTGTGGTGCTTGGGATTCTTTTATAGAGTTAAATGAACACCAGCAAGAGGTTGTAAAACAAACAAAATCAGCATCATCTACCTCTTCGAAAGCTATAAGTATAAACAAAATACAAGAGAGTGAAGTTTTTAGATACTCCTCTCTTGACCCTGAACTAGATGGTGTACTTGGTGGAGGGATTGTCCCTGGGTCATTAACCTTGATTGGTGGAAGCCCTGGTGTTGGAAAATCAACATTACTTTTAAAAGTTGCTTCAAATATATCATCACAAAATAAAAATGTTTTATATGTAACAGGTGAGGAATCTGCTGGTCAGATTAAACTTCGTGCAAATAGATTAAATTCAAATCAAGATAAACTTTACCTTCTTAGTGAAATTAAACTTGAACAAGTTTTACTAGAACTTGAACATAGAGATTATGAGTTTCTAATCATAGATTCTATACAAACTATATATTCAGATAATATAACTTCTGCCCCAGGTTCTGTTACACAAGTTAGACAGATAACATTTGAGTTAATGAGAATCGCAAAAGAGAAAAATATAGCTATATTTATCATAGGTCATATCACAAAAGAGGGTTCTATCGCTGGTCCTAGAGTTTTAGAACATATGGTTGATACTGTTTTATACTTTGAGGGAGATTCTTCTCAAGAGTTAAGAATCTTAAGAGGATTCAAAAATCGTTTTGGACCAACAAGTGAAATTGGTGTGTTTGAGATGAGAAATGAGGGTTTAATCTCTGCTACTGACATATCATCAAGATTTTTTAACCGTAATTCTGAACAATCAGGTTCTGCTCTTACTGTAATTATGGAGGGTTCTCGCCCTATTATACTAGAGGTTCAAGCTCTTGTTTCAGAATCTCATACACCAAATTCAAAAAGACAAGCGACAGGCTTTGATAACAACAGACTAAATATGCTTTTAGCACTACTAGAGAGAAAACTAGAGATTCCATTATCTGGATATGATGTCTTTATCAATATAACTGGTGGTATAAAGATAACAGAAACAGCAGCAGATTTAGCGATTTTAGCAGCAATTTTAAGTAGTTTTAGAGATAGATTTATATCTAAAGAAACAGTATTTATAGGTGAAGTTTCACTTGTTGGTGATGTAAGAGAGGTATATGCTCTTGATGTTAGATTAAAAGAGGCTCAAATGCAAAATATCTCTAAAGTTCTTTTAGCAAAAAAACCACTAGAAAAAACAAAATTAAAAACATATATAGTAGATGAAGTAACTAAACTTTTAGAATGGTACTAATTTAATCACCAAATTAACTCTGTTTATAAAAAAAATTGTATAATCTAACAATTTTTTATAACAAAGGGTAGAAATGATTGATGCTGAATTTAGAAGTGAAGAGAGATTTGTAAGGTTATCTATAGCTTATTTAGGTGATGAAGAAAAAAAATTAGTTATAGATACTGCTGAAAAAATAATTGCCGAGTATGATATGAAAGCAGATACACATACATCTAGTATTTTAAATAACAGAGAGGTTTTTGTAGTTGAATACCATGATGATTATAGTCGTGAAGCTGGTTCAGTTTTTAACAAAATAATGAAAGCACTAGATATAAAAGAGTGTATATAATTTAAAATAGGAAATTACTATGAACTTAGAGAACTATGCAGAGGGAAATAAACTATTTAGATCTTACTTTAAAAAAAATAAAGAATCTTTACTTAAACTTGTAACAAGTGGACAGACTCCAAAAGCTTTATTTATAGGTTGTTCAGATTCCAGAGTTATACCAGATTTAATTGTTCAATCAAATCCGGGTGATTTGTTTGTAATTAGAAATGTTGGTAATTTTGTACCACCATTTAAACCTGATGAAGATTTTCATGCTACAGCTTCTGGAATTGAGTATGCTGTTAGTGTTTTAAAAGTTCAAGAGATTATCATATGTGGACATACACATTGTGGTGCTTGTAACCATCTTTACGAAACTATAGAAGATCCATCACTTATACATACAAAGAAATGGTTAGAACTTGGTGAAAGTGCTAAAACATCTGCTATTTTAAGCCTTGGTGTAAATGCTCCAAAAGATGATCTTTTAAGATTAACGGAAAAATTATCGGTCATAAAACAGATAGAAAATATCTTAACATATCCAAATGTTAAAAAAAGATTTGAAGCTGGTGATTTAGCGATTCATGGTTGGTATTACGATATGGAAACAGGTAATATTGACTACTATAATGCTGAAACGTACGAATTTTTACCTTTAAATACACTTACCGAAGACAATTCTAAAAATTAGAAACTGAATATGCTATAATTTTACAATAAAATTATGGCTTATAAAAAGGAACAAAATGGCTGAAGAAGAAAAAACAGAAGAAGAGAGTGCCCCAGAGAAGAAAAAATCTGGTAATATGCTAATGATTATAATAATCGTAGTTCTAATTCTTATTATACTTGGTGGTGCAGTTGTAGCATTACTTATGATGGGTGGGGAAGATGAAGCTACTCCAGTTCAACAAACTGCTCCACAAGCGCAGACACAACGAACAAAAAAATCTGAACCAGATGCTAATTTTTTTAATGATTCAAGAAAATTAAATGATATAGGTATATTATACCCATTAGATTCTTTTACTGTAAATTTAAAAAGTGATTCAGGCAGAAGATATTTAAAAACTACAATATCTTTAGAATTAGAAGGTGAAGAATTAAGTCTTGAACTAGATGCTAATGCTCCTGTACTTAGAGATAGAATTATAAGAATTTTAACATCTAAAACATTAGAAGAGATTTCATCAAAAAAAGGGAAACAAAAAGTTTCAAGACAAATTATAGATACACTAAATGCTATGCTTTCTGATGGTAAGATTAAAGGTATCTACTTTACAGAGTTTGTTATTCAGTAGATGATAGGCATAGATATTATAAAAACATCTCGTATGAATCGCTTAATGAAGCGATTCGGAGATAAAGCACTTAAAAGATTCTTATCAGATGATGAAATTTTACTTGTTAAAAATCATAAGACAGCATCTGGATTTTGGGCAGTTAAAGAGGCTTGTTCAAAAGCACTTGGTGTTGGAATCGGTGGTGAATGTTCATTTTATGATATTGTTATATCAAAAACAAAAAAAGGTGCTCCTGTTATCAAACTATCTGATAGCATCAAACAAAAATTTGCTATTATAGACACAAGTGTATCTATAACACATGATGGAGAGTATGCTATAGCTGTTGTAGCTATAGAATCATCCACCACCAACAAAATCAAGTAATTCCAATTTATCACCATCTTTTAGATGGTAATTATCCCAACTATCTTGCTTTACAATCTCCATATTTACAGCAGCAGCCATAACCTTCCCCACTAAAGAGATCTCCTCTAACACTTTAAGTAATGTTATATTTTCATCAAATTCTTTACTAATACCATTTACTATAATCTTCATAATATACTCTTTTTAGTAGTATTGTATCAACTTTTTTTGATATAATCAACTAAAAGTATTAAAAAGTGAAAATATGATAAATTCAAAAGAGTTGATTGAATATACCGAAAACCTTACTGTTTTATTTGTTGAAGACCATGATGAGTTAAGAGAAGATACAACTGAAATGTTAAAAAACTTCTTTCAAAAAGTTGAATGTGCATCAGATGGTGAGGAAGCTATAGAAAAATATACAACATATTATAAAAATAATTCTAAATATTATGACATAATTATTTCCGATATACATATGCCTAAAGTAGATGGTATTGAATTGACAGAGGCTATATATAAAGTAAATAGTTCTCAAATTATCATCATATTATCTGCTTTTGACGATTCCCAATATCTATTACCTCTAATTAATCTAGGTGTTGAGAAATTTATAAAAAAACCTATAGATTTTCAAGAGTTATTAGAAGTATTGTTGTCAGCATCAAAAAAAGTAAAACAGAAAAATATACAAAAAAATGAAACTTTAATAGATCAAGTAGAGTTAAATTCAAATTTAATTTATGATAGAGAAAAAGAATCACTTTTATTGGAAAATGAAAATATTTATTTGACCAAATATGAGATAATTTTTATGCAACTTCTAACAACAAATATAGGTAAAATATATACAAATGAAAATATAGTTGAAAACTATAAAGTAAATAATGAAAACTTAGATAAACAAAACATCAGAAAAATTCTATCTAAATTAAGAAAAAAACTACCTGATGATATAATTAAAAGTATATATGGCATAGGTTATAGGATAACCCCAAAAGTCTAATTTTTCTCCCTCAATTTATCTTTTTTACTTTTTCCTTTCCCCTTAACTGGTGCTGGACCTTTCACTTTTTTAGGTGCTTCACCACTCAACTCGAATCCTACTATCTCCTCTTGATTTAACTTTATATTTGATCTTTTTTCTATAAGTTTAAAATGTGGCATATTTTCATAATCTATAAAAGAGATAGCCACACCTGATTTACCAGCTCTTGCTGTTCTTCCGATTCTATGTATATAATCAGCTGGTGAACGGGGTAAATCGTAGTTTATTACACAATCTATATTATCTATATCTAACCCTCTTCCTGCTATATCTGTAGCAAAAAGTATTTGAACTTTTTTATCTTTAAAAGCTTGAAGTGTCTCATTTCTTAACTCTTGATCTAAATCACCATTAAATGATGCTGATTCAAAACCATACTTTCTAAATTTTCTTGCTATATTGTCTGTTGCTCTTTTGTTTGCCATAAAAACTAAAACTAAATCCCAATCGTTTTGCTTTAACAACTCTCTAAGTAACACACCTCTTTTTTCTTTATCTACCTTAATCGCTCTTTGTTTTATCGTCTCAACAACTGCTTTTTCTATTATGTTTACTTCAACTGCTTTAGTTGTTATTTTTGAGGCTATTGTTTTCATTTTTGGTGGGTATGTAGCTGAAAACATCAAATTTTGTCGAGTATCTGGAATCGATTCTAAAATCAACTCTAACTCCTCCTCAAAACCTAACCCAAGCATCTTATCAGCTTCATCTAATATAAAAAAATCAAGATGCGAAAGATTCATCTGTTTTTTCTTTAAAACATCTAAAAATCTACCAGATGTAGCTACTAAAATATCACACCCTTGTTGGATCTGAAAAAGTTGATCACCTATAGATTCTCCACCTATAACACTTACAACTTTAGGCTTTTTAGGGAAAAATGCACTGAACTCTTTAAACATACTTGCTACTTGAAGAGTTAGTTCTCTAGTTGGAGTTAAAACTAAAATTTTGATTTTAGCTTTCCCCTCACCTTTTCTTTGTTTCCAAAGTTGTAAAGTTGGTAAAATAAAACTAGCACTTTTACCACTACCTGTTTGAGCCTGTACGATAACATCAGATTTATCAAGTACAAAAGGAATCACTTTTTCTTGTATAGGTGTTGGTTGTTTAAACTCTTTTTTTTCTAATGATAATCGTAACTCTTTTATGAGTCCTAGCTTTGAAAATGACATATAATACAACCTATTAATTTATTATCGACATTTTACTCTTTTTTGACTTTAAAAATGGTATCCTTACAAACTTATAAAACAAACTTTTACAAAGGATAAAAATGATTAAGTCGCTAAGAGGGATGAATGATATTTTAAGTGAGGATTATGAAAGATTTACTTACTTTATAGATGTAGCTAGTGATGTAGCTAAAAAGTATGGTTTTCACTTTATAGAAACACCTCTTTTAGAAGAGACTGCTCTTTTTAAACGCTCTGTTGGGGAATCTAGCGATATTGTTGGAAAAGAGATGTATCAGTTTACAGATAAAGGTGAAAATGATGTTTGTCTTCGCCCAGAGGGAACTGCTGGTGTTGTTCGTGCTTTTATACAAAAAAAGCTAGATAAAGCTGGTGGGATTCACCGTTTCTTTTATCACGGTTCTATGTTTAGATATGAGCGACCACAAAAAGGTCGCCTAAGACAATTTCACCAGTTTGGTGTTGAGAGTTTTGGTGTAGATTCTGTTTATGAAGATTCTATTATGATTATGATGTGTGCCGATATTTTAGAGAGATGTGGAATCGGTTACAGACTTCAAATAAACTCTTTAGGTGATTCTAACTGTATGCCACAATACAGAGATAGTTTAGTAAAGTTTGTAAAAAATTGTGAAGATGAGATTTGTGAAGATTGTAAAAGAAGATTAGATACAAATCCGATTCGTGTTCTTGATTGTAAAAATGATAAATGTCAAAAACTTTATGAAAATGCTCCTAAACTTATAAATTCACTTTGTGATGGTTGTGAAAGTGACTTTACAAAACTAAAAAAAGTTCTTGATGATAATGGAATCAAGTATGATATAGATACAAATCTTGTTCGTGGACTAGACTACTACTCTAAAACTGCTTTTGAGTTTGTAAGTGACAACATAGGAAGTCAAAGTGCCATAGCTGGTGGTGGTAGATATGATAGACTTGTAGAGTTTTTAGATGGAAAACCTACACCTGCTGTTGGTTTTGCTATGGGGATAGAGAGACTTATGGAACTTATAGTGATACCTGAATCTTCAAGAGATGGTTACTACATAGGTGCTATGGATGAAGAAACTGTTGATCTAGTTATATCACTTGCTCATAAAAAAAGAAAAAGCGATAAAGTAACGATTGACTACAAAGCTAAAAACTTCAAAAACCATATAAAAGGTGCTGATAAAGCAAATGCTAAATACTTTTGTCTTATAGGTTCTAATGAGGTTGAGAGTGGTACTCTCACTATCAAAAACTTAGAAGATAAAACTGAACAAACTGTTAAGATTGAAGAGTTCTAATATTAGGGATAAAAATGGAAAAATTTGGTGTAGATATATGGGCAAACGATAACTTTATTGTTGATGATGGTCTTATTAAGTTAAATTATAAAAGTAAACCATCTATACTTAGTATTGTAAAAGAGATTCGTAAAAACAACTCAAAAGGTCCAATTTTACTAAAATTTCCACATCTTATAAAAAAACAGATTTTAAGTCTTTATTCAAATTTTAATGAAGCTATAGAAGAGAACAACTATAAAGGTAGTTTTAATGCTGTTTTTCCACTAAAAGTAAACCAATTTCCTAGTGCTGTTAATGCTGTTGTAGATGAGGGTCAAGAGTATAACTATGGCTTAGAAGCTGGTAGTAAAGCTGAACTTATTTTAGCGATGGCAAAAACACCATTAGGTGCAAATATAACTGTAAATGGTTTTAAAGATAAAGAGATGATAACCCTTGGATTTATAGCTTCTCAAAGTGGTCACAACATCACACTAACTATAGAGGGGATTAATGAACTGCAAACTATCATAGAGATAGCTAAAGAGAGTTCATTAAAAGTTCCAAATATAGGGATTAGAGTTAGACTACATAGCTCTGGTAGTGGAACTTGGGCTAAAAGTGGTGGTATGGATGCAAAATTTGGACTTACTGCTACTGAAATTATTGGGGCTATAAAACTTTTAAAAGATTCTAATTTGATAGATAAACTAAGTATGATTCACTTTCATATAGGTTCTCAAATGGAAGATATTGCACCTATAAAAAAAGCTTTAAGAGAAGCTGGAAACATATATGCTGAACTTAGAAAAATGGGTGCATCATCACTTAAAAATATCAATATTGGTGGTGGTCTAGCTGTTGAATACGATCAATATTCACAAGCTAAAGTAAGAAACTACTCTATAAAAGAGTTTTCTAGTAGTGTTGTTTTTTTATTGGGTGAAATTATGGATGCCAAAAATGTTAAACATCCAAATATTTTCACAGAATCTGGTAGATTTATAGTAGCATCACATACTGTTCTTGTTACACCTGTCTTAGAACTTTTTTCACACGATTATCATGAAGGACTTTTAAGTTTTAAAAAGATAAATCCCCCTTTAATTGATGAACTAATAGACCTAAATAAATTACTAAATAATGCAAACTGTATAGAGTATCTACACGATGCACTAGACCATATAGAATCTTTATTTACACTTTTTGATTTAGGTTATATCGACCTACAAGATCGTTCAAATGGTGAGATTTTATCTCACCTTATCATTAAAAAAGCACTTTTTTTAAAATCATCTTATCCAACAAATGAGCTAGAACAACTACAAATTAAACTACAAGAAAAGTACCTCATAAATGCCTCTATTTTTCAAAGTTTACCAGACTACTGGGGATTAAATCAAGATTTTCCTGTTATGCCACTACACCATTTAGATGAAACGCCACAAAGAGGTGCATCTTTATGGGATATAACTTGTGATAGTGATGGTGAAATTGGATTTAATCCAGATAAACCACTATATCTACACGATATAGATTTAGATAAAGAGGAGTATTTTTTAGGATTTTTTAATGTTGGAGCATATCAAGAAACTTTAGGTATGAATCATAATCTTTTTACAAAACCTAGTGAATATACCATCAATATAGATGATTTAAGCTATAGTGTAACTAATATATGTGAATCTACTTCTGTATTAGATATATTGGATTCTATTGGTTATGATAAAAATGAAGTTTTAAATAAACTTGAAACAGATTTAACCAATAGTATTTTTATAACAGAAAAAGAAAAGATAGATACACTTTCAAAATTAAAATCATTTTTATATCAAAATGGTTATCTAAGAACTACAAACTAAAGGCTTAACTTGGGAATTTATAGTGACATCAAAGAGGATTTTTCAAATGCTTATAAAAATGATCCTGCTCTTACCTCAAAATTAGATTTTTTATTTAATTACCCTGGTGTTTGGGCTATCGCTTGGCATAGAATCGCACATAGACTTCATAATGCTAATTTTAAGAGGTTAGCTAGAATGGTTATGGGTTTAACTCAAATCTTTACACATATAGATATACACCCTGCTGCTGTAATTGGAAAAAGAGTTTTTATTGACCATGGTACTGGTGTTGTGATTGGTGAAACTTGTATTATAGAAGATGATGTTTTAATCTACCAAGGTGTTACACTTGGTGGTGTATCTCTCATCGTTGGAAAAAGACATCCAACTGTTAGAGCTGGTGCTGTTATAGGTGCTGGTGCTAAAGTTCTTGGAAATATTGAGATTGGTGAAGGTGCTAAAATAGGTGCAAACTCTGTAGTGGTAAAACCAGTTCCACCAGCTTCAACAGCGATAGGAATTCCAGCTCATGTGATAGAAAAAGGCAGATGTAAAGACCCTCTAATGCACAATATGCTACCAGATATAAATAAAGAGATGTTTGAGTATCTTCTAAAAAGGGTAGCGATATTGGAACATATATTGATTAAAGACAACAAAACTGTACTAGAAGATGATTTAGAACTAGAACATATTTATGAATCTTTTATTAAAGCTATGAAAAATTAAAAAATTTTAAACTACTTCAAAAGCTACATATAAAACAAAAAACCAAATTAAAGATGTTACTATTAGACTTAAAAGTACGATAGTAGCTCCAACATCTTTAGCTTGTTTTGCTAGTATATGGTAATCTTGTGTTACCAAATCTACTACTCTTTCTATCGCACTATTTACAACCTCTGCTAAAATAGGGATAAAAAGAGATATAAACAGTATGCTAGATTGTGTAAAACTTATAGGTAAAACCCACGATACAACACCCATAACAAAAAGCATAAGTAGTTGCCACTTAAATGATGTTTCATTTTTCACTACATCTATAAAACCCTCAACAGCATAACCACCATTTCTAAATAAATTATGTTTTGGTTTATTTAATTTCATATATAAAATCCTTTATCAAAATCTCTTCCAAAAAGAGATACTAAGTAGTATATAAACAGTATAACATTCTAATCTTCCAATAATCATAGAGATTGATAAAAAGATTTTATCAAAATCGTTAAAAAAAGCAAAGTTATCTGCTGGTCCAACTAAACTAAACCCCGGACCGATGTTGCCAACCATAGCAAAACCAGTAGATATAGCACTCATAGCATCATAACCTCTAGCATAAACATATATAGTTACGATGATAACGGTTAGCATAAAAAGTGTAAAAAAGCCAAAGACTGAAGCTAAAATCTTTTCATCTTGTTTCACACCATCAACAAAAACAGATATTACACTATTTGGATGAAGAGTTCTTTTGAACTCTGCAAATATTGTTTTAAATATGATGATTTGTCTTATAACCTTTACACCACCAGCAGTTGAACCTGCATTTCCACCTATAAACATAGCTAAAAATATGATAGCTATAGCTAAGTGTGACCAGTTATTATAGTCTACTGTAGCAAAACCTGTTGTTGTCATTATCGAAGCTATCACAAAAAAGGAGTATTTAGCACTCTCATATATAGAAGAACCACTCATATCTATATGGACAAAAATAAGTGCAACACTAAGTGCTAAAAATATAAAGATATATGTTCTAACCTCTTCACTTTTATAACCACTTAAATCTTTATTGTAAATTTTTAAATGTGCCAAAAAATTTACCCCAGCAAGAAGCATAAAAATAGTTGTTGTCCAAATAATACCATCATTTGTAAAATACCCTATAGAACTATTTTTAGTGGAAAACCCACCTGTTGAGATAGTTGAAAAAGCATGGTTTATAGCATCAAACCAACCCATACCAAAAAACTTTAACATTAAAATATCACATAAAGTAAGTATAAAGTAAATTATCCATAATCTTAATGCCGTATCTTTTATTTTTGGTGTCATTTTTTCAAGCTGAACACCTGTAGATTCTGCTTTAAAAAGTGACAAACTACCTGTCGGATTTATCATAGATAATAGCCCTACCCCTAAAACAATAACACCTAAACCACCCAAATAGTGCATCAAACTTCTATGAAACAAAACCATATGTGGTAAAGATTCCACATCACTATAAACAGTAGCACCTGTTGTTGTAAACCCACTTATAGCCTCAAAAAAAGCTGAAGCAAAAGTCACATTAGTATATAAAACTAAAGGTATAGCACCTGCAACACCTAGTAATATCCACAATAAATTTACAACTAAAATACTCTCTCTTACTTTTAAATTTAGTTCATAATTTTTCAATGTTAGTAAAATAATTAAATTTATACTAAAAAGCATAGAATCATAAAATAAAAATTCCCTATAACTTTCATCATATATAAAAGCAACCATAGCATCCAAAAGAAAAATGATAGATACACTCATACCTATGATAGATAAAATCTTAATTATACTTTTATAACTCATATATCCACTTCTGTACTTTAGCGTTATCCTCTTCTATACAAAACGCTATAATTAAATCATCTTCTTGTAATATTATTTTTTCATCAAAAATATTTAATCCCATATCTTTCATATAAAATATTGTGGAGTTTGTCATATTTTTTATAGGTTTTAACTCTTTACCTATTAGGTTTGAGTTGCTAAAGATTTTTCTCATATATACAGTAGCTCTAGCACCACAAAAGCTTTGTTGAATCACAACATCAGTTGAACTTATATGTTCCATTATAGTGTTATATGTACTGATTTTAGGACCTTTTATAACGATAATACCCAAAGAGTGCATAAGGTTATAATACTCTATCTCATTATTTATAGCTATAATTTTTTTAATCCCTTTATCTTTAGCTTCTAAACATTTTACTATATTGTACTCATCATCATCTGTTGATGCTATGAAAATATCTGCGTTATCTAACCCCTCATCTTCATATATAGTGTTTGTTCCATATTTTAGATTTATAACATCAACTCTACCCTCTAAAATCTCATCTGCTTTTTTACAAAACTCAACATCTTTCTCTATAAGTTTTACCTCTCGTTTAGTTTCTAATAGCGATTTTGAGATAGATATACCTAAATCTTGACCACCAAAAACTACACATCTTTTTATGGCATCAACATCATAAGGTTTAAGTAGATCACAAATCTCTTTAATATCTTTATCTAAAGCAAATATATATAGTAGATCGTTTGGTTGTATCTCTAAACTTTTTGTTTGTGGAATAAAAAAGTTTTTTTCTCTCTCAACACCAACTATTATAAAATCATCCGACTTTAAGATAAAAGGCTCTATCATCCCATAAGCTTTGATAGATATGAGCTTATAATCTGTGTATTTGAATGTTTTAACATTATTCGCTTTTGGGTAATCTAGTAATGAGGTGATAGATTTAGAGGTGATTTTTCTTGGAAAAATCATATTTTCTATCTGAAGCTTATTTGAGATAGTATTGTTATCATAAAAATGGTTATGAAGTCTTATAAATTTTCTATCTATATCTAAAACACTATCAGCTATGATAGTTGAGACAAGATTCACATTATCTAAGTTTGTAACAGCGATAAAGAGATCTATTTTTTTATCTATAATCTTCGTATATGTTGAGTAATCCTCAACATTACCTTTTAAAGCCAAAATATCTAAACTCTCTTGAATCCTGTTCAATGCTTCATCATTTTTATCAACTATGGTTACATCATGACCTATTAGAAGTTTTTTAGCAAGATTAAAGCCAACTTTACCAGCTCCAGCTATTATTATATTCAAAACTTATACCTCTTCACAAAAAACAAGTTCCCAAGCACGGTAAACTAAAATCACTTTTATAAATTTAGTCTCTTTAAAACTCTTGATTGTTTCTATCTCATATCTATCTATCTGCTCTTTAGCACCTTTTACAACCTCTTTTAGTTTACTATCTGTATAACTATCTTTTGAGATATATTTTATCTCTAAAACTGCTCCGTAAGGAATCTCTGGTACTATTGGGTTTAGAACTAAATCTACATAACCTTTTGTAACCTCAAACTCGCTAAACACCTCGTATTGTGAGTTTAGTGTTAAGTATGTTATGAGTGATGCTTTGTTATGTGCCTCTTTACTTATAAAATCTCTTATGCTTGAGTGTTGTTTTATCTGCTCATTTAGGTAGTGAAATATCTCTAAATTTTTATCATATCCAAAATCAGATAGATATTTTGAAAGTTTATGTTGTATCAGATTAAAATCCATATCTTTATAAGCATGTTCTATAAAGTCAGCTAGTATAGTTTTTATGGTCATATTTGGAATCGATAGTTTTAGTTGAGCTCTATATCTCTCTATCGTCACAAATCCTAAAGTAAATAGTAATGATAAAAAGTTATTTGTTTCACTCATCTCAAAAGCACTAAAATTATCTTTTAGGTTATTTATATAGACCTCATTGTTTTGAATAAGGTCATTTATGATGTCAAAGTTTCCATTTAGTTTTTTGTTTGTATAGATGAGATACTTTAGTTTTGAGTAGTCTGTTCTTACATTTACATCTATCAGAGTATCTGGCTCTTTACCTCTGTTTATAATACTATCTAAGTAGTAGAGTATCATATCACTGTTATAAATGGTATATTCTATATCTTTATTGAACCTATAACTATCATACCAAATATCGCAACGGTTGATGATTTGCTCTTTTTGATTATCTAGTTTATAGTAGTTTATCATATCAGATAGTTCATCTTTAGTTATACCAACTACATCATTAAACCATTCATCTGTTGATATATTTTTACCTATATTACTTCCACTTGTCACATCATATAGTGCTAGTGGGCTTACACCTGTAAAAAACATCTTTCTGATTGAACTATTGTTTTGGCTTGTTCCAACTTTTAGGGTTGTAAAAAACTGCTTATAAAAAGCATCATTTGTTGTTACTAAACCTTTATAGTTATTCATATCCATAACTAGAAGTTTATTTACAAAGTTATCATACTCATCTATAAAAATATATATAGGTAGATTTTTAGTTTCACAATGGCTAAAAAGTGATCTAAGTTTATCTATAGGGTTATCGTTTTCAAACTCTATTGATATATTATAGTTATGTATAAAGTTTTTTATAACATCTGTAAGGTTAGATCTAAAACTATTTTCATAATCAGTAACATCAATACCACTAAAATCAAACTTCATAATGTAGAAGCTATTTTTTAATGGTGTTGGGTTGTTTAGTATATAGGTGTCTTTAAAAATATTTTCATACTCATCTTTATACTCGATTCCATAGTAAGCTATAAGCATATTTAAAAACAACGATTTTCCAAAACGGCGAGGTCTTAAGAAAAATAAAAAATCTGCTGAATCTTCCACCTTGGAGATAAATGATGTTTTATCTATGTAGTAATAGTTTTCTTTTTTTACCCTCACAAAATCGCTTAAGCCGTATGGTAGTTTTTTCATATCTTTTTTCCCATTTTAATTATTTTATCTTTTAACTCATCTGTTTTTATATCTTTAGGTAATGACTCACCAAAGTATATATTTATAACTCTTTTTTTATAAAAAAGTTTACCATTTTTTGGTTTATATTTTGAAAAAATACTACCAAAGATTCCATCTATATAAAAAGGAATTACAACACCATCATAATCGTTATCTATCAACTCATAACCACTATAAAATTTACCAAGTTTTCCATCTTTGGAGATTCCACCCTCTGGGTATATAGCCACCATACCACTATCAAGAAGCCTTTTATGAGCCTCTTTAAAAGCACCTTTTAAACCTTTAGATGAAACAGCTATAGCTTCACCTTTTTTAAAAAATATATTTAAAAATTTCCAGTTATATATAGCTCTATCCATCATAAAACTTATCCGTCTTTTAAATGGAAGCTGAACTATAATCCAATCGATCCAACTAACATGATTTCCAAGTAATAAAACTGCCCTATCTTTTGGTATATTTTCTAAACCATGATAGATATAAGTATGTCTAGTTCTAAAAATCATCTCTATTATAGCCCAAAAGCCCATCACTAGATATTTTTTTATAACTATACTACACATATATAAAGATACAAAACCCATTATATAAAATAAAATTTCACTATCCATTCCCAAATATGCGAACAGTGTTGTTAAAAGTAAAAATGTAACCATAAAAATATTTTGTATAAAATTATTTCCAGCTAAGATAGTTCCCAACTGCTGTTTAGGTGCTAATGTTTGGATATAAGCGTTTAAAGGAACAAGTAAAAAAGCTGATAAGATTCCAAACAACACAAAAAGTATCGCTAAACTAACCATTGAACTAAAAAATGGAATCAGAAAAACTACTACTGAAATTCCAACAGAACCAACCATAACAAAACCTAAATTTATATAATATTTTGATAATTTAGATACAAAAATAGAACCAAAAACGATTCCAATTCCAGCCAGAGCCATAACACCCTGAACATATATGGTATTTGTTACATTTAACTCACTCTTAGCAAACTCACCAAAGATAGCTAAAATAACTTGTGAGATTGACCAAAAAAGAGCAAGAACTAAAATAGATTCAAAAATCTCTTTTTCTCTTTTTACTATTTTCATATTTTTAACAAGATAGTAACCACTAAAATATCTTTTTAGATTAAACTTTTTTTTGTTTAACTTTAACACTTTATTTGGGAGTTTAGAAGCTAAGATATACTCAACTACCGAACTAGCTACCAAAAGCCAACCAAGAGGTGCTATATTTGTTAAAATGGTCTCTTTTGTATTAAATTCATCACCAACAAAATTCTCAAATAAAACTGTATAAAAGATGATACCACCTAAAATAGCAACAGTTGTAACAGCTTGTGTAGCACCATTTAAAGATGTTATGTAGTTCTCAGGTACCAACTCTTTTATATAACCATACTTTGCTGGTGAATATATGGCACTTTGTAATGCTAGTAAAAATGTCATAAAAAAAGCTAAAACAAACCAACCTTGATAGTATGAAAAAGTGATAACTAAGGTGATAAAAACAGCAAAAAGTGCTGAATATCTCATAATGCTATTTTTATAAAATCTATCTGCTATAAAACCTGATGGTGAAAATACTAAGATAAAAGGTAATAAGATAAGAGCATTTACAACAGCGGTTAAAATGATCTGTGTTTCACCATCATACACCTTAAATATGGTGTTTTGTATAATTATCTTATGACCTAAATCGGTAAAAGCATTTAAAAAAACAACTACAAGATAGTTTAATACCCCTGTAATTGCTAAAAGTTTACCCATAGATATTAGTGAACAAGAGTGGTACTCCACCCCTCATAATAACCACCCTCTTTTTTAACAGCTTCAAAAAGTTCAGTTACAACTTTTTTAACCTCATCCTCATCAACACTATGCTCTTTAACTAAAACAATTCCATGCTCAAAATCATCACTATCGATCTCATCTTTAAAACTAAAACCATCTAAATCAAGTGTGTTTATGAATCTATTTTTAGCTGTTGGTGTTTCAAAAGATAGATAATGCTCAACAACTCTAGGTGTTGTTAAAATATCATCCTCCTCTTTAAGTAAAAAGATTATTTTAGAACTTTGGATATGAGCTAACTCTAACTCTGTTGGGAAAAGTTGAGTTTCATAAAAACCCCATTTTTTATCTTTTACTATGTTACTTTCATAAACATAACCAGTATCTTTTAACATAGCAGTAACCATATTGTTCAACTCTTTAGCAGATGAAGCACAAAAATAAAATTCACTCCACCCATCAACAACTCTACTACCTATATACTTAGCTTTATCCTCATACTCAACACCAATAATTAGAGATTCTTTACTCTCTAAAAACTCTTCATAATCTTGTTCAGAAGTGTTATCACCATCATATTTTATAAATACACTAAATAACCAAGGCATACCATCTTTATACTCACCTGCACCCATCACAACTTCCATATTTATAACTCTACCATCTTCTACTCTTGTAAAATAATCTCTCATTATAGTTTCTCTACTTTAAAAAAAATTTTTATATATGTTTTATTCTACATAATTTCATCTAAAAAGGATATAAATAAATCTAACTTATAAGTTTAAATATATATATAATTTAGTAGAATATGTATAAATTATAATTAAAGAATATAAATGTTAAAAAAAATTCTTATTATCGATAATGATTCTTCATATCCGAACACACTAAAAAGTAAGCTAGAAACTAATCTTGATGTAAGTTGTCATATATCAGCTAAAACTCTAAACTCAAAAGATCTTGATGATTATGCTATATATTTCATAAGATTAAATAACGAAAATAAAAATGTTATAGATAAGTTAATTGATAATGACAAAATAGTTATCATATTAACCACCTCTGATGATATTGATACAAGAAAAACCATCCAAAGTTCAGGTGCTTCTGACTATATTTTAACACATAAAACAAGCACTGGAGATGTTGCTCTTACTATAACTACAAGATTAATTAACAATACTGATTTAACAGTTATGATTGTTGATGATTCATCTCTTATTCTTCATACTTTAGCTATTATCCTTGAAACTCAAAATCTTAACTATATTAAATGTAAAAATGGTAAAGAGGCTTGGGATTATATAAACGATTCATCAAATAAAAAAATAGATTTAATCATAACAGACTATGAAATGCCCATAATGAATGGTTATGAACTTATTAAACTAATCAGAACAAAATTTCCTTTAGAAGAACTTCCTATTTTAGTTTTATCGGGAACAGAAGATACAGCTATAATCGCTAGATTCTTAAAAAATGGAGCAAATGATTATATACCAAAACCATTTATAAATGAGGAGTTTATAGCTAGAATCTCAAATGCACTAAACATACTAGATATGTTTAAAAAGATTAAAAATATGGCTATGACAGACCATCTAACAGGATTACATAACAGGACTTATTTTTATCAAGCAGGTGAACAACTACTTGCAATAAAAGAAAGATCGCAAACAGCACTTACAATATGTATGATAGATATAGATAATTTTAAATCTATCAACGATACATATGGGCATGATACTGGTGATAGAGCTTTAAAGTATATTGCCAATGCTTTAAAAAATAACATAAGAAAATCAGATATAGTGATTCGGTTTGGTGGGGAAGAATTTATTATACTTTTACCAAATTGTGTAGTAAAAGAGGCATATAGAGTTATAGAAAACTTAACTAAAACCATATCAAACTCTAGATTTAAACTAGATAATGGAAATGAGATTCAGATAACTATCTCATCAGGAGTTACATCTAAAATAAGCTCATTAGATTCTATGGTTATTAAAGCTGATAACTATATGTATATAGCTAAACAAAGTGGGAAAAATAGGGTCTATACAGAAGAGTTAGATTAGGATTATAAAAATCCTAACCAATAAATTTTCAACATAACTATACTGAAAATATTAAATATCTACGATAGAATTAACCTCTAAACCAAACCCACTTAACCCTACAAAATCAGTTTGTTTCATAGATGTTATAAGATTCATTTTTGAGATTCCAAAAGATTTAACTATTTGAGCCCCTATTCCAAACTCTTTCATTGTAGCATTGTCTTGATGATTTATTTTATTTATAAAAACTAAAACACCATTGTTCTTTTTTAAATAATCTATAGATGTTATTAAATTATTATATTTAGTTTGGTTTAACAAAAGTTCTATATCTGGTATAACATTATGAACTCTAACATTTGCTATATCATCTACTGAACCAAAAGTTATTGCTGTATGTTCCACTTTATCATGATCTTGAAATGTTGTTTTTTTAACTTCTTCACCAAAAAATTCTATAGTTTCCTCTTTTATATTATTTACCAATCTTTCATTTGCTAAACGATACTCAACTATATCTGAAATAAAAACTGTTTTTAGATTATGTTCTTCACCAAAAATATCTAAATCATCTCTTCTAGCCATAGTACCATCAGCTTTTATAATTTCACATATAACAGAAGCTTCACTTAAACCTGCCAAACGACATAGATCAACAGAACCTTCAGTATGACCAGTTCGTATAAGTGTTCCACCATCTTTAGCTATTAAAGGAAAAATATGACCAGGTTTTACCAACTCATCAGCATGGGAAATTGGATTTGATAAAATTTTGATTGTATCATCTCTCTCACCAGCTGATATACCAGTTAAAGCATCTTTTGCATCAACAGAAACAGTAAATGCAGTTTCATAAGATGATGTATTTGAACTCACCATAGGGTTTAAATCAAGTCTAGTAGCTATGGACTTACTAAGTGCTACACATATTAAACCTCTTGCATGAGTTGCCATAAAATTTACATGTGTAGGAGTTGAAAATGCTGAAGCATAAACTAAATCACCTTCATTCTCTCTATCTTCATCATCTATCATGATAACCATTTTACCTTTTTTTATCTCATCAATAGCTTCTAATACTCTTTGTATAGGGGTCATATCATCTCTTTTTAATAATTTGAATTTATTATATATAAATCTTTATTAAAAGGAGTTCAAAAAAGAATTTTACTTTTTTTTATAAAAAGACTTGACATTAAATATTTATTTGTCTATAATTCCCATCTAACAAACATAAATCACTTGTTTGTAAGAAGTGTCGCGGAATAGAGCAGTTCGGTAGCTCGTCGGGCTCATAACCCGAAGGTCACAGGTTCAAATCCTGTTTCCGCAACCAATTCTTTTAATTTCTAATATTGGGGTGTCGCCAAGTGGTAAGGCCGTAGCTTTTGGTGCTACTATTCGGGGGTTCGAATCCCTCCACCCCATCCAAGTGTCGCGGAATAGAGCAGTTCGGTAGCTCGTCGGGCTCATAACCCGAAGGTCACAGGTTCAAATCCTGTTTCCGCAACCAATTCTTTTAATTTCACTTCAAAAGTTATTTTAATCTTTATTTTCAACAATAGATAATTTTTCCTCTATTATTTTTAATGAACCATTTACTTTCTCTAAACAATCTTTTATTTTATTATTAGAAATATTTTCAAGCAATAACAGATCAATCATCTCCAATATAGGCTTAAGTAAATCACAAATATCTTTAGAATCTTTTTTCATCTCATATTTATTTTTATCTATTCTTTGTTTTAAAATTATAATTTTATTTTTCATCTATTGCTTAAGCCCTATTATTTATCCTATAGGATAAAGATTTTACTATTATATAACTATAGAGTTTAATTGTTAATTAACTCTATGGGATAAATAAGAAATGGACATTGATTTTAATAATTCTTCAAAAGATGAAGTTAAATATTTTTATAAAAATATTTCAAAACGGGTAAAGTATTTTAGAAAAAATAAAAAAATAACACAATTAGATTTAGCACTAGATATAGGTATAAAATCTGTGGCTTTTTACTCAAACTGCGAAAATAACAGATACAACAAACATTTTAATTTAGAACATCTATACAAAATCTCCAAATCGTTAAGTATAGATATAAATAAGTTTTTTGAACCATAAAGTGATTTAGTAGAAAGAGTATTCATTTGTGAATATACATCTATATAAACACCTATACCTATCATCCATTCTATATTATAAAAAATTTACAAGATAAATTATGATAAACTTTCCATACTTTAAAAATTGAGATTATAATGAATAAGAAACACCTTAATAACCAGCTAGCTACATTATCCTTATCTATGTTTAGAAAAGACTTTTTTGGTATATATCATGGTTCTATATCAGCAAAGACAGAATCAAATAGATTTATTATAAACACTAAAGAAGCTATTTTTGATGATATTAGTGATGATAATCTAATTGAATTGTATTTTAAAAAAGATTATAGATGGAGACATGCAAGTATAGATTCCAATATTCACTTTAACATATATTCTCAAATTTCAGATGCTAAATTTGTAACTTTTACAATGCCACCATTTACAACTGCATATTCATTAGAAAACAATATAATAATTCCAAAAGATTACTTTGGTTTTAAAGAGATAGGTTCTATAGAGATAATAGACCCTAAACAGTTTGAAGATTGGTATGATAGAGCGCAAAGTGAGATAGCTTACTATTTTCAAACTAAAAAAACAGATATTATGATAATCAAAGGTTATGGTGTTTACTCTTACAATAGAGATTTACATACAATCGCTAAAAAACTATCTATATTAGAAAAAAGTTGTAAGTTACTTATGTTAAGTAAGAGTGTACTTCCTCTTTCATAGGGTGACAAACCTCAACAGTCTCTTTCAAATCTTGCTTTTGTATATGTGTGTATATTTGTGTTGTTAAGAGGGAAGAGTGTCCAAGTAACTCTTGTACTACTCTTAAATCTGCTCCACCAGTTATAAGTGATGTAGCATATGAGTGTCTTAAAACATGGGGTGAAACACCTAGATATTTTTGAGTGATTTTATATGCAGAGATTCTACTTAAAACATCACCCTTATAGTTACACCATATAAAATCTTTTTCATATTTAAAAGCGAGAAGATAAGCAGTTATAGCTTCTATAGCCACTTTTGCTATAGGGACTATCCTCTCTTTATCACCTTTAGCATGTCTTATATGTAACCATTCACCCTCTATATCTTCCCTTTTTAAAGATAGTGCTTCACTAATCCTAGCACCAGTTGCATATAAAAAAAGGATTAAAGCATAATCACGAAGACCTATCCATTTAGTTCTATCACATAACTCTAAACCACTTAAAATCTCTTCATAAGATAAAAATTTAGGGAGTAGTTTTGGAATTTTAGCCGATTTTAATTTTGTTTTATCATCTTTAAATTGATGTTTATAACAAAAATCAAAAAAAGCATTTATGGAGGAGAGTTTTCTATTTAGAGTTCTTTTGTTATCATATCTAGTTAAAAACTTAAGTACACTAGAGGAATCAAGCCTTATAAGTGGTGAAGAGAGTTCCTCTTCCACCAATGATAAATCACTTTTATAAGCTTCAACACTTCTTTTAGATAGTGCCTTTGTAACTGTTATATACTCTATAAAAGCTTCTAATTCATTAGACAATATTAAATTAGAAATTATTTTTCTTTAGTTGAGATATATTCATCATCTATATAAAACTTTTTATTTGAGATAAAGATATATCCATCTTCAATATCTACATCATAAACTTTATAATCACTTAAATCTTTATTCATCTCTATCAAATATCCAGCTTTTTCGAGAAGATACAATTTACCATCATTATAAATCATACCTAAAAAGTGAGCAAATGGAAATTTAACCTTAGCTTTTAGTTGTAAATCTGGTGTTAGTGATATAACTTCACCCTGCTTTGTTGTTATAAAAATAGTATCATCAACATCTATAACATTTCGTATCTCATATTTTACTCTTATCTCTTTTTCACCCATTGATAACATTTTATGTGTAGTTACGGCTATGATTTTATTATCAACAATATTAAAATAGATAATATTGTTAAAATTATCTTCAGAACTTACTATCACTGTTCTCAATCTCTTTTTTAACTTAGCATTAATGATAATAACTTTACCATCAAGAGTAGAAAAAAGAACCAAATCATTCATAAAGTATGGATTAACAACTCTAGAATCTATAATCTTCTCTGGATTACCTCGCTCTTTAAAAATCAACTCTTTTGTAGATACAGAGTATAATGCCATCTCATTATCAGCAAATAAAACAGCTAAAACATCATCTTTTATAGAAGCTGTAGCTATTGTTTTTTTTAATTCAAATTTTTTCTGCATCGAATCATCATCAACATAATCTATAGTTAGATTACCATCTATATTTGAACTTATAACCCAACCATCACTTAAAGATAACAATCTAAAAGATTCTTCGATTTTTTTAATATCTACTAAACTATCTGTAGAAAGAATCTTACCATTTTGAAGTAATGCTACATTTGATGCGACATCAGATATAGTTTCATTACTATCTCCATACTCTTCCCAATCACCCACAACAAGCTTTGGTTCATACACTTTTTTTGTACTACAAGCTGTAAATGAAGTGATAACCAACACTAAGATTAAAAAATAAAATGATTTCAAAATACTATTTCACACCATAATGTAATAATGCTTGAACCACTTGGTTTAGTGAAGATTGTTCACTAACTTGTACCAATTTTTGATGTGCTTCTTCTATTTTGTTTTCATTCATCAAAATTACGGCAGATTGAACTAATGCTAAATCTTTATATATAGAATCTTGTTTTGAAGCATAATCACTCAAAGCAATTACATTTTTAGAATCTTGTGCTACCTCATAAGAAACTAAATCTTTAACAATAGGATCTTTTGAATTTTTAAGTTCTTTTAATCTCTTCATATCATTATCAGCTATAGCTTGTGAATATACCCACACATCATACATAGATGGACTTAATGACTTCAACAATTTTTGAGAAGCTACATCTGTAGGATTCTTACTTAAAGTTGCAAGAACACTGTTTGCTTTTTCAACTGTTGCTTTTTGATTTGCATCATAAATAATGTTTGCACTTACCATTACAACTATAGCAACAACAGAACCTATCATCACATTTTTGTACTTTTTTACAAACTTTTCTGTCATAACAGCTTTTTCAAAAAATTTCTCTTCAGAGTTTAACTCATCTTTTACCATACTTATATCATCTTTAATACTCAAAAAATATCCCTTAATCTAAATAAACTTCTAAAATAATATCGCAAATTTTGTTAAAGTTTCATCAAACAATTAGTAATACCTAAGTTTTATATGTTAAAATCTTAAAAATTTTAAAATAGGAATTTATATGCAAGTAGATGACGCACTATTAACTAAACTGGAAAAACTATCATTTTTAAAAGTTTCTGACGATAAAAGAGAAGAGATTATAAATCAATTATCAGAGATTGTTACTTTTGTTGATAATTTAAGTGAACTAAACACAGATGGAGTTGATAATAATTTTGCTATGAGTGATAATGCTACATTTACAAGAGAAGATATAGCATCTTGTAACACTCAAATAAATGATGATATACTTAAAAATGCTCCTCAAAATGGAGACCATTTTTTCATAGTACCAAAAATTATAGAGTAATTTTATGAGTGAAGAGATAACTAATCCAGAAAAAACAGAAAAAGAGGCTAAAAAGCCTATCGATATTAGAAAATTATTAAAAAGTATCATAGCTTTAAAATCTTCTGATCTACACCTTGTTGTTGGTAGTGAACCACAAATTAGGATAGATAAAGAGTTAAGACCATTAAATCTTGCACCACTTACAGCAAAAGATATAGAAGAGATGTCTTACTCACTTCTTGAAGATAAACAAAAACAAACTTTTGAAGCAAATAATGAACTTGATTTTTCTTTTGAATTAAAAGGTATAGGTCGTTTTAGAGGTAATTACTATAGAACTATCCACGGTATCGGTTGTGCATTTCGTATGATTCCTATTACGATTCCTACACTAGATGAATTTAACAACAACCCCGTTTTCAAAGAGTTAGTAAAAATAGAAAAAGGTCTTATCTTAGTAACAGGACCAACAGGTAGTGGTAAATCAACTACCCTAGCTTCTATGCTTCATGAGATTAATATAACTGAAAGAAGACATATAATCACAATAGAAGATCCAGTAGAGTTTGTTCACAAAAATGAAAAATCACTTTTTTCACAAAGAGATGTAGGAACTTGTACAGAATCTTTTGCTACTGCTATAAAATACTCACTTAGACAAGATCCAGATATTATACTTATAGGAGAGATGAGGGATGCTGAAACTATCGGTGCTGCACTAACAGCTGCAGAAACTGGTCACCTTGTGTTTGGTACACTACACACAAACTCTGCACCAGGAACAATCAACCGTATAGTAGATGTTTTTACTGGTGAGGAACAGGCTCAAATTAGAGCGCAACTAGCTTCATCTTTAGTAGCTGTCATCTCACAATCTCTTATACCTAAGATTGGTGGTGGAAAGGTTGCAACACAAGAGGTTCTTATAACAAACCCTGCCATATCTAACCTTATAAGAGAAGATAAAGTTCACCAAATCTACTCTCAAATGCAACTAAACCAAACTCAAACTAAAATGACTACTCAAACTAATGAACTTCTTAAGTATTTGAAAAATGGTGTTATAACTAAAGAAAATGCTATAAAAAATTCAAATAGACCAGATGAATTAGCAAAGGTTATAGTTAATCTATAAGCTAAATAGTTCTATATAATATTTTATATATTTATATATTTTGGGATTAGATTTTTTATCTTATGAAAAATCTTCTCAAAATCTATTGAGTAAACTCTAGTGTTTGCTATGGAGGTTATGAAGTTTGTATCACCCTCCCATCTAGGTACTAAATGAAGATGGATATGTTCTGCTATCCCTGCCCCACCAGCTTTTCCAAGATTCATACCAAGGTTCACCCCTTTAGCATTTAAACCCTCTTTTAGAAGCTTAACACACTTTTGAGCTAAACCACTCATATGTAACCAACTCTCAACTGGTAACTCCTCTAGCTTATCAGTATGAAGATGTGGGATAATCATAAAATGCCCCGGAGTATAAGGGTATCTGTTCATCACGATAAAACAATGTTCATCTCTATAAAGAGTATGAAGCTTCTCATCATCAGCACTATTTTTACTGATATGGCAAAAAACACACCCCTCTATCTTCTCACTTGTAACATAATCATCTCTCCAAGGAGCATATAAAATATCTTCCATCTCTATCCTTTAAATAAATGCAAAAACTAAATCTGGAAATAGTATAACCAAACCTAACCCTAAAAGTTGTAAAAGTATAAAAGGGATAATCCCTTTATATATCTCCATAGTTTTTATAGAATCACCAGCAGCACCTTTTAGAAAAAAGAGTGATAAACCAAAAGGTGGTGTTAAAAACGAAGCTTGTAGATTTAGAGCTATCAAAACAGCAAACCAAACAGGGTCGATTCCAAAAGAATCCATCACGGGAACTAGAATCGGAACTATTATAAAAGAGATCTCTATAAAATCTATGAAAAAACCAAGTATAAAGATACTAAGCATAGCTATGCCGATAAAAGCCCAAACATCACCTATATCTTCACTAAAGAACTCTAAAATCATATCTGTTCCACCAAGTTCATTAAAAACAAGTGAAAAAGCAGTAGCACCAATTAGAATCATAAAAATCATACCAGTTAGTTTTATGGTCTCTAAACCAGAGTATTTAACCATCTCAAAATTAAATGAACGGTTTAAAATTGCCAAAAGTAAAGCACCAACAACCCCAAAAGCAGCCGATTCAGTAGGTGAAGCGATTCCAGCAAAGATACTACCTAAAACAGAGATCATCAAAAGTAAAGGTGGTACAATAGAGATGATAATCTCTTTTGTATTAACATCTTTTATATCTTTTGGAATCGGAGCAATCTCTGGTGAAAAATATGAACAGGTTAAGATATAAGCGATATACAAACCTACTAACAACAACCCTGGTAAAACAGAACCCATAAAAAGTTCACCAACACTAACATTCATAACATCACCTAAGATGATAAGTATGATAGATGGTGGTATAATCTGCCCCAATGTCCCACTAGCAGCGACAGTTCCACTTGCTAAACCTTTATCATAACCAGCTTTTAACATCAAAGGTAGTGCGATAACACTCATCATAACAACAGATGCCGATACGATTCCAGTAGAAGCAGCGAGCATAGCACCAACTAAAACAACACTGACAGCCAACCCACCACGAACATTACGAAATAAAGCACTCATAGAGACTAAAAGTCTCTCAGCCATCTTTGAGCGTTCTAAAACTAAACCCATAGCTATAAAAAGTGGAACTGCCATCAAAGTTGTATTTGACATAATTCCATAGATTCTAAAAGGTAATATAGAAAATATATCGAATCCAACATTTGGTATCATTGTAGCAAAAAGCATAGCTACTGTACCAAAAACAAAAGCAACAGGAATCCCAAAAAGAAGTAGTGCTAAAACAACTACAAACATAGATAAAGCTATCATAAAGTTCTCCATAATTTGAAGTTTTTTACCAAATCTTTAAGAGCCACAAGAGATAAAAAAATGAAAGATAAAGGTAGAAGTGCTTTTACTAGATAACGATACTCCAATCCACCCGGATTTGATGAAGCTTCACCTTGTATAAAACTTTGTGTCACAAAATCTACACCTAAGTAGATAATCAAAAATGAAAATGGTAAAATAAAAAATAAACCACTTATCAGATCAACAAATATTTTCATCTTTTTTGAATATGAATTATAAAATATATCAACTCTAACATGACTATTTTTATCTAAAGTATAAGCGATTCCAAACAATATAATAATATCAAAAAAATGCCATTCTAACTCTTGCAAAGCTATAGAACCAGTTGAAAAAAGATACCTAGCAGTAGCATCATAAACCACTAACAACACTAAAAGAATCAATATTAGTAATGTAAAGTACCCTAAATATTTTATAAATCTATCTATCATAAAAATATTCCTTATTTAATTTTTTCTATTTTGATGAGCATATATTATAATTGCTACAAATATACCACCTTGAATAACACCTAAAATAACTTCAGATATAACAGCAATCATAGCACTTAAAGTTTGTGGAATCCAATCTCCTGAACCTAAAGTTGTAAAGGTAACAGTTGAGATATACATAGATGTTATCAAACTATGTTCATGAATCTCTTTTAAATTATCGGGTGTCAATTTTGCACTAAGATGAAAAAGGGTAAAAACATCAAATATATGGAAAACAATAGCATAATATAAAATGGTTATAACAGTGATTTCAAGGTAAAGTAAAACAACTTGTATAAGAGCTATATGTGTTGTATGTTTCGAATGACTAAAAAGATAAATAGCTGTATCGAGTAATAAGAATCTTATAACAACAATATAAACTATATTACCTAACAAAATCTCATGTTTATATTCTGAAAATATAACCAACTCTTGTAGATGAAAATACCACTCAACCATTAAAGGTAAAAGTATAAAAGGCAAAAGCATAAAAGTAATATCTATACTTGTTAAAAACCTTTTTTCTCGTTGTAGATACTTTATAATAAAATTCATTGTAGAGTTTTAGCTTCTATCATTTGATTAACTATATAAAATTTGGAGCATCATTAGCAAAAAGTATTATGTCCCCTGCTCGTGTTTGTTTACCTAAAATATCTGTAAGTTTAGATTTATCTGCTAACATTATTTTAGTTTTAACACTTAGATTTTTATCAAAAAGTTCAGCATTTAGTGAGCCTGTTACTATCACTATATCAAATACTTTATTTATAGAATCTATCAGTTTTAAGTTTAACTCATCACTACTCTCAACAAGCCCCGGAGTTACTATAACTTTTCTCCCCTCATGTAAAGAACAAAGTCTTACACCCTCTAGCATCCCATCTATGTTACCATTGTAACCATCATCAAGTATAATTTTACCACCAGCTTTTATGAGTTGTAGTCTATGCTCTACTGGTGTTAGTTTTGAGACTGCTTTTACTATCTCATCATTACTCATACCGAAATGTTTAGCTATCTTAACAGCTACGGCGATATTCATAGTTTGAAACTCACCTAAAATATCTGTATGAAATTTTATAACCTCATCATCTACTTTTAACTCAAAATCGATTCCATCTAAAGTTGCATTAACAGCTAAAACATCATCACCAAAAAAAGTAACCTTTTCATGTGGCTCATCTGTTACAGAAGTATGTATAAAAGCTTTATCTAATCTAGGTGATTGCATAATCTCTAACTTTGTAGCGATGATGTTTTTCAAAGATTTAAAATACTCTATATGAGCCTCACCAACCTTACCAACAACAACAGTTTGTGGTTCTATAAAAGTTGTAATATCATAAATATCACCAATCTCCCTAGCACCAGCTTCACAAACATATATCTCTGTATCACTAGGTAGAGAGTTGTTTATATCTCCAGTGATTCCACCTAAAGTATTTACACTTCTAGGTGTTGCATAAACTCTAAACTTTTTACTTAGAATCTCTGCTACAAAGTTTTTGATACTTGTTTTACCATAACTTCCCGTTATAGCTACGATTTGGAGTTTATCCATCTCTTTTAGTTTTCTTTTCGCCTCTTTTTGGTAGGTAGCAAAAAGAAACTTCTCTACCATATAACTACCTATATAAGCGATAGCTAAAGGGATAAACACACCATAAACACCACAACCACCTTTTAAAGTACAAAGCATATCTTGAAAAATAACTAAAGATACAACTAGAATCAAAAACCTTTTTACTCGCCAAGTCAAGACTAGCTTTTTATCAAGTCTCTTATGCCACATAAACATAGCAGGTAATAAAGCAAAATAAAAAAAGATTCCAAAATAGATTCCCGTCGTATAGTAAGCTATAAAAGGGATAAAAAAGTAGATAAGATGCCATTGTGGTTTATGATGTTTTAAAATAACACGAGATAATCTATAATCGTACCATTGTAGGTTTGTGATAAGGTAGTAACCAAGTGTTATAACAAAAAGTACATTTGTTACAAATAGGTATAAAGTTTCATATTGTTGCATATTAGTGTTCCAAAGTTTTTAAGAATGTTGATTCTATTTTTGTAGATATATCTTCAGCATGTTTCATAAAAAAGTAGTGATCGCCATCATATATCTCAAGTGTAGAATCTTTTATAAGAGAATCTATCTTTTTTGCTGATGCTAAAGGTGTAGCAGTATCATCTCTACCCCAACAGAGTAAAGCTTTCCCATCATACCACGAAAACTGATCTGAAAAATCCTCATCTACAACATTTTTAAATGTTTGGTACATAGGTTCACTCAAACTTTTAGCATCTTCAGCTACAAAAAGTGAACGAAATTTAGATAAACCAAACACTTTAGCAATTTTATAGAGTGCTATTTTAGCTTTTACTTTAAATGGTTTAGGTATAAATATACCAGCACTAGCTACTAAAACAAGAACTTTAGACTCAAGCAAAAGAGCAACTTTACCACCAAAAGAGTGTCCTAAAATTATATCTTTAGAGGCATTTAGATGAATCAAAAGTAGTTCTAAGATAGAGGCATAATCAGCAGTAGTGAGGGTAACATTACAAGTGCTTTTTCCAAATCCGGGTAAATCTATATAGATATGTCTAAACCCACTCATATATGGTGAGAAAGATTGTTTCATCAAGTTTTTGTTGCTTCCCCAACCATGTAGTATGATAATATCTACACTAGCAGTTGGGTTTATAATCTCATAACTAATATCTAAAGTATGTTTGTTGTACTGTATAGATTTTAGTGCCATTATTTACCTTTGGCACTAGAGATTGAGTGGATATACTCATAGTTTGTTTTTACCCTTTTAGCATGTGGTAGAGCAAAAGATAAAGATTCTAAAGAACCAGCAAAATCTTCAAAAAGGTAGTTTGCCATAGATCCGGGGATAGGGTTTATCTCATTTAAAAAAACCTCACCATCTACCACAAAAAAGTCACATCTGATGAGAGAACCCTCAAAAAGTCCACTATAAGCCCTCTCAAAATTAACTTTCAATCTAGCTATAAGTTCATCACTTATATCAGCTTTTAAAACCTGCTCACTTCTTGAAAAATCCATATATTTTTTCTCAAAATCTAAAAATTCCTCTTTGTGAGGCTCTTCAACGATAGAGAAGTTCATCTTACCATCACCAAAATATCCAGCTAAGTTGTACTCTTTTACACCCTCTAAAAATGGTTCAACTATAACATTAGAATCGTACTCAAAAGCAGTATCTAAAGCATAATCAAGCTCACTCTCATCTCTAACGATACTAACACCGATAGAACTTCCCAAACTAGCTGGTTTTATGATGATAGGGTATGGTATGGTTACATTTTTATGCTCTTTAGCATTTAGAATCTCATACCTAACACTTTTAATATCTCTTGCTTCACAAAGCCATTTTGTATATCTTTTATCGTATGAAAAAACACTCGCATCTACTCTAGGACCTATGTACTTTATAGAGAAAAAATCTAACAATGAAGCGATAGTACCATCTTCACCATCTCCACCATGTATAAGGTTTAACACTATACTATTATGTTCAGTAGAACTAAACATACTTTTTTGTATAAAAGCACCATGCCCTAGTGTAACCTCTGGCATCTTTTTATGTTTACCTTTAGAAAATGTTGTAGCTTTCATATCTGAAGAAGCTATATTGTAAAATTTATGATCTTGGTCACAAAATATAAAAGTTAAATCAAAACTAGATAACTTCTCTTTTATAGTTATAGCACTCACTATACTAATCTCATGCTCAAAACTAGCCCCACCAAATAAAATAGTTAATTTCAAATCTTTTCCTTATTTAATAAACATCTCTTTATATATCTCTTCATCCCAACCAACAACAACTTTACCCTCAAACTCAATGATAGGTCTTTTAAGAAGCATATTTTCTTTACAAAGCCACTCCCTTTTACCATCAGCATCAAGGTTTAACTCTTTTAGTTGTAATGTTCTATATTTTGTGCCACGGTTATTAAAAAGTATATCTATACTTACTTGATCTAACCATCTATCTACATCTTCACAATCAACAGAAGTTTTTTTAAAATCAATAAACTCTAATTCTATCTCATTATCTTTAAAAAATTTTCTTGCTTTTCTTACACTACCACAAGTTGGTATGCCATATAGTTTCATAATATTATCTCCAAAATAAAAACCTACTATTATATCTATTTTTGATATAATTTGGATTAAATAAGGAAAATTATGAAAACTATCACTTTTATTGGAAATGGAAATATGGCACTTAGTATAGCCCAAGGTTTAAAAAATAGTTATAAACTTGAAGTTGTTGGGAGAGATTTAACTAAAATAGATAAGTTTGAAGAGGCACTAGGTGTCAAAATAGAAAAACATCTCATAAAAGATTTTAATCTGGATGATAAAACTATACTTTTATGTGTAAAACCTGCTAATATTGAGGAGATCTCTACACTTTTAAAAGGTGAAGCAAGAGTTATATACTCTGTTTTAGCTGGAACAAAAGTTGAAAAACTAAAAGAGAATCTAAAATCAAAAGCAGTTGTTAGAACTATGCCAAATCTTGCTGCGAGTGTTGGAAAATCTATAACAACTTTAACTGGTGATGTTGAGTTTAAAGAGGAAGCAGAGGAGTTACTAGGAGCAATCGGCTCAACTAGATGGTTATCATCTGAAAAAGAGATTGATATAGCAACAGCCCTAGCAGGAAGTGGGCCAGCATACCTAGCACTAATAGCAGAAGCATTAGCTGATGGAGCTGTAAAACAAGGTCTAAAAAGAGATGATGCGATGTCGATAATGAGAGGTCTTTTCGGTGGTTTTGGTGAGTTGATTCAAGATATACACCCTGCCCTACTAAAAGATGGAGTGATGAGTCCCGGAGGAACAACAGCTGCTGGATACGGAGCATTGGAAGATGGAAATGTAAGAGCATCTTGTATAAATGCTGTTGAGATGGCATATAAAAAAGCTACTAAGTTGTAAAACTTAGTAGTCTTTTTACAATTTTTGGTATTTCGACTTTATACTCCACTACTTATTTTTAAAATTCCATTATCATTCCAAAGTTGATCTTTTAAATTTGGGTCACTTGTTGGTAGGTTTGGTAGTTTTATATAATCTTTATGAAACTTTGCCAATACTTTATCATCTCTAGTTATCATACTTGTATCATCAGCTATAAGGTCTATATCTGGTAGTATTTCTCCTGCTTTTAGTTTCAATCTTCCATAACTATTTTCCATCGTAAAGTTAGAACCCTCTTGGTAGAACTTTCTATTTGCATTATCAAATAGATGGATTGTTCCACTATTATCGTTTTCAAACCAAAGCACTTTTTTTCTATCTTGATTTAAGACTTTAAAACCTGTTAAAAATTCAGTGGGGGCTATTTTATGGGTATCTTTAGAACCATCCTCTTGTACAACTTTTAAGCCGATAACCTTACAAAGTTCCACATTGGGATCCATCTTTACCCACATATGACCAGATCCTACCGATTCTATATCACAGTATCTTGCTCCAGCTGTTTGGATGAGATTGCCATCAAAAGAGTAGTTTTGTGGATCGGCTAAGTAGATATATCTATCATCTAAATCTTCATTCGTAGAATCTGAACTAAATGTTCCTTGTAACCCCTCTATCCTAACACCTTTTTGTGAGATAAGCCATCTAGCACCTGCTACAATTTTAGATTTACCACTTAACTCTTCAATATGAATATTTCTGATGTTGATACCTGCTTTCCAAATACTACTATGTACTATCTCAACATCAGGTTTAGTACCTGTTTGAGTATTTTCTATATCTAAATTATCAAAATCTAAAGTCATTGAGTTTATGATTCTAATTGGACCAGCATTGTTGATATATGCTATATTTCTAAGCTCATTAAATTGAGCTGTAATAAGTGTTAGACCTGAATTATTACAGTTGAGGATAGAGATAGTATCTAGTTTAGAGTAGTATATATCGTTAAGATGTACTCCATAAACATCTCTATAATTAGCATTAAACCTAATCCCTTCGATTCTTATATAATTTGCCATTTTTATATTATATAACATAGGTTTCTTAGCTAATGTGATAGATGGATGCCCCTCATAAGTGTTTGAGTAATTATCTGTAGGTGGATTAAAATTGTTAAAATCACATAAGATTTCAGTACAGTTAGAGCCTCCACTACCATAACCATCACCTACGATATATTGCATTTGAGTTATTTTTAGTGAATCTGTAATTCTATATGTACCACGAGGGATATATAGTGTTTTAGAGATGGAATCATCTAAGTTATAATCTCTTCCATCCCAACCTGTTGTATGAAATATAGCTTTTTGTAAAGCTTGAGTATCATCAGTAACACCATCACCAATAGCCCCAAACCAAAGAGCATTTAATCTACTCACATTTTGTCTTACCCAACCATTAAAAACGACACCACCATCATTGATAGTTGATTTAGTAGAATCATATATGAAAGTTCCACCTCTGTTTAAATCTTTGACGATAACAGTATCTGATGAACTTTTTAAATCGCTAGTTAAATCATCAACACTATCTACAACAACACATAACCAACTTGTCATACCTTGTGCTTTAAGAGCTGTTGGAGCAGCAGCCATCACACCTGCTACACTTAAGCCTTTTATAAAATCTCTTCTATCTACTTTCATATCTGCCCTTTATTTATCTAACACATCTAACATATGCTTTATCTATTTTTAAATACTTAAAATCATTACCATCTCTAAAAAGAATACTCCACATCTTCGAATCATCAGCTTCATATATACTTGATGACCAAAAAGCATCACTAACACGGGTTGTAAACTCTTTATATAAAGTTGGATTTGAGTTGTCTCTATCTACAATAGTGCGAAGTTCATCTAATGTTGGTACTCTCCAATCATTATGGTTTGATAAAGCAATAGAATCACAATAACTCATAGCTTCTGAATAGTTCAGATAATTATCTACTACTTCACCATTATCTTGCCATTCAAGTGTAGATGAGTTTTCTACAACAGTATCACCAGTTTTAGTAAAAGATGGAGTGGCTAAAGGTTCACCCCTTACACATCTAGTATAGTAGTTATCTGTTTCTAAAATCACACCATCACCACCATCATAAAAATTTATCCCCATTATAAGATTATTATCAATGGGGTATCTATCTGATGACCAGTATCCAGAAGATGTTGTATATAAAAAGGTATTTTTTATTGATGGGTTATGGTTTTTTAAATCAACTATCGTGTATAACTCACTTAAAGATGGAATTCTCCAATCACTATAGTTATCTACCTCTAAATTATTACAATATGCTTGTGCTTGAGGGAATGTTCTTGTTACGGTTTTAGTATCACTACCATCTGTCCAAATTAAATTTGTAACTTTATCTACAACTGTTGATATATTTGAACTAACTACAATTTCACTTGTGTTATTATCGTCCTGATTATTTTTAGAATCATTTGATGAGCTATCACCACATCCAGATAATAAAAAAATTAGATTTATACCTAAAGATAATAAAAATACTTTTTTATAGAACCGAATTTCTTTACACATTTTTATCCTTTACTTTAAATATAACGATTGACTCTAGCCAATAAATGACCGATTCCATAATTTCCTTGTTTTTTGTGAGATAACAACTGATTTAAAAATTTATCTTTATATGATTTTCTTTTATCTCATTATGAAGTAACTGATCAGTTGAATTAAAATTTACTATATCTATTTTATAGTCAAAATCAATTCTCATTAACATTGATAACAATAAAGATTTGTTTTTTCTAAACTCTTCTCTTGATATATTGGTGTCTATTGCCAAGTCTATATCTCCACCTTTTTTATTGTCATCTGTTCTACTACCAAAAAGATAGATATTAACATTACCAAAACTTTTTTGGATATTTTTTTGTAATATGTTTAAAACTCTTTTTGAAAGTCGCATTACTGATACTTTTTAAAAAAATTAAGTGCATTTAAATAGTAGCTTTCAAGTTGTGCAAAACTATCTACACAATATTTTAAGTCATTTAAAGCTTCTTGTAGCTCTTCAGGATAATCATGTTCCAATTCATTTCGAACTTCTCTTAATTCTATCCAATTTTCAAGAGAATCTATAATTTCCTCTTTTTCAATATTGGATAAAACCTCACTCATTTTTGTATGACTTATACCTGCTATATCTAAAAGAAGTGAAAAGATTTTAGCACCCAAGAAGTCTTGCAATGATGCAAATCTTTTAAGATAAGCATCTAAGATAGCCCTTTTTTCTGGCTTTAAAGTATTGAAAGTAAATTGGTCATATATATTTATTTCTTTAAGTAAATTATCTATCAATATTTTATACTCTTTTAATGCGATATAATGCTTCTCTATTTTTGTAAATCGTTTTGAAAGTATCTCTTTTTTATTCATCTCTTAATTTTCCTTTGCTAATATATCCTGATTATTTATTTTTACTATGGGTACACCTAAGCTAGTAAGTTCGGCTAAAGTTGCAAATAATAATTTTTTAGTTTCTTCGTCTAAAAATGATTCAATTTGATGAAAATTAAACAAATTTGGGGCTTAAGTTTGTTTAAATCACTATAATTTGTGCTTATTTTATAAGTAGATTAAGCTTTAAATTTGATTCTAAAGTTATAAAAACTTTAGAATCTCTTTTTCTATATCCTCTTTTTCTATTACAGAATCATGGATAATTTCTTTTGTAAATAACTCTTTTATCATAGATGGAATCTCAACTTTTGCCTCTTTTGAGATAGATTCTAAAGCTACTATATCTTTAGCATCCTCTTCACCTGTTAAAGCATTAGCGATAACTGGTGAGAATTTTGTCCACTCTGCTGTTGAGTAGATGATTGTTTTTATAGCTGGATTTGATTTAGTTTCATAAGTTTTAAAACAAGTTGCTGTGTGTGGATCCATTAGGTAGCCATCGTTAAATGCTTTTTTGATATACTCTTTACCCTCTTCATCACTACAATAATCAGCGATAAAAATCTCTTGAAGTTTACTTAATTCATCTGCTGTTAAAGTGTAGATGCTATTTTTATCTAAATCTTCCATCAACTCTCTAGTTCTATCTGCCCCGTAAAGTTCATATAAAACTCTCTCAACATTTGAAGATTTTAGTATATCCATAGCTGGTGATGTTGTAAGTTTTAAATCACCATCTCTTATATCGTAGATTCCTGTTTGGATAAGTCTAGTTAAGATGTTGTTTTCATTTGAAGATATAACAAGTTTTTCAACTGGAAGACCCATATTTTGAGCATAGAAACCACCAAGAACATTACCAAAGTTTCCACTAGGAACATTTAAGTAAATTTTCTCACCAATCTTAATCTCATTTTGTCTAACTAACTCTAAGTAGTTATGTATATGGTAAACGATTTGAAAAATAATTCTACCAAAATTTACAGAGTTAGCAGCAGAAAGAGAGATATTTTTCTCATCTAAAATTTTAGCAAAATTATCACTTGCTAACAATCTTTTAAGTGCTGATTGAGCATCATCAAAGTTACCATTGATTCCGATAACTTTAAGGTTTTTAGCTTCCTCTGTAACCATCTGAAGTCTTTGAACATCAGAAGTACCATTTGCTGGGTACATACAAACAACTTGTATGTTTTTTTGATTTTTAAAAGTCTCTAGTGCTGCTGGACCAGTGTCACCACTTGTTGCTGCTAAGATCAGGTAGTTTTCCTCTCTTTTTTGTGCAACAGAAGAGAGAATCTTACCAAATGGTTGAAGTGCCATATCTTTAAATGCACGAGTTGGACCATGGTAAAGTTCACTAATAAAAAGGTTATCTTTATGTTTTACAACTGGAACTGGGTTTGAAGCATCATCAAATTTATCATAAAGTGATAAAGCTTCATCTATAACTGATTGTTCAATATCTATCTCAAATTTAGCTAACATATCTGAAGCTAACTCTTTATATGAAGAGTTTATATGTTTGTTTAAAAACTCCTCCCCTAATTCAGGAAGAGTCTCCGGCACATAAAGTCCACCAAAAGAGGCGATAGGGCTTAAAATAGCCTCAGAAAAAGTTACTGTTTTAGGTTTTGATTCATCAATTCCACGAGTTTGAATAAAGTTCATAGTTAAATTCCTAGTTGTCACAAATTTTTTAGAATTATAGCTAATAATTATTTAAAAAGTCTAATCGGATTTATATGATAAGATTTTTGAGTTACTTCAAAAATCAGCTCATCACTAACTCTACCTATAGTGTAACCTTTTTTAATTTTTTTACCTTTTCTAATATTTGGTGAAATTTGAGATAGATTAGCATATATAGTATGTAAACCATTTTTATGCTCAACAATCACTATATTATCTAAAACTGCTGTTTTATCAGCATAAATAACTTTACCATTAAATACGGTTTTTACTTTAGCATTTGCTCTTTTTGGTTTCAATGAGATAGATTCATTAAAGATTTTTATACCATAAATAGGGTCGGTGTATGTACCATATTTTTTAGTGATAGTATAATGAGCCAAAGGTGCTATCGTTTTTCTACCTCTATATTTTTTTGTTTTTATAGCTTGATAACTACTACCAAGTTTTTTTACCTTAAATGGTTTTTTATCATCTTTTTTATTTGAAAAAGCTACCCGTCTAGCCTCCTCCTCTTTTTTCTTTTTTCGTTCATCTATTTTTATAATATTAAGTTTGGAAAGTGTCTTTTTAAGTGTATCTTGTTTTTTAAGTAACTTTTTTAACTCTTTTTTATATAAAGATTTAGATAGTCTTAGCTTATTTAATGATTCTTTGTTTATTTGTTGTGTAGTAACTAATTTTTTTCTTTTTTTATCTATTTTTGCTATTTCAAACTCTAAAGAGTTAGTTTGTTTATCTAAAATAGCTATATCTTTTGAATTTTTATGAAAAACACTACTTAACTTTTGTGCTTTCTTTTTTGATTCTTTTAAAATCACTTGTAACACTTCAAACTCTATCATAGAATCCATATCTGCTGAATATTCAGCTTCTAAAACAACACTTAAGGATACCACTTGTGAAATTACAGATGAAAGCCTAAGTTCTACCTGATTTTGATTCGATTTTAAACTATTTTGTGATTTTTGTAATTTTGCTAATTGAGAACTATTTAATTTATAACTATTCTCTTTTTTTGATAATTCTAATTTTAATTTTTCTAAATACTTTTGTTGTTTCAAAATTTTTCTCTTTTGAAATAAGATAGCTTTTGCATTATCAGCCATCTTTTTATTTATATTTGTATATGTTTTACTAAAAGTATTTAACTTTGTATTTGTTGTTCTAATTTTTTTATCAATACTATTTGCAAATAAAGTAAAAAAACTAAAAATTAAAATTAGAAGTAAACGAATCATAATTCCTCTTTATGTCCAACTACAATCAAAGAAGCAAGTAAAATTGATACTATAATTGATACACTAAATAGTACAAGAAAGTCATTAAAAGAATCAAAGATCATCACTTCAATTCCTACACTTCTAAACTGATCTAAAACCCATGGATTTACAGAAAAATAACTTAACAATATAAAAATTAATATACTAGAGATGATGGCATCTACTATAGCTAATCTAAAAAGAACAACTGAACGAAGCCAGATAGGAGCTCCAAAAAGCCCCATTATACTCATCCTTTCACTATGTTTAAATTGCCAAATTTTCAACTCTTTAAAAATCAATAAAATTGTAACTAACAATATAATTACAGCAAAAACACTAACAACACCTTTAAATAATAGTAAAAGCTTATATGTTTTATCATGGATATTTGAAAAATCTTCAACTTTATAAATTGAATGATTTTGAAATAATTTTTTTGTTAATTGCTCAATCTCTACTGGACTTGGATAATATTTCAAATGAATCTTATAAAATCTTGGAAGACCTAATTTTATCAACTCTATATCTTTTGCATCCATTTTTGAATTTATTTTTTTTATCACACTATCTGGTGCTATCTCTTGTGAATCTAAAACTATATCATCCATTGCAAGAAAAGTATCGGGTTTAATTATCTTATGACTAACAACAATTACAGCATAATTGGTAGCTAGATTATTTTTATATGCATTAATTGCTCTTTCTGTTACTATAAAAATTTGTATAGATGCTAAAATACTTAACAGTGCTATGATTAATGAAAGGTGATTTTTAATGGACTGCATTTATTTTTCCGTACTCTATATGATAATGTTTATAATCAACCATCAATGTATCAGGTATACTATGGGTTACAACTATAATTGTTGTGCTTAGCTGTTTGTTTGCACTCTCTAAAAGATTCCAAATTAATTTTGATGAATAATCATCAAGGTTACCTGTAGGTTCATCAGCCAAAATCAAAATTGGATTATGTGCCAATGCTCTTGCCATAGCAACTCGTTGTTGCTCACCACCACTTAATTCTAGTGGATATTTTCCTGCTTGGTGCATCAACCTAACATGTTTAAGAAGAGAATCTACTTGATTATCTATAACATTTTTATCATAACCATTTATAAGTAAAGGGAGTTGAATATTTTTTTCAATAGTCCACTCTTTTACAAGCTTATAATCTTGAAAAACTATACCTATATGCCTTCTTAAAAAATTTAGCTTTTTTTTAGAGATACCAGCTAAAGAGACACCACCAACTATTAAACTACCATTTTTAGGTTTTAAAGCACCATATAATGATTTTAAAAGAGTTGATTTTCCACTACCACTAGCACCTGTTATAAAAACAAAACTACCAGAATCAACAGAAAAATTAATCTTATTTATAATTGTTTCACTATTTGAATAGGCAAGAGAAAGATTCTCAGCCATAATCACTTTATCCATGAAATATCCCATCTAAAAATTTGTGTGCAACTAAATTACTTTTCGATTTTAATGGTAAAGAACGATAATAAGATAAAATATTATCATTAACTAAGATATATAGATGTTCTGGTCTATCAAAACTACCCATTGAAAGGCGAATCATAAGACCATCTTCAACAACATAAACTCTCTCAAAATGGATAAATCCACCATCAAATTTTTTAGTAGTACCATGAAGTGCTTTCATCTCATCTATAGATAAAGTTACTTTTGAAAATTCAAAGTTACCATCTATATTTAAAACTGGTGATTCTTCCTCATTTATCATAGTTACATCATAAATATTTTTTTCCATCTTTTTCCATCTATCTTCATATTTAGATGTTACAGCTATATCTTTGTTTTTATTTATATGTAGTGTAGTTTTATTGAAAGCTATAAATGTTTCATAAGAGTAAGCATAGTAGTTTTCACTATCTGTTCTTAACTCTAATCTTCCATCAACTTTTAAAACTCTGTTAGATTCTTTGATAAATGAAGTAGATATAACTCTTCTATGTGGTTTTTTGTCCCAAGGAACTGGGAAATGAACATATATTTTACCAACAACATTTGATGGAACTAACTCCATAAATAACCTTGCATCATAATCAAGAACAAGTAAATTATCTAAATTTTGAATAGTGATCTGTTTTAAAACTTGTTCAATAGATGGTCGGTGAATCTCAATCCCGATAAATAATATATCTGGATTATTTATCGCTTGGTGAAGTAGATGGCGACCAGAACCAAACCCAACTTCGATTCTAACCTCTTTATCTACTGGAAAATTTGAAGCAAAAAAGTTAATATTTTTAAGTGCTGTAACCTCTTCTAAATGGATGTTTTTTTGATTATCTGGCACATTTGAAGATAATATCTTAAGTTCTGCTAAATTTGCATAAGCTAAAAGTGCTTTATGCACATTATATATCGAAGCTGGTCTCGTCAGTTTATCTGATTTTAATAATATTTTTTCATTTTCTTGTTTTAAGACTAGAAAAAATTGATCATCTTCAACCTTAACTGAGATCAACAACTCTTCATCATGGTTAGCATTTTTAGCGATAAAGTTGAAATCAACTTTATCGTAACTTTGTGGAAAACTTATCTCTGAAAACTTTTCTAAATGTAAATGTGGCATATAATCTCTCGTTTAATTAAAATCTTGTACTGGGATGATAGTCTCTTTCTCTTTTACCATCTTCTCTACTTCTTTGTTTCGTGCTTCTTCTGAACTAAATTTCATAGGTGAGGAATCTAATAGTTCTACCATTTTAGATTCCACCTTAACCTCTTTACTAGCTTTAGATTTTATACCATTTTTATCAACACTATATACTTTATAGTAATAAGTATTATTTGGTTTTATATTCAAATCTATAAACTCTTTTTTACGAATATCTGTAAAATCTTCAGTTATCTCTTCATGCCAATTTTTGTTGTATCGTTTACTAACGATATAACTTCTTGTTCTTGAATCAACTCCACTCCAAAATAATCTAACTTTGTTATCTACAAATTTAACCTCAACAACAGCTGGTGCATTTGGTTTCAACAAAGTTAAACCTTGTATAGAATTGATTTGGTGTTTAGATTCTAAACCATCTCTATCTACTGCACTAACTCTATAAAAATATTGTTTACCATCTTCACTACATTTATCTGTATAGTAGTTTTTTTTCAATTTTGCTATAAGTTTATAACCACCATCAACATCATCAGATCTATAAAGTTTATAAAATGCAAAATCTTTAGTATCAGTTTTATCCCAATTTATTTTTATTTTTTTCGCTAAATTTCTACTAGCACGGATATTCATCACTGTTTTAGGTAAAGCTTTTGTTACAACTTTTACCACTTTACTTGGTGTTGAAGTTATACCATCATAAGTTAAAACACGGATTCTATATTTATAAGCATGTTTATCTTTTAAATCTTCATCTATATACTCAGCACTCAATCTTTTATCAACCGTAGCTATAGTATCCCAATCTTTAGAACCTAACTCTTTTCTCTCTATAACATATGCTTTTACTTTTTCATTTGTATGTGGTCTCCAGATGATTTTTGCACATCTAGGCATATTTTGTTTTGCATATATCCAAGTAACAGATTTTAAAACAGGTAGTGAACTTATAACATCTGTTTTACTCTTTACAGATTGAGCTTTATCGCTAAATGTTTTAAAATAATAACCATATTTTGTATTTGGTAAAACTTTATCATCAACATAATGAGTTACATAACGGTTGTCTATAGTATCATAATATTCATCATCTGTTTTAGTACCAACAGTTGCATGTTTATATACATAAATCCCTTTAACTCTTTGGTCTTCTATAGGGTACCACTCAAAAGCTATAGCTGTTGTATCAACAACTATACCATTTTTTGTTAATTTAACAATCGGAAGAGTAGAATCTATAGATTCCTCTTTTTTAGGTTTTGGTTTTCCACAACCACTAAGAAGTAGTAGTGAAACTGCGTAAAATGTTATCAGTATCGAGAACTTCATTTACCTGCTCCATATTAAATTTAGTATCTATATAATTTTTCATTTCACTATCAAACGAGGCACTAAAAAATAGTTTTTCTTTAGTTGTTGGATGTATAAAATATATCATATAAGCATGTAGCAAAATTCGTTCCGATTTTTCTGATTTTGGACTAATCGCATATATATGATCACCAATTATATGACGATTCATACTCTCTAAATGAACACGAATCTGATGTGTTCTACCTGTAAAAAGTTTACAAGCTACCAACTGATTCTTCTCATCAATAGATGGTAAAAGAGATTTAAACATAGTTTTTGCATATTTACCAGTTTCAACACAAGCCATTTTTAAACGGTTATGCTGACTTCTACCTATATTTTTTTCTATTATAGTTATATCATCTTTCAATGGTGGATTTAACACTGCTATATAGTAACGACCCATACTTTTATCTTGAAGTTGTTCAGATAAAAATTCATGTGCTTCATTATTTTTAGCAACAACCATAGTTCCACTCGTACCTTTATCTAAACGATGAACGATTCCATGTCTCTCCTCACCACTTATAGTAGAAAGTCTAATACCCTTATGTTTTAACCAATCAACCAAAGTAGCATCTTTTACACTAGGTGCAGGGTGAACAGTTACACCACTTGGTTTATTTATAACTAAAACATCATCATCCTCATAAAGAATCTCAACATCAAAATCAACATCTAATGCTTTCTCTTTTTTTGGATAAGGTAATTCAACTCTTACTTTTTGCTCTAGTTTTAACTTTACACCAGGTCTTGTTGTTAGTTTATCTTCTATATAAACACATTTTTGTTTTATAAGCTGTGCTATTTGTGAACGAGTTTGTTCAAGCTTAGATGATAAAAAAACATCTAACCTTTGTGTAGTATCACTCGTATAATTTTGTATTTCTCTCATTTATGTCCTTTTTTGTGTTACAATTTTATAAAATATTATGGAGTTATAAATTTGTGGAGATTTGATAAACGTATTTTAGCACAATTTGACTTTTTTTCTATCATTTTAATTATACCTTTGGTTTTAACTTCAAATTGGTTGATAAATGAAGCTGTTCCTATGCTCGCTCAAAAACAAACTGCTTATGTTGGTGTTGCATTTATAACCTTTATTTTTATATTTTTATTACCTATACGAAGAATGAGTTGGTTGATTCCTTTAGTTTACTGGGTAAATATATTATTACTATTAGCTGTTGAGTTTTTTGGTCATGCAAGACTTGGCGCTCAAAGATGGATAGATATACCTTTTATCAATGCTACTATACAACCATCAGAGTTTGTAAAACCAGCACTTATTTTAATGTTAGCATATCTTATAAACAGAGATCCACCACCTATAAATGGCTATAACCTAAAAAGTTTTTTAAAAATTAGTTTTTTTATACTACTTCCATTTATTTTAATAGCTAAAGAACCAGATTTAGGAACTGCTCTTGTTCTTTTACTGATCGGCTATGGTGTTTTATTTTTTGTTGGTGTTTATTGGAAGATTTGGGCTACTATTTTAACAACTATATTATTATTTTCACCCATAGCATACAAATTTTTACTACATGACTACCAAAAAACTAGAATTACAGACTTTTTAAGTGAAAAGCCATCTTATCATGTGCATCAGTCTATAATTGCTATAGGTTCTGGTGGGTGGAGTGGTAAATCAAAAGAGGAAGCAACTCAAACACAAATGAAATTTCTACCTATAGCAACAAGTGATTTTATATTTGCTTTTTTAGTAGAAAGAACAGGTTTTTTAGGTGCTTTAGCTATCATTTTAGTATATGTAATGCTCATTTTACATCTTTTAAGTTTAAGTGTTTTTAACACCGACTACTACATAAAAGTAGTTACAATCTCCATATCTTTTATGATTTTTATCTATATGGGTGTAAATATATCTATGACTATAGGTTATGCACCTGTAGTTGGTGTACCACTACCAATGTTTAGTTATGGTGGTAGTAGTTTTTTAAATTTCATAATTTTATTTGCTATTATGCAAAACTTAATCTCTTTTAAATATAAAGATTCTTATGATGCAAGAGGTACAAAAAGTTTTGTGTAGCTAAACTTTAATAGCCCCACAAAACCATCTATGCTCACTTTGTTCTATTGTGTAAACAACTTTATATTTAGTTTTAGTTACTTCATTATATCCAGTTACTGTTGGCTTTAAATCAATTACTTGATTTTTCAATGAACTAGCAGACACTTTTTCATCTACAAAATAGAATGAGATACCTTTTGAACTACTATCAAATAGATAACAATTTTCAACTGTACCATTAACATTTATTTCACATTTTACGGGTGGAGATATGATACTTCTTTTATCTGTTCTATTGTTTAACATAACTTCAAATCCATCACTTAAACTTTTTAAACTACTACTTTGTTCCATAATCTCTAAAATGATTTTATTTAATATTTGTGAATTTTTAAGAGTTATATCTGATTGTTCACTAACATCTACTAATGAATTATGAACTATAGATAACTGATCTGTTTGCACAGAAAACTCATCTTGAAACTCATTTATAGAATCGATTGTTGTACTTAAAGTATTTTCTATAAAAACAAAATTATTTTCTAAATCAGATGTTTTAAGTTTAAGTTCATTAAAAATATCTTTTGTTACATCAGCATCATCTATCACTTTGCTTATAGCTTGTTCTATATCTGTTATCACACCTTTGATAATGTTAGCACTATTTTGTGACTTCTCTGCCAGCTTACGAACCTCATCAGCAACAACAGCAAATCCTCTACCATGTTCACCTGCTCTAGCTGCTTCTATAGCTGCATTTAAAGCTAAAAGATTAGTTTGATCGGCAATCTCTGATATAGTATCTATGGTATTTGTTATCTCTCCAGATAAAACTTTTAAACCATTTATAGATTCACCTGTCATCTGCATAGATTCAGATGCTTTATTTGTTATATCTATATTGGAATTAAGTACCTTTTTACCATCTTGAACACTATCTATAGTATGACTAGAAGCATCTTTTAAAATACCCATTTTTTCTTTTAAAAGTTCACTACTTTGATTAACATCTTTGATGGAATCCATAGATGAGTTTACTATCTCAACTTGTGTAGATGCCAATTCAGAAGTTTGATTTACTTTTACAGTTGCAAAAGAGGCATTGTATGTTATAACTTTAGATTGTTGTACCACATTGAACATTACAGGTTGTAAATTATCAGATACCCTTTTTAGATGACGAATTACCCTATCAAATTCATTTTTACTTGAACCTTTTTCAGTAATATCTTCTTTTTTTAACTCTTCATCTAAAACAAAAATTCCATTTTCAATTTTAAATATAACTTTTAGTATATTAGAAACTCTATTTACAAGTTCAACTTTAAACATAACTTGAATTACAACTAAAACTAAGATTATATTTAAAAACCAATTTAATAACATCAGATATAGATTAGTATCTAACGCTTCATGATAATCTACCAAATCTACTTTTACATCTTCAACGGCTATAACATCACCAGCAGTCCATGTTGGGTGACAAAGTTTACATCTATTTTCAGCAATAATTGGTCTAGCTAAAATATAATAATCTTTATTTTTTTCAACTACAAATTTTTGTTTTTGTTTAATATCTCTATGTTTTGCAAAATAATCTATTAAGTTTTCTTCATAATCTAAGGCTCTATTTCTTTCAAGCATAGGCATTTTAGAAGCTTGTTTAAAAAACACTTTTCCATCTGATATATCTGTAAATTTTTTAAAAACCTCATTTTGTATCACTTGAGGTATTTCAGGCGATTCTCCTGAGAAAAACTTTTCATTTCTACTATCCAACAATACCCCTGCAAAATTTAGTATAGATTCTGCTTTTGTTTTTAGATTATCTTCATAAACTAATTTATTTTCACTATATAATTTCCAATATGCTGCTGTTGTAACCATCACGATAGTAAAAAATATAACAATGGAAAAAGCTGTACCAATTTTAAATTTTCTAAGAAATTTGAACATATATCATACCTTGAAGTGTTTTAGGTATATTACTAGAATGTAGATTAATTAGGTTTTAAAAACCAATTAAAAACAATAAAAGTTTTCAGTATAAGATAATAGTTATTAATATGATTTAAGATTATGATTTATAAAAAGAGTGGCGCGGTGGACGAGATTCGAACTCGCGACCCCCTGCGTGACAGGCAGGTATTCTAACCAACTGAACTACCACCGCACCTATAAAATGAAAATAAGATTTCAAAAAGAAAATATTATAAATGGTGGGCATTACAAGACTCGAACTTGTGACATCTACCTTGTAAGGGTAGCGCTCTACCAACTGAGCTAAACGCCCATTTATAATTTAAACACCGACAATGGCGACCCCTAAAGGATTTGAACCTATGTTCCTACCATGAAGTGATAGTGTCCTTGGCCACTAGACGAAAGGGTCACTTTCATTCATAAAACAAAAAAGGTTTATCAATTTGTATTTTAAAGATACAAAACTTTTTCAATGGTGGGCATTACAAGACTCGAACTTGTGACATCTACCTTGTAAGGGTAGCGCTCTACCAACTGAGCTAAACGCCCATTGAAACGATTAAAAACTAAATGGCGCGGTGGACGAGATTCGAACTCGCGACCCCCTGCGTGACAGGCAGGTATTCTAACCAACTGAACTACCACCGCATTTTAACTTATTTTCAAAGTTAATCTATTTTTGTTTTTAATTTAAATGGTGTCCTGTGATGGATTCGAACCATCGGCCACATCATTAAAAGTGACGTGCTCTACCAGCTGAGCTAACAAGACATTCTCTCAAACAAATCATCTCTTCCTTGTTTGTTGGCAGAATTATAGACGAATTTAGATTTAATGTCAAGCTTTTTTCAAAAGAATTTAAAAAAAGATGTTTTTATCTAAATTTATCAACATCTTTATCGCATATAAGGCACTTTGGTGCTGTACATAATTTCTATCACCTTTTAGTAAAAGATGCTCTTCTATATGATTTTCTTTATTTCTAACACCAATATAGACAGTTCCAACTGGTTTAAACTCAGTGCCACCACTATCTCCAGCAATTCCACTAATAGATATAGAGTAGTCAGCTTCACTAACATTCATAGCACCTTCACTCATAGCTTCAACAACATCTGAACTAACAGCACCCTCTTTCAATATTATATCTTTATCTATAGCTAACCAATTTTCTTTTAATCCATTAGAGTATGTCACTAATGATCCATCCAATATTTTTGATGCCCCATTCTCTTTTGTAAAATAATAACTAAGTAATCCACCCGTACAACTCTCTGCAAAAGTTATCTTTTTATCATTTGTTGCTAATGTTTCTATAAGGTATTTAACTATATTTGTTGTAGCTATAAGTTTTTTAGGTAACAGTTGTTTTATAGAGTTTATAAACTTAGATATATTTCCATATTTTTTACTCTCTATATTTATATACAACCATCCATCTACTATTGTCAAAATATTTATATTTACATCATATGTTTGAGCGATTGGATTTAACAATGCGACAGCACTCTCTTTATCTTCATCAAATATATGAACAATCGCTTTAGAACTGTTGTTCTCTAACAACAATTCAGGTAACTTTTCCATCTCATCTATATGTAATACATTTGTTAAAGATTTTTTATATTCTAAAAGATAACTACCATCTGAAAAAACTGAACAGTTTGATGGTATCAGCATACTCTCTTTTAAGATTTGATTATCACTTGTAACAGTTGATATAAGTTTACCTACTGTTGAAAAATTTTGTTTAGTAGTTACAATCACTAACTTTACATCTGAATTTAAAATTTGTTCCAAATACAAGAACAATGAATTATCGTTCTCTTTAAAATATGTTATAGAACTTATAAAATCTGTTTTTTGTTCAATTTTTCTAACTATATACTCTTGTAAAGTTTTGTTATAAATAAATTTATTACCAATCAATAATAGGTGTAGTTTCATACTTTTTTTAGCCTTTTTACAAATTATGTAAAGTTATTATAACACTATTAAAGAGATTTTTAATTACAAAGTTGGTATTATGCGATAATTTTATACAATTTAGAGGCTCAGATGGACTACAAAGACACACTACTTTTACCAACAACTTCGTTTGCAATGCGTGGAAACCTAATAAACAATGAACCAAAGCGTTATGCTTCTTGGGATGAAAACAAAGTCTATGAAAAGATGAAAAGCAATCGTAAAGATGCTCCTAAATTCACTCTACATGATGGACCTCCTTATGCTAATGGTCATATACATATCGGTCATGCACTTAACAAAGTTCTAAAAGATATTATCATTAAACACAACTACTTTAATGGTAAATCAGTTCGTTTTACTCCAGGTTGGGATTGTCATGGTCTTCCAATCGAACAACAAGTTGAAAAGAAACTTGGTGGAAAAAAGAAAAAAGAACTTTTAAAAACAGAAGAGATTCGTAAACTATGTCGTGAGCATGCTGCTAAATTTGTAGATATTCAAAAAGATGAATTTAAAACTTTAGGAATCTTAGCTGACTGGGAAAATCCATATGTTACTATGGACTATAAGTTTGAAGCCAACATCTACCGTACACTATGTTCTGTTGCTAAAAAAGGTCTTCTTATAGAGAGAAGTAAACCTGTTTTTTGGTCATGGGCTGAAAGAACGGCACTAGCTGAAGCAGAGGTTGAGTATGAAGATAAAGAATCTCACTCTATTTTTATCGCATTTGAATTAAGTGATGATGCAAAAACTAAACTAAATATAAAAGGTAAAGCTGCTCCTGTTATCTGGACAACAACACCTTGGACTATACCAGCAAATACAGGTATATCACTTAACCCTAATGAAGAGTATGTATTAACAGATACAGGTTATATAGTAGCTAAAGAGTTACTAAATTCATTGATTGAACAAGATGTTTTAAAAGGTGCAGTTATACAAACTTTTAAAGCAAAAGAGTTTGAAAACTTAACAGCTATCAACCCTCTAAACTCTAAACCATCTCGCCTTGTTTTAGGTGAACATGTTCTAATAGATAACGGTACAGGTTGTGTTCATACTGCTCCGGGGCATGGTGAAGATGATTACCGGGTAGGTCTTATTTATAACTTAGATGTGGTTATGCCTGTAGATGAAACTGGTTGTTTTGATGAAACAATAGTAAGAGATTCTCTTATACCTAATGCTGAAGATTTTGTTGGTCGCCATATCTTTAAATCTAATGATGATATTATTGAACTTATGGGTGATGCTATGCTTAAAGTATCTAAATTTACTCACTCATACCCACACTGCTGGAGAAGTCACACTCCACTTATTTTTAGAGCAACTAGACAATGGTTTATCTCTGTTGATGAGCAACCAGAAGGTGCTGATAAAACATTAAGAAATATCGCTTTAGATGAGATAGAAAAAACTCTATTTATTCCAGAAACTGGTAGAAAAAGATTGACTTCTATGGTTGAGAATCGTCCAGATTGGTGTATATCTCGTCAAAGAGATTGGGGTGTACCTATCGCTTTCTTTAGAGTAAAAGCTACTGGTGAAGTTATATTTGATGAAAAAGTTCTTAACTATGTTGCTATGATTTTTGAGATGCAAGGTAGTGATGCTTGGTACTCTATGGATATAGCTTCACTTCTTTACCCAGGTAGTGGTTATAAAGCTGATGAACTTGAAAAAGTAAACGATATTTTAGATGTATGGTTCGATTCTGGTTCAACTTGGAATAGTGTTTTAAAATCTCGTAACTATGATGCTGGTGAATACCAAGCTGACCTTTATGTAGAGGGAAGCGACCAACATCGTGGTTGGTTCCAATCATCACTATTTTTATCTTGTGCTGTTGAGCATAAAGCACCATATAAAGGTGTTTTAACTCATGGTTTTACTGTTGATGACAAGGGTGAAAAGATGTCAAAATCTAAAGGTAATGTTATCGCTCCAGAGAAAGTTTTAAAAGAGTATGGAAGTGAAATTCTTCGTCTTTGGGTAGCTTCATCTGATTATCAAGGTGATCTAAAAATCTCTCAAGGTATTTTAAAACAGATAAGTGAAAACTACCGTAAATTAAGAAATACTTTTAGAATTATGTTAGCAAATATAAATGATTTAGAATCTTTAACTCCTTATGAAGATATGGGTGAATTAGATAAATGGATTTTAGATGTTTCTAGCTCTGTATTTAAAGAGGTTCATAAATCTTTTTCTGAGTACAATTTTGTTAATGGTATGAGTACATTAAATAATTTTATAGCAAATGAATTAAGTGGTATGTATATAGATATGACTAAAGATTCTCTTTACTGTAATGGTAAAAACTCACAAAGAAGAATGGCATCACAAAGTGCTATGGCTATCATCACTAAATCGCTTCTTCTTTTAATGGCGCCGATTCTTACATATACGGCAGATGAGATTATTGAACACTCACCTGCTATCATTAAAGGTGATGCTAATTCTATATTTGATTTAGTTTATAGTGAGATTGAAACTGGTAAATCTAACTTCAATCAAGAGTATATGAGAAAAGCTAGAGAGGGTTTTGGTTCTGTTGTTGATGGACTTAAAAAAGATAAAGTTATAAAAAGCACTTTAGAGTTAGTTATCTATACTTCATCTGAAATAGCTCTTGGTTTAGATAGTGTTGATGCTGAAGATTGGTTCGTTGTTTCATCAGTTTCAAATGATGAGATCTCTGATGAATTAGGCTCATTTGAAGTTGATGGAGATAGATTTACAATCGCTAAAGCAACTGCTCATAAATGCCCTAGATGTTGGAAATATCAAGCAGAATCTGAAGATTCAACTTGTAAAAGATGTGAAGAGGTAGTTCATTCTACAGATTCAGACTCTAAAAATATATCTACTGATGGAAAAGCACTTGCCTAACTTCACAGAACCAATTTCATTTACATTTATTGGGGTGACTATTGCTCTAATATTTGTTATGGTTGGTGTTGGAATCTATTTTGTTAAAAAATTCAAGTAAGTAACATAAATAATAAAAGATATTTATCTTTTATTATTTGTTTTTATTTTGCTCCAACTTTTGACAACACAACTTTAATCGTCTTCATAAAGATTACAAAATCCATCCATAAAGACCAATTTTGTATATACCAAGTATCTAAATCTACCCGTTGTTCAAATGTCAAATCATTTCTACCACTCACTTGCCAAAGTCCTGTTATACCAGGTTTAACTTTAAGTATAACCTCTTCATTTAACTCACCAATTTTCTCTTTTTCATTTATCATATATGGTCTAGGACCAATTAAGTTCATATCACCTCTAAGAATATTATAAAATTGTGGAAACTCATCTAACGATGTTTTTCTTAAAAAATCACCTATTTTTGTAATTCTAGGATCATTTTGATATTTATGATAGATTTTATAATTTTCAATCTCATCTTGATTCTCTTCCAAATACTCATCCAATATAGATTGAGAATCTTCATACATAGTTCTATATTTATAACAACTAAATAGTTTAGAATCTTTACCAAGCCTTTTTTGTTTAAAAATAGCATCACCTTTGGAGTCTAATTTTATTAGTAATGATATAAAAATATGTAAAATAAAAGCAAATGGGAAAATCATAATGACTAAAAGTTTTTCAAAAAGATATTTAATAAGTCTATTTTTATAATTTAACAACCTATTTTCAATATGTATAGCAGATAATCTTATATTTGAATAATCTATAATAGTTGTATGTGAAAAATCTAAATGATCCATATATGGAATCACATATATATCTTTTGTTTTTTTAGCATACTTTTTTATTATCATTTGTAACTCTGTTATATCAAAATTTTTAGAAGATATGATAAGCATATCATAATCTTTTTCACAATTTTTAAAGCCAAAGTACCAATTTTTTTCTATCTCTTGAGAGATTATCTGCTCTTGATTCTCTTTTGCTAAAATCTTTACTCTTTTTTTAAAATAATCAAACTTAAATATGATATTTTTAAAAATTCTCTTAAAAAAAGGTACTAAAAAAACAGCTATCATAAAAAATATAGTGATAAAACTCCTAGAGTAGTCTTGTGATATTTTAGTAAGTGTTAGCATAGTAAAGACAGCTAAAAAAGAGAATGACAACCCTTTTATAACCCTTTTCATATCACCCCAAAAATCATACCTTATAAAATATATCTTTTCAAACATAAACATTAAAATGATAATAACAAGAATCCAATAGTAGTTTTGAATATTTGTAATTTCCAGAGTTGGTAAAGAAGCTGTAAAAAAGTTTGTTCTGAAAAATATAGCTAATTCTAAAGATATTAATAAGGCTGATAAATCTATCATTAATAATATATAGAAAAGTATATAGTTAGATATATTAAATTTATTTGTATTCATAATCAGATTATACTTTAAATTATCAGTTTTTTTGATTAAGCTTTGTTGAGATAAACTCTTTTATCTCCTCTTTAAACCTTTTTGTTGAATAGCTTTGAGTCTCTTCTGAAATTTGTTTAAAATCAAAAGAGAGTGTTTCAAACTTTTTTATAGATTCTATAATCTCTTTGGTAGTTTGTTCTTTAAAATGGATTCCATTGATTCCATCCTTTACAGTTTCTGCTGTACCACCCTTATCTAAAGCGATAACTGGAGTACCACAAGCCATAGCTTCTATCGGAACGATTCCAAAATCTTCAACTGCTCCATAAACAAATGCTTTTGCTTTTTGCATACACTCAATCATAACAGATTTTTCTTGAAAACCTAAAATCTCTATATTTAATTTTGCTATTTTTTTTATCGATTCATACTCTTCACCACTACCAATAACTACAAGTTTTTTATCTGGCATCTCGTTAAAAGCTTCCACTATCAATTTTGTTTTTTTATATGGAACTAATCTTGATGCTGTTAGATAAAAATCTTTTTTATCTTCATAAAATTTAAAGTTATCAACATCTACTGGTGGGTAGATTACTATTGAATCTTTTTTATAAGTTTTTTTGATTCTATTCTGAACAAATTTTGAATTGGCTATAAAAAAATCAACACGAGAAATAGTCTTAATATCCCATTTTTTTATATATTTTAAACTACTTTGCACTAAAAACTTTTTTGGTTGTTTTAAATTTGATGTATATTCATCATATAAATCCCAAGCATAACGGATAGGTGTATGACAATAAGATATATGTAATTGTTTAGTTGTAGTTTTAACACCCTTTGCCACTGCCCAAGAGCTACTTATAACTAAATCATAACTACTAAAATCAAAACCCTCTATAGCTTTTGGAAAAAATGGAAGGTAGTTTCTAAAATGAGTTTTAGCAAATGGTAGGTTCTGAATAAAAGATGTTTTAACTTTTTTTCCATTTAGTATAGTTTTTCTATCTTTATCACTTAAAAAATCAACAAGAGAGAATATATCAGCATCTGGATATAGTTCTAAAATAGCCTTTAAAACCTTTTCAGCACCAGCATCAGTAACTAACCAGTCGTGAATTATAGCTATTTTAAGATTCAAACATACCTCTTAGGGTATCTTTAAAATCTTTTTGCTCAACATCACCAATCATCTCAAAAAGCTTTTTAGTTGAACCTGTTAAAGATTTTATCTCATCTTTTCTCACAAACATAGGATTTACTTTTACCGTTATCTTGTAACCAGCTATATCATCCATCATATCTATAACATCAAGAAGTTTTATACCACGACTTGAACAAAGGTTTAAGGTTTCTGATTTAACATTAGATTCTAAAAGCCTTTTATAAACTTCACATACAAATTCAACATCATTAAACTCTCTACTAACATTAATGTTTCCAAGTTCTATAATCTTTTCACCATCTTTAAAATGTTTTACAATTTTAGGGATTAAAAAATTATCTGATTGACCTACACCTGTATAGTTAAATGGTCTTGTTATGATGATGTTTAACTTATCAAAATAGTTTTTTGCCATAGATTCCATAGCATATTTACTAGCACCATAATGGTTAGCAGGTGTTGGACATAAAGATTCATCTAAAACCTCTAAACCTTGGTTACCATATACAGTAGCACTACTTGATAAAATCACTTTTGAGGGATTTATATCTAACTCAACTAATGATTCTAAAATGTTTATAGCCCCAATGGTATTAACTTTATAAAACTCTTCACTTTTTCCATGAGCAGGTGAAGCTATCGCTGAAAGATTTATGATGAAATCTGGAACAATTTTTTTTAATACAGATAAAACATCATTTTTATCTGTTATATCGCATCTATACTTTTTTTCAGATTCGTTTGAAAAAGATGTACCATATATATCAAAACCTAAATCTTTTAGATGGGAAGATAGATAACTACCTGTAAAGCTATCTATCCCCGTAATTAAAACTTTTTTCATCACTTAAAAAGTTTCACCAATCTCATTTCTTTTTAAGTCATCTTTAACCATCATAGCACATAACTCTTCAAGGTTACATGTTGGTTCCCAACCTAGTTTATCTTTCGCTTTTTGTGGGTTACCAATAAGAAGTTCAACCTCAGCTGGTCTATAAAATCTAGGATTTACTCTAACAACAGTCTCACCATTAGCTTTATTTATAGCTATCTCATTTTCACCACTACCACTAAACTCAACTTCGATTCCAGCACCTTTAAATGCCATAGTTACAAAATCACGAACAGTTTCTGTTCTGTTAGTTGCTAAAACATAAGTATCTGGTTTATCAGCTTGAAGCATAAGGTACATACCCTCAACATAATCTTTAGCAAAACCCCAATCTCTCTTAGCATCCATATTTCCAAGTTCAATACAATCAAGTTTACCTAGTTTGATTTTTGCCACAGAATCTGTAATCTTTCTAGTAACAAACTCTTTACCTCTAAGTGGTGATTCATGATTAAAAAGGATACCACTACAAGCAAACATATCATAAGATTCTCTATAATTTATAACCATCCAATGAGCATAAACCTTAGCAACACCATAAGGGCTTCTAGGGTAAAAAGGTGTTTTTTCTGTTTGTGGAATCTCTTGAACCTCACCAAACATCTCTGATGTACTAGCTTGATAAAATTTGATTTTAGGATTAACGATTCTGATAGCTTCCAGAAGATGAACACATCCTAAACCAGTGATATGAGCAGTGGCAATCGGTTGTTCAAATGAAACACCAACAAAGCTTTGAGCAGCAAGATTGTAGATCTCATCTGGTTGTATATCCATAACCATTCTGATACTATTTGCTTGATCTGTTAAATCATACTCAACAAGATGTAAATTTTCATCATTTTTTACACCTAACTCCTCTAGTCTCCAAAAATTAACTGATGATGTTCTTCTATAAGTTCCATAAACCTCATAACCTTTACCTAGAAGTAACTCCACTAAATAAGCACCATCTTGACCTGTAATTCCTGTAACTATCGCTTTTTTCATCTATAATCTCTTTATTATGGTTTTAATAACAGTATTTTACCCACATTAGCTATAAATTTAACTGATGATTAAACTCTGGAACTATCTTTTTTAACTCTTTTAGTTTATTTGAAGAGTTTAATAACTCTTTTATATCTTTATTTAATGTTTTTATATCATAATAAGTTGGTTTTGCTACTGTAATAGAATCATAATCTGTTTTACAATCACTCTCATCTATAAGTAACTCTTCATAAAGCTTTTCACCCGCCCTTAAACCGATAAACTCTATATCTATATCATCCCTGCCACTTAATGCTATCATCTTTTTAGCTAAATCGACTATCTTTATAGGCTCACCCATATCGAGTATAAAAATCTCTCCACCTTTTCCTATCGCTCCAGCTTGTAAAACAAGTTCACAAGCTTCTGGTATAAGCATAAAGTATCTTGTTATATCTGGATGGGTTACAGTGATATTTTTACCTTTTTCTATCTGCTCTTTAAATTTAGGTATCACACTTCCACTACTTCCCAAAACATTTCCAAACCTTACAGCTACTATCTCAGTAGTATTTTTGTTTTCTTTTGAAACTACGTTTTCTAAAGAAACTACGTTTTGAGCATAAAGTTCACAGATTCTTTTTGTTGTTCCCATCACATTTGTAGGTCTTACTGCTTTATCTGTTGAGATTAAAACAAATTTTTCTACACCATATTTTATAGCTATATCTATAGTATTTTTAGTTCCTAAGATGTTATTTCTTATAGCTTCATCAACATTTGCCTCAACTAAAGGGACATGTTTATAAGCAGCAGCATGAAGAACAATCTCTGGTTTATGCTTTTTAAAAGTTTTATCTAAATCATCTATATTTACCACCGACTGAAGAACTGGTACTATATGTTCAGAACTAACCTCTTGCTCAATTTGGTAAAGATTATATTCACTATGGTCAAGTAAAATCAACTTTTTTGCTTTAAATATGATAGCTTGACGAACCAATTCACTACCTATACTTCCACCAGCACCTGTGATAAGTACAACTTTATCTTTTATAAAAGATGAGATTTTATCTTTATCTAAATCTTGAGGATCTCTAGCTAAAAGATCCTCAACTGATATATCTTTTAGTTGTGCCACAAAATCTTTATCTCTTAAAATATCATCAAGTGCTGGTAAAATCTGAACCTCATCAAAATAACTATGTAAATTTTCATATATCTCATTTACCCTTTTTTTATCAGCACTTGGCATAGCTATAACTAAAAGATTATAACCACCTTGTGGTAGTAACCTTTTCAATCTACTTAATGAAAGTATCTCTATAGAATCTATACTTCTTCCATCTAACGACTCATCATCATCACAAAAATACTTAACACTATATGTTGAGTGTCTAAACTCTTCATTTAATTTAAGCCCTGCTTTACCAGCACCATATATCACAACCTGTTTAGTTTTTTCAACTCTAGTACGGTTTATAATATTATAATAAGCATACATAAGAAAATTAATAACAAATATATACAAGAAAAGCTCACTAGCTAAAAAATATATCTCTATTTGTTGATAAAAAATTGGTAAATATATTAAAAAAACGATAATATTAACGATGCTTTTAATCAAAAATGTTTTTTGAGTAACCTTACTCCAAGATAGCGAGTAATCTTTATAAATAAGTATAGAACCTAAGATTCTCATACATATGATAACAAACACTATACTCCATTCAAATTTTAGATGAAATATAAGAAATGTCCACCAAAATGTAAATGTTGTTAAAATCGCTATAACCAAAAAATTTAAAACTCTTTTATCTATATTTATCATCTACTAAGCCTCTAAAAATGGTTTTCTTTTATCTATAACTCTTACTATAAAATACAAAAATATCATACTTAAAATTAAAGCTAAAAATATATTAGCTATAAAATAAACAAAGAAAAATAAAACTATATTTATAAAAATAGAGTATATAACAACCCTATCATGTGCTAATCCACTTTGCACTGCTCTTTGATATAGATGTTTTCTATGTGCTTGACTTAGTTTTTCACCATTTTTATAGCGTCTAAAAAGTGTTAAAGTAGCATCAAACCAAAAAATTCCAAACAATATAACCCAAGCCCATAAGTTCATAGAATTTTGATTTGTATAGTAGATTGTAAAAATTGCCACATTATAACCAAGAAGTGTACTACCAACATCACCCATAAAAATCTTTGCTTTATGCCAGTTCCATACTAAAAAACCTAAAACTGAAAAAACTAAAACCAAAAACAGAGAATCATTAAAAAGTATAAATCCAACCAACCCTAAAAAAACAGCCTCACTCCCAGCATACCCATCGATTCCATCTAAAAAATTATAAAGATTTATAAACCAAACTATCATAAAAAAAGCAAAAAGTGTTGTTAAAATTTGGTTTGAAATAGTAAATAATCCAAAATCAACACTATCTAAACCACCAATAAAATATAAACCTAACATAGCAACAAAAGCTTGAACTAAAAGACGGAGTTTAGCACTAAGTTCAAATAAGTCGTCAAGATATGATACACTAGATATAATCACACCAACCATCAAAGAGTAGTAAAGTGAACTATCTATATCATCAAAATAAAACAGATAACTAATCCCTAAAAACCAACTAATAGCAATAGCAATCCCACCACCGTGAGGTGTAGGTGTGGTGTGTGAACTTCTGTCGTTTGGTATATCTACCAATGATTTTTTTATTGCATAGTTTTTTATTTGGTATGTTAATATGAAAGATAAGATTAGCAGAAGTATGTATATCATTTATCTTCCCCATTAATCATAAACCTTATACCCTCTTCCACAGAATATAAATTATTATAATTTAACTCTTTTTTTGTTTGAGTATTATCAACTGCTAAACTTTGATAAAGTCGTTTATAAAAAGATGGTTTTATTAATTTTAATAAATATTCAAAAAATGGTATTTTAATCAAATATATTTTTTTATCTAAAGTTTTAGCAATAAGCTTTATAAATTGAGATGTAGACAAAGATTCATCATCACTTGCCAAGAAAATACCATCTTTATTTTTTATAATAATTTCATCGATTAGATGTGAAAGGTTACCAATATAAACCATACTTCTTCTGTTTTTTATACCTTTAAATGGTAATATATTTATATTTTTTATCAACCCAATAAGGTTTTTTATATTTGCTTTAACACCTATTCCATAAACGATAGGTGTTCTTATGATAGATAACTTAAAACTATTATTATGTAAGTTTTTTAATTCTAATTCTGCTTTTAATTTACTTTTACCATAATCATCTATAGGTAAACATATACTTTTTTCACTATAAGGAAAATCTGTTTCCTCTCCATAAACTTTTACTGTACTCATAAAAATAAAATGACCTACTCCATTTTTTTTAGCTTTTTGTGCTAATTCTAAAGTTTGTGTAACATTTATATTTTCATATTCACTATAAGTTGCTCCACCCATCTGATGAACTAATGCAGAAAGATGGATAATAACATCAACAGAAGATAAATCTAAATTTTCAATATTATCAGTTAAAAATGAAAAAGTTTCTATATCATAAGTAGCTTTATATTTATCTATAAAATAACTACCTATAAAACCAGTTGCACCTGTTATTAAGATTTTTTTCATATTTTTTGCCCTATAGTTAAACTTAATAAATTCTGTATAACATTCTTTTTACTAAAAGTAGTATTATTTAATGTTTCACAATTTTCACTAAATCTTTCAAAATCTTCATCTTTAGTATTAATAGCTTTAATAAATATATCTTTGATTCCATCTATATTATCTGGAGTAGTAACATATCCTAAATCATTATCTTTAATAATAACACTGGTATCACCATTAATAATAGCAATAATAGGTTTCTTTGAAGCTATATATGTTTGTACTTTAGCTGGTACTGTAAGAGAAAAAATCGGTTTATCTACTAAAGATACTATTAAAAAATCACTAGCTTGATAATATTTAGACATATCTTTTCTAGCTTTTCGACCATAAAATAAAATATTTTTAAATTTATATTTATTAACAATAGTTTTTAAATTATCTAACTCTGAACCATCACCTATAATATTTAATTGTGCTTTATCTAAAAAATTATTCTCAAGTTTTCCAAATGCTTTAATTATATTTTCCAAATTTTGAACTTTACCAATATTACCAGCAAAGGTAAAATGTACTTTATTACTATCACTTAATTTTATTTTTTCTATATTTAGATCAAGATTATCTGCCCAATTTGGACAATATTCAATCATTTGATTCTTTTTAATATATGGAGTTATTTTATTTTTAAAACCTTGACTAGAAATAGCAAAATTTGTTGTGTATTTATAAATAAATTTTACAAAAGAATCAAGTATATACTTTAAAAAAGCTGTTTTTTTAAAACCATAAGCATATATACTATCTGGCCAAATATCTTGAATCCATAGAGTGGTTTTTTTATTGTAAAATTTATTTAATATAACGGCAGGTAACATACTACTTAATGCACCTACTTGAAATCCAAAAATATAATCATACTTTTTACCTATTTTTAATGACAAAATAGTTCCAAATATCATAAATGAAAAATATTTTAAAAGCTTTTTGAAAAGTGAATTTTTATATCCAGTAACTGATTTTACACGATATATATCTATTCCATTCCAACTCTCTTTTTGATACCATCTATTTTTATAAGAATCATATACTTTACTTTCTGGATAAGTGGGAACAGTAGTAATGACATCGACAAGATAACCTTTATCTTTCCAATCTAATGCTAAATCATTTATTTTGAACTCTTCTGGATAAAAATATTCTGTTATTATTAAAATCTTTTTTTGTTTCATAAAACTATTTTTTCCAAACAACTTTATTTATATAATCAGTATAACTTATGATAATTCTCAAAACTTTATCTGAAACATTAGGCATACTATAATCAGATACTTCTCTCAATGTAGATTCTTCTTGTGTTGTTAAAACTTCTAAACCTTGAAGGATTCTCTCTTTTTCCAAACCTACCATCATAACACTAGCCTCTTCCATCGCTTCTGGTCTTTCATGTGCTTCTCTTATGTTTAAAGCTTTAAATTTTAATATTGAAGATTCTTCACTTATAGTTCCACTGTCACTAAGAACTGCTTTTGAATCTTTTTGTAATTTTACATAGTCATTAAAGCCCATAGGTTTCATCAAAGAGACTAAGTCATTAAAAACTATACCTTTTTCTACGATTTTATTTCTAGTTCTTGGATGGGTAGAGATGATAACTGGTAATTTATAAATATTTGCTATTTCATTTATGGTATCTACTAAATCAAAAAAGTTTTTATCACTACTTATATTTTCCTCTCTATGAGCTGACACCACAAAATAACTATCTTTTTCTAAATCTAATTTTTCTAAAATATTTGAATTTTCTATACTTTTTAGTTTACTATTTATAACTTCAAACATTGGGCTACCAGTTTTTATGATTCTATCTGCTGGTAAACCCTCTTTAAGTAAATACTCTCTAGCTATATCACTATATGTCATATTTATATCACTTATATGATCTACTATCTTTCTATTTGTCTCTTCAGGTACTCTTTGATCAAAACAACGGTTTCCAGCTTCCATATGAAAAATGGGAATTTGCCTTTTTTTAGCAGGTATAGCACACAAACAACTGTTTGTATCTCCAAGTAGTAAGACAGCATCAGGCTTCTCTTTTTCAAGTATAGGATCAACTGCTATAAGGATTTTACCTATGGTTTGGGTAGCACCACTACCAGCTGCATCTAAAAAACAATCTGGTTTTCTTAAGTTAAAATCATTAAAAAATACTTCATTAAGTTCATAATCGTAGTTTTGCCCAGTATGAACAAGTATATGTTCTATAGCATTAGATTTTTCAAGTTTTGCGATTACAGAAGATAGTCTGATTATCTCTGGTCTTGTTCCTACTATTGTCATCACTTTTAATTGTTTCATTTTATACCTTTAAAAAATATGTGTCTGGTTCATCGTTATTAAAATTTTCATTTGCCCAAAGAAGTAAAATCAACTCTTCATCACCAATGTTTTTAATGTTATGTGTATAACCTGGTATCATCTCTACAATCTCCATTTTACTATCTGACACCCTGTACTCTATAATTTCATCATCTAAAATACTTCTTAATTGTATAAGTGCCTCACCCTTTACTACTAAAAACTTTTCATTTTTGGTATGGTGAAAATGTCCACCCCGTTCAACACCAGAAACCGTAGTAGATAAAGAAAACTGACCATTATCTATAGTTTTTAAAATCTCATAAAAAGTACCTCTATCATCTTTATGACCAGTTAAAGCATATGAAAATTTATCTTTAGGTAGATAACTAAGGTAAGTAGCATATAAAGCTCTTTTAAATCCACTAGCAACCTCTGGCATAACCAAACTATTTCGGTTATCTTTAAATCTATAAAGTAAATCTTTGATTTCACCTAAAGTTTTTTTATAAATAGTCCCAACTTCATAGTATTTTTTATCACTTTTTTCTTTTATAGCTGTTATAAAATCTTTTATAACATCATCTATATAAACTAAAGTAAGTTTTACATTTATATCATTTATCTTTATATCTATACCGTTTGAAATGTTGTAACACCAAGTAGCTACTACAGAGTTATAGTTTGGTTTTGACCACTTACCAAATACATTTGGTAACCTATATATATAAAGATTGGCACTATGATTTTTATAATAATCAAGTAACAATTTTTCAGATTCTAGCTTACTCTTTCCATAATCATTATCAAATTCTACTTGGATAGATGATGATAGTAAGATAGGTGTATATTTAGCATTAGAGTTTAAAACATCTACTATAAATTTAGTTAGATTTATATTACCTTCATAAAATTCACTTATATTTTTTGGTCTATTTACACCAGCTAGATGAAATATAAAATCAACCTCTTTTATATATGCTTCAAGTATAGCGTTGGAATCATCTTTACTAAAAGTATATAGTTTTATAGTATCATCTCTTTTTAGATGTGCTACTAAATTTTTAGCTATAAAACCATCCGAACCTGTTACTAAAATTTTCACTTAAATAACTCCAAACTCTTTTAGTTTAGTTTGTATCTCATGCAGATTTAAGATCATATCTTTCATCTCATTTTCAGTTAATCTATGTGTGTTGTGTGAGTGATAATCTTCTGCTTGGGTTATCACTTCACCATCTTCAAAGTATTGGTTATAGTTTAAATCTCTTGTATCTGATGGGATTCTATAGTAGTTATCTATATCTACAGCATTTACCATCTCCTCTCTTGTTAAAAGGGTTTCATAAAGTTTTTCCCCATGACGAGTTCCTATGATTTTTATAGTATGATTAGGTTTACATAACATTTTAGTTAAAGTGTTCGCTAAAAGTTCTATGGTAGCTGCTGGTGCTTTTTGTACAAAAATATCTCCATTTTTACCATTTTTAAATGCAAACATAACCAAATCTACAGCATCATCTAAACTCATCATAAATCTAGTCATATTTGGATCTGTTATAGTGATAGATTTATCATCTTTAATCTGCTCTATAAAAAGTGGTATAACAGACCCTCTACTAGCCATAACATTTCCATACCTAGTACAACAGATAACAGTTTCATCATCATTTAGATTTCTACTTTTTGCTACAGCTACTTTTTCCATCATAGCTTTACTGATTCCCATCGCATTTATAGGGTAAACTGCTTTATCTGTACTAAGAACTATAACTTTTTGTATATGATGTTTTATAGCAACATTAAGTACATTTTCAGTTCCAACCACATTTGTTTGTACTGCTTGCATAGGGTAAAATTCACAAGATGGAACTTGTTTCAGTGCTGCTGCATGAAAAATAAAATCAACACCTTTTATAGCATCTTCAAGAGAATTAACATCACGAACATCACCAAGATAAAATTTTAATTTATCATTGTTATATTTTTTTCTCATATCATCTTGTTTTAATTCATCACGAGAAAAGATTCGTATCTCTTTTATATCGGTATCTAAAAAGTTTCTAAGAACAGCATTACCAAAAGAACCTGTTCCACCTGTTATGAGTAATGTTTTATTTTTGAACATCTATTATCCTAAAATTTATCTATTATTTTTGAAAGTGTTACAAAGAAGCCCATAGCAACTATAAGTAACATCATGTTTTTATTTAATGCTTTTTGAATTGTAACTTCTATTTTATTTTCAAAACTTTCAAATCTTTGCTCAAATGTTTCAAATCTTTGTTCAACTTTCTGTTCTAAAAACTTAAAATCATTTTTTAAACTTGCTACATCAGCAGTTACCTCATTTAATTTTAAATCTAAATGATTTATATGGTTATATTGAGATTTTAATAAGAGTGTATTTATATCTTCTTGAGTTAAAGGTTGATTATTTCCAAACTTCTCCTCTATCTCTTTAACTTTAGGTGTTATCATACTGATAAGCATATCATCTACTTTTGTTTTATCCATTAGTTAGTTGTTCCTTTATCTATTTTCAAGCTAATTTAACCCTTTTAAATGTTATAAATTTATTTAGTAAATAATTTATAATAGTATATCCAAGCATTGCTAAAAATTGTGCTAAGTAATTTTCTATATAAAATAAAGAAAAATATAAAATTAAAATATTACTTAAATAAGATATAGCAAATACAAGTAAGAATTTAAAGACTTCATTAATTGTAGGTTTATTTTTACTTTCAAATGTATAATATTTATGTAAAAAGAAACTTATAATCAAACCAACTGTATAACCACTTAAATTGGATATATAATCATTAACTCCTAAATAAAGTAATACAAATATAACACTCATACCAACTAAAGTATTTAATCCACCAACTAAAATAAATCTAAACAACTGTTTTTCACTTAATAGTTCTATTTTCAAGGGCAACATAATATTGCCCCCCCAAAGGTAACCAACCAAAAAATGGTTCTATAAAATTAAACTTTTTTAATTTAGGTGGAACAAAAAGTGTATAATCACTTTTCAAATGGGAGAATCCTGCATTTAAAAAGATTTTCTTGGTTTCACTTAAACTCAATAAAACAGCATCTTTATCAAATTCACAAGTATTTACCATCTGTCTAGTTAAAGGATTGTACGGATTATGCTCAAAACAGATTAGCTTACCATTTGGCTTTAAAAGTTTTTTGATTCTTTTTGTTACATCATCTCTTAATTCTGGTGATATATGATGATAAACACCTGCTATAAAGATTAAATCAAACTTGTTTTCATAATCTTTTAATTCATTATCATCTAAAAAAATCATACTTGGATTATTTTTTTTAGCTATTTCTAAACTTTCAGTTGAAATATCTGAACCAAGTATAGTTGAATTTTTAAATTTTTGCTGTAAAAAAGGTAAATTTCTACCTATACCACAACCAAACTCTAAAATATTTTCCATATCTATGTTAGCAAATAGTTTTTTTGTTATTTTTGCTTTATGCTGACTATAATATTCAATATCACCATATTTTGAATGTTGTTTCTCCATAAGTTTTAAATACTCATCGCTATAATTATCAAAATTAACTTTCTTATTCATCTTCACTACTTTTTTCTATAATATATCTTGGTCTTTGTTTTGTTTCTTTATAAATTTTACCTATATATTCCCCTAAAATACCAATAGACAAAAGTTGAATACCACCTATAAAATAGATAGGTAAAGTGATGGAAGCCCATCCCGGTATAGCTTGAGTAGTAAATAGTTTTATAATTAAAATCCATAAACTCATACACATTGAAAATATAAAAATCAAAGCACCTAAAATAGTTATAAGTTTTAAAGGAACTGTACTAAAAGAAGTTATACCATCCCATGCAAAAGATAACATTTTTTTGAGTGGATATTTAGATTCCCCTGCAAATCTCTCTTTTCTCTCATAATAAACAATACTAGAATCAAAACCTATAAGTGGAAACATAGCTCTAAGATATAAATTTCTTTCTTTAAACTCTTCTAAACAGTTTAAAACTTTATTGCTAATAAGTCTATAATCAGCATGATTCTTTACTATATCTACACCTATTACACCTTGAACATCATAAAACATTTCAGCACTTTTTCTTTTAAATATGGTATCAACTTCTCTACTACTTCGTACACCATACACAACTTGACTTCCAGCATTATAAGCTTCTATCATTTTTGGTATAGCATTTATGTCATCTTGTAAATCACAATCTATAGATATATACATATCTGATTGATTCTTATGATATAAAAGTCCTGCTAAAAGTGCGTTTTGATGTCCAGCATTTTTAGCTAACTTTAAACCTTTTACAAGAGTATTTTCTTTTGAATAAGATTCTATAATATCCCAAGTTTTATCTTTAGAACCATCATCAACAAAACATAAAAAACTATCTTCAGCTATTTTACTTTCATCTACTAAATTTTTCATCAATGTTGATAACATTTTTATAGAAGTTGGTAAAACTTCTTCCTCATTATAACAAGGTAAAACAACTATAAGTTTATTCAAAATATCATCCTTTTATAAATTTAACTAACTCTACATAATCACTATCTGCTACATATAATTTTTCATCTATATTTTCAAATAAACTAGGAAAATTATCTTTATCTAATTTAAAACTATTTATCGCACTTTCTATATCATTCAAATCACAACATTTTATAGTGTAACCTATTTTACTATCTAAAACTCTTTTTGCTAGATATGTATCTTTTGTTGTGATTATAGGTACTTTAAAATATATAGCTTCATACAGTTTGTTTGGTAATGCTAACTTTATGTTGTAATCACCCTGTTCTGTATCGTATGACATATATATCATATCTAGGGAAGCATATATCTTTGCTATATCTGTGAAAAAGTTATATGCTCCAAAATACTTTATATTTTTATACTTTTTAGCATAATCTTCCACTTGGTTCTGATGAGTACCTTTTCCATATATATGAACTTCTATATCATTTTTATCTTTTACATAATCAAACAATGCTTTGTGTGGATTTTTATCTAACAATAATCCAACTATACCTACAACTAACTTTTTGTTTTTTACTTTTTTTACTTTTGGTGGCATTATAGTAGATAATGGCTTATTTTCAAGTATAAAACAACTACCATTAAATTTATTTTTATAGTAAAAGTTATAAAATTCTGGTGATGTAAAAATCATTTTAGATATATACCTATCTAATACAATGGAATCTATGCTTTTTTGAATTTTATCTGTACAGTTATTGTTAAAAGTATAACCTCTTAAATCTGATATTTCCATAATTATATCATCAGTATATTTTTTTATATTATTTAAAATCAATAAAAAAAGTATATCTATATTTGTTATAATTACTTTATTTGGTTCTATCTCTTTTAAAAGTTTTTTTATTTTAAATATAGATTTTAGATATATAAGTACCCGTTGTAGATACTTACCGTTTTCTATTTTATCAAGTAAGTAGATATTTACATTTTTATCTATACTACTGTTTAAATCTGCTAAATAATCTCTATAAAAATAGATAACACTTACATTGAAACCATTTTGAGCAAAGTAATTTATCTGTTTTATAAACCTTGGATTTGGTTGATGAGATATAACAAAAAGTAAATTATTTTTCATTTAGAACTCTCTTTCTTAAAAAATACTCAACAACACCTATAAAAGCTACAACTAACAGGATGTAACTACCATACATATATGCCCCAATAGGTGGAAAATAAGGTGTAAAACTACCACTAGCAAACCCAATAGCTAAAAATAAAATATATTGTTTAGTATACAAAAGCAATCCCATCATCACTAAACCTAAAAAAGCACTTAGATATATGAGTGTTTTATTGCCAACTTTATAACCAACACTATAAGATTCAGTTATATTTAGAAGCATATTTTTAACAAACATCATAGGATTCTCTTTTACAATCTCAACCAATCTTTGTTTCAAAACATTATAATAATCACTTTTAATCTCTTCAACCATAAGATTTGAACTATTTATAATTTTACCTGTTTGATTTTTATAGTATTTATAACCTTCTTCATCATCTAATTTTATATTGTAAGGATTCTGGTATGCTCCTATCCCTACATAAGCTGTATGCCATGGTCCTATACTTAATTTAGGGGCAATAGATATAAGAACTACAAATATACTAAAACCTATAAAAGATTTTTTATAACTATCTTTAAATGCGAATAATATATAAAATAAAATTATTAAAAACAAAACTGTTGGTCTAGTTATATATATGTAAGAAAATATAACACTAAAAATTACTAACATAAATAAACTAATATCTTTTTTTAAATACCAATAGATAAATATAACAGATGGAACAACCTGCCAAAAATAATAGTATGGATAATTTACAAAGTATAATATAAGTGGATTTACAGCATATATAAAGAAGAAAAGTAGTTTTTTATAGTTCTCTTTAAAAATATTTAAAATTACTAAAGAGATTCCAATATGAACAACATATTGTAAATATTGTAATGCTTCCAAATCTCCCATCCAAAAAAAGATTTTTTTAGCAAAAATCAAAGCTATAACTAAACCTTTTGCTAAATAATTATACTCTATAAGATTATCTGTTTTTGTAAAATAGTAAGAAAAAAATTGTTCTTGTGTTAAGTGTGAAAATGTTTTTACCTCATCCATACTAACTAAAAGTGAAAAGTTTGACCAGTCAAAGTTTATGGAAGCACTCAAATATGGTGCTATCCACATAGCTGTTGTAGTTTGATTAAAATCCATAAATCTTAATGCTACAAATATAACTAGAACATATACTATGTTTTTATACATCTATACCCTTATAACTCATACATTTGAAATTTTGACAGATATACTCCAAAACTTCAAAAGAGTTACTGCTAAAAAGTTTAGGGTGTGCTACATATACTAAATATTTTCTATCTATTTTTAGTATATATTTTTTAAAAATATCTATATCAATAGAATCACTACTTAAAATCTGTTTTACACTCCATCTAACTCTTTTTAGTTGCTCCGAAAAACTTTTAACTTTACCAGCACCTTTACCATCTCCACTTATTTTATAACTTTTTATAAGTTTTCTATTTTTCATCAAATCAAATATATTCATATCAAAAATAGTATTTGATACTTCTATAAAACTACCATTTTCATCTTCAATAAGAACATCATCTTCAAATTTCCAAATATATTTATTAGGAGTTTTTTTAAAATCGTAGTAATGTCTAGGTCTATCATCATCACTCATAGATGGCAATACACTAAAATCATACTTTATACCTATATCTAAAAAAATATCTTTTAGTCTGCTAAATGGTTGAACAGACCAACCACCTGCTCTAAAACTATCTATCTTATAAGAGTTATCTACTTCTTTAACTATATTTGATAAGATGTTATAACTATCTTTTACTACATTTGTCAAATCATTATCATCATAACTATCTAGTCTAAAATGAGTATAATCTTTAAAACTCCATCTACAAGATTCTAAGTTTTTTATATTCTGCCAATGGGGATGTATGTGAAGTCCTATATCAAAACTATCTATTACCATACTCTGAATCTGTTTTTTTACAACTTCAAAACATTTGGTATCTTTTATAGCTACCAAAAAAGTAGCATCAATAAAAAACAAAGCCTTAGAATCATACCTTTTTAAAACATCCAAAATCTTATTTGTTGGGTTTATAAGTGAATTATACAAATCTCCACTATCACTTCCTAAAAAAAGTTCATAGTCGTAAGTTAAAATGATATTTTTAGACATTTTTTAATTCCTGATCTATAATATCACCCATATAAGTTTTATTTATCAATTTATAATATAACCAAGTGATAAATCTAAACATTTTATACTTAAATGGCTTAATTGGAAATTTCCATAAATAGCCCTCTTTCAGAGTTGAACCAAACCTACTTTTAAACCTTTGAATACCCTCAAATTTACTGCCTTTTTGAGGGTTTAACCTAGCCCCAACAAAATCTAAAGACAAAACACCTTTACTTTTCATATCACATATAATTTGCCATACAAGGAGGTTCATAGCTCCAGCACTTGTTTTTACACAACTTCCCGCAAAAATATAATAAGCTTCTAATTCGTTATAAATAACAATAGCACTACCCTCTACATCTTCACCATTTTTTACTATGTAAAAAGCTATATTACCTTTTAAATTATCTGACATATTTTGTATAGCATCAAATCCCATAAATGGTTGTTTTTGTCTTGTAAGAGTATCTTCTATAAGTTTAAAACATTCATCTATATACTCTAGCCCATTAAAAACTTCAAGTTTATTTTTCATCGCTTTTCTTATAACATTTCTATGTTTAGTATGTAAATTTAAAAAAAGTTCATCTTCTGTATAAGTTAAATCTACTTTATAAGTTCCAAATTTAATATATATAGAATTATCTGGAATCTCTTCAAAAATCGCAAAAGCATAAGGTTGATATATAAAATCTATATCTAAAGTTTTTGACAACTCTACAACAGAATTTAAAAAATCTTTTTGATTAATTTTATTTGAATTTCGTTTAATAACACTATATGTAAAAATAATCCGTTTAAATATAAATTTCTTTTCAATAATAAAAGGTAATATAAAATTATCATCTATAAACCAACCATAATTATTTGATTTAGAATTTAAAAATTCATTTGTTGCGACTATTGGCAGAAGATGTTTAAAATCTTTATCTTCATATACTATTTTAACACTCAAATTGTTCAACCTTTTCAAACAAATAATTCATTTTTTCTTCATTATCTTCTATGGGTAATTCAACTACTTTTTTATCTATACTTTTCGCATTTGGAATATTTTCATAATCATCTGTAAGTAAATTATATCCATTTAATACACTGATATTTACTTTTAACATATACTTTAAAAACTCACTAGCATCATTTTTATTATAAAAAAGTATAACAAACTTATGTGGATTAGAATCTCCTCTTAAAGACTTTAAAACTCTAAAATATCTATTTTTATTAAATTTTTGCTCAAAAATATCTACATATTTTTTTCT
>Ga0256842_1000056_pt1 | contig 83513 bp, 82 predicted proteins | sample 4559240metaG_FD_185973 | JGI IMG/M metagenome (GOLD analysis project Ga0256842, IMG submission 185973) | Hydrothermal vent microbial communities from Guaymas Basin, Mexico - 4559-240 | ecosystem: Environmental > Aquatic > Marine > Hydrothermal vents | place: Mexico: Guaymas Basin | collected... | reverse complement strand
AATAAGGTTAAAATCAAAGATAAGCACTGGATGTGGCTTGAAATCCCACTTATCGTAAATGTAAAGCCCTTCAAAGAGGTTTTTATTTCCACTAAAAAGCTCTTTTAATACGCTTATGGTGAGGGATTTTCCAAATCTTCTTGGACGGGAGATAAAATAACAAACACCGTTTTTAAGTAACTTGTATATCCAGGGAGTTTTATCTACATAAAGCCATCCTTTCTCCCTTATCTGTTTAAAAGAAGAAGTATCAAGAGGAAGCCTTCTTAGCATAGTTTAAATATAACCTTTCAATAGTTTTTTTCAAGAAAAAGGCCTTCTTTAAACAAATCAGGGTTGTAAAGATCAGTTTGTAAAGATCAATAGAAAAGCAGGAAAAAGTTCATCAAAGAAGGCAATTCAGGATTTTACAAAAAATAATCGGGGCGACAGGATTTGAACCTGCGACATCCGGCTCCCGAAGCCGGCGCTCTACCAGGCTGAGCTACGCCCCGAAAAAACTTTCCACTAAAATTTATAAAACCTAAAGGCTACATTGTCAAGCCTCCTGAATTTTTTACTTTTGACAAAAAATTGCTTTTATAAGTTAGATAAGAAGAAAGAGTGAGGAATTTAGCTTTAAAAGAATCTTTAGAGTGCCCTCCAAACTTAATAGCTGGTATAAAAAGTGCCTATACAAAAGATGGACTATTTGATTTTGCAGGTATTGTGGTAATAAAGTTTTCAGAGTTTCAGATATAGAGCCATAAACAGAGATTAGTCCTGATACCAATTTTCTTTCAAAGAGCTGCTGTGGGATGGCATAAATCTGTGAAGCCCAGGTTTAAAAATCTTAAAAAGGCTTTAAAATTAAAGGTGCTATGGCTTATCTTGTACTTGCAAGAAAGTATCGTCCACAAAAATTTTCAGAAGTGGTGGGACAAAGGCATGTGGTCAGAACCCTCCAGAATGCCTTAAAATCCGGAAAACTCAGCCACGCTCTTCTTTTTGCCGGGATAAAAGGCACAGGTAAAACTACAGTAGCAAGAATTGTGGCCAAGGCCCTTAATTGCGAAAGTCCAGAAAAAGGATATGAGCCCTGTAATAAGTGTCTCCATTGCATAGAAATAAATAAAGGCATTTATGTTGATGTAATTGAAATTGACGCAGCCTCAAATAGGGGCATAGACCAGATTAGGGAGCTTATAGAAAATTTGAAATTTGCCCCGGCCAAAGGAAAAGCCAAAGTTTATATCATAGACGAGGCTCACATGCTTACAAAAGAAGCCTCAAATGCCCTGCTAAAGACACTGGAAGAACCCCCCTCTCATGTATATTTTATACTTGCTACTACAGAACCCAATAAGCTTCTTCCCACCATTCTTTCAAGATGTCAGAGGTATGATTTTAGAAGGCTTGAGCTGCCTCTGCTTTTAAAGCACCTTAAGTGGATATGCGAAAAAGAAAAGTACGAAATAGAAGAAGAGGCACTGGAACTTATAGCAACTGAGGCTCAGGGTAGCCTGAGAGATGCTCTTTCTCTTCTTGATCAGGCAATGGCCTATGGCTCCAGAACAAAAGAAGACATTATCCAGGCCTTTGGCTGGCATGAAAATATCCTGGTAGAAGAACTTGCAGCAGGCCTGTTAAAAAAAGATATCAAAAAAACTTTTGAAATAGCAGAAAGAATCTATAATCAGGGTACAGATATAGTTTTTCTCACCGAAAAGTTAACAGACTTTTTCAGAGAATTGCTTTTAATGAAAGCATTTCAGAGAGATACAGGCTTTACCTTCAGTCTCTCCACTTTAAGGGCTTTAAGCCTGGAATACCAGAAAGAAGAAATTTTTCTTATCCTTCAAACCCTTGCCAGAGACCTTGAAACAATAAAAAGAAGTGACTATCCAAGATTACACTTTGAACTTTCTTTGATGAGGATCTGTGAATTTGAAAAACTTACTCCCATAAAAAACATTATTTCCAGATTGGAAGAATTAATAAATGCTGGAATAAATTTTGAGCCGGTAAAGGAAGAAAAAGAAGAAAGGACATGGGAAAACTTTCTCAAAGTGCTTGAAAAAGAAGGCCCCCCTTCTTTGTATGCCCTACTTACTTCTATAAAAAAACCCCTTATTACAGAAAGAGAAATTGTTGTAAAAATAACCCTTCCTGAGGAAAGTTTACATTCCGTGGAAATAATAAAAAAAAGAATAGAAGACTTTTTTCAGAAACCTGTTAAAATAGAAGTTGAAAAACAAAAGGTTCTTAAAACTCACTTTATTGAAGAAATAAAAAATAGAGACGAAGTGAAAAATGTTATCAACATCCTGGGAGCTAAAATTTCTCACATAGAAGTAAAAGACACATTCAAGGAGGAGCAGAAATGAAAATGCCACCCCAGCTTCAACAACTTTTTAAAGAGATGCAAAAAATACAGAAAAAACTGGAAGAAGCTCAAAAAAAATTAGAAGAGAAGACCCTTACTGTTCAGGTCGGTGGTGGAATGGTTACTGTAAAAGTAAATGGGAGGCAGGAAATTATTTCTATAGAAATTGAAGAGGAGCTTCTTAATCCTGAGGAAAAAGAGATGCTTCAGGATCTTATAGTTGCTGGAGTAAATGAAGCTCTTAAACAAGCTAAACAAATGGTAGAAGAGGAGCTTGCCAAGATTACAGGTGGCCTTAAACTCCCAGGAGGCTTTAATCTGCCCGGAATATTTTAAAATCCTATGGTAAACTCTTATCCTGACTCTCTTCGTAAACTTATACTGGCTTTTTCTAAACTTCCAGGGATAGGAGAAAAAACAGCCACCAGGTTGTCACTTTATCTGCTGTCCAAACCAGATTTGTGTGAGGTGCTGGGGGATCTTATAAAAGATCTGCCTTTTAAAGTCAAGATATGCAAGTATTGTAGAAATTTTTCAGAAGAAGATATCTGTAAGATATGCAAGGATAATCAAAGAAATGAAGAACTTCTCTGTATAGTGGAAAATCCTGTAAATCTTGCCAAAATTGAAGAAACCGGGATTTTCAATGGATATTACTTTGTGCTGCACTACCTTTTATCTCCCAAAGATGGGATAGGGCCAAAAGAGCTTGGTCTGGAACACCTTATATGGCTCATAACTTCAAGAAAAGTAAAAGAAGTAATAATTGCCCTCTCCCCCACCCTTAATGGAGAGGCGACAGCCGCTTATATTTACAAAGTTCTGCAGGATTATCCTGTAAAAATAACCAAACTTGCCTGCGGGATTCCCATGGGGATGGAGGTCCAATTTGTAGATCCTCTGACTTTAAAAAAAGCAATAACCTCAAGGGAAGTACTAAAAGATAGGTAATCTTATGGAAGACAAAACCCTTTTGCTGGGCATTTATTTATATTTCAAAGGTAATCGTGATCCTGTTAAGCTGGCGAAAAACGGAATTAAAGGATTAAATAAAAGTCTGCTAAGAGATCTTGGGAAAAAGGAGCTTGAAAAAGCAGCCTCCTCAGGAATAAAAATCTTATTTAAGGAAGAGGAAGGTTTCCCAGAGGCTTTAAAAAATATCTCCTCGCCTCCTTCTTTCCTTTATATAAAAGGAACTATTAAAAAAATGCCTCTTATCTCTGTTATTGGAGCAAGAAAGGCCACATCCTATGGAAAAGAGGTGACAGAATTTATTACCAGAGAGCTAGTTAAAAATAGAGTTGGCATTGTTTCAGGCCTGGCAAGGGGGATAGATACTATAGCCCACAAAACTGCCCTATCCTGTAATGGATATACCATAGGAATTCTGGGATGTGGCATAGATGTGGTTTATCCTCCAGAAAACAGGAAGCTTTTTGAGGAAATTGGAGAAAAAGGTGCCCTTATCTCTGAATTTCCCATGGGAACAAAGCCCAGAAGAGAGAACTTTCCCAGAAGAAACAGGCTTATAAGCGGACTTTCTAATGGAGTGCTTGTAATTGAAGCAGGAGAAAAAAGTGGAACTTTAATTACTGCCAGATGGGCTTTAAATCAGGGAAAAGAAATATTTTGCGTTCCAGGGAGTATTTTTTCACCTTTGAGCAAAGGTACACATCTTCTCTTAAAAGAAGGCGCTATATTGGTGGATTCTGCTCAGGATATCCTCTTTTATCTGGGAATTGAAACTGAAAAGAAGGCATCAGATCTCAAACAAATTCAACTGATTGATGATAAGCTTTCTCAAAAAGAGCAACGAATACTTCAACATCTGAGTCAGTATCCTGTTCATATTGACGAACTCATAAACAAAGCAGGAATTCCGGGTAATGAAATTTTTTCAATTCTTTCAGAACTTGAATTGATGGATGTAATAGAAATGTTGCCCGGAAAGTTTGTGAAATTAAAATCATAAGGTAAAATTGCTTTTAATTGATAAAAATATCCAGGAGGAAAAGATGAAAAAGCGATTCTGGATATTTTTTCTCCTGTTCTCTTTTTTTATTGGCTTGAGTTGTACTTATGCCCAGGAAACCACTAAAAAAGCCTCTCTATACCTTGCAGGGAAAGTAGAAAATACTCATAAAGAACCCCTTGAAGATGTGGAAGTCTTCCTTTTTGTAAACAATACACCTGTAAAGAAAGTTTTTACTTCTTCCAGAGGTACATATCACCTGGAAATAGAACTTCCTCCAGAGGTAATAAAAAACGGAAAACTGATTTTAAAATTTGAAAAAGCAGCTTTCAAAACAAAAGAATTTAAAATACCCAACCAGGCAATTGCCGGAAAAAATAATAATTTTTATTTTAAACAAAATTTAATTTTAAAAAGGGCAATAGGTCCGGCTTTCTGGATTGCCACCATTATTTTTATAATCATTTACATTATAATTTCCTTTGAACTACTCCACAGAACAATTGCTGCTATGCTGGGAGCAGCAATTATCCTTATTATTAGCTGCACCATAGGCCACTTTGATATTTCCTATCACATAATTTCTTTTGAGAGGGCAATAGAGGCTATTGATATGAATGTAATTTTTCTCCTTATGGGAATGATGCTTGTTGTAGGGGTGCTGAAAAAAACAGGAATTTTCCAGTGGTGTGCATACATGTCTTATAAACTGGCCAGAGGAAATGTTGCCATTCTTTCCATTATCTCCTGCATTTTTATTGCAATTACTTCTGCCTTTCTTGACAATGTAACCACCATGCTTCTTTACACTCCGGTATTAATTGAAATTGCCATTGCCTTGAGAATTAATCCCTTTTCTTTGCTTCTTCCAGGCATCATGGCATCAAACATAGGAGGCACAGCCACACTTATAGGCGATCCTCCCAACATTCTGATTGGATCGTATGCCGGTTTTACCTTTATGGATTTCGTAAAAAATCTCATAGTACCTGTTCTCCTCAGTATGGTACTTCTCGTGGTATATAACGAGCTCTTTTTTTCAAAAGAGTATAAAAAAGGCAAAGTAGAAAATGTAGAAAAATTTATAGAAAAGCTAAAAGAGGAATATCAAATTACAGACAGAACACTACTTTGGTTCGGGTTGTTTATTGTAACAATCGTTGTGTTCTTTTTTATAACCCATGGATTGTGGCATATGGAAGCAAGTGTCCCTGCCCTTTTTGGTGGAACTCTACTTGCAACTTATGGTGTTTTAACAAATAGAATAAACCTCCTGGAGCTTATTGAAAAAGACATAGAATGGGCAACTTTGCTTTTTTTTATATTTTTGTTTATCCTGGTAGGAGCAGTAGAAGAAGTGGGACTTCTTAGCCTGATTGCTGACTGGGTGCATAAAGTTTCTCATGGGAACCTCGTCCTTTCTATCTGCATCATTTTATGGGTCTCTGCAATTATGAGTGCTTTTGTAGATAATATACCATTTACTGCTACCATGCTCCCTATAGTAGCATATTTAACAAAGGTGACTCCTGGAGCAGAAAGTAATGTACTCTGGTGGGCACTTGCCCTTGGAGCCTGTTTTGGAGGAAATGGGACTCTTATAGGAGCTTCTGCCAATGTAGTTACAGTAGGAATTGCAGAAAGCGTAGGTTATAGAATTACATTCTTTGAATTCTTTAAATACGCCTTTGTTTATATGATATTATCGGTACTGATTTGCAACATCTGGCTACTACTGTTTTATTAATAAAAAACTTTTAAAAAAGGAGTGAAGAAAAATGTCAAACCATCCTTTTGAAAAAGTATTAATCCCTGTAGACCTTGAGCCAGAAAATGAGAAGTGTATTAACTTCTTTTCTTTACTCATTTCCCAGCTTGGGCATTTAAAAAGCACAGTGATTCTCCTCCATGTAATTTCGTCAGGAGGTTTTCTTAGTGAACATATGAAAAATATAGATGTAAGAACCGAGCTCTTAAGGCAATCTACTTTAATACAAAATCTTAAAGAGGCATTCATAGAAAACATAATAAAGCCTCATTTAAATAAATATGCTGAAAAAATAGAGAAAAGTTCTTCCAGAATAGAAATAAAAAAATTAATTATTGAAGGTGAACCTGGAAATAAAATTATTGAAGTATCCCTTAAAGAAAAAGTTTCTACACTCCTGTTATACAAAAAAAATTTTTCCAGAATCAAAGACTTTATTATAGGCAGTGTACTACACCGGGTACTTTATACACTTTACGAAAAAAATATTTATGTAGTGGGAGACAAATTTAACAACAAAGAACATACCAAAATTGCTAAAGTACTTATTCCTGTAGATGGTTCTATGTATTCAAATAAAGCTATCCAGCACGCTGCCTGTATTATTCCTTATCTACAATCATTAAAAGAAGTTATACTCCTCAGGGTAATAAATCCTGAAACATACGAAAAGAGGCTTGAACAGGGAATAAACCCTGAAGAAGAGGCAAGAGAAATTGTATCAAAAGGAAAAGAAGTGCTTTTAAAAGCTGGAACAGAAGAAAGTCTTATAAAAACAGTTGTAAAAACAGGAAGTCCTCCCAGAGAAGTGGTGAGAGAAATAGAGGAAAGAGATGTAGATATGGTTATTATAGGAAGAAAAGGACGTTCAAGCCTTAAAGATGTTGTAATTGGCAGTGTAAGTGCAGAAGTTTTATACCAGTGCCACAGGCCTGCAGTAGTACTTATAAATCTTTAAAAACTTCCAATCATTTGCTTTTTTGAAAATTTGAGTAAAATAATTATAAGTTTAAAATGATTAAAATAAAAGCCTGGAGATTTTATAGAGCAAGGTATTTAAAACTGGAAGAGGTAGAACTTCCTGAACCCAAAGAGGGGGAAGCGCTTTTAAGAGTGCTTCGCTGTGGGGTGTGTCAGACTGACATTGACGAATTTATAGCAGGCCCTAAAATCTTTAATAGAATTCCTTTTACTCCGGGGCATGAATTTGGAGGAATAGTAGAAAAAGTAGGAGACCCAAAGTATAAATATCTTGAGGGAAAGCTTGTGGGAGTTCTTCCCCTGGTATCGTGCGGTGTCTGTAATTACTGCAAAATAGGACTGGAAAATCTCTGTGAAAAAAGAAAGTATTACGGAGTTATAGATTATGATGGTGGCTTTGCAGAATATGCTATTGTAAAAACGAGCAATCTCTTTCCTGTGGAAGACGAAAGGCTTATTACACTTGTTGAACCCCTTTTAGTTGCTTTAAGGGCTTTTAATAGAGCAAAGGAAGAGCCTGTGGTTAAAAAAAAGACCTTGGTAGTTGGGGCAGGTATTATAGGGCTTCTTACTGCCCTGGTGTTCCGCCACTTTGGCTGGGATGTATCAATTGTAGAAGAAAGGGAGAATAGGAAAAAACTTGCTCTGGAACTCGGGTTTAAAGTTGAAGACACCTTGCTGAATTTAAAGGACAGGAGCTATCCTGTGGTTGTGGATGCTGCAGGAGAGGACCCTTTTTTACCTTATGCCCTCTCCAATCTTTTTCCGAAAGTAGCTCCCGGGGGAATGCTTATTTTGATAGGAGTTTATGGTGAAAAAGTACATTTTTCACCCCTTGAATTCCTTCTCAAAGAAGCACAACTTAAAACCACTGTTCTATACACTCAAAAAGAAGTAAAACTTCTTCCCAAAATTTTACCTGCTTTTAAGAATATTTCCCATAAATTTATTTCCAGTGCATTTCCCCTTGAAAAACTTGTGGAAAATCTCATTGAATTAGAGCTTCATAAAGATAAGTATATAAAGCTTGTAATGGTAAATAAATGAAAAAAATAAAAGGTTTAGATAAACGGTTTGAAAAAGAAATAAATAACTTCCTTTTTTCAGTGTCTCTTCTTACTTCAGCAAAAGGCGTAAGACTTAAAATTACAAACAAAGTGGTAGAAGTAGTCTATACCTATGGGAACTTTGAAAATGAAAAAGAAAGTTTTAATATTGAAACTTCTGCTGAAGAGGGATTAAAATGTATCCTTTCTTTAAAAGGAGCTAAAGAGCCAGATACTTATACACTTTTTCATTTAAACCACAGTCTTGAATTATTGAAAAAATTTTTTATTCGTGAAATCCAGTTTATCTTAAGAAAAAAATGGCAGGAAGTAGGGTTTTCTATAAATGTACTTCAATTTGAATTTGACCAGCCCGAACATGTTCTCAAAACTGCGGCAGAATTTTTGACGCTTCTCTTTGAGATTGAAGTTGAAGGAATTGTATTTCTGGATGAAGAAGGCACTTTTTGCTATGCCAGAAATTATCAGGAAAAATCTCTTTTGAAAAAGCTTGCCAATCATATTAAAACAATTCTCCTGCAAACACATAAAATTACTTTTTTTGAGGTGCTACATAAATACAAGGTTTATGCGAGGCTCCAACATCCCTACTTTCTGGCAATTTTCCTGGAAACAACTTTTTCTCCGATTTATTTTCTGGTAATCTCGTATCTAACTAACGAGCTTTTCTGGTTGCTTACGCATTTAAAAGCCCAAAAAATAGAGAAAATAAGTTATCAGGAGCTTATAAAAACACTGATTGCTGCTATTGAGGCAAAGGATGTTTATACCTATGGGCATTCTGAAGGGGTTACTTTTTCTGCCCTGCAAATCGGAGAAGCTCTTCACTTGAGTAAAGAAGAGCTTTTCACGCTAAAAGAGGCTGCCCTGCTTCACGATGTAGGGAAAATCGGGGTTCCTGATGTCGTACTTTTAAAACCAGGAAGGCTTACAAAAAGTGAGTTTGAAGTAATAAAGCTTCATCCAGTAATAGGAGCTGAAATCTTAAAAAAAGCGAAAAGGCTTGCACATCTTGCTCCCATTGTAAGGGCTCATCACGAAAAATGGAATGGCACAGGTTATCCAGACAAACTCGCTAAAGAAGAAATCCCTTTTCTTGCAAGAATAATCAGCATTGCAGATGTATTTGATGCCCTGACCCATGACAGAATTTATAGAAAGGCTTTCTCCAAGGAAAGGGCCTTAGAAGTCCTTGAAAAAGAAAGTGGTAAAAGCTTTGATCCGGAAATTTTAAAAGTTGCTCTTCCAGTCCTGGAAGAATGCCCCATTTTTAAACCTGAAAAAGAAGAAATCATCTTTCACCAGATGGAACTTATAAGAAGAAACTATTTCTACAAGGATCCTCTTGTGGGGTGCTATAACCTTAATGCTTTTTATGCCCATGCTAAAGAAGTGAAAACCAGGGTTCAACTGGTTTTTGTCTCTTTAAAAGAATTTTACTATTTAAATCTTATCAAAGGCCCTGTTGAGACAGACAAAATTATCTTAAGCCTCTACCAAAAACTGGCAGATATAGTGGGAGAAGAAAATATATATAGAGTTGGCCCTGATGAATTCATTGTTATAATTTTTAAAACGTGGCCTGTAGAAAAAATTCAAAATATTTTAAAAGACATTGAAAAATCTCTTGAAACACCTCTAAATTTTGAAATTGTAGAAACGGAATATTCTCCTAAAAATGTAGAATCCATACTACATCAGTTTAAGACAAAAAAGAATTACATTTTTTTATTGCATAATAGTTTTCTAACTCTTAAAAATGTGTGCAAAAAAGTAGCAGTTTTTGATAAAAACCTAAATCTGCTTTATAAAAAAGGCCTGGAAAATGAGGAAATAGAAAAAATTAAAAAAACGAAAAAGGTGTTAACCCCTGTAAAATATCTTTATAAAACCATAGGGTATTTTTATTGCTATAACCCCTGCAATTTCTCTTGACTTTTCTTTTTTAGCTTTTACAATTAGTCAGATATGAATTTAACAGAAAAACGGGCAGTTTTAAGGAAAGTATATTTTCTTTTTGGATTTGTTCTTTACAAATTAAATTTCCCTCCCAATATTATAACTTTTCTTTCCCTGGTATGTGGCACTTTAGCTGCTCTTGCGTATTATTACGAAAATCTTGCTCCAGCCCTGGGATTTTTTATTTTATCCGGTCTTCTTGACCTGGCAGATGGAGAAGTAGCACGCCTTTCAGAAAAAACCACCAAATTTGGGGCAGTTTTTGACTGGATAGCTGACAAATGGGTGGATGGCCTGGTGCTGGGGATAGTAGCGTATATTTACGCAGGCCCTGTACTTTCTGTTCTCCTTGTTACCTCATCCATGTTACACTCTTTTATAAAACCTGTAGTGTACTCAGAAATTGGCTTTCGGGTCAAAATTAAAGGCAAAATCCAGGATCCCCTTGAAAGCGTGGGGTTTTTTGGAAGGCCAGAGACACATCTCAGCTTAATATTCTTTACCATTATGGAAAAAGTTTCACCTAAAATTGGACTTGCCTTTGGTGTAAAAGTTATTACTCTCCTTACTCTCCTTTCTCTTCTAAGCAGAATACTTTACCTGTACAAAAACTTTGGGAGTGTAAAAGATGAGTAAAAAACCCTATGTAATTATTGTTTCAGAAGTCACACTTGACGGAAAGCTTACCCTTTATAGAGGTGCCTCAAGCAAAGAGCTAATGAGCCTTATGACAAAAGAAGTTTATAAGTACCTCCACCAGATAAGGGCAGAAGTGGATGGCATTATGGTGGGATGTGAAACTGTAAGAACTGATGATCCAAGCCTTACAGTAAGATATGTGGAAGGCAAAAGTCCTGTAAGGATTATTCCTTGCTCCACAGCCAATGTGCCTCTTAATGCAAATATTTTTTCTCAGGATGCACCAACTATCATTGTTACCACTAAAAGGGCACCTCAAGAAAGAATTAAAAAAATTGAGGAACTTGGCGCAGAGGTAATGGTTGTGGGAGAAGAGCTTGTTGACTTTCCCAAACTTCTTCCCCTTCTTTACGAAAAAGGAATTAAAAAACTCATGGTTGAAGGAGGCTCATCTATTAACTGGGAATTTGTAAGAAACCGCCTTGTTGATGAAATAAGAATTATTCACCTGCCTGTAGTAATAGGTGGAGAAAATGTACCCACTTTTGTAGGAGGAGAAGGCTTCAAAAGCCTGAAAAAGCTTCTCAGGCTGGAAATAAAAAAACACTTTGTAATTGACGAATTTTTAATTACGGAGTGGAAGGTGAAAAAGGATTAATCTTCAAGGGCCTCTTTTAGAATATCCTCCACATCTTCCAAGCTGTAATACTTATCAGCGCCCCAGATTTTAAAAATTTCAAAAGCCTTTTCTGCAAGCTGTGGTATTTCTTCTTCTCTTATTTGAACAGCCCTCAAAGTGGTGGGCACCTTTAATGTGCTTTCTATCCATTCTTTAAAAGCCTGAAAACCCTTTTCAAAAACTTCCTTCTGACTTGGAGCCTGTATCTCAAAAACCTTTTCAAAAAATTCTTTTAAAGCCGGGCTATTGCTGTATTTTTTCATCCAGCCACACATAACTATGGCAAGACCAAGGCCATGCGGAAGGTCATACATTCCACTAAGGCTGTGCTCAATGGCATGCATCACAAAAAGGTATCTTCCAAGCCCTGCCCTTACAAAATCTGTCAATCCAAGAGAGGATATCCACATAACATTGGCACGAGCTTCATAATTATAAAAATCCTTCATCAAAATTTTAGACCAGTAAACAAGGGACTTCATTAGGGTTGCCAAGATTTCTCTCGTAATACAGGGGCTTTTATTTTCGCAACTTACAAATACTTCAAAAAAGTGGGAAAAAGCATCCACTATGCCATAAGCTGTATAATCTGGCGGCACAGAAAGGGTAAATTCTGGATTAAGAAATGAAACCTTTGGGAAAATAAGGGGGGACTTCATGGAAATCTTGAGTCTTGTTTCATCATGAGTAAGCACACTTACATTATCAAGCTCAGAGCCACTTCCAGCTATGGTGGGAATGGCAGCAACTGGAAGAGCCTTTTGAGGAAAGCCTTTTCTCTCGTAAAAACTCCAGAGCTCATCTTTGTGATATACCCCACAGGCAATTGCCTTGGCAGTGTCTATAACACTTCCTCCTCCAACCGCCAAAATAAAATCCACCTTTTCTTTAATAGCAAGCTCTATACCTTCCATAGCTTTGGAAAAAAGGGGATTTGACTTAATACCTCCAAAATCTACGCTTTCAATTCCTGTTTTTTTAAAAAGCTCTTTTATTCTATCATACAGCCCTGTTCTAAAAATTGAGGATCTGCCAAAAACGAAAAGTGCTTTTTTCCCAAGCCTGGGAAGCTCCTTTTCAGCAGCCCTTAAAGCCTTTTTCCCAAAAAATACCCTTGTGGGCAAATAAAATTCAAAGTTCTTCATTTTTCCTCCTGCTTTAAAATTTTTTCAAACTCTTTTTTTAATGCAAGAAACCAGTTTAAAAATTTCTCTTGTTTTAATTTATTATAAATATCTTTTGCAATTTCTTCATCATAAACATGCACAATTGTATTTCTTAGCTTTATAATCTCAAAGGCAATATGCTCTCCCCCTTCAGAAACAATTCCTTCCTTTATTAATGCTTCAAAACACGAACGAGGAGAAAAACATTCAACTCCTCTTTCTCTTAAAAAAGCTTGAGAAAACTGCCACAATGCCTCAAAAAGATATTCAAACCTCTTAATTAAAATCTCTATTTTAAACTCTTCTGAAAAGGCAGTTTCAAAGAAGGGAGAATTTACTATTTCTTCAAAACGCTTTAATGCCTTTTTAAATTTTTCAAACTTTCTTTGGATCCTCTCCATAAAATACCTTTTTCTAAAATATTATTTAAAAAAGCTTTATTTTTTACTTCTGCAAGGTCTATTAAGTCTATTTTTTTGAAAATTGGTAGATCCTCAAATTCAGTAAGAAGTTCCCAGTATTCTTCAGGGGTAAGAGGTCTCCCCACATATATCGCTACATCAATGTCAGAAAGTTTTTCAGAAAAACCACCCTCTACCAAAGAACCAAAAAATATAATAACCGGATCCTTAAGAACTTTTTCTATTGCCTTTCCTATAATTTTCATGTACTTCTCTCTAATTTTAGCATTCAATTTTTACATTCTTTTCAAAAAAACATTTTTTCAAAAATTTAATACAATTTAAAAACTCTGCAAAAATAAAAAATTCCCTTACCCCTCAAACAAGAGAGGTAAGGGAAAAAAAGACAGAGAAAGGAGAAATTTTTACTCTCCCATTATTTTTTTTCTTCCTTCAATCAGGGCATTAACCACTGTGGGATCGGCAAGGGTTGTGGTATCACCAAGATCTTCGTATTGTCCAGAAGCTACCTTTCTTAAAATACGCCTCATAATCTTTCCGCTTCTTGTCTTTGGAAGCCCTGTGACAAACTGGATGTAATCAGGAGTTGCCACAGGTCCAATTACTTTACGAATGTGCTGCCTTAACTCCTGCTTGAGTTCTTCAGAAGGCTCATAGCCTTCTTTTAGCACTATATAAGCATAAATTGCCTCTCCTTTAACATCATGAGGCACTCCAACCACTGCGGCCTCTGCCACTGCTGGATGGGAGACAAAAGCAGACTCAAGCTCCATGGTACCAAGCCTGTGCCCGGAAACATTAATTACATCATCAAGCCTTCCCATAATCCAGAAGTATCCATCCTCATCTTTTCTTGCTCCATCTCCAGTGTAGTAATAACCAGGAAATCTGCTGAAGTAAATTTCTTTAAATCTTTCAGGATCACCCCAAATTCCTCTTGCCATACCAGGCCATGCCCTCTTCATACAAAGGTGGCCACCTTCGTTTATATCTGCCTCAGTTCCATCAGACCTCAAAATAACAGGCTCAACCCCGGGAAGTGGCAAAGTAGCAGAACCGGGCTTTTGAGGAATGGCATAGGGAAGCGGACTGATAAGATGTCCTCCTGTTTCTGTCTGCCACCAGGTATCCACTATGGGACACCTTTCTCTACCTACATGCTTAAAAAACCAGAGCCATGCCTCAGGATTAATGGGCTCCCCAACCGTTCCGAGAATCCTGAGGCTTGACAGGTCATACTTGGCAGGCCACTGTTCTCCTTCCCTCATAAGTGCTCTTATCGCAGTGGGAGCAGTATAAAAAATACTTACCTTGTATCTATCCACAAGTTCCCACCAGATTCCTGGATGAGGATAAGTTGGTACCCCCTCATACATAAAGACTGTAGCTCCAAGAGCAAGGGGGCCATATACTATATAAGAGTGTCCGGTAATCCATCCTATATCTGCTGTGCACCAGAAAATATCTTCTGGCTTTAAATCAAATACCCATTGAGTGGTATGCGCTACATATACCATGTATCCACCTGTGGTATGATAAAGCCCTTTGGGCTTCCCGGTAGAGCCAGAAGTATAAAGAATAAAGAGAGGATCCTCTGCATCCATTATTTCACATTCACACCATTCAGTTGTACTCAGATCACTAAGCAAATCATCATAAAGCACATACCTATCATCGGGAAGTTCTATAGGATCTCCAAAACGATTGACCACGATGCACTTTTCAACACAATCCACACCTTCAAGAGCTGCCTGTGCATTTTTAAAAAGCTCAATTCTTCTACCCCCCCTATAAGTACCATCTGCAGTAATAAGTATTTTTGCCTCTGCGTCAAGAATACGGGCCCTTAACGCCTCTGCAGAAAAACCTCCAAAAACTACGCTGTGAATTGCTCCAATTCTTGCACAGGCAAGCATTGCCATCACTGCCTCGGGCATCATGGGCATATAAATCGCTACCCTGTCTCCCTTCCTTACTCCAAGGGCCTTTAAAATTTTGGAAAATTTGCAGACTTCATTAAAAAGCATCTGATAGGTATAGGCCCTGGGAAGACGCTCTTTTTCACCCTGCCAGATAATAGCTGCTTTGTTTTTTATGTAAGGATCATCAAGATGCCTGTCAAGACAATTAAAACAGGCATTGAGCTTACCACCCTCAAAAAAACGAATCTCAGGCTTATAAAAATCCCAGTAACAGGTTCTATGCCAGTACTTAAACCAGGTAATAAGTTCCTTTGCTCTTTCAGCCCAAAATTCATCAGGATCTTCTAAGGAGTACTGATAAATTTGTCTGTATTCGTATCTTGAACAAATATAAGCCTCGTCTTTTCCTTCCTGAGGCGGATAATATATCCTTTCTTCCCTTAACAAAGATGCAATTTCTGCCATACTCCCCTCCTTTTTTATTTTCTTCTAAAAAAACAAAGCATCAAATGGTTGTCAATAGTTTTGTACTTTTTTTAACAAAATATCCCACCACCTTTTTAAGTAACCAATCAAAAATTAGTTAGTCAAAAATTATACCAATTACAAACAAAAGATGGTAAGCGAACTTTATAAAAATTTTTTTCAAAAAGTTAAAAGAAAAAATTCCTCAATTAGAGGAATTTTTACCCAAAATATAAAGAATTTCTTTCTTGATTTCTAACACTTTATCTTTAATTTCCTCTTCTTTTAGAGTAAGAATCTTATAATTACGCATTACAAATTTTCCATTTACCATAAGATCAGACACGCATCCACTTTTAGCAGCATAAACTATCAAAGAAAAGGGATCATAATCAGGCACAAGGTATTCCTTAGAGAGATCAATAACTGCCAGATCTGCTTTATAGCCTGGAGCAATTTTACCCAATTTTTCAAAACCCAATGCCCTTGCTCCAGAAAAAGTGGCCATTTTAAAAATTTGTCTTGCATTTATAATAGCTGGATCCTCTGCAAGGCCTTTTTGAAGAAGGGCAGCAGTGCGCATTTCAGTAAACATATCAAGGTCATTATTACTGGCGGGCCCATCAGTACCAAGTGCCAGATTTACACCTGCCTCAAGCATTTTTACTACAGGAGCGATACCTGAGCCAAGTTTTAAATTGCTCTCAGGACAATGCACCACACTTGCACCCTTTTCAGCAAAGGCCTCTATCTCCTCTTCTTTGAGTTTTACACAATGCACAGCAAGTAAATTTTCATTGACTGCTCCCATTTCTAAAAGAATCTCAGCAGGTGTTTTGCCGTATTTAGACATTACTTCTCTTACTTCGTCCTGACTTTCTGAAAGGTGAATGTGAAGTTTTGCACCGTATTTTTCTGCAATGGAAAGGCACTTTTTCACTGTATCTGGAGAGCAGGTATAAAGAGTGTGAGGAGAAACAGCAATTTTAACAAATTCGTCCTTTTCATAAGCTTTAAGGAGCTCTTCTGTGAGTGCAAGGCCTTTTTCAAGTTCTCCATATCCTGGGGAGGGAAAGTCAAAAAGCCCTTCTCCAACCAGTGCCCTTAAGCCAGCCTCCTTTGTAGCTTTTATAACCTCTGGTTCAAAAAGATACATGTCACAAAAAAGCGTGGTGCCAGAACGCATCATTTCAATAAGTGAAAGCTTTGCTCCCCAGTAAACCCACTCTTTTTTAAGCTTTGCTTCCACAGGGAAAATATAATCTCTAAGCCAGGTCAAAAGAGGCAGATCCTCAGCAATGCCTCTAAAAATGCTCATAGAAATGTGAGAATGGGCATTAACCAGTCCGGGAAATATCAAACCATCAGGAAAATTGACTTCTTCCAGATTTTTATACTTATTTTTCAGCTCTTCTGCCTTACCTACATCCAAAATTTTTTCTTCTTCAACCAGCAAGGCTCCATTTTCTATAGCCTCTTCTTCCCACCCAGTAATTATCCACTTAGCAGTAATTAAAAAGCTCCTCATCCTTTAAGCTTCCTTTTCAAGTAACCTTAAAAATTCTTCCATCATAAATTCCTTTTCCACAATTTCCTTCGCCTTAATAGCCTTGGTTTTCTCTCTTATCATTGCTCTCCCTATAAGATTTTCTATTTTATCCACCACTGTAAAAGTATCTAAAGAAGTTACTATAACCGGGACTCCTTTTTCTTTAGCCCTTGCAACTACGGTTTCATTAGCCACAAGTCCACCGGTAAGAAGAAGACATTTGGTGGAAGTTTCTAAAGCAAGAAGCTGGATGTCTGTTCTATGAACACCAGTAATTACTGCTTTATTGGGTGTTCTTAAAAAATAACGAAGGGCATTTTCTGGATCCATAGCCCCTACAGCAAAGTTTTCTACAAACTCTTCCAGTTTATCCTCTCCACAGACTATCCCCCCATTTACTACTTCCAGAATGGTCTTCACTGTAACTGCCTCAAGTGCTTTTTCTTTTTTAAAAACACCGAATATTTTGAGCCCCCTGGAAGCAGCAAAAGGCACCATATTTTCTTTCACATAAAGATAATAATCCACTGGCACCTTATTTAATACTGCTCCCAGAAAATACTTTCCAAAAATTTCTTTCAAACCAAAAAGGTCATCAAGGGTGGTATCTCCTCTCCATAGCTGAACAGCAAGCACCCTGCCTTTTACCTCTTTTAAAAGGGCTCCGGGATGTATATCAATTAAGTAACCTTCAAAAGGAGTATCACCACAAACTATAAATACGAAATCTCTGTCTTTAAGACTATTTATAGCCTCTATCACTCTTTCTTTAATTCTTATACCCCCTTCTTCAAACAGCTGGTATTGAAAATCATAAGTGTAAACAAAAGGAGAAACCACCTCTGGGGGATCGTCAAGTTCCAGAAGCTCTTTTATAAAAAGAGCTTCCTCATCAAAAAAGGCTTTTCCCTTTTTCACAGGCAATTTACCCGCCGGATGGATATAACCTATTTTATATCCTCTCTCCTTTAAATTTAGGGCAAGCCCCAAGGTTAAAAAATTTTTTCCTGTATATGGATGACTGGATACCAAAAACAGGGGAAGCATTTTCTCCTCCCGGTTTATATTATTATTCTTGCATCAAGGGCCTTTGCTCCTATGTGCTGCACCATAAAAGGATTTATATCAATTTCTTTAATAATAGGGAAATCTTTTACAAGTTGAGAAAGCCTCAGAAGGGCATCCACCACTGCCTCTTTATCATAAGGAGCCTCGCCCCTCACCCCGTCAAGTATTCTGCTACCCCTTACTTCTTTTATCATTTCCTGTGCTTCTCTGTAGGTAAGAGGGGCAATCCTGAAAGATACATCCTTTAATACCTCCACATAAATTCCTCCAAGACCAAACATAATTAAATGGCCAAAAGTCTTATCAACACTCACTCCCAGGATCACCTCTTTCCCTTCCTTTACCATCTCATACACCATAACACCCTTTATAAAGGCCTGAGGCATAACCCTCTTTATTCTGGAAGTCATTTCAAGAAATCCTTCATAAACCTCTTCATCAGAGTTTAAGTTAAGCTTTACTCCCCCCACTTCGGTTTTGTGTAAAATTTGGGGACAAACTATTTTTAAAACCACCGGATATCCAATTTCCCGGGCAATTTTTACTGCCTCTTCAGGAGTTCTTGCAAGCCCTCTCCTGGGAAAAGAAAAGCCATACAAAGAAAGTACTTCCAGAGAATTTTCCTCTCCAAGGAATTTAACCCCGGCATTTTGAAGGGTTTCCAGGATTAACCGTACTCTTTCTTTATTTTCCGGAGGTATTTGAATTTCCACAGGTTGCTCCTCTGGCCTACTTCTTAATAAAGAAAATTCTACCAACCTTGAATAAGCCTGAATAGCTACAGAAGGATCAGAATAGCAGGGCACTCCTTTATTTTTTAGAATCTCTACCCCCTTCTTTATCCTTTTTCCTCCCACAAAACAGGCAATTATAGGTCTGGAACTTTCCTGATTTTTCCGGGAAATCACTTCTGCTATATTCTCTATGTCCGTTGTAGCCTGAGCCGTAGCAATTATACATATCCCATCCATCTTAGGATGTTTTATAGCTTCGTCTAATACCAGGGCATACCTCTCAGAAGTGGCATCTCCCAGAACATCAACAGGATTGTATAAAGAAGCAGCAGAAGGAAGTTTATCTATAAGGGCATTTATAAATGCCTCATCAGGTGGTTCAACTTTTAAACCAAGCAGGTCTGCGGTATCTGCAGCAATAATTCCAGGCCCTCCGGCATTGGTAACAATCAACAGGGAATTGCCTTTCGGAAATTTATTTAATTTAAAGGCCTCTGCAGTTTCAAATAATTCCTTTATACTATAAACTCTAATTACTCCTGTTTTTTTGACAGCCTCCTTAAACGCCGTCTCTGAACCTGCTAAAGCCCCTGTGTGAGAAGAAGCAGCCCTTGCTCCAGTTTTTGTACTTCCAGCTTTTATAAGAATTACGGGCTTCTTTCTTGCTACCCGTGAAGCAACCTCAATAAATCTCTTTCCATCAGTAATATCTTCTATATAACCCAGAATTATGTCTGTATCCGGATCCTCTCCAAAGTATTCCAAGAAGTCACATTCATTTAAATCTGCTTTGTTCCCCAGGCTTACAAATTTTGAAAAACCAAAATTATTTTCCATAGCCCAGTCAATAAGGGCTACTCCTAATGCACCGGATTGAGAAAATAGAGAAGCTCTGCCAGAAGGAGGAAAATCCGGAGCAAAAGTGGCATTTAACCCGGTTTTAGTATTCATCACCCCCAAACAATTGGGACCAACCATCCTCAGGTTGTATTTCTTTACAGTTTCCAGAATTTTCCTTTCTAAAATTGCTCCTTCTTCTCCGGTTTCTCTAAAACCAGCAGTGATAACCACTACCCCTTTAACTCCCTTTTTTCCACACTCTTCCAGCACCTCCAAAACAGCTACAGCAGGAACTGCAATGACTGCCAATTCTGGCACTTCAGGAGCTTCTATAATTGAAGGATAAACAGGAAGTCCAAGAATTTCTTTTTTTCTGGGATTAATTGGATAAATGCTACCTGTAAAGCCCGCATCAATTAAATTTTTGACTAAAGCATACCCTATTTTCTTAGGATTATCAGAAGCACCTATTATAGCTACAGATTTGGGATTAAATAAAAAGTCCAACATTTTAAAAAGGGGCGCCGGGCCCCACTCCCTTATTTAAAAATTCTATTTCACAAAAGGTTTTACTATATTCCTGAGGGTAATCATCCCCACAAGTTTATCATTAGAAACTACAGGAAGCCTTACTACATTTGCCATAGCCATAAGTCTGGCAGCGTATTTTATATCATAATAATCAGGCACCACTATACAGGGCTTGGTCATGACCTCCAAGACCTTTACCTTTTCTAATGGTATCCCCTTGGCAATAACTTTGTAAACGATGTCTTTTACTGTAATAATTCCGTAAGCATCGTCTTCACTCACCCTTTCTACCACAAGTCCTCTATAGCCTGACTCCATCATTTTCTTGGCAGCTTCTTTTACAGTGGCATTTCCATCAATCGTAGCTACTGGAGAACTCATCACATCTCTCACCCGGATTTTTTCAATCTCAATCATAACACCCTCCTCTTAAACGAATTTTATTGCATTCCCATTTTAAAATATACATTTTAAAATATAAACCAAAATTCCCTTGTATAAAGGGATGTTTTCTGTTAAAATTATTTTAATATGAAAAAGAGAAAATTGAAGCCTTTTTATTTACTAATTTTTTTAATCTGGGGAAGTGTAATTTCAGGTTGCAGCCTTTTAGGTAAGAAAAGGCCTGTCCATTTGGCTCATTCCAAAATGAAAAAAATTGTGGTACTCCCTTTTGCCTCTTATCAAGACACAGAAAAGTTACCTATACTCTTTTCTGAAGGAGGGATTATTACGAATAAAATCACTCCCCATGTATTAAAAACTATGGATTATCTTCTTGAAGAAGAACTATCGCAGGTAAAAAGCTCTATTCACTTCTTTTTTCTTTCTGAAAGAAGCTATGAAGCGCTTTTAGAGGATGCTTTAAATAGAAGCAAAAACCCAGCAGAAGTAGTAAAGTATATCGCGCAAAAGACTTCGGCAGATGGAATCCTATGTGGGAAGGTCTTCAGGTTCAGGGAGAGGCAGGGTAGTGCTATTTCTATAAAGTCCCCTGCAAGCGTGGCCTTTGTGCTGGTGCTGTATGACGGAAAAACAGGAAAAGTTATCTGGAAAGAAGTTTTTGATGAAACTCAGAAACCTCTAAACGAAAATTTATTGAATTTCTCCCTTTACGGAAAAATTGCCTGGCTAAAGGCTGAAGAACTTGCTCAAAGGGGCTTTCACAGGATTATAGAAGCACATTTTTAAGGGGGCGCCCTTGCTAATAATACCTGCTATAGATTTGCGAGGCGGAAAAGTTGTTCGCCTTTTTCAGGGAGATTACGAGAAGACCAAAGTATATGGAGAAGATCCAATTTCTTATGCCCTTTATTTTGAAAATACAGGGGCAAAAAGAATACACATAGTAGATCTGGACGGAGCAAAAGAAGGCTATCCAGTTCATAAGGACTTAATCCTTTCTATAATCAAGAAAGTGAAAATTCCTGTGCAGGTAGGAGGAGGCATAAGGACACGAGAAGACATTGAAATGTATTTAAAAGAAGGGGTTTCTCAGGTCATTCTTGGAACCAGGGCAGTTCAGGATCCTGCATGGCTAAAAAAAATTACAGAGGAATACCCTCAAAGAATAATAGTAAGTGTGGATGTAAAGGGAGATTTTATTGCGCTTTCTGGCTGGCTTCGTATTTCTGAAATACACTACTTAGAATTTTTATCTCAACTGGCAGACTTTCAGCTCTTTGCTATAATTCTTACTTTGATAGAAAGAGATGGGACTCAAAAAGGTGTTGAGACAGAAAGGCTGGAAAGGGCTTTATCAGCCTCTCCTCATCCCTTAATTCTGGCAGGGGGAATAAAAGATATTGAGGACATAAAGCTTCTTAAAAAGTATGAAAATTCTGGTTTATTTGGGGTAATTACAGGAAGGGCTATTTATGAAGGCACTCTTGATTTAAAAGAAGCTTTTCACATTGCTCATGGATCTTGAAGGGCTAAAAGGCAAAATAGTAATCGTCCTCCACAAAAATCGTCCTGCTTTCGGCTTTGTAAAAGACATTAAAGGCAAAAGGCTTCGTCTTCTTCTTCCTTCAGGAAAAGAAGAGCTAATAAATTATCAGGCTCTTATCTATACCCTTAAAACAACAAAAGCACCTAAAACCAGCTCAGAGATTATCAACTTACTTAAACTCCTTCATGAGGAAACAGAAAGTCTTAAAGAAAAATTTAATTTAAAAGAGGTATGGGAAGTAATAGAAGAAGAATTGGAAGAAATTTCTGCAGAAGAACTTGCGGAATTATGCCTTGGAGAGCCTCCTTCTGATAAAGATTGTGCTGCTTTAATGAAAAAAGTATTTGAAGAAAAGCTCTTTTTTAAAATAAATGCTCCCAATTCTCTTCTCGTACTTAAAAGAGAAGAGGTTGAAAAAATTTTACATCAAAGACAAAAAGAATTGGAAAAATTGAGGCTTTTATCGGAAGGCGAGATGGTGCTTGAAGCACTGCTTCAGGGAAAGGAAGCGCAGATAGAAGAACAAAAAAAGAGCTACTGGCTTGGTTTATTCAGGGACTATTTTCTGTGGGAAGAAAATAGCCGTTCAAGCAAAATCACTAAAGAAGTCCTCTCCAGGAAAGGAGTTACAGAGCCAGCCAAACTTTTTGATTTGTTGGTTAAACATCAGGTTTTCAGAGAAGACGAAAATATAGAAATTTTAAAGATGCATTTTCCTGAAGACTTTTCCAGAAAGGCAAGAGAAGAGGTTGAAAAGATTTTATCTATGGATCCTCCTCTTTCAGGAAGAAAAGATCTCACAGAGTTATACACCGTTACAATTGATGCTGAAGATACTCAGGATTTTGACGATGCACTGAGTTTTGTAGAAACCGAAGCTGGGCAAGAACTTTACATCCACATAACTGATGTAGCCTCTTTTGTAAAACCAGGAATGGCTCTGTGGGAAGAGGCCCTGGAAAGGGCACTTACTCTTTATATGCCAGACGAAACAATTCCCATGCTCCCCTTTGAGCTTTCCCATGATAGATTCAGTCTAAAAGAAGGAACTCTCAGGCCTGCACTCAGTTTCAAGGTAGTATTTGACAGGGAAAGAACCTGTTTAAGTTTTGAGATTATTCCTTCAATAATAAAAGTGGATAAGCGCCTAACCTATGATGAGGTTGACGAAAAATTAAAAGCTGGAAAGTCTTTCTGGCAAAACCTTTATCAGCTTCTTCTACATCATAAAAAGAAAAGAGAGGAAAAAGGGGCATTTGCAATCTTTCTTCCGGAAATCCAGGTAAAAATTGATGAAAATGGTGAGATTACCCTTCAAAAGATAGAACTCACTCCTGCAAGAGAGCTTATAGCAGAAGCAATGATTCTAACAAATACTCTAAGTGCTAATTTCTTTCAAAAACATGGAATTCCTGGAATCTACCGTTCTCAGCCTCCACCTTTTGAAGTCATTGAAAACCCTGAGGATAGTCTTTATTTAAAAATTTTACAATTAAAGTACTTTGCCAGGTCAGAGCTTAGCACTGAGCCAGCTCCCCATTCAGGGCTGGGAGTGGAAGCCTACACCACCCTCACCTCTCCTATGAGGCGTTTTCTGGATTTATTAATGCAATATCAGCTTATCTCCTTTCTCAATGCAAAACAACCTCTTTCTGAAGAAAACATTATAAAAATCCTGGGAGAATTAACTGAAAATTTGCAGAGAGCTTTAAACATACAGAACAAAAGAAATAAATATTTCCTATTAAAATACCTGCAAAAATATCTTAAAAATGAAGTCTTAAACGGCCTTATAATAGAAGTTTTTAGCAAAAAAGCTAAAGTATACTTACCGGACTTCAATTTAATGGGAGATCTTGTTTATTATACCGAAGGATTAAGACCAGGGCAGGAAGTCAAAGTAAAAATTGAAAAAATAAATCCCCGCTGGGATGTGCTCAGGCTAAAGTTAATTTCTTAGATTCCGGATCAACCTCATAGGAAAGACCTTCTTTTTTCTTTGCATCATATAAAGCAGTATCTGCTCTGTTTATAAGAAATGAGACACTCTCTTCCAGAGTTTCTCGTTTTATAAGCTCTGCAACGCCTATGGAAAGGCTCACTTCTTTAGGTCTGTTCTTTTCCCAATTCTCAAAAATTCTATTTACTACTACCAGAGATTTTTCCCAATGAATATGAGGAAGAATAATGGAAAATTCGTCTCCTCCGTATCTACACACTTTATCCACACCCTTTCTGGTACTTTCAAGAAAAGTTTGGCCGGCTTTTTTAAGCAAAAGGTCCCCAGCCTGATGGCCAAAAGTATCATTATAAAATTTAAACTTATCAAGATCAATCATAAAAAGAGTTAAAGGATATTTCTGCCTCAAAGCTCTATACGATTCTTCTCTTATAGCATCCTCAAAAAATCTACGATTATATACTCCTGTCAAAGGGTCTTCTATTATATATTTTTTCAATTTTTCTATCAAAAAATACTCCTGTAGCAAACGAATTAGCCTTGCTTTCAGCTCCCCAAAAGTAAAAGGTTTAAAAATAATATCATCTGCTCCTGTTTCAAAATAACAGGCAATATCAGTATTCTGCGTATAGTTCAAAATAGCTAAAATTTTAGAATCCCTTGCAAAGGACTTTATCTGTCTTAAAAATTCCAATTCTTCTTCTATTTCTCCTTGAAGAGCTAAAACTATTATTTGATAAAAAGAGCTCCCTTCTGAAAGATGAGCAAGAAGGGTAGCTTTTTCATAAAAAAATTCTGTTTTTACAGTCAAATGAGTCTCAAAAAATTCTCTTAGCAATGATTCCAAGAGTTTCTCTTTCACAAAAACAAGAATTTTAACCTCCTTCAGGATCTTTTCAGAAATCTTTATATAATCATTAAGCACCTTTTTCTCCTTTTTTCTTTAAGTAGTCTTTCAAAATCTCTGCATGGTCAAAAGCAAGCTCTTTCCAGGGAATTTCTTCAATGGAAAAAAGCCCTAAATCTTTGGCATCGTCCTGTGCCTTAGGTTCCCCTTCTCCTCTGGCAACAAAAACCGTAGTGACGGTATGAAAACGAGGATCCCTTTTAGGATCAGAATAACAACCAAGAAGATAAAGAAGTTCTACATCTAAATTAGTTTCCTCTTTTGCCTCCCTTATAGCTGCCTGCTCAAGGGTTTCTCCATAATCCACAAAACCTCCGGGAATAGCCCAGCCTTCAGGATAATTTTTTCTATAAATAAGCACAATCTTTCCTTTGTACTCTATAATTATATCCACGGTGGGGAATGGGTTGCGTGCAGGCTTCACCGAGACAGGATGATATTTTGAAGTAAGTTTTATAATTTCTTCGTGAACAAGTCCGTTGGAAGCGACCACAGTGTCTTTAAAAGGATCATAGGGGTGACCAAAATAATCAGTAACCTTACCACCTGCCTCAAGGACAAGGAGCATACCTGCTGCTGTGTCCCATGGATGAAGATAAGGCTCCCAGAAAGCCTCGTATCTTCCACAGGCAACATACGCAAGATCAAGCGCAGCTGAGCCAAATCGTCTAACTCCCTGACACCTTTCCATAAATTTTTGAAAGAGCGGCATAAAGGCATACGCCTTTTCCATAACATATTTTACTGGAAAACCTGTGCAAAGAAGAGAATCAATAAGGTTATCAGTTTGAGACACCTTTATAGCTCTATCATTAAGATAGGCCCCTTCTCCTTTTATAGCCCAGAAAAATTCCTCAGTAATGGGATTGTAAATTATTCCCAGGAGAGGCTCTTTGCCCTTCATAAGGGCTACAGAAATAGCAAACCAGGGAAGTTTGTGGGCAAAATTGATGGTGCCGTCAAGAGGATCTATAAGCCAGTAAAAGCCTTCAGGAACCCCCTCTCCTTTAAAACTCTCTTCAGCCACAATGGGGATATCCGGAAAGAAGCCGGAAAGCCCTGTTTTTAAGCGTTTCTCAGACTCAAAGTCAGCCGTAGTAACGAGGTCTATTTTCCCTTTGTGATACACTTCAGGAGAGGCAAAATAGGCTTCCTTAAGATATTGGCCTGTTTGATAGACTAAATCCCTTGTCTTTTCAAAAAGTGCCTTTAAATCCATAATTGGAAGTTTAGAATAACCGAAATTTTCATTTTTGGCAATAGTTTGACAAAACTTCTTTTAAGAGGTATGTTTAAGGCATGTCTGAAAAAAGAGAAGAACTTAAAAATTGGGGTGTAAGTTTAGAAGATATCCCTCCGGAAGGGCTTAAAATTGAGTTTAAAGATATTAAAACCCTGGGAGAAGAAATAAAAATTAGCTTACCCTTTTCCGGATATTTCAAATTGAAAAAAAGAGGAATTGAGGTAAAATTAGGAGGCTCTATAAATGGAGAAATAGTCCTTATTTGTGATAGGTGTTTGTCTGAATTTAATTACCCTATAAAACATAAGTTTGACTTAATACTTAAACCTGCAGCCTCTTTAAATATTGAGGGAGAAAAAGAACTTGGTGAAGAAGACATGGAAGTAAGTTTTTACGAAGGAGAGTGGATTTCTTTTTATCAAATCTTACGAGAAGAAGTATTGTTAAGCATACCCTATAAAAAGCTTTGCAGGGAAGATTGTAAAGGTATCTGCCCTATATGTGGCAAAGACTTAAATAAAGGGAGTTGTAATTGTAGAAGGGAGAGAAAAAATAGTCCTTTTGCCATATTGAAAGAGCTTCTTGAAAAGAAACAAACTTCTGAAAAGGAGGGTTAAAAATGGCAGTTCCCAAGAGGAAGACTTCCCGTGCAAGAAGAGGGAAAAGAAGAGCTCATCAAGGGCTTTCCCTTCCACCTTCTGCAGTGTGCCCAAGATGTAAAGCTCCTAAGGTGCCTCACAGAGTCTGTCCGTCCTGTGGTTATTATAAAAACAAAGCCTTTCTGGAGGAAGAAGAAATTTAAATTTTTCTATAGCTTATGTACAGGGTAGCACTGGATGTAATGGGGGGAGATTTTGCCCCCCGGGAAGTTCTGAAAGGTGCAGAGCTTGCCTTAAAAGCTTTTCCAGAGCTTTACTTAATCCTTACAGGTCCTGAGGAAGTTTTAAAACCCTGGGAAAATAGAGAAAGGGTTTCTCTTTGTATTTCAGAAGAAGTTGTTGAAATGGGGGAAAGTCCAGCAGAAGCCTTCAAAAAAAAAAGGAAGGCAAGTATTTTTAAAGGGCTTGAACTTGTAAAAGAAGGGAAGGCACAGGCCTTTGTCTCTGCTGGAAATTCTGGAGCAGTGGTTGCTGGAAGTATTTTTATTCTGGGAAGAATAAAAGGAGTCAGGCGTCCTGCTATTGCCACCCTTCTTCCCACTCTTAAAGAGCCTTTTGTGCTGCTTGATGTGGGTGCCAATACAGAATGCAAACCCATAGACTTATTTCAATTTGGAGTTATGGGAGCCACCTTTTTAAATAGAATATGGGGTAGAGAGAGGCCCAGAATAGCTTTACTCTCAATAGGAGAAGAGGTGGGGAAGGGAAATGCCCTGGTAAAAAAGGCTCACGAGTTATTTTTAAATTCTAATTTAAATTATACAGGCAACATTGAGGGAAGGGAGCTTTATTTTGGTAAAGCAGATGTAGTGGTTTGTGATGGTTTTACAGGTAACATCTGTCTTAAACTTTCAGAAGGTCTGGCAGAAGCTATTATTGAAGTGTTAAAGGCTGAAGTTAAAAAATCTCCTATTTCACTTCTTGGGATGGCCCTTGCTAAGGGTGCTTTAAAGAGTTTTAAAAAGAAGTCTGACTGGAGAGAATATGGGGGGGCTCCACTTCTTGGAGTTAAAGGAGCTGTTATAATTGCCCATGGAAGATCAGATGCCCTTGCCATTAAAAATGCCATAAAACAGGCCATAAATTTTATTAAAGTAAACCTGGTGGATCGTTTGGAAAGTGCTATTAAGGAGGAGAGTCAGTGAAAAATTCAGTAAGAGCTGCCATTCTGGGCATGGGGATGTCCGTGCCCGAAAAAGTGCTTACAAACTTTGATTTAGAAAAGATGGTAGAAACTTCTGATAAATGGATTACAGAAAGAACAGGAATTAAAGAAAGACGAATTCTAAGGGATGGGGAGAACATTACAGAACACGCCATAAAAGCAGCTAAGGAGGCTTTAGAAAAGGCAAATATTTCTCCAGAGGAATTGAATCTCATTATTTGTGCCACAGTTACACCTGAATACATTATTCCTTCTATGGCAGTGCTTGTGCAGGATGGGCTCGGAGCTAAAAATGCCGGGGCTTTTGACCTTTCTGCCACCTGTTCGGGGTTTATTTATGGATTAAGTACGGCTAAAAGTTTTGTGGAAAGCAATCCAGAAAGCAAGGTGCTGGTAATAGGGGCAGAGGCACTTTCCAGAAAAACAAACTGGCAGGATAGAACAATTTGTGTACTTCTTGGAGATGGAGCAGGGGCAGCGGTAGTAGGGAAAAGTCCCGATCCTGAAACAAGCAGGATTATAGACTTTACCATTGGAGCAGATGGAGCTTACTGGCAACTTTTAACACTAAAGGGTGGGGGCACCTGTTATCCACCTTTTGATGAAAGGCTTCCCAAGGAAGAATATTACATAAAAATGAAAGGCAGAGAAGTTTTTAAAGTTGCTACCAGAATGATGGAAAAAATAGCCTTTGAACTGCTTGAAAGAAATGGTTTTACTACGGAAGATGTGGATCTCCTTGTGCCCCATCAGGCAAATCTAAGGATTATAGAATATTTGAGGGAAAGGCTAAAGCTTCCCAAAGAAAAGGTATATGTAAACATTCAAAAGTATGGGAACACCTCCGCGGCAAGTATTCCTTTAGCTCTTTATGAGGCAGAAAAGGAAGGAAGGTTAAAAAGAGGAGATTTAGTATTACTTGTTGCTTTTGGAGGAGGTTTTACTTTTGGAGGAATGTTACTAAGATGGTAAGTAGCAGGCAGGGGTTGTCCTGCCTGCTACAAAGTTTTGTTATCTCTTAAGATTTATAAGTTCTTCAAGCATAGAATCGGATACAGTTATAATTCTTGAGTCTGCCTGAAAGCCTCTCTGGAAGATAATCATTTTTACGAATTGTTCACCAAGATCCACATTGGACTGTTCAAGAGAATTAGGAGCTATTGTTCCAAGCCCATTGGTACCGGGCTTTCCTGTAATAGGTGGCCCTGAATGAGTGGTTTCTTTAAAAAGGTTTCCACCTACTCTCTGCAACTTTTCTGGAGCATTGAAATTAGCTAATCCTACCATCCAGAGGGGAATTACTCTTCCATTGGAATAAATCCCTGTAATTCTCCCTTCATTATCCACAGTAATACTTTCCAGAGACCCCGGACCAAAACCATCCTGATCATAAAAAATAGTAGCATTAGAAGTGGCATATTGGGTTGTTCTCACAGACTCAGAACGCCAGGTATCTTTATAAAAGTATCCAAGATTAAGCTCTATTTGCTGAATGTCATTTCTTGCTGTACCCTGATCTTCAGAATTTGCCGCTCTATCGTCATAAGGAAAATCAATACCTAAAAAGTCTGTTAACAGTAAAGGATAGCCATGTTCACCTAAGGAGGAATATTTATCATCTGGGGAGGCAACAGGTGTACCACTTTCATCTATTATTTTTACCAAAGCCCCTGTATTTGGATCCAAACGATAGGTATCAAAAAAGCTTTTTACATTACCCTGATTATCAAATTCAAGCCTTCCATACATTAAAACGCCCTTTTTGGATTGGGTATAAGTATTTCCAGAAGGTATTTGTATAGTAGTCTCTGTAGCAGAATTATACCATTGCATAGGAGTATCGTCTCTTAAAAAGTCTCTCTGATCTTCATCAGGATTACATGTCACTAAAAATTCCCATACATTATCTCTGGTAGTAGGATTGTAATAAATTGTAACTTCGTGGGGAGTTCCCAAGGAATCATAAACAAAAAGAGTTGATCTATAATTATAAGAAGTGGATTGGATAGGAGTGTCGTTTCTTGCATCCCAGTAATCCAAAAGAGTTGGTAAATCTGAAACTTCGTAAAGTGCTACATTATTGTCATTACCAGTATTGTAATAATCATAGCTGTAATCGTCATTCGTAGTGGGATCTGTACCATCATTGTTAGTAATTATTCTCTTTGAATCCCAATCCCAGGTAATGTCCTGGGTAGTACCATGTAAAAAAAACTTAACAGCACCTTCTTTATCAATATCGTAGTTTGTTCCCCAACTAAGGATAGTACCATTATTAGCATCTTCTGAAGGATTTGCACCTGAGTTAGTAGGATTACCTGTGGGGTCTTGAAATACATAATAATTCCATGTGCCATTGCCATTATCGTGCAAGAACAATCTTAAAGTAACCTGTGTTCCATCTGCATTCAGAATATCAATATCTCTATAATAGTATGTTACTCCATTATAAGTGGCAGTATTACTCCAGGCACTAGTACTTGGATCTACTGTTTCTATCCTTGCAACCCTCTTTTTTCCAATACTTAAGTCAGTATTAGTTCCCAAAGTTACAGCACTCCAATCTATAACAACCTGTTCTTTAGTAGATGGATTATCAGTATTAGGTATAAGTACAGTTACTTGAGTGGAAGTAGTTCCTACTAAATTTTGAGCAAGAACCTTGGGAGTAGTTTTATTTGTAATGTCTGTAATAACATAAGTCCATGTTTTTTTATCTGTATCATATGTAAGTTTTACCTGTAATTTTATATCGTTATCATCAATATCTCTTATTACAAAATTGTATATCCCTGAAGTAGTGGTACTGCCACTCGCAGGATTAGCTAAAGTTCCCCTTATATTAACAACTTTTGTTCTTGTCTCTTCTCTCGCATCAAGGTTTGTAATCATGTCTATTTTAGAAGTCTTAACAGGGGGAGAACTTCTGTCAATTCTAATGTCTGTCAAGGCTCCTGTAATGTCATTGGTAGTTTCGTCTATTTTCCATCCCTGAACTCTCAAACCCTGTGGATTTACAAGATAACCTTCTTTATCAATAGTAAACTGACCATCTCTTGTATAAAAAACGGATCCAGTTGTTTTAGGATCTCTCACCATAAAAAACCCATTTCCTGCAATTGCCATGTCTGTGGGATTAGCTGTAGATTCAAAAGCACCCTGAGTAAATTGTTGATAAAGGGCCTGAATACTTGCCCCTCTACCAAGTTGTCCACTTCCTGCTGCTGTATTAATGCTCTGAGCCATAACATCACTGAAAGTAATTCTTGCTCCTTTAAAGGCTGTGGTGTTAAGGTTGGAAACATTATCGCCTATTACACTCATACCATGCCCAAGTGCCCTAAGTCCACTTGTACCTGTAAAAAGGGCATCTGTGAGTCCCATATTTTCACCTCCCCTAATATTTTATTCGGATTATTGGCTCATATTCTTAAACCTGTCTTATAAAGTCCTGCAAAAGCTCATCAGAAGTGGTAATAACCCTTGAATTGCTTTGAAATGCCCTCTGCAATACAATTAATCTCACCATTTCTTCTGCTAAATCTACATTAGAAGTCTCAAGTGCACCTGAAAGAATCTTTCCTCTCTCAGAAGAACTGGGAGCAAAAATAAAAGGAGTAACATCTGGTTTAGCTTTAAAAAGATTGTGCCCTATCTTTTCTAAAGACTCCTCATAACCTGCAAAATCTGCTAAAAATATCTTGGAAACTTCTATATCTTTATTATTAGAATACCAGGCCTTTATAAGACCTTCTTCGGTTATCACTTCAATGTGATCAAAAGTTCCCATAGAATAGCCATCCTGATTATAGGATAATTTGGCAAAGGGATTAGCAAGCATTTTTGACGCATTGTCCGTCCTCTTTAACTCTCCAGTATCAGGATCATAAGTAAAACCTAAATCAAGCTGAATATTTTGCTCAACGCCATTTACATTAAGCGTAAATGTAGGATAACCATCTGTCCAGTTTACAGGAGACAGGGTACCATCTATAGAAATTTGCTGAAAATCTACTCCGGTTATCTCTCCAGAAGCACCAAAGGTTAAAGTGCCATATAAAAAAGCTCCTTTATAATCCCCATCCCCTCTTCCATCAAGGGTAGGATCCGCCAGAGCAAGCAAAATTTCATATTCATTGTTTTGTTGTCCCCTGTCTGCATAAAGTCTTAAATCTATTTTATTGCCACTTGTATCATAGATTGGTAAATCCCAGACCCAATCGTAATTTTCATCCTTAATTGGCTCTTGAGGATTATCCGGATCATATTTATACTTATCCAAAAGTGATTGAGTATTGGTAGCCTTTCTGCTATCAAAAATAAGCTCCGTTTTTATTTTAGAAGTGCCCTTGGGATCCATTACCTTGGGAATTAAATAAGGCTTTAAATCTGAAAGACCTGCTTCTTTGGTATCAGGATCTGCTCCAAGCAAATACATTCCAAGGCTATTTTGAAGGGCAAAGTGCTGTTCATCTGCCTCATTTACAAAAAACTGGCCATCCCTGGTGTAATAAATATTTCCGTCTTTATCCGCAACCACAAAAAAGCCTTTCCCTGAGATTGCAAGATCAGTAGGAATATCTGTAGTGGTAATCCCACCCTGGGCAAAAATCGTTCTTATGTGTTTTACAAACCCCCCATAGGGTTTTTCATTAGAAAATACTGCCATTTCTCTTGCCACCCTATCTTCAAACTCTGTTCTATGCTTTTTAAATCCTATTGTGTTTAAATTGGATATATTATCTGCGCTTACCTTAAGTCCAATGGAATCTGTATAAAGGCCTGTATATCCTACATACATATTTCCGAAAAGGCTCATCGCCTAACCTCCCAGTATTTCTTTTATCTGATCAAGGGTTATATCTTTTGCCTCATCTATTTTCACTTTTACACCACTATCATCAAGTACCGCCCCTGTTACTCTTGCGTACATAATAGGAGTTATAGTTTTGGTATTTTCTCCACCAGGAATCACTACAGATATAGTATAATTTCCATCTGGCACGGGTTTTCCTGCCTCATCTGTGCCATCCCACTCTATTTTATGAGTACCTTTGGAAAGACTCGTAAGATCAAGCTTCTTTATTAATTTTCCTTTACTATCTCTTATGGTGACTTCTACAAGATTTTCAGGCTCATCCAAGATAAACTCCCCTCCCAGGAACTTGCCATCTTCCACCCTGCCCATATTATCCTGGACTTTAACCACCTTGCCTATAAGACTTGTGGCTACACCCAGATCAGACTTTTTTACATAATCCATAAAGTGTTTCAAAGTATCATTGATGTTAAAAAGCTGATCCACCTGATTAAAAAGTGCAAGCTGCATGGCCATTTCATTATTATCTATGGGCTTCATGGGATCCTGATATTGAAGCTGGGTAATAAAAAGCTTCATAAAATCCTCCTTATCAAGCACCTTTTTAGGAATCCTTTTAAGATCCGCTGGCTGCCCTGTCTTTTCATCAATGCCTGAAATCATTTCTTTCCTCCTTAAGCAATGTAGTAATAACTACCTTTCTGGTTTATAAGTGGCATGGTCTCTCCAGCTTCATTTTCTACCCCGGCAACCTCCATAGCAGCCTGTTTCTTTTCTCTCTCTGATGATCTACCCTCTCCCTTTTTATCTGCCAGAAACTCTCCACCCCCGGCAAGGTTCTCGGCAAGAGAGAGTTGAAATTCTTTTAATTGCAAACCTGCCTCTTCAAAATGCGTTTTTATATGATGAAGATGCTGCCTTATTTCGTGAAGAGCCTCGGGTTTTTCCACTTTTGCCACAATCTCTACCTTTTTATCCTTTACTTTGACTTCAAGATCAAGCCTTCCAAGTTCAGGAGGCTCAAGGCTTAAACGCGCCATTTTTTCTCCCTCAGGCAAAAGCTCAACAGAAAAATCTTTTATAAAAGAAGCAAGCTCATTGAGATGAACCTTATGAAAAACCCGGGAATTTTGTTTGGATATCATTGCAAATTGTCGCTCCAAAGACACAGGCTGAAAGTCTCTCTGAACACTAAAATAGGCCTGCAGAACTCTTTCTTCAATAGAATTGCTTTTAAATCCCTCGTTTTTACCTCTGGCAATGCTTTGTTCTACACCCTTTTTAACTGAATTCTCAACCCGGGCTTCTTGAAAATTTTGAGAAATTTCTTCTTTAAAAGCCGCCTTCATTTCTTTTGACGAATTTGTATGAAAAGTAAAATTATTTTTTGAGTTGAATTTTTCTACTTCATGAAAAGCCAACTTAAAAAAATTACTCAAAGATGCTTGTTTTTCATTTTTCTGAGAATATACATTTCTGGAAAAATCAAATTCGTTTCCCTTGTCAGATTTATTTTCATCAAAAATCTTTGCTAAAAGCTGTTTTACTTCCTGTCTTATATCTTTAACCTGTGTTTTCCCCTGAGTGTCTATGGTGTTATCTTGAATACTATCCTTCTGCACAAAAATACTCTCTACTGCTTTATTATCTGCTAACTGAACCTTATCTTCTGTAAAATTCTTCAGCTTTTCTGCAAGTGCTATTAAATGTGTATCATCAGGCATTCCTTTAAAAACAAGTTCCTTCAAAATTTCTCTATTAAAAAAAGCAAGTTCAGAAGAAATGTTTTCCTTTTCTGAAACTGTCTGTTTATCCTGAACTATATCTCTATTTTGAGCCAGCCTAAAAATAAAAGGCAAAAGTAACAACAGCCCTGTCTGTTGATTCTCCCCCTGTTTCCCTTTATCCTGAGAATCTTCTTCCTGAAGAGCATCGTTCTGTAAATTCATCTCCTGAAGTTCTGTATTTTGTAAATTCAAATTTTTGTCTCCCAGACCAGCTATCCCTTCCTGAGATTGAGAAGAAATTTTTATTACATTTTGAAATTGATTCTGCGTATCACCTTGCAAGTCTTGTAAATTTTTACTCTCTCCAAACTGCAGGTGATTGAAAAGTGCAAAAAGTAAATATTCAAACCAACTCAAACCTTCTGTAATAGAAGGACCAGAATTAACATTCCCATCGGTTCCATTTCCTTGAGGGATAAAAGATTGGAAAAACAGTCCTATTTTCATTTTTACTCCCTCAAGCTTTTTTTACTTTCTATATATCAAAAGATGTGCCACTTAAAGGTGGGCAGAGATTTTAGAAATTTGAGACATTTTTCAAAAAAAATAAGGGTAAACTTTTCCTGTAGAGGGAAAAGTTTTCCTGGAACTAAGAACCAAAATAAAAGAAGCTCAAGTAAAGAAACATTGTTTTATAAAAAAAACTGGCAAAAGGTTGGGGATAAATCCCCATGAGCAGGATTAAAACACTGCAAAGGCCTATAGGTAACCAGAACTCCCACTTAAATGGCCTGAGTTCTACTTTTTCCAATGCTTTGTCCATGTAAACACACTTTACCACTCTGATATATGGATAGGCTCCTATTACAGAAAAGAGAAGTACAAGTACTGCAATTAACCAGCTTCCTGCTTTAACAAGCCCTAAAAGTAAATAAAACTTGGCCACAAATCCTGCTGTAGGAGGAATGCCTGCTAAGGAAAACATAAAAAGCAAAATTAAAAAACTAACCAAACCATTTTTTTTACCAAGAATACCCAAATTGGGAATTTCCACAAGTCTTTTATCACAGCTCTCAAGCCAGGCCACAAGCCCAAATGCGCCTATGCTCATAATCATATAAGTAAAGGCATAAAACACCGTAAAGGTATAACCCGTAAAATCTGCTATTATAAATCCAAGAGAGGCATAACCTGCATGGGCTATAGAAGAATAAGCAAGCATCCTGACCAGATTTTGCTGCTTTATCGCCATTAAATTACCACCAAGAATGGTTAAAAGCACAATAGGAAGAAAAATTTTCCCTATTTCTATCCTGAGAGGGAAAAAAGCCATCAGCATAACTTTTACAAGGGTTGCAAGTACAGAAAACTTAATAATTCCAGACATAAAAGCTGTAATAGGAAGGCTTGCCCCTTCGTAGGCATCCGGTGCCCACATGTGAAAAGGCACAAAAGAAAGTTTTATTGAAAGCCCTGCTATTACAAAAAGTGCACCTAAAAGAATTTCCCAATGTGTTCCTTTTTTCCCAAGCACAAAAATCAAATCTTTAAAGAAAAAACTTCCTGTATAAGCATAAAGTATTGCAATTCCTAAAATAAAAAACACTGAAGAAAATACCCCTAAAAAGAAGTACTTAAATGCCCCTTCAATGCCTTTTTTGTTTATCTTATATCCCATAGCAATTAAAAAATATACTGGAAAGCTCATTAACTCTATAGCAATGTAAAAAGTCAAAAGGTCCATAGCAGAAACCATTACAAAACTTCCAAGAAGAGAAAAAAAGAGTAAACCAAAATATTCAGGATAGTTCAGTACAAGATACTTATTAAAATAACCCCGAGAGAGCAAAAGGATCAGGATTCCTCCAAAAATCATCAAAAATTTCATGGAAGATGAAAAGAAATCAAGCCTGAAAGATTGAGTAAAGTCTCCAAAAGGAAGAAAAAATACGAAAATAAGAGCAAAAAGTAAAGTTACAAGGCTTAAGAAAAAAGCTGCCTGTTCTTTTTTTATGAAATCTTTCACAAAAAAAAGCAAACATCCTATCAGAAAAAAAAGCAACTCAAGCCCTATAACATTAAAGTTCAAATAAGCCATCTACTTCTCCTCCATCACTTCAAATAAAGCAAAAGTGCTTTAACTGAAGTGTCCATAAAAGCAAGAACAACTTTGGGATAAAGCCCTATCAAAAAAACAAAAAATACCATGGGTAACACTGCAGCAATTTCGTTAAATTTAAGTCCTGGCAAATTTTTAACATTCTCGCTTACATTCTGAAAGAATACCCTTTGATAGAGCCAGAGCATATAAGCAGCTCCAATTATTACACCCAGGGCTGCAAAGAATACAATTGCTTTGCATTTTAAAAAAGTGCCGAGAAGAATCATAAATTCGCCCACAAATCCGTTTGTTCCCGGAAGTCCTATTGAAGCAAGGGTGAAAATCATAAAGAGTGCCGCATAGAAAGGCATGGTGCTTGCCAGCCCACCATAATAGCTTATCTGCCTGGTCTTTGTGCGGTCGTAAATTATTCCCACACACATAAAGAGTGCCCCTGTAACTATACCATGATTTATCATCTGAAGAATTGCCCCTTTTATCGCAACAGGATTAAAAGAAAAGATTCCCAGGGTAACAAATCCCATGTGGCTTACAGAACTGTAGGCTATAAGGCGTTTTAAATCCTCCTGAGCAAGACAGGCAAGCCCTCCATAAATAATAGCAATTACTGAAAGAATAAGTATTAGCTTAGAAAAATAAAGAGAGGCATGGGGAAAAAGAGGCAGACAGAATCTCAATAATCCATAAGCTCCAATTTTAATCAAAATTCCAGCAAGAATTACAGAGCCTGCAGTAGGAGCTTCTGTATGGGCATCAGGAAGCCAGGTATGAACAGGCCACATGGGAATCTTTACTGCAAAGGCAAAGGCAAACCCCAGAAAAAGAAGTTTTTCCACTTCTATAGGAAAAGAATGCCTGCTAAGTTCCAGATAATCAAATGTGCCTGTCTTTATAAACAGGTAAAGAATAGCAACAAACATAAAAATGGAGCCAAAAAAGGTATAAAGAAAAAACTTAAGAGTGGCATAAATCCTTCTTGGTCCACCCCAGATCCCTATAATAAGATACAAAGGAATAAGCATTGCTTCCCAGAACACATAAAATAAAAACAGATCAAGGGCACAAAAAACACCTACCATGGCAATATTTGTAAAAAGAAGACAAAGATAAAACTCCTTTACCCTGTATTTGATTGAATCCCAGGAAATAAGCACACAAAGCACACTTACCAGCACAGAAAGAGGCACAAAAAGCACACTTATTCCATCAACTCCCAGAAAATATTTGGCATTGATGAGCTCAATCCAGTTTGCTTTTTCCACAAACTGAAATCCTGATTCGGCAAAATTGAAGTCTTTTAAAAGGACACAGGATAAAACAAGATCAAAAAGCAGGGCTAAAAAAGTTATCCACTTTATAAGTCTTACTTTGTCCCTCGGTACAAACCAGACAAGTATTATACCCAGAAGAGGAAACCACAATATCCAGGAAAGCAGGTGCGCTTTAAACATCTATGTTCTGCCCCCTTATTTCAAATAAAAAAATACAAGAAGATATATTATTATACCAATCAATGTAAAAACTGCATAATGGTTCACTATACCTGTATGCACACGCCTGAAGGCCCCTGCAATACCACCCACTACTCTTGCACTTCCATTTACAATGCCTTCTATCACAAACAAATCAGAAAAGCCCACCACAAGCCTTCTGGAAAGAAAGAGCACCGGCTTAACAATAACTTCGTGATACACCTCATCAAACCACCATTTATTATAAAGGAACCTGTAAATCCCGGGGAACTTTCTGGGAAAGAGCTCTTTAAGCTCTGGATTTTTTATATAAACCCACCAGGCCACCAGAATTCCAGAAAGCCCTGCTATTAAGGCAAGAAGATTCTGGAAAAAGTGCTCCCCATGATGAGGATGAACAGGCTCGTGTGCTAAAGTACTCTTAAGAAATCCTGGAATATCTAAATAACCCGCAAAAATGGCACCCACCGAAATTAACATCAGGGGGATCACCATTACCAGGGGGGATTCGTGAGGCTTTTCTCCATGAAAGATAGACCCTCCCCTGAACTCTCCAAAAAATACCACAAAAACCAGTCTAAAACTGTAAAAAGAAGTGAGAAATGCCACAAATACTCCCACAAGCCAGACCAGTTTTCCCCAAGGATAAGGAGAAAGATAGGCACTGATAAGTATTCCCTCTTTGCTAAAAAATCCAGAAAATCCTGGAAAACCCGAAAGTGCAAGCGCTCCTATAAGAAAAGTAAAGAATGTATAAGGCATGTATTTTCTTAACCCGCCCATAATTCTTATGTCATTGGGGTCTGGAGCATGGTGAAAGGCATGAATTACACTGCCAGCTGCAAGGAAAAGAAGGGCCTTAAAATAAGCATGAGTGAATAAATGAAACATGCCAGCAGCAAAGGCTCCAACTCCACAGGCCATAAACATGTAACCTAATTGAGAGAGCGTGGAATAAGCAATCACCCTTTTTATATCAAACTGAGTCGGAGCAATGGTTGCAGCCATAAAGCAGGTAAAAGTGCCTGTAAGTGCAACAAGTTCTAAAGCACCAGGAGAAATAAGATAAAGTGGATGAAGCCTTGCCACCATAAATACACCAGCAGTCACCATGGTGGCAGCATGAATAAGGGCAGACACAGGGGTTGGGCCTTCCATGGCATCCGGAAGCCACACATGAAGCGGCACCTGAGCACTCTTCCCCATAGCCCCCATAAAAAGCAAAAAACTTATTAAAAAGGGAAGACTCCACTTGATACCAAGAAAACTTATGGTTTTGCCCTGAATAAGGGGCAGGTTATCAAATACCTGATGATAGTAAAGCCCTCCCACAGCAGAAAAGAGCAGAAAAATTCCAAGGGCAAAGCCAAAGTCTCCAATCCTGTTTACAATAAAGGCCTTTTTGGCTGCATCTGCAGCACTCTTTTTCTCATACCAGAACCCTATAAGAAGATAGGAACAAAGCCCCACTGCCTCCCAGCCAAGATAAAGCTGAAGCAGGTTGTTTGACATAACAAGAGCAAGCATGCTGAAAGTAAAAAGGGAAATATAGGCAAAAAAACGATAAAATCCCGGATCTCCCTCCATATATCCTATGGAATAAATGTGAATCAGAAGAGAAAGAGAAAGCACCATGCAAACCATCATAATGGAAAGGGAGTCTATTAAAAACCCAAACCCTACTTTCAAAGAATCAGAAACAATCCATGCAAAAAGGTCAAACTCAAATGTTTTACCATGCAGCACCTGAGAAAGCACAAACAAAGAGAAGAAAAAACTAATAAGAATACCAAGTACAGGGAGCACAAACGAGGCTTCTTTAAAGAATCTGCGTCCCAGAATAAGAGTAATAACACTTGCCAGAAGTGGTAAAATTGGTATGGCAGCAATTATTATCTTTATCTCAGCTCCCATTACTTACCCCTTAAGCTCACTTACCTCCTCAGAGTGAATTGCTCTCTGTTTTTTATAAAGTAGTACTATAAGAGTTAGGCCTACTGCAGCCTCAGCAGCTGCCATGGCAATTAAAAAAAATACCACAATATAACCTGTGGTGTCCCGATGAAAATAAGAAATTGCTGCAAAAAGCACAATCAGGGCATTTATTACTATCTCTATGCAGGCACACATTACTATAAGATTCCTCCGGAAAACCATTCCAAAAATTCCTATAAAAATCAAAGTAATAGCAAGAATTACATAATAACTAAAAGGTATCATTTCCCCTCCTCAGAAGGATTGTCAAGTCTTCTCAGCAAAAACACTGCTCCAAGCACCACCACAAGGAGGACCACTCCTATCAATTCAAATTGAAAAAGGTAAGTTTGAAAAAGATTTTTTGCCATAAAGTAAAGTGGACTCCCCCCCTTGGGAAAAGGCAACCTGGCTTTAAAATGAGAGGTAAGGGCAGGCAAAAAAAGCAAGGTCTTTACAACAATTAAAGTAAATAGAAGAAAGATAAGAAAACAAGGAGAAAAATTTTTTATAAAGCGCCTTTTTAAGGTCTCTTTTTTCAAGTTGATAAGATAAACAACAAAAAGAAATAATACAAGCACAGCTCCAGCGTATACTATCACCTGCACCGCAGCCAGAAACTCAGAGCCAAGGGTAAAAAGGAGCAAAGCCTGGTGCAATACAAGACCAAGCACAAAAAGCACGGTATGCACAGGATTTCTGGAAACCACCGCACCTATCCCTGAAGCGATCATAGCAAAGGCAAGGTAATAAAATACTAACTTTTCCATTTTTAAGCCCTAAACTCCTTTAAACTTCCTCTTTTTAACAGGCAAAAACTTTTCTGGAATGCCCTCTGGCCTCCAGAAAGGATTAAAATACGGCCTTTCTTTATCAGCAATAAACTCATCCCAGTTTTTGAGAAGTTTCTCTTTGTCAAAAAAGAGCTCCTCCCTTGAACTTCCTGCATATTCATAATACTCAGTAAGCACAATGGCATTCACTGGACAGACCTCCACACAATAAGCACAATACACACACCTTAAAGCATCTATCTCATACTTGGTTACTACACGACACTTTTTCTCTGTATCACACACATACTCCACATTAATACAGTTGGAAGGACACACTTTCACGCACCTGAGACACGCAATGCAACGGGTATCCCCTGTCTCAGGATCCCTTACAAGGGCGTGTCTTCCTCTAAAGCCAGATGCTGGCACAGGCCTTACCTTCTCAGGATACTCAATAGTTACAGGCCTTGCAAAAAGCATCTTCCTCAGTGTCAAAAGCAGGCCCTTTAAAATCTCAACAAAAAATATTTTTTTAATAAAACTCATTTTCCCTCTCACACAAGTAGTTTTATAATTGCAGTCAAAAATAGGTTCAAAATAGCAAGTGGTATAAGAAGCTTCCAGCCAAGGTCCATAAGCTGGTCATACCTGTATCTGGGAAGGGTTGCCCTGAGCCAGATATAAAAAAATAAAAAAGCATATAACTTCAATAAAAACCAGAAAAAGGGAAGCCCTGGTATGGAAAAAGGCCCCAACCACCCTCCAAGAAAACAGGTTACAGCAAGACCACTCATTACAAGCATGGCAAAGTACTCTGCCAGATAAAACAGGGCAAACCTCATTCCACTATACTCCACAAAATACCCTGCCACAAGTTCACTTTCTGCCTCCGGAAGGTCAAAAGGCACCCTGTTACACTCAGCAACCGCTGAGATTAAAAACACTACAAAACCTATTATTTGAGGAAAAAGAAAGGCCTTCCAGGGCAAGTTAGCCTGTGCCCTTACTATATCTCCCAGATTAAAACTTCCTGCCATAACTACAACACTCAGAAGAGAAAGCCCCATAGCAATCTCATAACTTATTACCTGAGCAGCGGACCTCAAACCCCCAAGAAGCGCATATCTTGAGTTTGAAGACCAGCCTGCAAGAATTATTCCATAAGCACTAAGAGAACTCAAAGCCAGAATAAAAAGCAGGCCCACATTAGCATTTGAGAGCACAAAATTTGACCACAAAGGGATAAAAGCAAGCCCGGAACCTGCACACACAAGAGAAATAAGCGGAGCAAGCACAAAAATGTTTTTATCCACTCCATAAGGAATAATAGGTTCCTTGGTAAGTAGCTTCAGCATGTCTGCAAAGGGCTGGAGAAGTCCCCTTGGTCCCACCCTGTTTGGCCCAAGCCTCTGCTGCATCCTGGCAATAATTTTCCTTTCCGCATAAGTAAGATAAGCTACATGCAAAAGAGCAATTACAAGCAAAATTACACTACAAATCAGCAGACAGATTAGCTCGCTCATCTCCTCCTCACTTGTCAGAATCTCCAAGCACAATGTCCAGAGTACCAATTATAGCCACAAGATCCGCTATCATGTGTCCCTTAGCAAGGTAAGGAATAGCAGAAATATGCACAAAAGAAGGGGTTCTTATCCTGAGCCTCCAGGGAGTATCTGTCCCATCACTTATCACATATACAGCAAGCTCTCCCTTGGGAGCTTCAATAGAAGCAAAGGCCTCCCCTTTGGGAATAATCTCCTTTTTCCTTGTCCTAAAAACTACCTTCCCCTTTGGAGTAAGCATGGGGCAGACTTCTTTTCTCATCTTAGGAAGCAAAAGGTCCGGAGCCTTTTCAGAAAGAACAGGCTCCCCTTCTGTCTCAGAAAGTTTATCCAAACACTGCTTTATAATGCTTGCAGATTGCCTCATCTCCTGCATTCTCACCTTATACCTATCATAAGTATCTCCATTTTTCCCGGTGGGTACCAGAAATTCTACCTCGTCATAGGCATCATACGGCCTGAACTTCCTTACATCATAAGGTACTCCAGAACCTCTAAGAGATGGGCCTGTAAGCCCCAGATCTATAGCTTTCTCGGGAGAAACTACCCCTATACCCTTTGTCCTTTTTAGCCAGATCCTATTTTCATCAAGCAGGGTTTCATAATCAAGAATTCTTTCAGGAAATACCCGCACAAATTCGTAAAGCTCCTCTACTACCTCCGGAGTGAAATCCCGCCTTACTCCTCCCACCCTCACATATCCATGAGTAAGTCTCGCTCCACAGATCTTTTCAAAAATCTGAAGAAGCCACTCTCTTTCTCTGAAACAGTAAAGAAAAACAGTTATAGCACCTATATCAAGGGCATGAGTGGCAAGCCAGAGAAGATGGCTGCAAAGCCTTGCCATTTCTGAAACAATGGTTCTTATAAGCCTTGCCCTTCTTGGCACCTCAATCTTCATAAGCCTCTCAAAGGCAAGGGCAAATGCTACATTGTTTGCAACTGAAGAAATATAATCCAGCCTGTCACTCAGAAGAATACACTGATTAGGATTTAAAGTCTCTGCAAGCTTTTCAATGCCCCTGTGAAGATAACCTATAACAGGCTCACAGTTTACAATGGTTTCACCTTCAAGCTCTATTCTAAGCCGTAAAACTCCATGAGTAGAAGGATGCTGGGGCCCCATGTTCAGGAAAAAAGGCTCTTCCCAGGCCTCCTCCCCTACCTGCCTCTTCTCAAGTTCAATGAGTGGCTGCATCTCCTCTCTTCCTCTTATGCCTTTCTACAAGCTTTTTATAAGTCTCCCACTCCTCTTCTCCTTCAATATTTAGCGGATAATCCTTTCTCAATGGATGCCCCTTCCAGTCTTCCGGCATAAAAATCCTCTTTAAATTTGGGTGCCCCAGAAATTTTATCCCAAACATGTCAAAACATTCCCTTTCAAGCCAGTTAGCACAGCTCCAGATATGAGACACAGAATACTGCCAGGCCTCCTCCTCGGGAATGCCCACCTTTACCCTCACAAGTATCCTGTGCTCAAGGGAGTAAAGATGATACACAACTTCAAATCTAAAGTTTTTTTTCTCTGACTTATAGTTCAAATAATCCACACCGCACAGGTCTATAAGATAATTAAAGCCAAGCTCTTTGAGCTTCTTCATAAGGGGCAGTGTAAGCTCCCTTTCAGTCCAAATAACCCAGGCATCTTCCTTTTCCTCAAGACTCCTGACTTCTTTTAACCCTTTTAAAGCCTCTATTATCTCCAAAAGCCCCACCTTTTTGTTTCTTTTTTTATTTTTTCCTGAAGTTTAAGCAGGCCATGAAGAAGTGCCTCTGGCCTTGGAGGACATCCGGGTATGTAGACATCTACAGGCAAAAACTGATCACAGCCCTGTGCCACAGAATAGGTGCGAAAAACACCACCAGAGCATGCACAGCTTCCCATTGCAACTACATACTTGGGCTCTGGCATCTGATCGTACACCCTTCTTACGACAGGAGCCATTTTTTTGGTAACTGTTCCAGCCACAATAATTAGATCCGCCTGTCTGGGAGAAGCACGAAAAATTATGCCAAACCTGTCAAGGTCATAGTGGCTTGCTCCTGTTGCCATCATTTCTATGGCACAGCAGGCAAGACCAAAAGTTAGAGGCCACATGGACCCTGCCCTTGCCCAGTTAATAACCTTATCAAATTTTGTAATAAAAACAGGAGTTCCTGGTATCTGCTTTACTCCATCTGCTATTTCTATAGTATCTCGTTCTACTCCCACTTTAAAGCTCCTTCTTTCCAGGCATATATATAAGCCACAAGAAGCACTATTATAAAAACAGTTACTTCAACAAAACCAAACCAGGAAAGCTCGTCAAAAGCAACAGCCCATGGATAAAGAAAAACCACCTCCACATCAAACACGAGAAAAACCAATGCAATTAAATAATATCTTATTCTAAAAGGAATTTTTGCATCTCCAGAAGGATCAAGACCACATTCATAGGCAATGAGCTTCTCTTTAGAATGCCTTTTAAGCCCCAGAAAATCATTGAGAAGAATTAATACAATTCCGAGCACCAACAGCAAAAAGAAAAACAGAAAAAAAGGAAAAAGCCCCTTCACTTTGTTCCAGCCTCCACAGTAGTATATTTCAGCTGCAAAGCTTCATTTGGGCAGGCTGCCACACAATAAGGCAATTCATTTTTTTTAAGTCTTTCATAACAGAGATCACACTTGTTTATTATACCAAGATATGGATTTTCCTCTATAGCTCCAAACATACAGGCTTCAACACAATTCTTACAACCTACACACCTTTCACTGAAAAAGGCCACCACATTTTGTTCTTTAATAGGTGTCCTGAAAACATAACCAGCAATTTTTCCCTCAATTCTTTGAATAGCACCAGTAGGACAGGCCTCTGCACACCTGGGCTTCCCACAATGCATACAGTGAAAAAATGCAAAAGTATTTTTTACTTCAAAAATTTTACAATTTGCAATACCTCCATGAGCCTCGGCACAGGCCTTGACACATTCCCTGCATCCGGTACATTTCTCTGGAAAGTGCACTATCTTGTATGCCATCCCCCTCGCCCCACTTCTGTCTTTTTAATAGGATTTAAAAATTTGTCAAGAAATTTATGAATTATTTCACTATCTATTTTTATTAATATTTTTAGATATTTCTAAAAATCTGAATTTCTCCAAATTCTTCTTGCTGGACTATAGAACATAGCCCTTGAAAACATAAAAAAAGCACTGCCAGAAAATAATAAACTACATGAATTTGGGCCTCAGAAGAGGAAAAATCAAGTTCAGAAATCAATTCGTTAAAAGTAATGGCTCCTTTTTTTTGTAATACTTCCTGAAGTTTTTCTATATAATCATCTATAAAGTAACAAAAATCCCTTTCTACGACCTCCTGGATACTTTTTTCTGCCTCAAGAATTCTCAAAATGGCTTTTAATAACATCATCAAATCGCCTTTTTCTTCAAATTGTACTTCTCTTAAGTTCTCCCAAAAATTATAAGAAGGTTCAGGTAAAAAGACATCTTCCCACAGAAGCCTTTTTGTAGGAAGACTCAGCGCCACAGGTCTCATTTCCTGAATCTCTCCTGCCTTTTCTTCTTCCTCCTCTTCCTTTTCTTCCCTGTGAAGGAAAGTAGATAAAACTAACTGGCTTTTGAAATAAAGCATCTTTGAAACACGCATTAACACTTCCAGAATCACTTCGGAAATCTGATTGTCTTGAAAAATAAGATCCTTTATAAGAGAAACAACAGGATAAAAAGGTTTATCAAGTAAGTGTTCATCCTTTCTTAAAAAAGCCTTCTGTAAGTACTCAATTTCTTGAAAAAGTACAGGAAGATCTTTCACCTACGAAATCTCAACCTTACAGATTTCAAAGAAGCTTTCTGGCTCAAGAGAGGCACCTCCTACAAGCACCCCATCTATATTTGGTTGTACGATAAGCTCTTTTATGTTGCCAGGCTTCACACTGCCTCCATAAAGAATTCTTATAACATCTGCAACATTTTTACCGTACATCTCACCAAGGATCTGCCTTATAAAAGAATGCACTTCTTCTGCCTGAGAAGGGGTGGCGGTTTTCCCTGTGCCAATTGCCCACACAGGCTCATAAGCAATTACCAGCTCAGCGCCATCTAAATTCCCAATTTCCTTCAGTCCTTCTTTCAACTGATTTTCCACCACTTCAAAAGTTATCCCTTTTTCTCTTTCTTCAAGGGTTTCTCCTACACAAAGTACAGGAATAAGCCCTTCTTCATAAACCCCTTTTACCCTCTTTGCTATAAGCTCATTGCTTTCTCCAAAAATATGCCTTCTTTCAGAATGGCCTAAAATTACATATTTTACTCCCAGCTCTTTTAACATGACAGGAGAAATTTCCCCTGTAAAAGCGCCCTTTTTCGCCCAGCAGGCATTCTGAGCTCCCAGGGAGATTTTACTATCTTTTACAATCTCACTTGCTACAGAAAGAGAAATAAATGGCGGAGCAATCATTATTTCTCTATTCTCAAAATCAATGTCTTTTGTCAGGGGTAAGAATTTTTCAAAAAATTCCCTTGTCTCTGCAACGCCTTTGTTCATTTTCCAGTTTCCCGCAAATAAAGGCTTACCCATCTCAAACCTCCTTAAGGGTAAAAGTTACGATTTAAGCACTGCTATGCCTGGCAATTCCTTACCCTCAAGGTATTCCAGAAAGGCTCCTCCTGCAGTGGAAACATAAGAAAATGCACTTTCCACTGCTGCCAGTTTAATGGCTGCAAGAGTATCTCCACCCCCTGCTACAGTGGTAGCGTTTAAAGCCGCTATTTTCCGGGCTATAAAAACCGTGCCCCGGTGAAAAGGCGCCTTTTCAAAATACCCCAGCGGGCCATTCCATACCACGGTCTTCGCCCCACTAATTGCATCTGAAAAAAATTCAACACTCCTGCTTCCTATATCATAAATTACATCTTTTTCCCGAACATCCTTTATCCCAACTTCTTCTACAGAGCCCTCTCTTTCAACTACTACATCTACAGGAAGATAAATCTTTACTCCCTCCTCCCTGCCTTCTTTAATTACCTTCTTTGCCACTTCAATGTATTCTCTTTCCACAAAAGAAGCTCCTACCGGGTATCCCTGAGCAGCCAGAAAGGTATTTGCCATAGCTCCACCAATAATAAGTTTATCCAGCTTGGAAATAAGATTCTTAAGCACTCCTATTTTCGTTGAAACCTTACTACCTCCTACCACAGCAAAGAAAGGACGTTCAGGCTTGCTAACCACTTTAGAAAGATATTTAAGCTCCTTTTCCATCTGAAAACCTATTCCCTTTTCTTTTACCAGAGCAGGAACTCCCACAACAGAAGCATGAGCTCTATGAGACACAGAAAAAGCATCGTTTATAAAAACATCCACATTTTTCCCCAAAACAGCAGCAAACTCCGGATCATTTCTGGTCTCTCCTGGATAAAACCTTACATTTTCAAGAAGTAGCACCTCTCCCTCTTTTAGCTCTTTACAGGCATGAGAAAGGGCTTCGTCAGAAATTTCTTCAAGAAACTCTACCCTGGTTTTTAAAAGCTTTTTTAAGTACTCATAAACAGGTTTCAAAGAATATTCCGGCACTTTCTTCCCCTTTGGCCTTCCTAAATGAGAACAAATAATGACCTTTGCCTGGGATTGCACTGCATAATTTATTGTTGGCAAGCTTGCAAGAATCCTAGTATCGTCAACGATTTTATCACCCTCTAAAGGCACATTAAAGTCCACCCTGATGAAAACCCTTTTACCCTTAAGTTCAAAATCTTTTATTGTCTTTAACATCACTATCCTCCTGCTCCTTTTAAAATTATCAAAGCTCGGTTAGCTGCTTTTCCAAATTTGCAAGTTCCAGGGCCGAAAGAGCTGCTTCTGCTCCTTTATTACCTGCTTTGGTACCTGCCCTTTCAATGGCCTGCTCAATAGTATCTGTGGTCAAAATACCAAAAACAACAGGCCTTTCTTCTTCAAGCATTACATGAGCCACTCCCTTTGCAGCCTCTGCAGCCACATATTCAAAGTGTGGAGTAGCTCCTCTTATCACTGCCCCTAAACAAATAACTGCATTAAATTTACCACTTTTAACCAATTTCTTGGCAACAAGTGGTATTTCAAAGGCTCCTGGTACCCATACCACTGTAATATCCTCCTCCCTTACACCATGACGCCTTAATACATCAAGGGCACCCTCCAGAAGCTTCTGAGTAATAAATACATTAAACCTGCTTACCACTATTCCAAAACTTAATCCTTCACCTTTATAAAACCCCTCTATTATTTTCATAATGCTCTACCTCCTGAAATCTTCTTCATGCTCTTTTTAAAAAGTGGTTCTGAATAAACAAAAATTTTTTCTCCTTCTTTTATAAATCCATATTTTGTCCTCAAAATCTCTTCATAATACCTATCAGAAGAAAGATACTTATGAATTTCTCTCCTCAGGTAGGCATTATTTTTTTTTATCTGCTCTATCTCCGAGGCCTCCCGTTTTACCAGCCAGCTAATCCATAAATAAAAAGAAAGGCTTAACAGAAAACCAAAAAATAAAAATCCCATCAATACATACTTAAAACGATTCTTCTTTTTCTTTTTATAGGGTTTTATTAAAATCCTGGGGTTTTTTTTCCTCATTGATACCATTGCCAAAAGGTAGAATTACTGGCAGGAGCTTTTTTAAATAAACCAAGAGGCGGAGGGGGCGGAGGAGGGATAGGGATTTTTACCCGATAGTCCTCTTCCTTCCTGAAAAGTCCCTCCCAGGTCTTTTTGACATCTTTTTTTATCCTTTGCCAAATACTCTCTTTCTCAAACGCTACAGATAAGGAAGTAGAATTTTCTGCAGCCCCTGCAAAACCAGAGCCATTCAAAACAAGCAGAACTGTAATTATCCCTCCTGCCAATATCTTATTTAGCTTTGGCATTCTTTTCCCTTTCCTTCTCTTTTTCTGCAACAAGAAGTCTTGTCCTTACCACCGTGTCAGGGGTTAAACTCATGGAATCTATACCACACTCCACAAGAAATTCTGCAAAATCAGGAAAATCACTGGGAGCCTGCCCACATATACCTATTTTGCGCTTCTTTTTCTTGGCTACTTTTATCACATGCTCTATAAGCCTCTTCACAGCAGGATTCCTTTCATCATAAATATGAGAAACAAGCTCCGAGTCTCTATCTAATCCCAGAGTAAGCTGAGTAAGGTCGTTAGACCCAATGGAAAAACCATCAAAAATTTCAGCAAACTCCTCTGCAAGAACCACATTGCTTGGAATTTCACACATTACATAAATCTCAAGTCCGTTTTTTCCCTGCTTAAGTCCATATTTCTCCATTACAGCAATTACTTTCCTGCCTTCTTCTAATGTCCTGCAGAAAGGAATCATTACTTTGACATTCTTAAGCCCCATTTCTTCTCTCACCTTTTTAATAGCCAGACACTCAAGAGCAAAGGCAGGTTCAAATTTGGGGTCATAGTATCTTGATGCCCCTCTCCACCCAAGCATCGGATTATGCTCTTCGGGTTCATAAAGAAATCCACCTACCAGATTGGCGTATTCATTTGTTTTAAAATCAGAAAATCTTACAATTACATCCTTGGGGTAAAAAGCTGCGGCAATGGTAGCTATTCCCTGAGCAAGCTTGTCTATAAAAAAATCAGCCTTTCTTTCATAACCAAAGGCCCTCTCTTCTATTATCCTCACCACTTTTCGTATTTTGGGATCACTCTTTGCCTGTTCCTTTAATTTTTCATATTCTATAAGTGCCAGTGGATGAATCCCTATATGGGAACCTATAATAAATTCAATTCTTGCAAGCCCCACCCCATCATTTGGAATCTGTCCCTGATGAAAGGCCTGCTCAGGAATACCTACATTCATCATAATCTTGGTCTTTGTCCTGGGAAGACTTTCAAGATCAATTCTTTCTACTTCATAAGGTACAAGGCCTTTCAATACATATCCCTCCTCTCCTCTTGAACAATCTACAGTAATTTCATCCCCGGTTTTTATTATTCTGGAAGCAACTTCCGTTCCCACAATACAGGGGATTCCAAGTTCTCTTGAAATAATAGCAGCATGACAGGTCCTCCCACCTTTGTCAGTAACAATAGCTGCTGCCTTTTTCATAATGGGTTCCCAATCAGGATCCGTCATCTCCGTAACCAGCACTTCCCCTTCCTGAAACTCGTTGATCTCACTAACATCTAAAATTACCCTTGCTTTCCCCTGGCCAATTTTGCTTCCCACAGCCTTTCCTGTACAAAGGACCTCTCCCTCACCTTTAAGTTTATAGATTTCGTAAAATTTTTGTTCCTTGGAAGAATGAACTGTTTCTGGACGGGCCTGCACAATAAAAAGGTCTCCAGTACCTATTCCTTTACCGTCTCCGTCCTTTGCCCATTCTATATCCATGGGCCTTCCATAATGTTCCTCTATAGCCATAGCCCACTTAGCCAGGGTAAGTATTTCCTCATCAGAAAGCACATAAGAAAGCCTCTCTTCTTTTGTAGTCTTTACCGTCCTTACTGCAGAGCGCCCGGCACCATATACCATCTTTATATCTTTACTCCCGAGCTTTTTGGAAAGAATTGGTTTATACCCTTCCTTAAGAGTGGGTTTAAATACATAAAATTCATCAGGATTTACCATGCCCTGAACAAGTGCCTCTCCCAAACCCCAAGTACCTGTAATATAAACCACATCTTTAAATCCACTTTCTGTATCAAGGGTAAACATCACTCCGGAGCAGGCCTTATCACTCCTTACCATTTTCTGGATAGCTACAGAAAGATACACAGAAAAGTGGTCAAAACCCTTATCCTCTCTATAAGAAATAGCCCTATCTGTAAAAAGAGAGGCAAAACACTTTTGAACAGCTTTAATCACATTTTTTATACCTTTTATGTTTAAATATGTCTCCTGCTGACCCGCAAAAGAGGCATCCGGCAGATCCTCTGCAGTAGCTGAAGACCTTACAGCTACATCCACCTCTTTCCCATAAAGCTCTTCCATTCTGGCATAGGCCTTTTTAATTTCTTCTTCAAGGGCCGGGGGCATCTTTGCCCTTAAAATCAGGTTCCTTACCTTTTTCCCTCTTTTTTGCAGGTCTTCAACATTCCGAGTATCCAGTCCGCTTAAAATTTCTTTAATCTTATTGTCCAGATGATTCTCCTGAATAAAATATTTATACGCCTCTGCAGTTACTGCAAATCCATAAGGAACTTTTATACCCTTGGCACTCAGTTTTGAATACATTTCCCCAAGAGAAGCATTTTTACCTCCTACCAGAGGCACATCGTGATAAGAAATCTGATCAAACCAGAGAATAAAAGGCCTTTTTTGAGCCATTTTTGAGCCTCCTTTTAAGCTTTTAAATATAAGACTTCCTTGTTTAAAAAATATCAAAAACTAAAAGGCTTGTCAAGTAAAATTAAGTGTGGTATTTTTCAAAGCATGGCAGAAAAGATAGTATGTACAAATAAAAAGGCAAAGCATCTATACCACATAGAAGAAACCTATGAAGCAGGAATAGAGCTTAAGGGATGTGAGGTTAAATCCCTGAGAATGGGAAGAGCCAATCTGGCAGACAGCTTTGCCAGAATAGTAGATGGAGAGGTCTTTCTCTATAACTTTCACATAAGCCCCTATCCTCACAGCCGGGAAGCCCAGCACCTTGATCCCACCCGCACCAGAAAACTTCTCCTTCACAAGCGGGAGATAAAACGCCTCATGGGCAAAGTCCAGCAAAAGGGCTATACTCTGATTCCCCTGCGTGTTTATTTCAATGAAAGAGGGCTTGCCAAAGTGGAACTTGCCCTTGCCAGGGGTAAAAAAATTTATGATAGAAGAGAGACCATAAAAAGAAGGGAGCTTGAAAGAGAAATCTCCAGAAAATATAAAGGCAGAATTAAATAAAATTTTCTTTTTTTAAAATCTATGCGTCCCCTCTATCTAAGTATTAAGGGCTTTGGTCCTTACATAAAGACTGAAATTTCAGAAGAGAATTTTTCTCTTCTTAATTCCTGCGGACTTTTTCTTATATCTGGAGAGATAGGTGCAGGGAAAACCACTCTTTTTGATGCCATGGTATATGCTCTATTTGGAGAAGCAAGCGTTAAAGCACGCCCTGCCAGGGAGCTAATTTCTCACCTGCTTTATTCAAATTTTAAAAACCGGGGTTTCCCTGAAATCAGTTTCAAATTTTTCCTTGACGGAAGGACATATCAAATAACCAGAAGACTTCCTTTTGAAGGAGTTTCAGAAAAAGTCTCTCTATGGATTGACGGCTCCCTTGTCTCTACCAACAAAAAAGAAGTTAATTCTAAAATAAAGGAACTTATTGGCCTTGAACCAAAGCAGTTTAAAAAGGTATTTCTCATTCCTCAGGGAGAATATAGAGAAATTTTGCTTGCCAAAGGTAAAGAACGAAAACAGCTCTTTGAAGGGATATTTGAAACCGCCTTTTATGCCTCCCTTGAAGAATTTTTAAAAGAAAAGAGAAACACTTTAAGGGAAGAACTCAAGATCATCACCGAAAAGATAAAATCCATGAAGACTCTTTTAGGAATAACTTCTGAAGAAGAGTTTTTTTCTCTATACCAAGAACTTCAAGAAAAAGAGCGCCGCTTATCTCTGGAAAAAGAAAAGCTTGTTAATAAAAAACAGATTTTAGAAAAAGAAATAAAAGAACTTGAAAAGACGCTTGAAACACTTTCAACAGTGGAGAAACTTAAAAAAGAGCTTAATGTCCTCAACGAAAAAGTCCCTTTATATCAGGAGAAAAAGGAGTTAATAAAAAAGCTTGATGCATTTCAACAAAAACTGCCCTATTATAAAAATTTGAAAATTCTCTGGAAAGAGCTGAGAAATCTTACTTTACAAAAAAAGAAAATAAAAGAAGAATTAAACCTTGCCAGACAGGAGCTTACAAAACTGAAAAAAGATGAAGAAACAATTATGAACAAGGAACAGGAAATAGAAAGTTTAAAGCAAAAACTTCACGAACTGGAAAGACTGGAGAAGGTGGTAAAGGATTTAAAAACAAAAAAGGCTTTAAAAGAATCTTTAGAAAAAGAGGTCAGCGACCTTGAAAAGGAGATAACACTTTTAGAAAATGAAAAAAAAGATCTTACGAAGGAGCTTGAAAAGCTTTCTTTTCTTCTGGGGATTCTAAAAGACTTAAAAGAGCTTATGCAAAAAGAAAGGGAAATAAATGAGAGGCTTTCTCTTATTGAAAGGAAGAAGTCTTTACAAAAAAAACTCAAGACTTCCGAAAACAGGCTGTATGCTTTGAAAGAAAAGGTAAGTGAACTAAAAAAAGAAAAAGAAAGGTTTTCTGCCTTTTCTGAGGCAGAGAAACTGCTTGAATTTTTAAAACCCGGTGAGCCCTGCCCTCTATGCGGAGCAAAAGAACACCCATCCCCTCTTTCTCCTTCTGAAAATTTTAAAAAACTCCAACAAATCAAAAAGTCACTTGAAAATGAAGAAACAAATTTAAAGAATCTGGAAAAAGAATGCAATCAGTTAAAAGGAATGCTCCGCGTTATTGAAGAAAAGGTAGGAGAAACAGAAGAAAAGGAGCTTCTTGCAGAGTTCTCAGAAACAAAAAAGCAAATAATCAAAAACCTGGCTATTCTTAAGAATTATCTAAAAGACATGGAAGAAAATCTTCCTTTTATCTCCCGGCTTTATGATTCTTTTAGTATGGAACTGGAAGATACTTTAAAAGAGCTCAAGAGCATAGAAAAAAAACTTGAAGAAAAAAAGGGGGCTTATTTAACTAAAAAGGGCAGGCTAAACAGTTTGGAAGGCGCTTTGAATGAAATAAAAAAAATCTGGGGAGAAAGGCTAAGGGATCCTGAAGAAGAGATAAAAAAAATAAGGATTGAAGTAAAAAATTTTGAAAAAAGAAAAAAACATCTTGAAGAGCAGATAAAACAAATAGAAAACAAAATTTTACAGAACAAAGAAAAGCTTTTCCAGATAAAAGATTTCATCCGGAAAAGAACGAAGGAGTATAAAGAGACCTTTGCACATGTATTTTCTTTGATAAAAAACGGCATTTTCCAATCTCTAAAAGAACTTAAACAGGCAAATGAGCTTTTAAACAGCCTGTCTTCCTTAAAAAACGAGGTGGAAGCCTTTTACAGGGAAAAAGAAAGATTGGAAAAAAATTTGCAGGAATTAAAAGAGCAGCAAACTTCTATAAACTTAAACATTGAGGAAATTAAAACTGTGCTCAATGAAAAAAGGCAAAGCTTTTATGAAACGGAAAGTGCTTTACAAAAATTGATGGAAGAAATCGGGAAAATAAAAAACAGGGAAGAAGAGCTTTTAAGGGTAAAAAACGAACTTGAAGCTTCTATAAAAAGTTTAAGAGAGCTTGAAAAAAGCTTCCAGATAATTGAACATCTATCCTCCCTTGTGCTTGGGAAAAATTCTCTGAAAATTTCTTTTCATTCTTATGTACTTTCTACCTTCATAAAACTTATTCTGGAGAGAGCTAACAAATATTTTCAGGACTTTTCTTTTGGGAGATATAAGTTTATAAGTAACGAAGTACTTAAAAAAGACTTTAATTTAGAAGTATTTGATATCTACACCGGAAAAAGCCGGGAGGTAAGGACCCTTTCAGGAGGTGAATCATTTATAGCCACACTTTCCCTTGCCCTTGGGACTTCTGATGTGATTTTAAGGCTCTCAAGAAGCAAGCCTTTTGAATCTTTGTTTATAGATGAGGGGTTTGGAAGCCTGGATACGGGTACTCTTGAAAAGGTAATAAATACCCTGATCACACTGGGACAAAAAAGTGGAAGGATAATTGGCATTATCTCACACCTTGAGGAATTAAAAAAGAGGTTCCCTGTTGTCCTTGAAGTCAAAAAGAATCCTATTAAAGGCAGTGAAATAAAGCTTATAAGGAATATTTAAATGTCAAAAAAGGCTGTCCTTATCCTTGCAGGAGGGAAGGGAAGCAGAATAGGAGGGAAAAAATATAAAGCCCTTTTAAATGGATTGCCCCTTCTTGTCCATGTTTATAAAAAAGTAGCACATTTAAAATTGCCGATATACATTTCAGTAAGAACAAAAGACCAGGAAAGAGAGATACTGAGCCTTTTTGAAAAAGGGCAGGTAACCTCTGAGAAAAGAAACTTTATTTACGACGGAACTGAAGGCATAGAAGGCCCCCTTGCAGGGATTGTCTCTGCAATGAAACAACTCCCAGAACATCAATTACTCGTGGTAGCCACTGATCAGCCCCTTTTAGAAACATCTTTCTTAAGATGGCTCCTTAAAATCGCTGAACAGGACAGAAACAAAGTTTTTATCTGCAAAAAAGAAGAAAAAATGGAGCCTTTTCCAGGAGTTTATCCTTCCTCCCTGGCAAACACTTTAACAAACTTTCTCAAAATTTCTTCCAAAAAAAGCCTGTACAGATTTTTTCTGTTTTTGCGAGAAGCAGGTCTAATTTGTTTTTTACAAAATTGTGATACTATAGCTGTAAAGAGTTTTTTTAATGTAAACACTCCCGAAGACTTAAAACTTGCCGAAAAATATCTTACAGGCTTCAAAAATCAGTCTCAAAAGACCCGACCTTTAAAAGGTCTTTAAACTCAAGGGCATTTAAAACTGCGTAGCCCTTTGCTGTGTTGTCAAAAAACACGAATAACTCTTCAGCTTGAAATTCTTTTAAAAAAGCTGCAAGCTCTTTTAGCCTTTCTTTTGAATAGTTGGACACATAAATATCTGGGGAGCCGTGAAGCCTTACATAAAGAAAAGGGGCTGTTTGCACCTCAAACCAGGCATAAGGATACTTTTTCCCGCAATCAGAAAAGCATAAACAAACATTATACTTTCTGCAAATTTCAAAAAACTCCTCGCAGTGAAAACTTTTGTGTCTCACTTCTATCACATTTAAGTACTCTCCGGGAAGCAAAGGAAAAAAGCCTTCCAGAAGAGCTTTATCGTATTTTAAGGAAGGAGGCAGTTGAAAAAGCAGTACCCTTGCTTTCTCCTTAAGCACTGAGACTCTATCTAAAAAATTAGAAAGCTCTTCTTTTACATCTTTCAAACGCTTAACATGGGTTATTACTTTTGAGGCTTTTACTGAAAAAATAAAGTCTTCAGGTGTTTCAGCATACCATTTTTCAAAAGTGCTTTTCCTGGGAAGGCGGTAAAAAGTGGCATTAATCTCCACAGCATTAAAATGCCTGGCATAAAAAGAAAGCCAGTCCCTGCTTTTCAGCTCTTCAGGATAGAAAATACCTTTAAAAGAGTAATAACTCCAGCCAGAGGTGCCAATAAATACCTTCATTTTACCCTTGCTTTTAAGCAGAGATTAAAATAAAATATTTTTCAGATTAAATTTTAAATCACTTTTTGAAAGTGAAAAGAAAATTTAAAAACGAAAAAGATCTCAGGTTGTTTTTAAAAAAGCTCTTTAAAGAAAAACTAAAGCACTGTGAACACCCACTTCAAATTGAAGTTAAAGTAGAAAATATAAATCCACCCAGGGCAAAAGTGTTTCTCCCCTTTTATTCTGAGGGTAATCTTATAAGGGCAAATGAAATGGATTTTTTTCTTAAAAGCCTGTGTGAAGAGGGTATTGAAGTTGAGCTCTTTTACGAAGATGAAAGGGAAAACTTTGATAGTGACTCCCTCTAAATTTGAGGCAGAGGCCCTTAAGGAGCTGAATTTAAAAATAGAAATCTGTGGAGTAGGAGTAATAGAGGCTGCCATAGAGTCTTACAGGTTAATAAAAAAATACAAACCAGCTTTGATTGTACTTACAGGCCTTGCAGGAGGCTACCCGGAAACAGGGCTCTTCCCGGGAGACATTGTTATTGCCTCAAAAGAAGTCTGGGCAGATTCCGGGAGGAAAATCTTTCAAAATTATGCACCTCTTCCAGAAAATCTGGGAATGAAAAAAGAAATTGAAATAGACAAAAATTTATTAGAAATCTTTGCCCTTCCTGAGGGGATAAAAACAAGGATTGGAGCAATGTGTACAGTTTGTGCCTGCTCTTATGAAAAGGAGCGTGCTAAAAAATTTTCAAAAATTTATAAAGCACTTGCTGAAAATATGGAGGGTTTTGCTGTTGCCCTTGCAGCCAAAAAAGCTGGAATTTGTTTTGCTGAAGTAAGGGCTATAAGCAATTTGCTTTCTGATCCGGAAGCCCCCTGGGATACAGAAAAAGCTTTTAACTCTCTAAGGAGGTTCTGGGAATGTCAGAGCTTAAAATAGCCCTTTCTCCCTGCCCCAATGATGTGTTTATTATGGCAGGACTTCTTTTAAAGAAAATTACTGCTCCTTTCAATCCTGTTTTCCTATTTGAAGACATAGATGCCTTGAATACTTTAGCCATTCAAGGGGAAATTCCAGTAATTAAAGCCTCTTTTGGCGTGTGGGAGAAAATAAAGAAAGAATATCAACTCCTTTCTGTAGGTTCTGCCATGGGATTTGGCACAGGTCCTCTCCTTGTAGGAAAAAATTTTTATAAATTGGAAGAATTTCCCATGCTTAAAGTTGCCATTCCCGGAGAATACACCACAGCTCATTTACTTTTTAAATTCTTTTATCCAGGAAAGATTCAAAAAATCTTTTTGCGCTATGACAAAATTATACCTGCCATTTTGCAAAATCAGGTAGATATGGGAATACTTATCCATGAAGGAAGATTTGTATTTCACAAATATGGATTGGTGCTTATTCAGGATTTAGGCAACTATTGGGAAACCAAAACGAAGGCCCCTGTGCCTCTGGGAGGTTTTTTCGTAAAAAGGGAGCTTTCAAAAGAAGTAAAGAAAAGCATATTAAAGGCAATAAAAAATAGCCTTGAGTGGGCTAAAACACATGAAAAAGAAGTCATGCCTCTTCTAAAAAAGTATGCCCAGGAAATTGAAGAAGAGGTAATAAGAAAGCATGTAAAAACTTATGTCAATGAATATACGGAAAACCTGGGGCAGGGTGGTTTGACAGCTCTTAAAACTTTGGGTAAAGTGTTAAAAACGCCTTTTGAGGAAGGAGATCTGGCAAAGGAGGATTAGCTTGGAGCTTTTAAAATTTTTTCTTCAAACAGGCCCTGTGGGAAAAGCTGTTTTATTTATTTTACTGCTTATGAGCCTTCAAAGCTGGGCTTACATAATATACAATCTTTTTATATACAAAAAGATAAGTGCTTACCTGAATAAAGCAGAAAAAATTTTGCAATACGAGCCAAACCTGAGCAGATTTATAAGAGAAATCAAGACAGAATCTAATAATGTAATCTTCAAAAGATTTAAAAAATTTATTCTTTGGTTTGATGAATTGTATGAAAAATATATGGCTAAGGCTACAGATACTGGAGAAAAAGCACTAAAAATATCTCTTATGGATAAAGAACTGGAACAAAAAATTGTGATAGAAAGAGAAGAATTCAGCCTGTCCCTTTTAAAAGGGCTGGGATTTCTGGCCACTACAGGAAATGTAGCCCCCTATATCGGACTTTTTGGCACGGTTTGGGGGATAATGAAGGCCTTTCATGCCATAGGACTTAAGGGAAGCGCAAGTCTGGCAACGGTTGCTCCTGGTATTGCTGAAGCACTTATCAATACTGCCATGGGTCTTTTCTGTGCTATCCCTGCCGTAATAGCTTATAACTATTTTGCCCTTAAAAGAGAAAATATGGCCAAAAAATTAGAAGTTTCCTATAAAAGACTCGTTTTAATTTTGAAAAAAAATCTTGAAATTTAAACTTGCAGAAATTTGTAAGAGTATTAAATTAAAATTTTAGTAAATTAGTCAAATAAAAGGGAGGGGAATTATGGGAGTAAAGGCTATTACAGATGAAACTTTTGAGGAGGAGGTTTTGAATTCTTCAATTCCTGTACTTGTGGATTTCTGGGCTCCCTGGTGTGGACCATGCAGGGCAATAGCCCCAATAATAGAAGAACTGGCAGAAGAGCTTGAAGGCAAAGTCAAAGTGTGCAAGTGTAATGTGGACGAAAATCCCATCACTCCTGGAAAATTTGGCATTCGTGCCATCCCCACACTTATCATCTTCAAAAATGGAGAAGCTGTGGAAAGCATAGTGGGGGCTGTCTCCAAAGCCACCATTTTAAATGCCCTTAATAAAGTGCTTGAGGGGTAGGCTATGTCAGACAAAATTTGGGATGTAGCAATTATAGGAGGAGGCCCTGCAGGTCTTACCGCTTATCTCTATGCCAGAAGAGCACTCCTTGAAGCCCTGCTTATAGAAAAAGGCCCTATTGGAGGCCAGGTGCTCCTTACAGACCTTATAGAAAACTACCCGGGCTTCCCGGAAGGGATCCCAGGCTTTGAACTTATCCAGAAAATGCAAGAGCAGGTAGAAAAATATGGCTTAAATCTTGTTCAGAAAAAAGCCATTGCACTTAAGCCTGAAGGTGAACTCAAAGAAATTCTCCTGGAAGATAAAGAGGTCGTAAAGGCAAGGACGGTGATTCTGGCACTTGGCGCAGGTATGAGAAAACTTGGCATTCCAGGAGAAAAAGAGCTTACAGGGAAAGGAGTTTCTTACTGTGCCACCTGTGATGGTCCCTTTTTTAAAAATCAAATAGTAGCCGTGATTGGTGGAGGAAATACGGCACTTCAGGAAGCACTTTACCTTACCAAATTTGCTAAAAAAGTATATCTTATACATAGAAGAGACGCCTTTAGAGCAACTCCTATTCTTCAACAAAGGGTTAAAGAAAATCCCAAAATAGAAATTATATGGAATACGGTGCTGAAAGAAATAAAAGGTAAAGACTCTGTGGAAGGAGTGGTTACTTATAACAGACAAACCGGAGAAGAAGGGTTTCTTGAAGTGGCTGGAGTATTTATTTTCATAGGACATGAACCGGAAACAGAATGGTTAAAAGGGGTTGTTGAACTTGATGAAAAGGGTTTTATTTTAGTTAATCAAAACATGGAAACCAGCCTGAAAGGAGTCTATGCCTGTGGGGATTGTATAAGCAAACCTTTCAGGCAAATTATAAATGCCTGTGGAGAAGGAGCTGTGGCAGCCCTTTCTGCAGAAAAATATCTTGAAAGTTCCCACTGAGAGAGCAGGAATGAAAGTATTAAAAGCATTTATAATCTTTTTGATTTTTTGTTCTCTGGCAGGGTGTGGGCTTTTTAATCAGGGAGTTCATATTTTCCATCATGAATCTCCAGAAGAAACAAATTTAGGGGAGCTTCTCAGGAAAGCAGAAAGGTGTTTTCACGGAGGGCAGTATGAAAGGGCCTATCAATATTATGAGCAGGTAAGAAATCTTTATCCAGGTTCTCCTCAAGCAATTTATGCTCATCTCAAGATGGCTGATTCTAAATTCTGGGAAGGAAAATATCTTGAGGCAGTAGCTCTTTACGAAGAATTTGAAAAATTTTATCCTGCTAATGAGGCCATTCCTTATGTAATCTTCCAGATAGGTACCTGTTATTATAAAATGAGAAAAAGTTATGATAGGGACCAGAGCTTTACCAAAAAGGCTATAGAAGCCTATCAAAGGCTCCTTGAGACTTATCCCAATAGCCCTTATACCACAGAAGTAAAAAATAGAATTAAAAAATTGAGAGAACTTCTTGCCAAACATGAGCTATATGTGGCCCAGTTTTATTATAAAATAGGTTATTATAGAGCTGCTTATGGAAGACTTCTTTATTTAATAAATAACTATCCAGAGACTTCTCCTGCTGTTAAAGCAAGAAAATTGGTTTTAACCTATTATAAAAAGGCAGTAAAAGAAACAGAAGAATTAAAAAATGGTACTAAAAAAGACTTTTGGGGGGAAAGAGTCCCTTAGGTTATTCTTCTGATAAATTTAACTCTATTTCCTTGGGAGAAGAAGTAGCTTCTGATTTTTGAGGTGGTGTATGGCCTTTAAAAAATTCTTCTGGTGTAAGAATGGGAGTATTACCTGGTTTCGGGAAAAATCCCAACTTTTCTATTACATCTCTCATATCCCTCCCACATTTAGGACAAACTTCCACTTCTTCTGAAAAAAAGTAATTACACTTGGGACACCTCATCCGGTTCTCCTTTTATCTTTTCTTCCACAACATTTTTTATACTTTTTTCCACTGCCACAGGGGCAGGGATCATTTCTTCCCACCTTTCTTACTCTAATGGGCTTTTGTTTAGCAGGCTTTTCTTCTTTTTCTTCAAAAACATCCTGTTTTTTGTATTCCAGGTTTTTGGAACTCGGCCGCTCAACCTGAAGCTCCTGAGCAGGCTCTTCCCTTACTTCCACTCTATATAAATAAGAAAGCGTGGTTTCTTTAATCTTCTGCATAAGTTCCATAAAGTAATGAAAAGCCTCTCTTTTGTACTCCTGAAGAGGATCTTTCTGACCATAGCCTCTTAAACCAACGCTTTCTTTTAAGTGATCAAGGGTGAGAAGATGATCCTTCCAGAGGGCATCTATAGTGGTAAGTAAAAAGTACTTTTCAAGTGCTCTTAATGTCTCTTCTCCAAGTTCTTTTTCTCTTTCTTCGTATTTTTTAAGAGCTGCTTTCTTAAGGGCTTCAGCAAGTTTTTGTGGTGAAGCTATTCCTTCCTCTATCTCTGGAGTAAAGGCAAAAATTTCCTGAAATTTAGTTATAGCTTCTTTTAATGTTTCCTCCTCTACCTCTCTTGCCTCACCACAGGTTGTTTCCACAATATTCTCACAAACCTCTTCTATCATGGAGAGTATCCAATCCTTTATGGATTCGCTCTGTAGAATCTCTCTTCTCTGAGAGTAAATTGTTTCTCTTTGCTTGTTCATTACATCGTCGTATTCAAGAAGGTGTTTTCTGATTTCAAAGTGATAGGCCTCTACCTTTTTCTGTGCCTGTTCAATGGCCTTTGAGAGCCAGGGATGCTCAAGGGGCTCACCTTCTGTCATACCAAACTTGTCCATAAGGGCCTTTATTTTCTCTGAGCCAAAAAGCCTGAGAAGATCATCCTCAAGAGAGAGGAAAAATCTTGATGCACCGGGATCTCCCTGCCTTCCAGCCCTACCCCTTAGCTGGTTGTCAATTCTCCTTGACTCGTGTCTTTCGGTACCAATAATGTAAAGCCCTCCAAGGGCCTTTACTTTTTCTGCATCCTTTTGACACTGCTTTACCTTTTCATAAAGCACCTTTGCCCATTCTTCGGGGTACTTTTCTGTGGGATCCCTGCCCTCTTTTGCCATGGTAAGGGCTTCGTTCCAGGCCCTTTCGTCTATTTCTGAAAGATCATATCCCTTTGCTTCAAGCTCCATTTTGGCAAGGCCTTCAGGATTGCCTCCTAAAAGGATATCCACTCCCCTTCCAGCCATGTTGGTAGCAATAGTTACGGCATGAGGCCTTCCTGCCTGGGCAATAATCTGTGCCTCTTTTTCATGATGCTTGGCATTGAGAACCTGATGGGGGATCTTTTTCTTTTTAAGCATTCGGGAAATAATTTCGCTTTTTTCAATGCTGGTCGTACCCACAAGAACAGGCCTTCCCTCTTTATAACACTTCTCTATTTCTTCCACCACTTTTTGAAACTTTTCCTTCTGGGTTCTAAAAATCACATCAGGATAATCTTCTCTAATCATGGGCTTGTGCGTGGGAATTACCACCACATCAAGGCCATAAATTTCTTTAAATTCTGCAGCCTCTGTAGCAGCAGTACCGGTCATTCCAGCAAGTTTTTCGTACATCCTGAAGTAATTTTGAATAGTGATCATCGCAAGGGTCTGATTTTCTGCTTCAATCCTTACCCTTTCTTTGGCTTCTATTGCCTGGTGAAGTCCATCACTCCAGCGTCTTCCAGGCATAAGCCTTCCTGTAAACTCATCCACAATAATTACCTTGCCATCCTTCACCACATAATCCACATCTCTATGGAAAAGATGATGTGCCCTTAACGCCTGATGAATGTGATGGATAAGCCTCACATATCTGGGATTGTAAAGATTGTCTATGCCAAGAAGCTTTTCACACTCAGCAATACCTTCCTCTGTGAGCATGGCGTTTTTGTTTTTCTCATCAAGCGTAAAATGCACATCTTTCTTCAGTTTTCTTACCACCTCGTCAATAAAGTAGTAAAGGTCGGTTGATTCTTCAGAAGGCCCAGAGATAATAAGGGGAGTTCTTGCCTCATCAATCAAGATAGAGTCCACCTCGTCTATTATGGCATAGTAGTGCCCCCTCTGCACCATGTCTTCAAGAGAATACTTCATGTTGTCTCTCAAATAGTCAAAACCAAATTCACTGTTTGTTCCATAGGTGATATCGCAGGCATAAGCCTTTTTTCTTTCAGCATCATTCATTCCAGAAGCTATGTAACCCACTGAAATTCCAAGAAATCTGTAAACAGGGCCCATCCACTCGGCATCCCTCTTGGCAAGGTAATCATTTACCGTTACTATGTGCACGCCTTTTCCAGTAAGGGCATTAAGATAAGCTGGCAAAGTGGCAACCAAGGTTTTACCCTCACCTGTTTTCATTTCAGCAATTTTACCCTGATGAAGCACAATGCCACCCATAAGCTGCACATCAAAGTGCCTCATCCCGAGCACTCTTCTTGCAGCTTCTCTGACAGTGGCAAATGCTTCTGGGAGAAGCTCATCCAAACTTTCTCCTCTTTCAAGGCGTTCCTTGAATTCCACGGTTTTTCTTGCAAGTTCCTGGTCAGAAAGCTTTTTAAATTCTGGCTCAAGGGCATTTATTTTCTGCACAATGGGCTTAAGCTTCTTCAGCTCTCTCTCATTCTTTGTCCCAATGATCTTTGAAAGAATCCTGGTAAACATCTAAGGCTTCCTCCTCACCTAATAAAAACTTTATTTTTAAGTTTAATACCAATTTCAAGCTAAAACAAGGGCTTAGCAAGCTTTCAATTTAAAGCACTTTACAAAATTAAGTATTTTCGTATAATTTTTAAGAAAGTGTTTCTTGACTTTTTAATTTTTTGTATTAATTTTTAATTTAAAATAATTCTAAAAAAGGAGATTATAATGGCAGAAAGAATGGAAGTTTACAGGTGCAATATTTGTGGAAACATAGTGTTTGTATTGCAGGGTGGAAAAGGGCAGCTTGTTTGCTGTGGGAAACCTATGGAACTTTTAAAAACAGGTTCAACAGATGCTGCCCAGGAAAAGCATGTGCCGGTTGTAGAGGCAAAAGATGAGGGCTATGAAGTAAAAGTTGGCAGTGCAGCCCATCCCATGGAAGAGAAACACTACATTGTTTGGATTGAGCTTATTGAAAAAGATGGGGTTCAGATAAAATTTTTAAAACCTGGAGAAGAACCAAAGGCCTTTTTTAAAACAATAGAAAAACCAGTAAAAGCAAGAGAATATTGCAATTTGCATGGCCTATGGGAAAAAGAATGTGAAGCTTCCCAGGAGGATTTTGGGACAGAAGACCAAGGAGGATAACCATGTTTAAAGCCGTAGAAGTAAAAAAAAACTTTTTCTGGGTAGGGGTTATAGATTGGAATATAAGAGATTTCCACGGATATAACACCATAAGGGGCTCTTCTTATAACTCCTATTTATTACTTGACGAGAAAAAAGTGCTCTTTGACACTGTAAAAAAAGGGTTTGAAGAAGAGCTTCTTTCAAGGGTGAGCAGTGTAATTTCTCCAGAAGAAATAGATTATTTAGTGATAAATCACATTGAGCCAGATCATTCAGGAGGTTTTTTAAAGATTGTAGAGGCCATTAAGCCTGAAAAAATATTTCTTACAAGAAATGGAAAGATAGGACTTGAAGCTCATCTTCATAGAGCTGATTTTCCTTTTGAAGTGGTAACAACCGGTACAGAAATAAAAACAGGCCAAAATACCCTTCAATTTATTGAAACTCCAATGATTCACTGGCCTGATAGTATGATTACTTACATTCCAGAAATGAAAATTCTTGTGTCTCAGGATGCATTTGGGCAGCACCTTGCCACTATGGAGAGATTTGATGACGAGGTTGATGCCTGTATCCTGCAACAGGAAACTGCCAAGTACTATGCCAATATCGTGCTTCCTTACTCTCCTCAGGTGCAAAGGCTCTTAAAAGCTATCAAAGAAAAAGGTATTTCTCCTGAAATAATATGTCCTGATCATGGAGTAATCTGGAGGAAAAAGGCAAAAGAAGTTCTTGACCTATATGAGAAATGGAGCAGTTATAAAGCTGATCTCAGGGTGGTTGTTATTTATGATACCATGTGGAAAAGCACAGAAAAAATGGCAAAGGCTATTACCGAAGGCATACAGGCTGAAGGGGTTGAAGCAAAGCTTTTCAGAGTAAACTTAAGTGACTGGACAGAGCTTATGGCAGAAATAATGGAGGCTAAAGGCCTAATCCTTGGTTCCTCCACTTTAAACAACAACATGCTTCCCACTATGGCAGGATTTACCACCTATATGAAAGGCTTAAGGCCACGCCAAAAAATTGGAGCTGCCTTTGGTTCTTTTGGTTGGAGTGGAGAGGCAGTAAAACATCTCAATCAAGTCCTTGAAAAAATGGGCACAGAGCTTGTTCACCAGGGGCTAAAAGTAAAGTATGTTCCTGATGCAAAGGCTCTTGAAGACTGCAGACAGCTTGGGAAGCTTGTTGCAAAAAAAGTAAAGGAGGCGTAAAATTTATATCAAAAATCTCAAAAATCTCGTCTGGAAAATCCTTGAAGAAAAAGAACTTGCGGAAATTTTTCCTGCCCTGCGGAAATACCCTTTAACTAAAGTAGTCAGCCATCTTATTGGAGCATTTCTTCATAAGGACGAAGTGGTAAGGTGGAAGGCTATCTATGCCTTTGGAAAGGTAGTGGCTGAAATTGCAGAAGTTGAGCCAGAGCGTGCGCGTATAGTTATCAGAAGACTTATGTGGATGCTAAACGAGGAATCTGGAAGTATGCCATGGGGAGTGCCAGAGGGTTTTGCAGAAGCCCTCTATAATTCCCCTTTACTCAGAAATGAGTATCGCTGGATTTTTGTGTCCTACATCTGGGAAGATAGCGGAAACTTTCTGGAATTCCCTCCTGCACAAAGAGGTGTGGTATGGGGTATAGGCAGACTTGCAGAAAAGTTTTCTCCAATGCTCTGGGAAACCAGGGCTCCCTATCACTTAAAAAAACTTCTTGAAAAAACTTCAGATCCTGCAGTTGCCTTTCTGGGAGTTTGGGCTTTCTCCAGAATAAAACACTTCCCGGAAGATTTTCCTTATCCACAAAAACTCTTGCACGGCATTTTGAGCAGATTACTTCAAGAGAATTTTTCTTATTTAATGTTTGACGGAAAAGAAATTTGTATAAAAACTGCAAAAGAGCTTGCAAAGGAAGTTAATTTGAATTATATTTAGAGTGCCATGGCAAAGGCAAAAGTTAAAGAAGCTAAGCACACTCTTCAAGCTTATAAGAATGTAGATTTTGAAAAAAAGCTCAAAGAGCTCAAAGAAAAAATTGAAGACTTAAGGGGGTGTCTTTGACCCCGAAGGCATAAAGGAGAAACTCTCACTGCTTGAACAAAAAATTCAAAAAATAGACAGCTGGGATTCTCCGCAAACAAAAGCCCTTTTTAAAGAAAGGTCTCAACTTGCAGAAAGGCTTTCCCTTTTTGAAGAACTGGCAGGAGAACTTGCAGACATCTCAGAGTGGTACGAAATCTACAAAGAGGAAAAGTCTCTTGAGGTATTAAATGAATTCTTAAATGAGCTTTCCTGTTTTGAAGCTAAACTTAAAGAGAGAGAGTGTAAACTGCTTCTTTCGGGAGAATACGATGGTTCTTCTGCTATTTTAAGCATCCATGCAGGCACAGGGGGCACTGATGCTCAGGACTGGGCTTACATGCTTCTCAGAATGTATGTGCGCTGGGCTGAAAAGAAGGGGTATCAGGTAAAACTGGTTGACAGTTTACCTGGAGAAGAAGCAGGCATAAAAAATGCCACTCTCCTTATAGAAGGTCCATGGGCTTATGGTTTCCTCAAGGGAGAAAAGGGCATTCATCGTCTTATCCGCATTTCTCCTTTTGATGCCAATGCAAGAAGGCACACCTCTTTTGCCTCTGTCACGGTAATCCCTGAAATTGAAGAGGATGTAGAGATAGAAATAAAGCCTGAGGACTTAAAAATTGAGACCATGAGAGCAAGTGGACACGGCGGGCAGCATGTAAACAAAACTGAGTCTGCCGTAAGAATAACTCATCTACCCACAGGCATAGTGGTTACCTGTCAAAATGAAAGAAGTCAATATTTTAATAAAATGACAGCCCTTAAAATACTTAAAGCCAGACTTTATCAGCTTGAAAGGCAGAAGCTTCAGGAGAAAAAAGAAGCCCTTATAGGAGAAAAAAAAGAAATTTCCTGGGGCAACCAGATTAGAACATATACTCTTCACCCCTATAGAATTGTCAAAGATCACCGCACAGGCTATGAAACAGGCAAAGTGGATGAGGTGCTTGATGGTGAGCTGGATGACTTTATCAGGGAATTTCTTATCTGGAAGGCAAAAAAAGAGTTAAAAGAGAAGGCAAGGGAGGCTGCTTGATGAAGGCCCTTGTTATGCTGGAAGACGGCACCTGTTTCTGGGGGCGCTCCTTCACAGGGAGAGGAGAAACCTTTGGAGAAATCGTTTTTAACACCGGTATTACAGGTTATCAGGAAATCCTTACGGATCCTTCCTATCGTGGACAGATTGTGACCATGACCTATCCCCTTATAGGTAATTACGGAGTAAACTCTGAGGACTGGGAGAGTGAAAAAATCCAGGTAGCGGGTTTTATTGTAAGGGAATATCAACCCCGTTATAGCAACTGGAGGGCAGAAAAATCCTTAGGGGACTGGTTAAAAGAGCACGGAATTCTTGGTGTGGAAGGGATAGACACGAGGGCACTTACAAGACACCTGAGAATTTATGGTGCCATGAAAGGAGGCATCACCACTGAAACCCTTGATCCCAAGGAGTTTCTTGAAAAGATAAAAGCAAGTCCAGATTATGTAGGAAGAGACTTTGTTAAAGAGGTAACTTCTCCAGAAGTCTATTACTACGGAAATAAGGGCAAAGAAAATAGAAAAAGCTTTAAAGGCACAGGCAAATTTAAAGTAGCGGTATATGACTTTGGACTTAAGCTGAATCAGCTAAGGCTTTTTGCAGAAAGAGGGGTTGAATGTCTTGTATTTCCGGCTTATACTCCTGCAGAAGAGCTGCTAAAGCACAATCCTGACGGGGTTTTTCTCTCAAATGGCCCTGGGGACCCGGCAGCCCTCAAAACCATCGTGGAAAATGTAAAAAAGCTCCTCGGGGAAAAACCAATTTTTGGGATATGCCTTGGGCATCAAATTCTGTGTCAGGCTTTGGGGGCAAGCACTTTTAAGCTCAAGTTTGGGCACAGAGGAATTAACAATCCTGTGCTTAACCTCTTTACGAAAAAAGTGGAAATTACCTCGCAAAATCATGGCTTCTGCGTAAAGAAAGAAGAACTTCCTAAGGATACACTTGTTACCCATATAAACTTAAATGATGAAACCCTGGAAGGCATATTTGTGCCCGAAATAAAAGCATTTTCTGTGCAGTATCATCCAGAAAATGCTCCAGGGCCTCATGATTCGGTGTATCTCTTTGATTCTTTCCTCAAATTAATGGAGGGAAAGTTTGAAAGGCCTGAAGATCTTTACTCCTGAAGATTTTCCTTTAGAATTCAGAACAGCAATTACCATAGGCAGTTTTGATGGTATTCATTTAGGGCACAAAGCACTTTTGCAACGGGCAAAAGAACTTGCAAATGAGCTTAAAGCCACACCAGTTGTGGTAACCTTTGATCCCCATCCCAGAAAAGTACTCTTTCCAGAATCCCATTTCAAACTTTTGACCACCATTGAAGAAAAACTTGAGCTTATTGAAAAAGAGGGAATAAATCACATCTGTCTTGTTCCTTTTACAAGAGTGCTTGCAGAGCTTTCTGCAGATCTTTTTGTGGAAAAGTATCTGGTAGATGGGCTTAAGGTGCAGGCCGTGGTGGTGGGTTTTAACTTCAGATTTGGCAAGGGAAGAGAAGGAAATATAGATGTTTTAAAAAGGCTTGGTAGGGTATTTGAATTTCGGGCAGAAAGCCTTGGGCCTATAAAGGTAAATGGCCTTACAGTATCAAGCTCCACTATAAGAGGACTTATAGAAAAAGGAGAGGTGGAAAAGGCAGGAGAGCTTCTTGGACATCCTTATTTCTTTTCTGGAGAAGTAATAAAAGGCAAGGGAAGAGGTGTGAAGCTTGGATTCCCCACGGCAAACTTAAAAGTACCTGAGGAAAAACTCCTTCCTCCTCCTGGAGTTTACGGAGTAAAGGCAATGGTTAAGGGCCAGAAGTTCTTTGGAGCTATGAACATAGGAAGAAATCCCACTTTTGACGAGAAAGAGCTCTCCGTAGAGGTGCATCTTTTTGACTTTTCTGGCAACCTCTACGGAGAAGTGCTAAGAGTTGAAGTATTAAAATTTGTAAGAGAAGAAAAAAAGTTTGCCTCTCCAGAAGAATTGAGACTGCAAATAAAAAAAGACTGTGAATTTTTAAAAAATTGTTTTAAATCTTTCCCTCTTTCTTGAGTTCTTCTACAAACTGATCATATACATTTACTTTTTTTCCTATTTTTTTAGGAATGTTTACACCCCTTTTCCTGAGTTCATTTACGATTTTGTTTACCTGAAATCTGCTTATTCCCAGCTTTTCTGCAATTTCATTGGCACTCATCTTTGCATAATTTTCATAAACGAATCTTACATCTTCAATTGTTATAATACGGCTGCGTCTTCTCATTACACACCTCCTTTACAAACTTTTTAATAAAATTTCAATAAAAGTGGTAGATAATTATAACACTTTATATAATCTGATCAAGTAATTTAGCCAATTTGTTTATAGAAGAAAGGCGTGCGTAATTAGTAAGATCAAACATTATAGGAGTAATAGTTATATACCCTTGTTTTAAAGCTATTACATCTGTATCAGGGGAACTTTCCGTATGCTCCTCGGCACCCTGCCAGTAATAAACTTTTCCATGGAGATCTATTCTTCTATCAAAAAACTCTTTTAACGGCGCTGTAGATTGCCTTACCACTTTTATACCCTTAATACAGCAGGGATTAACATTGGGAAAGTTTATGTTTAAACAGAATGGCTTTGTTATCTGAAATTCGTCAATTTTTTGAATAACATCAGCCATAAAGTTTGCTGCAAAGCAGAAATCTATGTCTTCAAATCCATCTACTGACACTGCAAAAGAAGGATAACCAAGCATTTTTGCCTCTGTAGCAGCAGACACTGTGCCAGAATAAATCACATTTATTCCTACATTGGCTCCTCTATTAATCCCAGAGATAACAAGATCAACAGGCCCTATAAGCTCGTAAATAGCAAGTTTAACACAGTCTGCAGGGGTGCCACTTACAGCGTATCCCCAGAAGTGCCTTCCCCTTTTGACTTTATTGACTCTAAGAGGATAATGGATGGTAATGGCATGCCCAACTGCACTTCTTTCTGCCTCTGGAGCCACTATATAAACTTCATGCTCTTCGTAAAGGGCTTCATAAAGTGCACAAATTCCTTCTGCAAAGATGCCATCATCATTGGTAAGTAAGATTTTCATTGGCCTTAGGTACGATAGTGGGCATTGATTCTTATGTATTCTTCTGTTAAGTCTGAACTTAAAAATTCTGCCCTTGCCCTGCCTTTTTTCAGGTGCACAGTAAGAGTTACCTCTTCTTTTTTCATTTCTTCTACCAAAATCCTTTCCTCGGTAACGAGGGTTAAATTTTTAATCCAGGGAATTTCGTTTAAAAAAAGCTCCACCCTTTCAGGCTGAAAGGGGATTCCTGTTTTTCCCATGGCAGCAAAAATTCTTCCCCAATTAGGGTCTCCTCCATAAAAGGCAGTTTTTACAAGGAGAGATGTAGCAATTGCCCTTGCAAGTTCTCTGGCTTCCTGCTTTTTTCTCGCCCCCTTTACCAGCACCCTTATAACTTTGGTTGCTCCCTCTCCATCTTTTACAATAAGATAGGCAAGCTCTCTCATCACTTCTTCACATGCCTTTCTGAAGCCAGAAAGGTTCTTTACCTTCCTTTTACAGCTTGCCAGAAAATAAACCGTGTCGTTTGTGGATGTATCTTCATCAACACTTATGGAGTTAAATGTACTTTCTACCATCTTAGAAAGGGCTTTTTTAAGCCAGCTTCTTTCAAGAATGGCATCTGTGCAGATAAAAGCAAGCATGGTGGCCATATTAGGGGCTATCATCCCTGCCCCTTTTGCTATGCCAAGGATGTTAACTCCCTGAAAAGTTTTTTGAACAATCTTGGGAAAGGTATCCGTGGTAGTAATAGCCTGGGCAAAGTCTTTTGCCCTTTCAGGAGAAAGGCCCTTTATAAGCTCTGGGAGGCTTTTTATAATTTTTTCTACTGGCAGGGGATCACCAATCACTCCTGTGGATGCTGGAAGCAATGCTCCTGAGGGTATATTGAGAATTCTTTGTACAGCCTCAAGCACCTTTTGAGCAGCTTCTAAGCCTTCTTTTCCTGTACAGGCATTGGCCACCCCACTATTGGCAAGGATACCTTTCACTACGGAATGCTTTTGTAAAATTTTTTTTCCCAGGATAACTGGTGCAGCCTTTACAGTGTTTCTGGTGAAAACACCCCAGGCAACCGCTCCCTCAGGCACAAAAATAAGCCCAAGATCAAAGGGTTTTTCAGGCTTTATTCCAGAATTAACCGCAGAAAAAAGAAACCCCTCAGGGATCACTGCTTTTTGCCTCTTTTTTCAAATGCCTCTATTATTTCAGAAAGGGTGAAAAATGCAAAAAAATTATAACCCTGAGATTCAATATTTTCTTTACCCCCTGCCTCTCTATCTACCAGAGCGATTACTTTGGCTATTTTAAGGCCTGCCTCCTCAGCAGCTTTAACAGCCTTTAACACTGAGCCACCAGTAGTAACCACATCTTCCACCACAACAATCCTCTGACCAGGCACTACATTGCCCTCTATAAGCCTTCTGGTGCCATACTTTTTGGGCTCCTTTCTTACAAGAAGCCCCTCAAGCTCCACTCCCTCCTCTGCAGCCTTTGCAAGTATTGCAGCTACAATAGGATCTGCTCCAATACTCATCCCCATTACACCCTGAATGTTGAGAAACCTCATTTCTTCCCAGAAAAGTTCCCCTATAAGGGAAAACGAAGGAGAATAAAGAGTAATTTTGCGACAATCAAGATAATATGGGCTTTTTTCTCCGCTTGCCAGAGTAAAAGGCTCCTCTGGAGAATAAAGAAAAGCCCTTTCCAGAATATAATCCATCAAAGTTTCTTTTAAACAGGTAATGTTTAACTCTTTCAAAATCTGTGCAAGAGGATAGGCCTCACCCAGAAATTCCCTTAATTCCTTTTCTATTTCTTCCGGGCACGGAGAATTAAAATAAAGTAGATTTTTCAAATGATTTAAACTTTCAGGAGAAATTTCCACGAATTTTAAAGCAAAACCTTTCCCCGGAACCCTTCTTACCACCCTTCCCTTTAAAAAAATTTTTATAGCAGGACTTACCCCTTCTATAGTGAGCACAAGCGGAACAATCTCTCCAAGAGGAGGAGCATCTTCTGTTTCAATAAAAACTCCTCCATAGCTTATATCCTTTATTTTACCTGTCCTATCTTTTTCATCAAAAATATAAACCGCTTCTAAGGAGATAGGAATCCTCAAAAATCTGCGTTTATCCATAATTTTTTATTATACCACAAAAATCACAACTTGTTAAACATTAAATCTGAAATAAATTAAATCTCCGTCTTTTACTTCGTAGTCTTTCCCTTCAATTCTTAACATCCCCAGCTCACGGGCCTTTGAAAAAGAGCCTGCTTTTACAAAATCCTCCCAGGAAAGCACTTCAGCAGCAATAAACCCTTTTTCCATATCTGAATGAATTTCTCCAGCAGCCTGAGGGGCTTTGGTGCCTTTTTTTATTGTCCAGGCCCTTGTCTCTCTGGGACCAGCTGTAAAAAAAGTAATAAGATCAAGGAGCTCATATCCCTTTTTTATCATCTTGTAAAGCCCTGGTTCAGAAAGACCAAGCATTTCCAGATACTCTGTCCTTTCTTCTGGAGAAAGCGCAACAAGCTCACTTTCTACTTTACCACAAAGTATTATAACTGGAATCCCCTCCTTATCTGCCTTTTCTTTGAGTGCTTTTACATAAGGATTCCCCTCTCCATCTGGCAGATCCCCTTCAGAAACATTGGCTATGTACATCATGGGCTTTAAAGTTAAAGGGAAAAGCGTAGATGAAAGAAGCTTTAATTCCTCCTCAGAAAAAAACTCCTTTTTGCTCCTTAAAGTTGAAAAGGATTCCAGCACCTCCTTTGCTTTAAAAAGCACTTCAAGCTCTTTTTTAGCCTTTTTATCTCCGCTTTTGGCAACCTTTTCAATTCTTGCAATTCTTTTTTCAACGCTCTGAAGATCTGCAAGAATAAGTTCAAGCTCAATAATCTCAGCATCCCTTACAGGATCAATGCTTCCCTCAACATGCACAATTTCTGGATCTTCAAAGCACCTGAGCACCTGGGCAATTGCAGCAACTTTTCTTATGTGAGACAAAAACTGATTCCCCAAACCCTCGCCTTTACTTGCTCCTTTTACCAGCCCTGCAATATCCACAAACTCTATGGTTGCAGGCGTCACCTTGGCACTCTTTTCAACTTCTGCAATTTTAAAAAGCCTCTCATCAGGAACAGCTACAACGCCTACATTTGGCTCTATGGTACAAAAAGGATAGTTTGCAACTTCTGCTTTTATATTCTGAATCAGGGCATTAAATATGGTGGACTTTCCTACATTGGGAAGTCCTACAATACCTACATTTAGCTTCACTTTTCCTCCTTCACAAGGCCTTTTTCAAGGATTTGGTAAACTTCTTTTGGGAATCTTACCACTTTACCTGCCTTAAGAGGTACGTGTAATGTATATCCTTCTACCAAAAGTTCTTTCTCTCTCCAGATTTCACAACTAAACTTAACTTTATAAGGTTTAAGCTCGGTAATTTGGGCTTTTATAGTCAAAAGATCATCGTAAAAAGCTGAAGCTTTATATTTTACAAAACTTTCCACCACAGGCAAGAAAATTCCGTATTTTTCTTCCACCTCTTTATAGGTTATTCCAAGGGCTCTTATAAGCTCTGTTCTGCCTATTTCAAACAGTTTTAAATAATTGGCATAGTACATTACCCCACCACAATCTGTGTCCCCGTAGATTACTCTATAATTTACTTCCACCTCCATCTTTCTACCTCTTGAAAAAAAAAGCTAAAGGGTTAATATACTTTTTATGGATAAAGAAATTTTATCTCAAAAAAAGAAAAAGGTAATAGCCGGGCCCAAAAAATTTGCAAAGTTGGTAACGAACCTGGGAGAAGCCATTTTAAAAGCCCATCCAGGACTTAAAAATGTAGCTTTTATAGGAATTCAAACCGGAGGAACTCCGCTTACCCAAAGGCTCTGCAAGTTCTTTAAAGATAAGCTTGGAGTAGTACCTCCTACTGGCTTTCTTGACATTACCCTCTATAGAGATGACTGGACAAGTATTTCTTCTCAACCTCACCTGAAAAAAACAGACATTTCTTTTCCCATTGACGACAAAGTGATTATTTTAGTGGATGATGTAATTTATACCGGGAGAACTACAAGGGCTGCACTTGATGCCTTGATAGACCTTGGAAGGCCAAAAAAAATTGAACTTGCAGTACTTGTGGACAGAGGAGGGAGAGAACTTCCCATAGAGCCAAATTATGTAAGCCTGCGAGTAAAAAAAATTGAGCCAGATGAGTATGTATCTGTTTATTTTCAGGAAATTTCAGGAAAAGATCAGATCTGTTTAGAAAAATATTGCTGAACTAAAAACCGGGGAGGAGCTTGGTGAAAACTATTCTTGAACTTGCAAAAGAAGGCAAAATAACCAAAGATATGAAAATTTGTGCAACTCAGGAAGGTATTACACCAGAGGAGCTGAGAGAGAAAATTGCCAGGGGAGAAGTAGTTCTTTGTAAAAATAAAAGTGCTTTGGTTACCAAACCCTGTGCCATTGGGAAGGGATTAAGAACGAAAGTTAATGTAAACATAGGCACATCCAAGGACAGACCCAATCTTGAAGAAGAGTTAAAGAAACTGGAAGTGGCCTTAAAATACGGAGCTGATACCATTATGGATCTTTCCACCGGGGGAGACCTTACTGAAATAAGGCAGGCAATAAGAGAAAGGTGTCCGGTGCCTCTGGGCACAGTGCCTATTTATCAAGCAGGTGTTGAGGCCGTGGAAAAGCACCACAAGTCTATCGTTGAAATGAGTGTTTCCGAAATTTTTAAAGTGATAGAGAAACAGGCAGAGGAAGGCGTAGATTTTATGACTGTGCACTGTGGAGTTACAAGGGAGGTAATTGAAAGACTAAAAAACAAAGAAAGGGTTCTTGGCATAGTCTCAAGGGGCGGTTCATTTATTTTGGAATGGATGATTTACAATAATAAAGAAAATCCCCTTTATGAATACTTTGACGAACTTCTGGAGATTGCCCATGAGTATGATGTGACTCTTTCTTTAGGAGATGGAATAAGACCTGGTTGTATTGCGGATGCCACAGATGCCCCACAAATACAGGAGCTTATTATCCTGGGGGAGCTTACTTTAAGGGCCTGGGAGAAAGGAGTGCAGGTAATGATAGAAGGCCCGGGGCATGTCCCTCTTGATCAAATTGAAGCTAATGTAAAATTGCAAAAAAGATTATGTCACGGTGCCCCATTTTATGTGCTTGGTCCTCTTCCTACTGATATTGCCCCTGGATACGACCACATTGCTGCTGCCATTGGTGGAGCCATTTCTGCCTCTGCAGGGGCAGACTTTCTCTGTTTTCTCACTCCTGCAGAACACTTAAGGCTCCCCACTGTGGACGATGTCAAAGAAGGAGTAATAGCCGCCAGGATTGCAGCCCATGTGGCGGACCTGGTTAAAGGAGTAAAAGGTGCCTGGGAATGGGATTTAGAGATGGCAAAAGCCCGAGCAGCTCTTGACTGGAAAAAACAGATTGAGCTTGCCATAGATCCAGAAAAAGCAAAGGCTTATAGAAAACAGGGGGGTGCTTCCAAAAGCAAGGCCTGTACCATGTGTGGAGAATACTGCGCTATCAAAATATTTGACGAAGCCTACAAAATTATAAGAAAAAAAGTCTAATGAAAAAGTCTAATGTTATGTTCACTAAAACAAGAAATAAATCTATAAAAATTATACTTACAATTATCTCTTTTGCAGGTTTTGTGTTAACTCTGACAGAGATTGTTTTAAATACACAAGGCCAGTCCCTCTGTACTTCTTCCTCCTGTCATGTGGTACATAGCTTTGACGCTTATAACTTACTCAACTGGCTCGGGCTCCTCTTGTTTGCCTATTTATTCTTTACTTCTTTTGTAGATTTTTTAAATATAATTTTTGTTGAATCTTTCTTAAAATTAAGAATCCTGATAGTTACAGGAGCTATCATAGTTGAAGGATATTTCATAGGAATACAAACCTGGTTTCTGGGGAAATATTGCTCTTATTGCCTTACTATAGCAAGTTTAATCTTTTTATTCGCTATTTTAGATTACTATTATCAAAGGGAAAACAGCAATTTTGCTTTTATTTATGGAGGCGCTTTTGCTGGAGCCTTAGCTGTTTTTATTGCCACTGCCCTGGTAAATATACCCTTAAAGCCCCTGCCTCCAACGGATTCCCCTATTCTTATTTACAAAGAAAATTGTAAACACTGCAAAATAGTAGAGGACTTTGCAAAAAAAGAAAAGATTCATATAATTCAATACCCGGTAAGGGAAGTCTTCCCGTTGATGCAGGTTCTGGGTATAAAAGGAGTTCCTGTATTAATTTATAAACACAAAAAAAACATTGAAATAATTTGTGGTGACAAAGCCATTATTAACTGGTTTAAAGAAATTTCAACCGGTTTTTATCTTTTTCCCTTTCAGTTTGAGGAAAAAGAAGGAGTTTGTGATATTACCAGTGGTAAGCCTTGTAAGTAAAGTTTCCAGGCCAAAGGGTTATTTCAAGGGCCTTGCTCTGAAAGAGGAATAGCCCCCTCCTCCAGGGGTAGAAATGACAAGCCTTTCGCCTTTTTTTACTTCAAGATTGACTTTTCCTGGAAGTGCCTTTTTTCCTCCACTAAGAGTAATAAGAAAATTTTCTCCCTTTGCTCCAGCTTCTCCTCCAAAAAGACCATAAGGTGAGTATTTTCTTCTTTCTGTAAGAAGTGTCACAGTAGCATCTGTGCAGAAATAATATTCTCTTATTATACCCTCTCCACCAGGGAACTTTCCCTTTCCTCCTGAATTCTTTCTCAGAGAATAACGCACAATCCTTAAGGGGTAATCATGCTCTAAGGCCTCAACAGGTGTATTTAGAGTATTGGTCATGTGGGTGTGAACCCCGCTAAGCCCTGGTTTTCCAGGCCTTCCTCCCATGCCTCCACCAATTGTTTCATAATAGGCAAAGGAGTCATTCCCTATAGCCACATTATTCATGGAGCCGCAGCTTGCTGCAGGAATAAGCTCAGGGCAGGCAGAAGAAAGGGCTCCAAGAAGCACATCCACTATCCTTTGAGAAGTCTCCACATTTCCTCCTGAAACTGCTGCAGGATAAACCGCATCAACCACTGTTCCCGGCTCTGTAATGATTTCTATGGGGGAAAAGCAACCATGATTTATGGGGAAGTCACCAAGGGTATTTAAAAGGCAAAGAAATACATAATAAACCGCTGCCTCTGTTACTGCCCTTGGAGCATTAATGCTCCCTTTTACCTGAGGAGCACTTCCCCTGAAATCAACCACAATTTTATTGTCTTTTATTATGATTTGAGCCTTTATAAGTATATCTTCTGTTCCGCAGCCATCGTCGTCAAGATAATCTTCAAAAGAATAAACTCCCTCAGGTAAGCTCTTTATAAGCTCCTGCATAGCTTTTTGAGAATAAGCTTTAAGTTCTCCTGCCATTTCAAGCACTTTTTCTAAACCATATTTTGTTACCAGTTCCTTAAGTCTTTTTTCTCCCCTAAAAAGTGAGGCTATTTGAGCCCTGAAGTCTCCCTCCCTTTCTTCAGGATTTCTAAGTTTTGAAATAAGTGAATGGAAAAAGTCTTCTTGAAGTTCTCCTTCTTTAAAAAGGTAGGTAGGAGATATCCTTACGCCTTCTTCATCTATATGAGTGGAGACTGCCATAGAACCTGCATATTTGCCGCCCACATCAGCATGATGCGCTCTTGCAATAAGAAAAAACTCAAGAGCACCTTTAAAAAATACAGGCTTTACTAAGGTTATGTCAGGTAAATGGGTACCGCCAGTAAAAGGGTCATTGGTAATGATGACATCTCCGTCTTTCCAGTCAAATCGTCCTACAAGATGTTTCATTGTCTCTGGCATGGCTCCCAGATGAACCGGTATGTGAGAAGCCTGAGCAACAAGCTCTCCCTTTTTGTCAAAAATGGCACAGGAAAAATCACACCTCTCCCTGATATTGGGAGAAAAACCGGATCTTCTAAGAACAATACCCATTTCCTCAGCAATAGCTGAAAAAAGCTTATTAAAAATCTCAAGCTCTATGGCAAGAGTTCTTTGCATTTTAATCCTTTCTTTCCAAAATAAGGGTATAGTTCTCTTTTACCTGTCCTTTAAAACCTTTCTCCACCCATACCGTGGTAAAAGATTCTATAATTAACATGGGACCTTCAAATGTGTCCCCTACGGAAAAAGAATTCCAATCCACAACAGGAACACTTACATAACCTTCCTCTGTGTAAACCCTGGTTTCAAAATTTGAGAAAGAAGAATTCTCTTTTTCTATACAAAAACTTTCAGCAAGAGGAGTGCCTTTTAGTCTAAGCCTTAAAGTTACTATTTCTACAGGTACTTTTCCAGAAAAAGAATGTCCGAAGTGTCTTGCATGTTCTTCCTCAAAGTCTTCTACAAAGTGTTCAGAAAAGGGGACAGTAAGTTCAAACCCCTGACCTTTATAACGAAGATCAAGAAAAATTTCTTCGGTAAAGTTTTCAGGATTCAACCCAACCTTTTTTAAGTGTTTAAATGCCTTTTTTCTTAAAGTTTCTATATGCGAAGCAAGCCTTTCTTTTTCATGGGAAGCAAGCCACACTGTAAGTGAAAAGTCTTTCATTGGTGGAGAAAGGAGAAGCCCAAAAGCGGAAAAGCCACCTGCAAGCTTGGGAATCATTATTTTTTTTATGCCAAGTTCTTTAGCAATAGCACAGGCATGTAAAGCTCCTGCCCCTCCAAAGCAGAAAAGGACAAATTCCTGAGGATCATAGCCCCTTTCAAGAGAAACCTTTCTTACTGCACGGCTCATATTTATGTTAGCAACTTTGATTATACCAAGGGCTGTTTCTTCTATGGAAAGCCCGAGCTTCTTACCTATGGAAAAAATTGCCTCTTCTGAAAGCTCTTTTTTGAGTTGATACCTTCCTCCCAGAAACATGTCGGGAAGAATCCTTCCCAGCACTACATTGGCATCAGTAACTGTGGGATTCAGTGCTTTTCCGTAGCAGGCAGGACCGGGATCTGCCCCAGCACTCTGAGGCCCTACTTTGAGTGCCCCTCCTCTGTCAATATAAGCAATTGACCCTCCACCTGCCCCAACTGTATGAATATCAATCACAGGGATACTCAAGGGATAACCATCAAATACATACTCCCTGGTAAAAGGAAGCTCCCCATCTATGAGGCACACATCTGTTGAAGTGCCTCCCATGTCAAAGGTTATAAGCCTTTTTTCGTTAAGAACTGAGGCCCATAAAAGTGCCCCGGCAGCACCACCAGCAGGCCCTGAAAGCACGGTGTGGCAGGCAAATTCCTTTGCCTCTTCCACAGTAAGCCAGCCTCCATTAGACTGCTGAATATAAAGATTAGCTCCTGGCAGCTTTTCTTTAAGCCTGCTTAAGTAACGGGACATTACAGGCACAAGGTAAGCATTTATAAGGGTTGTGCTTGCCCTTTCGTATTCCCTAAACTCTGGCAAAACTTCAGAAGAAATGCTGAGAGGCACACCAATCTCCGTGAGGGCACTTTTAAGCTTTTCCTCGTGAAATGAATAAAGATAGGAATGAAGCAAACATACAGCAATGGCCTCTGGAGAAATTTCCTTTATCCAATTTATACAGCGAGCAATTTCTCCATCAGAGAGGGGTAAAAGGACTTTTCCCTCTGCAGAAATTCTTTCTTTTATACCAAAGGTGTGATCTTCTCTAAGAATAGGGGCTGGCTTTTCCACAAAAAAATCATAAAGCTTTGGCCTCGCCTGACGGCCTATAAAAACAAGATCCTCAAAGCCAGAAGTAGTAATAAAGGCTACTCTGGCTCCCTTTCTCTCCAAAAAGGCATTTGTACCTACAGTTGTGCCGTGTATTAAGTTTGTGGGAGTAAAACCTTTAATTCCATTCAAAATAGCCTGAGAAGGATCAGTAGGCGTAGAAAAAACTTTACGAGCCTTTAAAACCCCATCTTCAAGATAAACTACATCAGTAAAAGTCCCCCCTGTATCCACCGCTATGTTCATAACAGCCCCATTATAAAATATATTTCCTCAGGTGTAAACCCCTTTACCAGAGACACGTTTAGAGGTAAAATTTAAAAATAAAAAACTGTGGGAGAGAACTTATGTTTCTGGGAAGATTCAGGTCTGCAATGGAAGGGGAATTTTTTGGTTTTATTGAAGGAAATACAGTAATAAGGGTAGGAGATCAAAAGAGTTTTCCCCTTTCTGCGCTTAAAATCCTGCCTCCTTGCATGCCCACCAAGATTATAGGTATTGGACTTAATTATAGGGATCATGCCAGAGAGCTGGGGATGGAGCTTCCTAAGGAACCTCTCTTTTTCTTTAAGCCCCCTTCTGCAGCTATTGCCCACATGGAAGAAATCATTCTTCCTCCACAGAGCAATGAAGTACACTACGAAGGAGAGCTTGCCATTGTAATTGGTAAATATATTTATAAACCCAGAAATCTTGCACAGATTAAAGAAGCTATCCTGGGATATACCTGTTTTAACGATGTTACAGCAAGGGACCTTCAGCGAAAAGATGGCCAGTGGGCACGAGCAAAAAGTTTTAATACCTTTGCCCCTTTTGGCCCCTTTATAAGGGTGGACATAAAAGACCCAGAGGGTTTAAAAATAGAAACTTTGGTAAATGGTGAAGTTAAACAAAGCTCTTACACATCTGAATTGATTTTTCATCCTTTTGAGTTAGTGAAATTTTTAGCAAATATTATGACACTCAATCCCGGAGATGTTATTGCCACAGGAACTCCTCCTGGAGTGGGTAGGCTACAGGAAGGAGATGTGGTGGAAGTAAAAATAGAACACATCGGTTCCCTGGTTAACAAAGTGATAAGGAGCAGGGAGGAAGAGAAGTGGAATTAAGATCCCGATTTGTTCCCAGGCTTATTGCCTGGGAGCTTACCCGCTCCTGTAATCTCAATTGTGTGCACTGCAGGGCTGCCTCCTCAAAAGGGCCTTACGAAAATGAGCTTACCACCTCCGAAATATTTCGCATAATGGAAGAAATAAAAGAAGTTGCAAGCCCTGTAATCATCCTTACAGGTGGAGAGCCTCTTTTAAGGAAAGATCTTTTTGAAATCATTGAAAAGGCAGTAACCCTGGGGTTTAAGCCTGTGCTTGCCACCAATGGAACATTGCTTGATGAAAAACTTGCCAGAGAGTTAAAAAAGGCTGGCATTGCAAGGGTTAGTATTAGCCTTGACGGAGCTTCTCCAGAGGCTCATGATAACTTTCGGAAGGTTAAAGGAGCCTTTGAAGGTGCCTTAAGGGGCATAGAAGCCTTAAAAAAGGCTGGCCTTCCTTTTCAAATAAATACTACCATCACTGCTTTAAATGCTGAGGAGCTTCCCAAAATTCACGAGCTTGCCAAAAAGCTTGGTGCAGTTGCCCATCACATTTTTCTGCTTGTGCCTGTAGGAAGAGGAAAAGAGCTTCAGGAAAAAGTCCTTTCTGCAGAGGAGTATGAGCAAATTTTAAACTGGTTTTATGACCAGAGGGAAAAAAGCGGGCTTCAATTAAAGGCTACCTGTGCTCCTCAATATTATCGCATTCTAAGACAGAGAGCAAGGGAAGAAGGCAAAACTGTGGATCAGAAAACTTTTGGACTGGATGCTGTAACAAGGGGCTGTCTTGCAGGCATTGGATTCTGCTTTATTTCTCATGTAGGAATTGTGCAAACCTGTGGCTACTTAGAAATCCCGTGCGGAGACCTGCGCAAACAGAGCTTTAAAGAAGTCTGGGAAGGCTCTGAAGTCTTTAACAAACTGAGGAATTTCAAAAATTACAAAGGCAAGTGTGGAAGATGCGAATACATAAGAGTATGTGGAGGTTGCAGGGCGAGGGCTTATGAAGCAACCGGTGATTACTTGGAAGAAGAACCTTTATGCACTTATCAGCCCAAAAAGCCTGCGGGCTAACTCTTCTTTACTTGTGTTTTTTAGCTCAATTATTTCTGAAGGCGTGTAAATATAAAAATCTGAAGTCTCTTTGCCCATAGTTTCTAAAGGATTGGCTACAAGATAATCAAAGCCTTTTTCTTTCTGCTTTATAGAGGCATATTCAAAGAGTTTTTCCTTTTCCTCAAGAGCAAAACCTATAGCAATCTTTTCCCCTTTGGCTTTAAGCAACTCCCTGGCAATATCTTCTGTGAGTTCAAAGTCAAGATTAAATCCCATAAGTTCTCTTTTTTTGATTTTACCCGAAAAAGCTTTCCTTGGCCTTATATCCACTGGAGCAGCGGCAAAAATCGCAATATCTACAGAGGGAAAAAGCTTTTTACACCTTTCATACATTTCTCTGGTGGTATTAACTTTGAAAATGTGAGGAAATGGAGTATCAGGTAAATAAGGAAAATTTCCTGGCAATTTTCCTCCTCCCCAGACAATAAAGACTTCTGCTCCCCGATAATAAGCCTCTTTTGCGAGATAAAAAGCCATTTTGCCAGAGGAGGCATTGGTAATAAACCTGACATCATCTATAAATTCCCTGGTAGGTCCCCCTGTAA
>Ga0256842_1000055_pt1 | contig 84027 bp, 79 predicted proteins | sample 4559240metaG_FD_185973 | JGI IMG/M metagenome (GOLD analysis project Ga0256842, IMG submission 185973) | Hydrothermal vent microbial communities from Guaymas Basin, Mexico - 4559-240 | ecosystem: Environmental > Aquatic > Marine > Hydrothermal vents | place: Mexico: Guaymas Basin | collected... | reverse complement strand
GGGTTGCTTATAGTTGAAGCCAACTCTTTTATTAAATCAACCTTGGAATACTCTTTATATTTATCCAAATCCTTAAAAAGTATCTCTGATATATAGTTTTTAACTAATCTTAATTGAAATGCTTTATTAAATATCTCTTTCTCTTTTTTTTGATTTAAATTGTCAGGATAAAAAAATTTGGTAATGACCTCTTTTATCTTTTTAAATATCATTTTTTTTGCTTTTTAAAATTATTTTTTATTTATAATACTACTATAAGTTTTATAAGTTACATAATTTAATTTATTGACTTTTATGAATTTTATCTTACTTTCTTTGTTCTAAGTATACAAAGTATTACGATGAATGCCTAAATCTCGTGCTAATATTAATATTTTTATCATAAAAAAACATCTTTTTTGTTATAATATGTGAAATTATAGCGTTTTTTTATTATATATAGATTAAAGTAGGAGTATATTTATAGCTTTATTTCTTAAATATCATTATTTTTTGCTACTATTGAGATAAATATTTAAGACAAAAAAGATTAAAAAGGAGTAAAGTATGAAATTTACAGCATTAGTGGCTATTATTCAAGATAAAGATGAAGAGAAAGCCATAGATACTGCTAAAGAGGCAGGTGCAGGTGGTGTTACCATTATTCACGGTAAAAATATTGGTTTAGAGGAGAAAAAGGTATTTTTTGGCTTAACATTAGAGGAGAATGTCTCTCTATTACTCTTTATTTTACCTAAAAGATTATCTTTAACTGTAATGAAAGCTTTACGAGATAAACTTGATATAAAAAACAATAAAAGTGGTAATATACTTTTTACATTTCCATTGAGTCATGTATCGGGTCTTGATACGGACGAGCTACACAAATTTGAAAATAATATTAAAACAATGCTATAACGGAGGATAAAGATGTTAGTAGAAAATATTATGACCCCAGCAGATAAATTAATTAAAATCTCACCTATGGCAACAGTAAGAGAGGCTTTAGAGCTAATGAAAAAAAATAGTATTCGCTCTATTATTGTTGATAAAGTAAACCCTCATGGTGCTTATGGTTTAATTACTTTTAAGAATATTCTACAAAGTATTGTAGCAGAAGATGGAGATATTGATTTGCTTAATGTTTATGATATAGCCTCAACCCCTGCCATATCTGTATCTGCAAAGCTAGATATTAAATACGCTTCACAAATGATGATAAAAAATAGTATAAAAAGAATACTTATATTAGATAATAATGAGTTAAAAGGTATTTTAACTATGACTGATATTATTGAAACTTTAATGGAGCCAATAGATTAAAAATTTAAACATTACATTATAAAGTATATAATAATAAAAAATTGCCAAAAAAAATAGTTATTAAGCTCTTTTATTAAGACAAAATTTAATATAATCTATTAAATAATATAATCAGGGTTGGAGAGTTTATGAACTTACAAAAAGTGGTATCAGGTTTCTTTTTTATTTTGGCAATGACAATTAATTTTGGTTTCTTTTATGGAGACATAGATAATCCTGAACTTCATAGTGTTTATGAGTTATTTGTTGCATTAGTTGTTAGTCTTATATCTACAGTTTTAAAAATTGGAGATAAAACTCAATTAGGAGCTGTTTTATTAGCTACAAGTTTAGTTGCAGATATTCAACTACTCTCTGCTGTTGTAGTATGGACTGTTACAGAGTATCTTTCTATTGTTGATGTTGAGGCATTTGCTGCAATTATCTCTTTATCAGGTGGGGCTCTCTTAGCCAATATTACATCTGTTATTTTATATATAGGTGAAACACTAAAGTCTAAAAGGTAGTATTATGAATAATAATGCTATTTGGATTATTTTACAAAAGTTAAGAACACCACTTTTAGTTATTATTGTTACCTATTCTATAGCAATACTTGGAATGGTACTAATACCTGGTATGGACGATAATGGCAAAGTTTATCATTTGACCTTTTTTGATGCTTTCTATTTTGTATCATATATGGCTTCAACCATTGGATTTGGAGAAGCCCCTTACACTTTTACCTATACTCAAAGGCTTTGGGTTGCAGTATGTATATATATTACTGTTGTTGGTTGGTTTTATGGTATTGGAGCTTTAGTCTCTGCTGTTACTGATAAAACTTTAAAATTTGAGATGATGAAAAGTAGATTTCGAAAACAGGTACAAACTATCTCCAATGATTTTGTTATTGTACTAGGTTATACCTATGTTAATGCAGAGATTATTAAAAGATTTCATTCAGTAAATATAGAGGCTGTTTTAATAGATGAAGATGAAGATAAAATTAGCCACTTTTTATTAGAAGAGTCAAATTATGATGTTCCTGTAATGGTAGGAAATGCTCTTCTAGCCGAGACTCTTCAAGATGCAGGTATTTTACGCTCTAACTGTAAAGCTATTGTCTCACTATTCAATAATGAAGAGGATAATCTTAAAGTATCAATTTTAACTAAATTTTTAAATCCAAAAGTCAAAGTGGTAGCAAAATCAACTTTTAGAGATATTACCGTTAGTATTTTAGATACAGATATTGCAAAAGCTCTTAATCCTTTTGAGATTTTTGCAAAAAGATTAGATATTGCTTTAAGTTCTCCAAATGTATTAGTACTTGAAAATTGGATTTATGGAAATAGTGATTTAATGGATAAAGCTATGTTTTTACCAAAGGGTAAATATATAGTTTGTGGTTATGGACGATTTGGTAGAATTTTAAAAGAAAAATTTGAAAAACATAATTTAGACTATGTCTTTATTGATGAAAAAAGAATAGCAAGTCATCAAATGATAGAGAGTAAAAAATTTATTAGAGCAAATCCTGATGATAAAGATATTCTAATAGATGCAGGAATAAAAAAAGCTGTTGCTCTTATTGTTGGTACACAAAATGATATATCTAACTTATCTATTATGATAACAGCAAAAAAAATAAATCCTAATCTTTATCTAATTGCCAGAGAAAATACAGTACAAGAGATAAGTATTTTTCAAGCCGCAAAAATTGATTGGGTCTTTATAATAGAAAAGATACTTATAAATAAAACATCTTTAGCACTAAGTAAACCACTAAAACACCGTTTTTTAAAACTTATTCTAAAAAAAGATGATATTTGGGCTGAAACTTTAGTTAAACTACTAAGAAGAAATATTGGAGTAAATCCTATAATAACAGCATTAAGAATTAATGAACAAGAGAGTTATGCTATCTACCATGAACTTTTAGATGGAAAAGAGATAACAGTAGATGTTCTACTTCACTCCTTAAGTGATTGGAAAAAAAATAATAAAATTGTACCACTTCTTATTCATAGAAAGAATGAAGAGATACTGCTACCAAGAAATAGACCTCTTCAGATAAACGATAAAATACTATTTGCCTGTGATAAAAGAAGTAAAGAGGAGATAGAACTTATAGCATCTAATGTTTATGAACTATATTATGCACTATGTGGTGAGGAGAAAGAGAGTCCAATACTTAAAAAGATATTTGGATAGATACAAATATCAACTTTTAAATATAAATGTTCTAAGCTTAGCACTTCTTGAACGAGCATTTATTTTTAGCTCATCTTTTGAAGCTGTAATTGGTTTTCTAACTAACATTTTACCTAGTTCATGGTTTTTTCCACAATTACATCTTATAGCGTGTGGGTCACAGATACACGATTTTATCCACTTTTTATATCTATTTTTAACTAATCTATCTTCAAGAGAGTGAAAAGTTATTAAAGAGACTATAGCACCTTTCAGTTCCCCATTTTTAGCCTTTTTTTCTAAACTATCAAGTAAATTCTCTATCTCAGCTAACTCACTATTTACCTCTATTCTAATACCTTGAAAAGCTAGTGTAGCAGGGTGTATTTTACCTCCTCGTGGCACAACTTTAGATATTATAGTAGATAACTCTCTAGCACTCTTAATTGGCTCTTTAGCTCTTGCATTAATAATAGCACTAGCCACTTTTTTATATAGACGAACCTCTCCATAGTGGTTTAATATATACTCTAACCTCTCTCTACTATAACTATTGACGACATCATAAGCATTTAAAGGTGCAGTAGTATCCATTCTCATATCAAGATTATTACTATCAAAGCTAAAACCTCTATCTTTTTTATCTAATTGCAAAGATGATACACCAAAATCTGCTAAAATCCCAACTATAGGAGACTCTTTTAAAGTAGGTAAAATAGATGCAAAAGTTCCTTTATAAAAGGTGGTTCTATCTTTAAACTCCTCTAGTCTCTTTTTAGAAAAATTTAGAGCCTCACTATCTCTATCTATACCTATATGTTTTATATAATTAAACTCTTCTAATATAGCTTTAGAGTGACCTGCATACCCTAAAGTACAATCTACAAAATATCCTGATTTTATATCTTTAAAACTATCTATTACCTCTTTAAGAAGTACGGGTGTGTGTGGAGTATCCATTATTTACCTTTATAATCTTTGAGATGACATAATATCAAAAAGAGATAATAAAGGTATTATAATAAACTATTTAAATAATTTAACCACTCTTAAATAGATTTTATACTATTATTTTAATATAATTTAACATATAGGTAATACTAATAATGGATATTAATATAACACTTAGTGATATTAGAAATAATTTTGATAAAAGAACTATATATAGAGGAAAAAACTACTATAAAGATGGTAGAGTAATTGAGGTTAAAAGTTTTATTACTACTGATAGTAAAAGATTATATCCTAAGGTCACAGTTTTTTCCAAGGTAGATGGAAATTATCTGTATAAACAGAAAATAGTACTACCTAATGAGTATGATGACATGGTAGATGGGGAGTGTAGTTGTCCTGTAGGGTATAACTGTAAACATGTAGTAGCTGTTTTATTTAAACTATTAGAGCACAAAATCTCTAATAACTCAAATGAAACTAAAGAAACAGAAGCTTTTAAGTGGATTAATAAATTTATTTCAATAAGGAATGAACAGCTTAATATTAAAAAATCAATTAAAAAAGAGAAACAGATAGATTTTTTAATATATAGAATTTTTGATATTAGATATTATGACGGTAGTGAATTGGAGTTTTATAGAGCTGTTGTATTAAAAAGTGGAAAATTATCAAAAGGTACATACATGAGAAGAGATAATTTTTTTACTAGTTATGAATATAAAAGTTATTTAGATAATAGAGATAGAGAAATTGTAGCCTCTCTTTTAAATTTAGCTGAGAGTTACTCTAAATCCATTAAATTTGCAGATGAGTATGGAGCAATGGTTTTAAGAAAACTTATAGATACTAATCGCTGTTTTTTTCGTTCTAATACAGAGCCATTAAAATTTATTGATAGACCTAAAAAACTCTCATTTACTTGGAAAGAAAATCGAAATAAAAGTAAACTTATAGCCAATTTAAATGAAAATGAGTTTTTAGTTACAGATACCATTCCTGCTTTTTGTATAGATAAGGTAGATAATTTAATTTATGAAGTTGAAAGTAGCTACTCCAAAGAGCTATTAACTTTTATGCTAAACTCTCCTGAATTACCAAACAGTAGTCTAATAACAGTTACACAAAATATTTTAGAGAAGTTTCCAGATATTGAGTTTCCTATACCTAAGGAATTTGAGGTAGAGGAGTTAAAAACTAATCCTAAACCACATTTATATCTTTATGGTCTAAAAAGTTATAATAGTAAAACAATTCATGCTATGAAACTTAGCTTTCTATATAATAATTATAAAATAGACTCATATAATGAGTTAGAAACTGTAATATTTATGCAAGATAATAAAAGCATTAAGGTTATTAGAGATATAGAGTTAGAGTCTAGTTATAAAAAGGTTATTGAGGATTTTGGATTTAAATTTGAAGAAGATAGTGCTATTTTGGCATATTTAAGTTTTGCAGAAGAGTCTATGCAGGTTGCCATTGAGAGATGGAGAGCTTTTATTACAGATGAAGTTCCTAAATTAAGAGATAATGGTTGGGATATTCGGATTGATGATAACTTTAATTATGAGTTTGAGTATATAGATACTATTACGGTTGAGAGTGTAGAGTCTGGAGATACCAATAAATGGTTTGAGTTATCTTTTTCTGTCGATATTGGTGGAAAAAGTGTATCTCTTCTTCCTATTGTTGCCTCTTTATTGGAGGAGTTTGATAGTGTAGATGAGTTACCTGAAAAACTGAATTTAGAGATGGAGGAGGGTAGATTTTTACATATTAACTCTAAAGATATAAAACCTATTTTAAAGACTATATTTGAACTTTTTGATAAAAAGAGAGGAGATAATTTAGTTATTAACCCTTTTGATGCTCATCTATTAGATTTTGATAGCGAAGCAGATATTATTTGGAAAGGTGCAAAAGAGTTAAAGGAGTTATCTTCTAAATTAAAAAATTTTAAAGGGATAGAGAGGGTAAATCCAGCACCTAACTTAAACGCCTCGTTAAGAGAGTATCAGCAGATAGGATTAGATTGGCTAAACTTTTTACATCAGTTTAAATTTGGTGGAATATTGGCTGATGATATGGGTCTTGGAAAGACTGTTCAAACATTAGCTTTTTTACAACTATTAAAATTTAAAGAGGAGTTAACTAAACCTAGCTTAGTTGTAATGCCAACCTCTCTTATTGGAAATTGGAAAAGTGAGATAGCAAAATTTACACCCAATCTAACAATTTTAGAGCTTTATGGTTCGGATAGAGCTACAAAGTTTAAAAATATATCTAAATATGATTTAATCTTAACCACCTATCAATTGGCTCAAAGAGATGAGGAGAAGTTTAAAAAGATTGATTTTTTATATATAATCTTAGATGAGGCTCAAAAGATAAAAAATCCAAAAACTAAAATGGCAATAGCTATAAAATCATTTAAAGCAGATTACAAATTAGCCCTAAGTGGAACACCAATTGAGAACCATTTAGGTGAATTGTGGTCTATTTTTGACTTTTTAATGGGTGGTTTTTTAGATAATCTTAAAACATTTAAATCTCTATATCAAAATCCTATAGAAAAAGAGCATGATTTAAAAAGAAGAGAGTTATTAAATAGAAAAATAGCCCCATTTATATTAAGACGAACTAAAGAGGAGGTTGTATTAGAGCTACCACCAAAAACAGAGATAGTAAAAAAAGCACAATTTGATAAAAAACAGGCAAAACTATATGAGAATATTCGTGTTACAATGGAGAAAAAAGTAAGAGATGCTATCAAAGATAAAGGGTTATCAAGAAGTCACATTACAATATTAGATGCTTTGCTTAAATTAAGACAGGTATGTTGTCACCCTAAACTATTAAAATTAGATAGTGCAAAAGCTATTAAAGAATCAGCTAAACTAAATATGTTTTTAGAGTTAATTGATGATTTAAACTTAAATGGTAAAAAGGTATTAGTATTTTCTCAATTTACAACTATGTTATCTATTATTGAAGATGAGATTAAAAAGAGAAAGATTAAATATAGTAAATTAACAGGAGCTACAAGAAAAAGAGAGGAAGCTATAGCTAAATTTACCAAAGGGGATGCCACCATATTTTTAATTAGTCTAAGAGCAGGAGGGGTCGGACTTAATTTAGTAGAAGCAGATACAGTTATACATTATGACCCGTGGTGGAACCCTGCTGTAGAGAACCAAGCAACAGATAGAGCCTATAGAATAGGTCAAGATAAAGCTGTTTTTGTATATAAATTAATAGTTGAAAACTCTATAGAAGAGAATATCTTAAAACTTCAAGAGAAGAAGAAATCTCTACAATCTAGCATATATCACGGCAAAGAGAAGAGAGATAATAAATTTGACGGTAAAGAGTTACTAGCTCTTCTAAAAAGTTAGAGCTGTAATATAGCATTATAAGCTGTATCTATCATTTTATCTATCTGCTTATATGTTATAATAAATGGTGGCATAAAGTAGATAATATGACCTAATGGGCGAAGAAGTACACCATTATCTAATCCATATTGATAAACTTTAAGTCCTATTCTCTCTTGGGCTTTATACCCTTTTAGTTCAATAGCTGAAATCATTCCTGTTTGCCGAACCTCTTTTACATTTGGTAAAGTTTTAAACTTTTCTAACTTTTCTAAAATATATGCTGATTTTTTTCTATTTTCACCTATTATATCACTCTGTTGAAATAAATCTAGTGTAGCTAAAGCAGAGCTACAAGCTAAAGGGTTTCCTGTATAACTATGAGAGTGTAAAAAAGCTTTATATTCACTATAGTCACAATAGAAAGCATTATATATAGTGTTATTTGTCATAACAACAGCTAAAGGTAAATATCCTCCAGTTAAACCTTTTGATAGTGTCATAAAATCAGGAGTTATATTAGCTTGTTCAGATGCAAACATAGTTCCAGTTCTTCCAAATCCTGTCATAATCTCATCTGCTATTAAATGAACTCCATACCTTTGGCAAATATCTTTAGCTTTAGTTATGTATATTGGGTGGTACATATTCATATATCCAGCACCTTGTACTAAAGGCTCTATTATAAAGGCTGAAATCTCACTGCCTCTTTTTTCTAATATCTTTTTAAGCTCTTTTATTGCAATATTAGCACTCTCAATAGTTTGGTCAAAAGGTACAGGTGTCTGAATGCAAGATATAAGAAGTGGTGCATAGGTATCTTTATATAATTCTACATCTCCAACACTTAAAGCTCCAATAGTCTCGCCATGATATGAATTAGAAAGAGATAAAAATAGAGGTCTGTTTTCTCCCATATTTTTATGATAATGAAAACTCATTTTCAGAGCCACCTCAACAGCAGATGAACCATTATCTGCAAAGAAAACCTTTTCTAACCCTTTTGGAGTAATTTCAACTAATCTATTTGCTAAATCAACAGCTGGTTTATGGGTAAACCCTGCTAAAAGTACATGCTCTAAGGTATCTAATTGCTCTTTTACTTTAGACGATATATACTCATTGGTATGTCCAAAAATATTTACCCACCATGAGCTAATAGCATCAATATATCTATTATCTTCAAAATCATAAAGATATACACCTTTTGCTCTTTTTATTGGAATAAGTGGTAAGGTCTCATGGTCTTTCATCTGTGTGCATGGGTGCCATATATGGTTTAAATCTTCTGTTACTATTTGAGTATTATTATTATTCATTACATCTCTTTAGTTTTTTCCTAAATATACTACTATTATTATGATTATTTCATTAATAATTAATAACAACTAGACTAAAATTATGCAAATTTTTATATTAAGGTATTTTTAACATGATAAGTTGGATGCAAAAAAACAACAAATTTCTAATTGTTACTATATGGATAGCAACAATCTCATTTATTTTTACAGGAGCAACTTACGGTTTTTCGTTTGGAATAAAGAGTAGTAGTATTGGAAAAACAGGCGATATTGAGCTAACTAGAGATAGATTTCAGATGGAGTATCGCAATCTTTACAACAGATATAATCAGATGCTTCAAGGTAAGTTTGATGAGGAACAAGCTAAACAGATGAGACTTCAAGAGCAGGTTTTAAACTCTATGGCAGGTCAAGCTTTAATATTAAATCTTGCTAAAGAGTTTGGTATTGTAGTTGAAGGTAAAGAGATAGGTGAAAAATTAGCATCTATACCATCATTTCAAAAAGATGGTGTTTTTAATAAAAGTATATATATGAATTTTTTAAGAAATATGGGACTAAGTGCTAAAACTTTTGAAAATAGTCTTAGAGATAATATTACTATAGAAAAAACATTTTCATTTTTAAATCTAAAAGGTATAGAAGAGGAGTATAAAACATTTACCACACCATTTGAAGTTGCAGATAAATTAAAATATACTATTCTATCACCTAAAGATATAAATGTAACTATTGATGATACTAAACTTAAAGAGTTTTGGGAAGTTAGAAAAGATATGTTTAAAACAGCTAAAAAATATACATTTGATGTGGTTTGGGTTGAGACAAAAGATGTAAATGTTACAGATAGCGAAATAGAGGCTCACTTTAAAGAGAATAGTTTTAAATATACAGATACTAAAGGAAAACTTCTATCTTTAAATGAGGCAAAACCTAGAATTATTAAAGAGATAAAACTAAAAAAATCTAAAAAGAGTGCAAATAGACAATATATATCTTATAAAAAAGCTCAAATTAATAAGAGTGAAACTCTCACTTATGATGTAAATGATTTTAGACTTTCAAAAGAGGTATGGAGTGAGGTTTTATCTAAAAATAGTGGAGATTTACTTAAGCCAAAAGTTGTAGGTAGTAGATATGCAATTATTAAAATAGTTAACATAAAAGAGCCTACTATTAAGTCATTTAAAGATGCAAAAGATGAACTAATTCCACTATATAAAAATGATAAATCAAAAGAGTTATTAGCAAAACTATCTGAAGAAAACTTAAAAAATATTGATAAAATCAAAGCAAAAATATCTAACTTTATCACATTAAAAAACATTGAAAAACAAAAACTAGGCTTAAACAAACAAGAAAGTTCAGAATTGGCTTCAAAACTCTTTACTTCTGACCAAGAAAAGGGTATTATATCTATAGGAGATAAAGTTGTTGTCTATAAAGTTATGGAACAAAAATTAATTTCACTTGATAAAAATGAGACCGTTGGTTTAAAGGCAAATGTTGACCAACTCAAAAAGCAATCATTTCAATCAAATTTAATGAAACAGTTAGACAAGAAGTATCCTACAAAATTTTATAAATGATAAAACCAAGGATTGAATTTGAGTACACTCATCTTAGCCATTGATATAGGCTCTACAAAAATATGTGCAATTATTGGGAGAAAACAAGATGGTAGGGTTGAGATTAGTGGTCACGGTATTGCTAAATCTCAAGGTATCAAAAAAGGTACTATTACTAATATTGAACTTGCATCTAGGTCTATTAAAAAGGCTGTAGATGATGCAAAACGGGTATCTGGTCTAAATATTACAACTGCTACAATATCAATTTCAGGTGCATACACCAAAAGTATAAACTCAACAGGCGTTGTAAATATCCCAAATAATGATATATCTATAAATGAAATTAACCGTGTAATGCAAACAGCATTATATAATGCAAATATACCAAATGAATTTGAAATCTTACATGTATTACCTTTTAAATTTAAAATTGATGACCAAGACTATATAGAAGACCCTTACGGAATGAATGCTAGTCGTATGGAGGTTGATACTCATATTATAATGACGGCTAAATCCAGTTTAGAGAACCTTAAAAAAGCAGTAAATGCAGCTGGAATTGAGATAGGAAAAGTAGTTTTAAGTGGTTATGCCTCTGCTATAGCTGTAATAAATGAAGATGATAAAGAGAGAGGTATAGCTGTTATTGATTTGGGTGGACATACGAGTAATTTAGTTATCCATGTAGGAAATGCCATACAGTATAATGATTTTTTAGCAGTTGGTTCAAACCATATTACAAATGATTTATCAATTGCTCTTCACACTCCACTTGATGTGGCTGAAGAGTTAAAAATTTCTAAAGGTAGCCTATTAGATACAGGATTTAATGAAAATATTGAACTGCCGATTATTGGAGATGAACATAATTTAAATATTGTCTCAATGGATATAGTTCATAGTATAATTCATAGTAGAATGGAAGAAGCAATTACAATTTTAGCCAACTCAATAGCAAGTAGTGGACTTAAAAATCAGATAGGTGCTGGTATAATGCTAACAGGTGGAATGACCCATATAGAAGGAACTAGAGAGTTAGCACAAGCTCTTATGCCAAATATCCCAATTAGAATAGGTGAACCTCAATATATTTATAAGGCATCAAATGAGCTATTATCTGTAGAATATTCCACTGCTATTGGTCTTTTATTATATGAAGCAGGATATAATACGGAATATGAACTAGAACGACATAAACAGATGTTGCACTCTAAAGAATATATACCTAAAGAGTCATTAAGAGATATAGCAATTCATGGTTCATCTTCTGATTTAAAACCAAAGATTTCGGTTTCACAACCATCATTTTCAAATAAATCAGAAAATGACCTATTTGCTGACCTTAGTAGAGAACCCGTAAAAGATAATAGTAACCCAATGCACAGTTTTGTAGAGTGGGCAAAAAAGATATTTTAAACAGATAAAGTAATAAAACAGATTAAATAGAGTAGGTAAGGAGGAAAAGATGGAAGAATTTAACATAACAGAAGCACACTCTGGAGTTCACGGAGCAAAGATTAAAGCCATTGGTGTTGGTGGTGGTGGTGGAAATATGATTAACCACATGATAAATGAGGGTGTAAGTGGAATTGATTTACTTGTAGCAAATACTGATGCACAAGCACTTGATGCGTCATTAGCACCATATAAAATGCAACTTGGTATGAATGTAACTAAAGGTCTTGGTGCAGGAATGAAGCCAGAAGTTGGAAAAGCTGCAGCTGAAGAGAGCTATGATAATATTAAAACTATGTTAAATGGTGCTGATTTAGTATTTATTTCAGCTGGACTTGGTGGTGGAACAGGAACAGGAGCAGCTCCAGTTATTGCTCAAGCTGCCAAAGAGATAGGGGCTTTGACTGTATCTATAGTTACTAGTCCATTTGCCTTTGAGGGTAGAAAAAGAAAAAGATTAGCCAAAGAGGGTTTAGAGGAGCTCAAAAAAGAGAGTGACTCTATTATTGTAGTTCCAAATGAGAGACTCTTATCTATAGTTGAAAAAAATCTTGGAATGAGAGATAGCTTTAGATTGGTTGATAATGTATTATCACAAGCTGTAAGTGGAATTTCAAATGTAATTTTATCTCATGGAGCTAATGATATTAACCTTGACTTTGCCGATGTGAAAACAGTTATGAGCCATAGAGGATTGGCACTTATGGGTGTTGGTGAGTCACAAGGGAGTAGTGCAGCTTATGATGCAGCAAAAACTGCTATTGAGTCTCCACTTCTTGATAACTTATCTATTGATGGTGCTATGGGTATCTTGGTTCATTTCCATATTCACCCAGATTATCCTTTAGCTGAAATTTCAGAGGCTATGGATATAGTTGAAGAGAATGCTGATGAAGATGCAAATATTATCTTTGGTACAACAACAAGTGAAGATTTCCCTCTTGATGAGGTAAAACTTACTATTATTGCTACAGGTTTTGAAGACCCATCTGATTTGGAAGTTGATACTAGACATCAAAATGACCAAAGAAATACACCTAGTCAGCAGTCTCATCATTCACATCAGCATCACTCATCACACCATCAGCATCAGGCTCAACATTCGCATCAACATAACCAACATAATGCAAATATTCATAAAAAGCCAGAACTAAAAAAACCTGTTCAAGGAACATATTTAAATAGAGCTAGAGTTGTTGGTGGAGATTATAGTAATAGTGGAGATGACTATTTAGATACTCCTACTTTTTTAAGAAAGCAGATGGATTAATATAGATGACAAAGGCTAAATTCTTACTTTTAAAACTCCTCCTGCTTTTGTCTCCTTATCTGTTATTGGCTGATGGACACATCTTTGTCTATCACCGTTTTGATGATAATCGGTACCCTACAACAAATATATCTACACATACACTAAAAAAAGAGTTTAACTATCTTAAAAAACATAACTATAAAGTTGTTCCATTAATTAATATTGTAAAGAAAATTCAAGCAGGAGAGAAAGTTCCCGATAAGTGGGTAGCTTTTAGTATTGATGATGGCTTTAAAAGTTTTTATACAAATGGTCTGCCTATATTTAAACAGTATGGTTACCCATTTACACTATTTATTGCTGTAAAATATACACAAGAAAAATATAGAGACTATGTCTCATGGAAACAGTTAAAAGAGATAGTAAAATATGGCTCTGTTGAGTTTCATAGCTATGGACACGGTCACTTTGGAAGAATGAGTAATGCTCAAATAAAAGCAGATATGGATAAGGGTTTAGCTTTTATGAAAAAACATTTAAACTATCAGCCTAAACTTTTTGTATATCCTTATGGTGAATATGATAACAGAGTTGAAAAAATTGTAAATAGTTATGGTTTTGAGGCAGTATTTAATCAGAATATGGGTGCAGTAAATGGTAGTTGTTCTAATGCTTATGATATAGATAGAAGTGCTGTTGTGGGAAGTAATTCAAAAGATTTTAAACTATATCTATATTTTAAAGAGCTTTGTGGTGTTCATTTTAAAAAACCATTATCATTTCCAAAAAATAAAATAGTAAAAACTGTAGAGGTAACTCTTAATGATAAGAGTATAAAAAGTGCTGATATTTTTATCTCTAATCATGGTTGGAAAAAAGTAAAAGTTAAAAATGGAAAAATAATTTATCATGCAAATAAGAGAGTTTATAGAGACCGTATCAAGATTGGTGTAAAAGTTAAGAATAAAATTAAGCTAATGGTTCTATCAAAATAGTTATACTTCTAATATATTTTATTTAGGAGAAACAATGAAAAATAAATTTTATTCTTTAGCTTTGCTACCTTTACTTTTTGGTGCATGTAATTCCCCAGAGTCACAAGCACCTGCACCAAAGGAAGAGGTTCACACAGCAGTAGCAGTTGCAAAGAGAGTTGTAGATAGTAAACCACCAGTATCTAGTTCCACAAGTACAACAAGTGTAAATTATGTCAGTAAACCTATTGTTATAGAGCAAGGAATGTTGCATATTAAAGGTTTTATGGGAACATTGAAACCGACACTTAAAAGTGCATTAAAGCAAGATAAAACTAGTGTAACAGCAATGGGTGCATGTTCATCTATGGCAATGGATATGACAGATGAGTATAATAAGGTAACTCAAGATGTAAAAATAAGAAGAACTGCTTTAAAATATCGTAACTCTAAAAATAAACCAGATAGTACAGATAAAGAGGTTATGTATAGACTGCAAGCAGTAAATGATGGTAAACCAGTTGCTGTTGATATGGGTGGCTCGTATAGAGTATATAAGCCATTAAAAACAAAACAAGCTTGTCTTTTATGTCATGGTGATAGTAATCAAATATCTCCTAAAATAGCTAAAATGAACCATACTCAATATCCACACGATTTAGCTACAGGATTTAAATTAGGTGAATTTAGAGGTGCAGTTGTAGCTGAAATAAAAAAATAGAATTATTTATTATAAACTTCATCTTTTTTAAGAGATGAAGTTATTTGTTAAAACTACAACAGCAATAGCAAATCCACCATCATGGGCAATAGATAGTGAAGAGTCTATTATTTTATGACTTTTTTGAGCTTTTGGTGTAAGTTTAAAGTGTGGAGCATTTTTTTTATCTTTATATATAATAATATCATGAAAAGATAACTCTTTACCTATTCCACAACCTAAAGCCTTAGCTACAGCCTCTTTTCCTGCCCAAAACCCAGCAATAGTTTCTACTTTTTTAGCTATCTCTTTCTCATCTTGGTTTAAAAATCTATTTAAAAATTTATCTCCAAACTTTTCTATAGATTTTTCAATTCTACTAACTACTGTTATATCTGTTCCTATTTTCATAATCTAAGTTTACCCAATTTTTAGATAAAATAAAGAAAAAATTAAAAAGAACTATATGGAAACTATATTTGCATTTATTGGAACTCCCTTTGTAGCTATGATGAAAAGCATGGATAGGTTTGGGACGTTTATTCTATTTCAACTGCGTCTCTTACCACTAGCTTTAAGACGACCATGGAGAGTTAAACAGATTTTTGAACAGTTAGAAGTTATTGGGGTTGGAACTATTGCAGTTATCTTTTTAACAGCTCTATTTACTGGTATGGTAGAGGCTGTTCAACTCTATCAAGGGTTTAGTAAATTTGGAGCAGAGAGTTTTATGGGATATACTATATTTATCTCTATTACTCGTGAGTTAGGACCTGTATTTGCATCTTTAATGGTTATCTCTCGTGCAATATCATCTATGGCTGCCGAACTTGGAACTATGAGAGTTACTGAACAGATAGATGCTATTGAGACTCTAGCAGTTGACTCTAAAAAGTATCTTATAATTCCAAGAGTTATTGCTACAATGATTTCTTTACCACTTTTAGTTATATTTTTTGATTTTATCTCAAACCTTAGTGCATTTTTAATCTCATGGTTAATGTTAGATTTAAATCCTATTGGATATATTGATACAATTAAACAGCTACTTACATTTTCAGATATTGGAACAGGTCTTATTAAGGGTTTAGTATTTGGATATTTTATTGGTTCAATTGGAGCTTATATAGGTTATCACACATCAGGAGGAGCTAAGGGTGTAGGGATTTCTACAACCAAAGCTGTTGTTTTAGCATCAATTACTATCTTTATAGCAAACTATTTCCTATCTACTATATTTATGATACTTAAGTGGTAGTTATCTATATCTAGGACTACTACCACCAAATTTAAATGTAGCAACTAATCCAATACTATTTCCATTTGCTTTTTGTGAAGGTTTATCTCTTAATTGATACTCTATAAATGTACCTCTTACACCTATTGCAAAAGCCTCTACAGGTTCATATTGTATCTGTATAATAGCACCTAAGGCATCATCGAACTCATCTCTAATACGAGTTCCACCACTAAAATCACCCTCTAATGATGGACTAATATGGTAAGTAATCCCTCCACCAAATTTCCACCCTTGAGCTTTTACAAAAGCTAGAGCAGAAATTGGTATTATATCCCATGTAATATCACCATTATCGGCATTATCACTATCAAATTTATATCCAATTAGAAGTTGTGTTTCAAAATTATTAATAGGATTATCTATTGCCATACCAACCTCTAAATTAATCCCATCACCTGCATCAATTGTATAATCACTTGCATAATCATGTTGAACTGTTACTAACTCATCACCACCACTATTAAATCCAAACTGTATAATAGGTCTAATTAAATCAGCATTAGCCACTGTAAAAAAAATAGTTAAAATAAATAGAGCTTTTTTTATCATAATAAAATCCTTTTTTGTTTAATTATACCTAAAAAATGTTAAAAATCTTATATTTCAGTTTTTAACTCTATTTAATTTTTATATTTCTAAATCTTAAAAAATATTTTAATACAACACTAACTGTTTGTTTTAATATTCTTTTTTCAGAATAATTCTCCTTAAGATAAACTTACAAGCTTAAATTAATCCTATAATTAATATAATTGATATTAGTAATATTATAAGGGAATGGTAAAATAAACAATTATGTCAACAGAAATTATAGACCCTAGAATAAAAAAATTTAAAAAAATTATATCAGTTGATGCTTATTTTCAGAAAAATTATGAATATAGAAATCAGACACTAAAACCTATAGAGAATTTATCATTAAATACTAAGAATTTTGTTATATCTTATATTCAAAATAGAGATATGATAATTGCATCTTTTGACCTTGGATATAGTATTAATGAGGCTGAACTTGATGATATGATTTATATGAAAGCTTATGATGAGTTGGGGCTTGACCCTGAAAAGGAATATACAATTACTCATCAAAAAGCATCTACAGATGAAGGTAGTGGAGTATATAATCTTTTTATAACAGAGCCTGAAATTATAGAGGAGACTATAGCTTCTACTATAGATAAAACTACATATATTGACCTTCTGCTTCCAGCTCCTCTATTATATAGAACACTATATACAAGTGGTACGCTAGAAGCAAGTGAGGCACACTGTTTTATATATTTTACAATGAGTGATGCTTTTGTTACTATATATAAAGATGGAGAATTTTTATACTCTAAATCGTTAGAGTTTTCACTTACTCAAATATATGAAAAATATTGTGCAATGATTGGTGAGAGGGTTGATGAAAAAGAGTTTTTTGAAACACTTGAAGCTGAAGGTTTAAAGGCTACAGACTCATCATATCAACAAAATCTTATGAAACTTTTTAGTGAAATATTCTTACAGATAAATGATATTATTATTTATGCTAAAAGAGCTTATGGAATAGATACTATTCAGAGACTCTTTTTAGGTTCAATTAAAAGTCCAATTATTGGTTTGGGTGATTATGGATATAACTATTTAGGAATTCCAACATTTAATTTAGATTTTAATTTTGATATAAAAAATGATGAGTGGTATGTTGACCAGTTACAATATATGATGGTTCAATCTGGACTCGATTATATTCAAAATCCAAATAAATTTGTAAATTTAACTCCCACCCCTAGACCTCCTGTTTTTGCTAAAAGAGCTAGTGGACAATTTATTATTAGTACAGTAGTTACTTCATTAGTGGCACTTGGTTGGCCTTTATACTATCTATTTGTATCTTATAGTGCAGATGTTTATAATTTAAAATTAGATGCCCAAAACAGAAGATTAAGTGCTACTACTGCTAAATATAAAAAGATATTAAATGATAAAAGAGCAATTATAAATCAAAATAAGAAAGAGTTAAAAGGGCTAAAAGATATTTTTGAGGGAAAAGCTAAAACTCTAACCTATATACACAATAAAAAGGTAGATTATAATCTTAAATCTAATTTTTTAAATATATTTGCTCGTGACCTTATAGAGTATGGTGTTAAATTAGAAGAGATGAAGAGTAATGAAGACTTTTTTACTCTTTTTGTTGTTAGTGATGATGATAAAAAGATAACAAAATATATTAAGTATATATCAAAAAAATATTTCGACAAAATTAAAAGTATTGATATAAAACGAATTTCTATTAGCCAAGAGGATTTGTTATATAGAGGTATTTTGGAAGTGAGTTTTATATAATGAATAGTATATTACATAGTTTAGATAATTTTTTTAAAGATAAAAGTGAGAATGAGAAGTGGATGATTATTATGATGTTAACTGTAGTAATTGGTTATCTATCATATACACTCTTTTTACCTTATGCAGAAGAGAAATATGACCACTCGTTAAAAGAGAAGAAGAGACTTGATAAAAGTATTAGAGAAAATAAGCAGTATCTTGCATCTATTACTCTTAATGGAGATAGAGACCATTATGTAAAAAAGTATGATGGTGATATATTAAAATTAGAAAAAAATATAAAAAAAGTAAATAAAGATATTAATTTTATATCAGCTAAATTAGAAGAGTTATCTCCACTTCTATTTAATAAGGAGAGTTGGTCTATATTTTTAAATAGTATAACAGCACAGGCTAAAAAGCAGGAGGTAAAAATAGATTATATTAATAATAAATATATTGATAGTAATGGTAGTTTTGGACATATTTTAGAGATTTCTGTAGGTTGCGTTGGTGAGTATAAAAATATAGCTAAGTTTATGAATAGATTAGAGAAGAATATATTAGTAACCGATATATATCAGAGTGATATAAGGCTAGATGAGAATAAAACTACAACAATAGCTGATATTAATATTTCTGTATGGGGGATTAATCACTAATGAAAAAGTTATATATATTAATTATCTTACCAATATTTCTATTCTCAACCTCTTTAAGTCATCAAGAGATAACTCAAATGGTAGCAAAAATAAAAGAGGAGAGAGGTGGAATTGGTCTGTCAACATTAGATGATACTCCTAACCCATTTGCTATAGAAAAAGAGGTTGTAGAAACACCAAAAGAGGTAAAAGTTCAAAAGCCTACAGTTGTAAAAGTAGAAGAGGTTTATGACCTAACAGCTATCTTAAACCATAAAGCATTTATTAATAAAAGATGGTATCAAACTGGCGATAAAATAGGCTCTTTTAGAGTATATAGCATAGGAAATAGAAGTGTAATTTTAAAAAGTAAAAAAGAGGTGAAAAAACTAATTATTGCAGAAAGAAAGAAAAAATTTAAAATGTTTAAAGGAAATTAAAATGAGATTTTTAAAAAAAAATATAAAGACACTATTACTATTATCTCTATTTTTAAATTTAATATTAGTTAAAGCAGAGGCTAGAGGTTGTGCTACTCAAATGTTTACAGCAACACTTAATAGTTCATTAACCTATAGTGATGTTATTGAGAATATTGCAGATGAGTGTGGACTTACTATTATTGTAAAAGATAAAGAGGCTAAAAAAAGACTTCAAGAACATCTATATTTTGTAAATTTACAAAATGCTTCACTTAATGAGTTTTTAGATGTTATTTTAACTGAAAATAATATAGGGTATGAGTTAGATGGAAATAGACTTAAAATCTCTTATCTTAAAACCAAAACTTTTAGATTAGATTATCTATCAGGTGATAGAACAGGAAAAAGCAATGCTCATGTAACTATTGCTAATAATAGTAATGGTAGTGGCAGTTCAGGTGGAAAAGATGGTGGAGGTGAAGGTGGAGTAAATGGTTCAAAAACAGGTGTATCTATTGAAAGTAGTGATGATTTTAAGTTTTGGACAACTATTACAAAAGAATTACATAGCCTAATTAATAGACCAGAAGATAACTATAAAGCACCAGAACCTATTGTAAATGCTGAAGCTGGAATGATTACAGTAACAGGTACGCCTCAACAGTTAAAAAGAGTATCTACATATATTAATGAAATTTCAAAACAGTTAAAAAATCAAGTTTTAATTGATGTTAGTATTTTAAGTGTATCGTTTGATGATAGTTCAACAACAGGTGTTGATTGGAGTCAGTTATATAGTATGCAAAATATTGCAGTATCTACCTTTGCTTTAGCTAAGAAAAATCTTACCTCTGTTGGTTGGAGTAGTGAAGCAGGAGGAGGAAATAGCATTGGTAGTGGAGAGTTAGGAGAGGGTGGACTTCCTAATGCTAGAGCAATAGTTGCTACTGGTTCTGTAAAAATGAATGATATTATTAAGTTTTTAAAGACACAAGGAGATGTTAAGTCTATCTCTAACCCAAAAGTATTAACTCTAAATAATCAACCAGCACTAATTTCAGTTGGTAATGAACTTTTTTATAAAATTCAATCTCAATCAGTTTTACAAGGTAGTAATGGAGCAGGAACTTCAACAAGTGGGGAGATAATAGACTCTGTTTTTGCAGGTATTTTACTAGATATTACACCAGAGATTGCAGAAGATGGAACCATTACGCTAAAGATTAACCCTTCAATCTCTGATACGCTAGATGCAGTTCAAAGAGATAATACAGGTTCAAGAAATATTCCACCAGATTTATCAAGAAAGCAAATATCTTCTGTTGTAACTATGCAAGATGGACAACATGTAATCTTAGGTGGACTTATATCTTCTAAAACAGGAACTAAGGTCTCTAAAGTTCCACTTTTAGGAGATTTACCACTTCTTGATACTATCTTTAAAAGAGAGGTAAAGATTAATAATGTTGAGGAGTTAGTACTTGTAATTACACCACATATTATTACTAAAGAGAAAGAGTTATCCCTAGAAGAGTTAGGATATCGAAAGCTTAAAGATGAAAAGAAGTAAATATAGTGATATAAAAAATATTTTTATAGATACAGTCAATAATGACAATTTTGTAGAGCTAGAGACCACTCTTTTTAACTATCATATATTAGAGGAGAGTTTAGATAAACCTCTAAAAATGATACTTCTTTTTGGAAAACCAGGTACTGGAAAGAGTATGATTTTAAATAGGCTTTTTCATAATTTAAAAGATAAAAGAGAAATACACTATTTTGAAGCTCCAATTCTTAGTGAAAAGGAGTTTTTAAAAAATATATATGAATCAATCTCTTCTCAATCAATTCCTCCAAATATGCGTGTTAATTTTGATGGTCTTTTAAAATATTGTCAAAAACTTAAAGGTAAAAGAGAGATTGTATTTTTATTAGATGAGTGCCAACTATATAGTGAAGCACTTATGGAAAAGATTAGATTGCTATCTGATACAAGGGTTGTTAAATTTGTTATAACTTTACATAAGACAGAAAATGAAGATATTATAGCAAAAGAGCATTTTAAAACTCGTATTTGGGAGATTGTTGAGCTTAAAAACGCATCTATTGAAGATTTAGAGATTTATATACAAAAAAAGCTTATAAAAAAAGGTTTTGTTGAGGTTGCCAATATGATAAGTAAAAAAGATATTAAATTTATTCACACCTATACAAAAGGTAACTTTAGAGAGACAAATAAATTTTTATATATTATTTTTAATATCTATGAGTACTACGATATTTATAACCCGGAGAAGATTTCAGGAACAACAAAGTTATCTAAAAAAATTTTAGAGATGACAGCAATAAAGATAGGATATATACATGATTAATACAAAAGAACTTGAAAAAAGATGGTACAAATATAAAACAAAAAGTTTTCTTTTACTCTTTTCTATTATAGCTATTGTAATTTTATTGATTTATGGTGGATACTATATATTATATAAATTAGATTTAAATATGGATAAAAAAGAGATTACTAAACCTACAGCTGTAATGTCAGCTGTTAAAAGAGTAGAAGATAAAAATATTACAATTAATAAACCTATGCCAATACCAACCATAGTAAAAGAGGTAATAGAAAAAGTAGAAGATAAACAAAGTGATATAGTCTCTTTATCTCCTACAATACCAATTATTGATTTAGAGAGTGAAAAGGCTAAAGATATTACTAAAGAGAAGGTGCATTCAAAAAAAACTATTAAAAGAAAAGAGACTTATAGAAAAAAACATATAGAAAAAAGAAAAAAATTAATAAGAGCAAAAGAGTCAGACTATTTAACGGCTAAGGAGCTATCAACTAAAAAGCATAAAATTTTAATAAAACAAGATAAGAAAAAAATAGATTTTAAAAGAACAACTAGTAACTATATGAATATTATGAAAGAGAAGTTTAATGAAAATAAAAATCCAAGAGAGGCTCTTCTTATAGCAAAAGCTTATTATAGAGCAGGTAATTATAAAAAGTCCGAAGAGTGGGCATTAAAAGCTAATAATTTAGATAAAAATATAGAAGAGAGTTGGCTACTTTTTGCTAAAAGTAAAGATGCACTAGGAAAGAAAAAAGAGGCATTAAAAATTTTAATAGCCTATTATAATCAGACTAAATCAGCAAAAGTAAAACTTTTAATAGAAAAAATTAGTTCAAAGAGTATATAATGAGAGTAGTTATATTTTTTATTCTATTTACTTCAACTATATTCTCTTCAAATCTATCAACTCTATATAAACTATATGAGAAGCAAAAATATAATAAAGGGTGTAATTACGCCTTTAAATATTTTAAAAAAAATAGAAATAGCGAAAAGTTTTTAACTCTTTATGGTTTATCTTGTTTAGAGACTAATAATATAAATCGTATAGCTATTCCAATGGTAAGGTTAAATAGTACAAAGAGTTCAAGAGAGAATGCTAGTTATTTTGGAACTATTCTATTACAAAAACAGTTACTAAAACAGGCACTCTTAGACCATAAAGAGTTAGGTGAACTTAAACTACCAAAAACAGATTTTATTTTGTCAAAGATTTTTAATCTCTTTGTTAAAAAGAGATATAACTTAAAAGATGACATTTATATATTGAAAGATAGTCAAGATAGTACTATTAAATATCAGCTATATATTAAAAAAACATCAAATAAAAATCTTATGGTGGTTGATATTTATAAAGATAGTAAATTTATAAAACGATATATATATTAGGAGAAAAGATGCAAAGAGTTTTAGATATATTAATAGATAATGGTGTTATAGACCAGAGTAAATTAGACCTTTTTATAAAAAAATATGGCGAAGAGAGAGTTAATATTGAAAATCTTATTAAAGTTAAGATTATAAATATTGCTCAAATGGAAGAGGCTTTAATTAAAGAACTTAGATTACATACTATTGAGATGGACGATTTAGAGCCTATACATGGAATAGATACAACTAGAATTTTAAAAAGAATAGCCTCTAATTTAGATATTAAATATATAGAGATAAATGATATAGATATAGATTATAAATTAGTAGAGAGATTGCCTTTAAAACAGCTACTAAGATATAATGCTCTTCCTCTTTATGTTCAAGATTCTGTAGTAACTGTAGCATTTGCAAATCCATCTGATTTTGAAGCAAAAGGTGCAATAGAGAGATTTTTCCGTGGTAAAATTATGGAAATAGCTATTGCTAAAGAGAAAATGATACAAAAAGAGCTTCTAAAACTTAAAACAAATGAAGAGGTTGGAGAGTTTTCAGAAGATATTAAACATGACCTAACAGAGGGTGCAAGTGAGACAGCAGATGATAGTAAAGAGTCTCCTGCTGTTTTAAAACTTATTGAGACTATTTTAAAAACAGCAATTGATGGAAAAGCTAGTGATATTCATATAGAAGCTACAGAACACAACTGTATAGTTAGATATAGAGTTGATGGAATGTTACAAGAGTATTTTAAATTAGAAAAAATAATCTTTGGTCCTCTTGCTTCAAGAACTAAACTTCTATCTAACCTTGATATTGCAGAAAAAAGGAAACCACAAGATGGAAGATTTACACAAATAGTTGACGGAAATGTATATGACTTTAGGGTTTCAACTCTACCTACTCTTTTTGGTGAGTCTATAGTTATGAGGATATTAGATAAATCTAAAGCTTTAGTAAAACTAGAAGATGCAGGAATGAACTCAATAGCTTATAAAAAGTTTACAAAAGGTATAAAATCTCCTTATGGCATTATGCTAGTAACTGGACCTACGGGTTCTGGAAAAACTACAACTCTGTATGGGGCATTGAATGCTATTATTGATGTAAAAGATAAGATTATTACAGTTGAAGACCCAGTTGAGTATCAAATGAGTGGAATTCAACAAGTTCAAGTTAGTGCAAATACAGGTTTAACATTTGCAGCAGCTCTTCGTTCTATACTTAGACAAGACCCAGATAAAATTATGATTGGGGAGATACGAGACCAAGAGACTTTAAGAATTGCTATAGAAGCTGCGTTAACAGGACACTTAGTTCTATCTACACTTCATACAAATGATGCAATATCGGCAATTAATAGAATGCAAGATATGGGAATAGAAGATTATCTACTAGCAGGAGCTGTTATTGGAATTCAAGGTCAAAGACTTGTAAGAAAGATATGTGAAGTTTGTAAAGAGGAAGAGAAAGATGTAAATCCTGATAATTTAAAAGAGATAGCTCACTATTTACCTAAAAATCCTAAATTCTATAAAGGTAAAGGGTGTGCTGTTTGTAATAATAGTGGATATATAGGAAGAGAGATGATTTCAGAAGTTTTATTAATCTCGGAAGAACTCTCAACAATGATAGCAAACGGTGCATCAAAAGAGAAAATGAGAGAACAGGCATATAAAGAGGGATTTATAACTATGCTTCAAGATGGTGTAAATAAGGCTCTTCAAGGAAAAACCTCACTTGAAGAGGTCTTAAGAGTTGCGAGGTAGGTTAATGAACTACTATAAAGTGACAATGAGCCATAGAGGCAAAAGAACACAAGAGGTTATAAAAGCAAAGAGTAAAATAAGTGCAATTAGGACAGCAAAACAAGAGTTTAGTGGATTTAATATAATAAAAGCTGAAGAGACAACACCAGATTTTGGTTCAAAAATAGCTGATATGCTAGGAGGATTAAAGGGTTCTTTTGAACCTAAAATAGATATTGGAAATAAAATCTCATCAATAAGACAGATAGCTGTTATGACAGATGCTGGTATATCTATTCATGACTCTATTGATGAGGTGGCTAAAAATACAGAAAATGAGAAGTTAAAAAAGATATATACAACTATTAGTAATGATATTAATGCAGGTAAAGGAATTAGTGACTCAATAGAACCATTTAAAGAGGATTTTGGTCATGTAGCTTTAGCCATGACAAATCTAGGAGAAAAAACAGGTAATATAGCAGGAGCATACCATAAACTAGCAGATATATTAGAATCCATTAGAGATAATACTAAAAAGTTTAAAAAAGCAATCCGTACACCTCTTATTACTTTGGCTGCTATGGGAGTAGCATTTACCATTTTGATTATGGTTGTTGTTCCTAAATTTAAAGAGATATTTGAGAAGTTTAAAGCAGAGTTACCAGTTCCTACACAAATACTTCTATTTTTGGAAAATATTTTAAATAATTATGGTCTATATGTATTAGCCTTTTTAGCTAGTACAATATTTCTATTTATACACGCCTATAAAACCAATAGAGATTTTAAATATAAAGTTGACAAGATATTAATACACCCAAGATTTTATCTTATTCATAAAATTATATTTTTTGCTACAATGCACAAATACACTTTAGTATTTGGCGAGTTAGTAAAATCAGGTATTCCAGTATCGGAGGCTTTAGATACTGCTGTTGATATGGTAGATAACCTATATATTAAACAGAAACTCTTAACTGTAAATGCAAATATATCAAGAGGTATATCATTATCAGACGCTTTTGAACAGACTGAACTATTTGAAAATATGCTTCTACAGATGATAAGAGCAGGGGAGACAAGTGGACAGTTAGATGCCATGTTAGAAAAAGTAACAGGTTATTATGATAGTAGATTTCAAGACCTTATTGATAACTTAGCAGCCTATATTGAGCCTATTATGCTCTTTTTTATTGCAGGATTAGTTCTTTTAATGGCACTAGGAATATTTATGCCTATGTGGGATTTAGGAAAAGCTGTGAAATAAGAAAGATTATAACGCACTATTTAATTGTGCGTTATACCTCTCTCTAATTCATCAACAATCTCTTTTTGTAAAACCTCCCTATCTAAACTACCCATATTTAAAATATGGATAAAAAGCTCTTTATCTCTAAGCTCTACAGTAATTGTACCAGGTGTTAGAGTTATGGCATTTGCTAAAATTAACTTATCATAATCATCTTTTAAAGAGGTTTGAAGTTTAACTATACCTGTATTAATTGGTAATTTTGGATTTAAAACAATTTTAGCTACAGCTATATTTGATTGAACTAAATTTTTTAAAAATATTGGAATAAATTTAATATATTTTAAAGCCAATTTCCTTAAATGTAGCTCTCTGTTTGGAGTAAAAAATCTAGCAACAGTAAAAGCTACTACTGCTCCAACTATTAACTCTTGAATATTTAACGAGTTTGTAAGTCCTATCCAAACTATAAAAAGTAATATAAATTTTGCTAACATTATTTATCCTTTGGCATATATAAAAAATTATTGCTACTATCAGTTGCAAAAATACAATCATCTTCTAATTTAAGAGAGCTAGGAGGACAAACATCAGTACATAGACTACACCAACAACATCTTCCATAATCTATTCTTGGAATACACCCACTACTATTTTTTGGATTTTTATCCTCTTCTATTGGTATCATATCTATAGCCTCATTCATACAGACATCTTGACAATTTGCACACCCAATACAACTTGTTAATAGATTAGTGTGAAATCCTCTATATCCACTTATAGTATCTTTCTTTTCACTAGGATAACAGATAGTATTGGGCTGTTCAAAAAGTTGTGCTATGGCATTAAATGGGGCTATTGTTCCTTTTATATCTAAATTAAATTTCATATCTCTCTCCTATCTTTCAATTTCAGGTGGGCAGATACCGAGTGAATTCATAATCATAGCCACATTTGAAAGCTCTTCATCTATTAGAAGTTTCTCTAAAAGTGTAAATCCATGAATAAGTGAAGCACCTCTTACTTGCATTCTTCTAATTTTCTCTGTTCCATCTCCTGCCATATAATAATTAAATTCTCCTCTAGCTGACTCGGTTGAGACTAATGTATCATTTTTTGGGATTTTAAATTTTCTATGTTTTGGGAGCTTTTGCATAATTAGTCCCTCTTTTGGCATCTGTTTAATTACTTGTCTAAGTATCTTAATAGACTCTCTAATTTCAGCTCTTCTTACCATTGCTCTAGCATAGACATCACACCCCTCAAAAGTTGGAATTTCAAAATCAAGACTATTATAAACCAAATATGGATTATCTCGTCTTACATCTCTTTTAATTCCACAACCTCTTAAAACTTGCCCTACATACCCATTTTTTAAAGCCTCCTCTTTTTTAACAACTCCAACCCCTATAGCTCTTTTTTTAAAGGTGCTATTTTCAAAAAAGATACTATCATATAGTGGAAGTCTCTTCTCCAAATAGTCTAAAAGTTGAGAAAGTTTCTCTAAAAATCCATTAGGAAGTTCTCTTCTAACTCCCCCAGGGTAAATATACATGTGATATACTCTACCTCCTGTTAACTCTTCAAAAAGGTCTAAGATTAAATCTCTATCATATATACTCCACTGCCCAACAGTTCCAAGTCCAATAGAGCCACTCTGTCCTCCAATCCATAACATTAAAGAGGCAATTCTAGCCATCTCTAAAACCATAGTTCTAATATATTTTGCCCTATCACTTATTTCAATACCTGCTAAATTTTCAATGGCTCTTGCAAAATTCTCCTCATTTGGGTCAGGTTCAGGCACACAAATTCTACAAACTATAGTAAAGGCTTGAATAATAGTTCTTCTCTCAACCAACTTTTCAAACCCTCGGTGCAGATACCCTACATGAGTTCTAGCCCCTTTTATAGTCTCTCCTAAAAGGTCTAACTCTACACTCATATTTCCAGTAATACCAGGGTGTTGAGGACCATGATAGATTTTTATTAGTCTATTATCTGCTACCATTTTTAGCCTCCTTTTTAGCTTTTAATTTTTTAGCTTCGGCTCTTCTTCTTTTTATCTCAACCTTAACATCTCTATTATCTTCTCTACCTTTTCTAAATTCAAAGTTACTATTTACATACTCTAAAGTATCAAACTCTCTTCTTAAAGGTGGTATCTCTTTCCAATCTTCAAGAGCAAAATCGTATAGAGTAGGGTTTCCAATAAAATCAATACCATACATCTCATGTAAATCTCTCTCCATAACTTCAGCTTGTGGAAAAAGATTTAAAAGGGTTGGAAGTTTACTATCAACTCTTGGAATATTAACCTCAACCATTAAATTTTTATCTCTTCTATCAGTAGTTAAAATATAATTTAAACTAAAAATCTCATCTTCTATCCAATCAGCACAAGCTATTTGAGATAGTGTTATAAAGTTACTATTTAGACTAATAAAATCTATAGTATTTAAGAGCTTATCTTTTTCTATATTGATTTTAAAGAGTCTATTACCTTTTTCTTCTATTTCGTACTGTTTTTTTAAAATTTCTATCATTTCAATCCTTTATTTAGATTAATAAATTCATCATGTAAAAAAGTTTCTATTTTTTTAATTGATGGTAAATTTATTTTATATTTTGATACAAAAAGTTGATTATCTAATCCTGCTGTAGCATATTCAACTTTAGTTTTATTTTTATTGGCACATAATATTAATCCAATAGGTGGATTATCTGTCTTCTGAATTATCTCATTTTTGTAAAAGTTTAAATAAAAATTCATCTGCCCAATATCAGCATAAGAGAACTCTCGTATCTTTAAATCTATAAGAATATGACATTTTAAAATACGATGATAAAATACTAAATCAACTCTATCATGCTCATTATCTATTGAAATTCTCTTTTGTCTAGCCTCAAAACAGAAACCATTACCAAGTTCCAATAAAAAATCTTGAAAATGATTAAGTAGTGCCTCTTCTAAATCATTTTCACTATATTTTATCTTCTCTTCTAAACCTGTAAATTCTAATATATATGGGTCTTTAATAATCTGTTGAGGTAATATAGTTTCACTTTTAGATTGAATAGTTTTAATCATATCTTTTTTATCTTTAGATAATCCTATTCTTTCATAAGTTGCCGAATTTATCTGTCTTCTTAATTCTCGCACACTCCAATTTCCTTTAACTCCTTCAATCTCATAAAATAGGCGTTTAGTTGGTTCGTTAATTTTTAAGAGTTCAATAAAATGACTAAAAGAGAAACTATTTATAAGTTTTTCTGTAGGAATTATAAATTGGTCAGACAGTGTCAGGCTTTTTTGATTTATCTGTTTAAAATCATTTGATATAACCTCTATTATCTGTGGATATGAGGTATAGAATTGTCTAAATAGTTTAAGATTACTTTTTGACATTCCTTTTATATGTTTTAATCTTTTTACTAAATTATCTATAACCCTATCACCATACTTAGCTCTATCTTCCCCTTTTTGTTCATACTCAATAATATAATAACCAATAAGCCAATTACGAATAGTTAAATTTCTACTAACACTTTTAATTGCTCTATTTTGCAATATATTATGAATCTCTTCTATTTGAAATATAAGGGTTTCAAATTTATCTATTAATTGCATAATTATCTCTTTTTGATATTATAATAAACTTCATAACTATTAGCCTCTAAAATAAATTTATCTCTATCATAAAAATCTATATTTGTTAGCCTATAAATCTCTTCTTCTGCTACTAAAAAAATCTCATAATTTTCTTTATTTTTCTCTACAAATCTCTTTTCATTTTTACTCAAAAAGAATTTACTATTTGAATAAACTTTAACCTCTACATATTTCCATATATCTTGTTTATTTTTATATTTAATATCATATCCAATAGTATCATCATTTACCCAATCAACATTATTTTCTCCAAACTCTTTTTTTAGCGTTTGAACAACATTTTTTTCTGCATTTTTCCCTTTATCTTCTTTGGCTCTATCTCTATTAGGATTATAAGTTCCACCCTTACCTCCTTTTCCTCCATTTCTTTTAGGTAGAAAAGGCTTTTCTATTTTTGGATTTTCAATAATGGGTTTAGGGGGTTTCTTAGGAGAATTATTTGACTTGGGCTGTTCTTCTTTTTTTAAACTTTTTATATATTTTTTAATTTCATCTAACTTATCAAAATATAAAAGGCTATCATATTCTCTTTGCCCTTTAATCTTTTCAAAATCAATCTCTAATTTATTTTTTTCGTATATTGATTGATAATCTATAACCTCATCTATTGGACTATCTATATTAAATTCAAAATTTTCTTTAATAAATTGTTGAACAATATTTTGATAATCTATATTTAATACATTGTCTTTTACAAATTCACTATTATGAGTATATTTATCTAAAAGAAATAAAAAATCTTTCTCTTTTGAGTTCTTTTTGCAATATTTATAAAGATGCTGTTCAAATCTTTTTTGATTATCATGAAAACAGTTTAATAGATTATAATTATGATATTTTGAAAAATTAAGTTGATAATATGGTTCGTGATTATTATAATTTTCAACCTCTAATCCTAATTCTATAAATAGCTCTTTTATTACTTTTAAACTGTTTTTGGCATTTAAATTTTGATAATTTATTGTTGTTATATCTATTTTTAACTCTAAATCATTTTTTATTAAGTCTAATAAATTATTAGATTTATCTATATATTCTCTATTAAGAGATTTATAAACTATTTTCCAAAATAATTCTTCTTCATTATCTATTCCCATTATAGATTTAGCTCTATGTAATGCTTCTATTCCTAAATTATTAATAATCATTCTTTCAATATAATTGATATTATTTTTAATAATATCTCTAAATATTTTTGTCTCTTCAAGTCCAAAAACTAAACCTAAAATATCTGAAAAAGTATCAATAAAATCAAAATCATTTCTTAACTCATCAATTGTACTATCTCTATTCACATGAATAAGATACTCATTTCCATCTTTTAAATAATCACTATATTCTAACTCATACTCTTGAGTTTCAAAATCATATCGAACCTCTTCACAAAGAATTAAATATATTTTTTTTAATTTATTAAATTCACTATATGCAGTTTTATCTTTTTCAATATCTTTTATCCTATAAGCTAAAATAAATGGAATTAATCTTTTAAAAAGCTTATTGAATTTATCCGTTAAATGAGATATAGGAATTTTACTAATTAATTTAAGTTCTAATTTACTTAAATCATTTATAGCAAAAAAATCTGTAACTTTTTTACTACCATATCCTTTTGGAAAATTAAAAATAGCTTTTCTTCTAATAATCTGTTTGGGTATTTTTGTATTGCCACTATAATAAACTTTATTTTGATTAAAATAACTAGAAATACCATCTTTTTTTGCAAATAAATTAATCTCTCCAAGATGAATATAAAAATATTGTTCATAAAAATTTTTATATGCCAACTGATATACTCTTTGAGTATATTCTCCATTTAGAGATGTAAAAGATAATTTTTTTAAAATATCAATGACTTTATCTTTTGATAACTCTTTAAACTCTTCAACTGCACCTAACTTTAAAATTAAACTTTCAATATCTCTTTGTGATAAAGCATATTTTTTTAATAAATAATAATTAAAATTAATTGGATTATCATTTATAATTTTAGAAAATTTTTCATCTGTAGTTATAAAATAGTCTTTAAAAGCTTTCGATAATTGAAATCTAATATAAGAGATGGTATCTGTTAAATAATGGTATGTTCTATAAAAATATTTATATATCTTTTTATCTAATATCTCACTAAAAAGTTTTCTATCCAATAAAATCCAAGTTAATAATTTTTCTTTAGATATATAATGCAAAATTAACTCTATATTATCAATTTGTATAATTTCTTCATCATATATTTTTGTATAGTTTGTATTTTTAAAAATATTTTTTTTATATTCCCATTGTTTATTTATATTAGAAATACTATATTTAGTATATTGATTAACTCCTAACCATAAAAAAAAGCTTTCAATATCATTTTTATTCTCATATTTAAATTCCCAAAAATTAATATCAATTAAAAATTGATTATCTTTAAATATTTCTCCAAATAACTCTTCAGTTAATTCTCCAGATGGATAGGTTTTTGATAAGTATAAATCATTTGCTTTAACTATGCTCTTATTTTTTGCAATTAATTGCACTTTAGCATCAATAAAAATTTTACTATCAAGAGATTTATAGTTAGAATATAAAGATAATACCATCTCTTTAATAATTCTTATTTTATCTATATTGTCTTTTTTTAACTCTTTATTCGTAGCTACTACAATTTTATTTAAAATAGATTTTGCATTATAACTTTCAATATTAGTCATTTCCTTTAATTTCTCAACTAATTGTTGAGGTGTAGCATTAAATTTTTGAAGTAATTTTTTATAAAGTTCATTATGTATAAATCTAATATCTACATAACTAGGAATTTCAATATGCACACCTAAGTTAGGAGTATAAACTTTATCTTCTATAGGAATAAACTCTTTTTTTTCATCAATGAGAAACAACAATTTATTTTCTCTTTTAAATGTATGATAAAAAATATAAATTAAATTGACTCTATCCTCTATATTTGAAATTTTTTGACTTAAGAGATTGAGTTTCTCAGTAGAAGTAGAAATGGAATTATTTAGTTCATATATAGATACATCTATAACGCTTTGTTCTGTCGAAATTAAAAGATTTGAAAATAAGTCAACTGCATTTACTTTTGTTATAAAATTGGAAAATTCATTACTAATATAAACTACATCTTCTCTTTTCCGATAAGTATTATCTATACAAGGAAAGATTTCCAATTCTTCTATGGCATTATCTAACTGTTCATAAAAACCTAATGTCTCTAAAGTTGGATGTTCATCCTTATATAATAAAAATTCTAATGCTTTATAACTTACTTCATTTTGGGTTAACTCTTTTGCTGTTTTTGTAATTAACAATACAAGTTTTTCTAAGATATATCTATTTTTATCACTTTTATTAATACTATTTCTTGAACTATTTAAATCAAATGTACCATGAATAATAAAAGGAAAATCCATACTTATATGAGTGGGAAAATAGGCAAAAAGTAAATTATTTTGAATATCATAATCCTCTTTAAGAGCAAGTTTTAGATTATAAAATTCTTCTTCATTCTTTTTTTCCCATAACCTCTTAGGAAGTTTAGCTTCATCCTCATATATTGTCCATTTTTCATTATTTATATAAATAAATTCATTATCTTGTTTTTTTATAACTTCTCTAATTTCTCCATCAATATTAAGCGTTAGTTTTACTAAGTGATTTAAAAAAAGTAAAATTTCATTTTTTAAGTCATTTATCTGTTCTTTTATATCATCTAAAAAACTATCTTTATACTCTATGGTTATTTTTGTTATCCATTTATTTTGTATATTTTCAACTACTTTTGGCATAGCCAAAAAAGGAATAGGTTTTGTGCCTTGTGGCAAATTTCTCTTTTCAATAAATTTATTTTCATCATCTTTGGTGAAAAGTTCATCAAATATATCATTAACTATCTCTTTAGAAAAAATAATATCAAGATTATTACTATTAATAATAACTTTATTGCTCCAATTTATAATAGAACGAAACCCTAATCCTTTATTCCCTATATATTTTTTTGTAACTTTTGAACTTAAATTTGAAATCATTAAAGATTTAATACCATCGAGGCTGAATGATTTACAATGTGTACCTCTATTAGCAATAATTAGCTGACTATTTTTAGTATTTAACTCAATATAGACTTCATCTGAATTTTCATCGTCAGCATTTTGAAGAAGTTCTAAAAGTTGTCTACCGTTGTACTCTTTTTCTGTTTCAAGTTCTCTATTATATGCAGAAATCATATCATCAGGAGATGATTTATAAATATCTTTCCGTTTTTGTATTTCTAATTCTATTTCTTTTTTCATTTGTTTTAGATATTAATTCATTCCTGCAAAATTAGCCTCATAAGTAGGTTCTATATTATCCCCAAATATCTTTTTTTGGTTTTCTTTATAAAACTCATTATTTTCTCTATATTTAATAAATCCAGCCTCTTTTTTACTATTTTTAATATTATCTTGAAGTTTAACAAACCCCTCAATCAGAGCTTCAGGTCTAGGCATACACCCATTAACAAATATATCTACAGGTATATAATCTTCTAATCTCTTAATAGTATTATAACTGTCCCAATACATACCACCATTAATAGTACAACTCCCCAAAGCTATAACATATTTTGGTTCACTCATCTGCTCATAACTTCGTATAACTCTTTTGAGAGTCTTATAAGAGCAATATCCTGAAACTATTAAAACATCAGCTTGTCTAGGGGTTGCAACTCCTACTACTCCAATCCTCTCAATATCATATCGACTTGTAAAGGTTGGTGGCATCTCAATAGCCCCACAACCTGTTCCATAAGCTAAAACAAACATACTCTTAGAGCGAAACCAATCTATAGCTTTTTGTATTGCACTTTGGGTACTTTTTATTGCATGTTCCTCATTTTCTAAGACTTTTTGATAGTCTATAAATCCTTCTTGCATTTTATCTTCCTTATTATTTAGATATTATATATCAAATTTCTCAAACCCTTCATACTTCTTAAAAGACAAGAGATACAAACTTTTTAAGATATTACTATCTATATTTTTTAATTCACTAAATACACTATTTTCAATACCATTTTGTTTTATTTCTTCTAAAACATCATTCATTACTTTTGGTAGAGTCTCTACTAACTGTTTAAATCCCTCTTTCTCTCCTGTAACTAACTCATAAAATTTATCTATTGATACTCTTCTAATCTGTTTATTAGTTATACTCTCTCCATCTAAAGAGATTTGCCATGGTATATTTTGACTATTTTTAGCTATGACCTCTACTAACATACATTCAGCATTTGGGGTATTTAAAATTTTACTCTGCATTCTCATAAAGGTTTTTTGAGAAGATGAGGAGTTCATAGTATTGTGTTTATTTTTCATTTCTACATAGATTTTATCAACCTCATTTATAATATCAAAACCTTTTTTAGGAACACTCCAATTTGTCTGTTTTGTATCTTTATGATATATATATTTAAAGATATTTTGTTGGAAATATCCAATATTATTGCTATTTGATTTATCCATCTGTCTTATTGACTCTGCTTCAATAATCTCTTCTATACTTTTTCCATACACTTTAGAATCAAAGGTTAATTTTATAGGGTCTATTAAATTTTTATTAAACTCTTTTAGAGTTATTTTAAATCTATATTTTTCTATAGTCTCTTTAACATGGTTAAATAAATCTTTATCATCTATAAAACTAAGATTATATCTTTTCATACTTTTTTCCTCTAGTTTGCTTAGATATTCTATAATAGATAATCCAACCTCTTTAGCCATATTAACAGGTACAGCATTTCCTACCTGTTTATACTGCTCTGCCATTGAGCCTTTAAACTCCCAACTATCAGGAAAAGATTGAATTCTAGCATTTTCTCGTACACTAAAAGGTCTTAATTCATCAGGGTGACATCTTTCAGTCTGTTTTTGTGATGGGGTACATAAAACTGTAAGTCCTGCTTCGTCCCAAGATAATCTTCTTGCAATTCCAGTTCTACCCCCTCCCATAAAGTAAGTACTCATCATATACTCTCTCGCTACCTCATCAGGTAAATCTCTCCAACAACCACCAGCTTTTACATATTTTAATACCTCTTTTTTCTTTTCATTATAGGTTGCACAAGGAGATGGAGGAACATCTTTTAAGACATCTTTTAGAACTAATTTCTTTTTATATGGTTTAGGAAAAGTATAATCTTCACCAATCTTTTCTCTAATATCCTCTCTTGTTCCAATAATTAAAACTCTTTGTCTCTTTTGAGCTACTCCATAATCTACTGAATTAAGAACTTTGTATTGAACAAAATATCCAACCTCTTTAAAGACATCAATCATAACTTGTAAAGTTCTACCCTTATCATGAGTTACTAAACCTTTTACATTTTCAGCTAAAAACATTTTAGGCTTAATCTCTTTTAGGATTTTAGCAAAATCGGAAAATAGTGTACCTCTAGTATCTTCTAATCCGAGTTTTTTACCTGCATAACTAAAAGATTGACAAGGATACCCACCTGATAATAAATCTATCTCCTGATTATCTCTGAGATAGGATTTAATTCCAATTTCTGAAATCTTAGTAATATCCTCTTGAACAATATTCCAATGTGGGCGATTAGCTTTTAGTGTTTCGATTGCCCATCTATTTAACTCTACAGCTATTTTAGTACTAAATCCTGCTTGTTCCAATCCTAAGGCTAAACCACCTGCACCTGCAAAGAGTTCTATAACGGTATATTCTTTTTGAGTATTTAATCTACTAATTATAAATCCTTTACTATTTAAAAGAGACCAAAATAACACTACTACTATAAGGCTCTAATCTATCTCTATATTTATCAAGTAGCTCTTTTTTTATTTTTCTTCCTTTTGAGATATTTAGCTCATTTTTTAACTCTACTACATCTGAATGTAGCTCTAAAACTCTAAGTAGAGTTCCATTTAGTTTCATATCTATCTCATTTAAAAATGGCTCTTTATTATATTTAGTTGAGATAGTATTTCTACTACAACCTATTTTACTAATAATATTTTTTAGTTTTAAAGCTCTTTTTTTAGCTAGAGAGTCACTATTTTCAGCAATATTTGAGTGTGCAACTATTTTAATTGCTTTTACTTTTTTAGGTTCTCCTATACTCTCTTTTAATACTTTAGTTATAAACTTGGTTTGATTACTATCATAAGAGTTATTTGCACTTAAAATAATTACTCTTTTTTGATTAAAATCATAAGTTGTTATATCTACCTCTCTATTATTGGCTCTATATGTGCATATTTTAACATTAAAATCATTTATTGTTGAGTTGGTACACTCATTTATATTTTCATGCGTTACAGCTTGAATATATATGTATAAAGAGATAATAAGAGCTAAATTTACTACACTTGCTACTACCATTACTATTGGTAGTATTAATTTTTTAAAAATTTTCATAACTTTTCCTATATAAAAAATAGTCCAACTAAAGCAATAATAGTCGGTATGCGAATTAAAAATTCAACACTTTGAATAGTAGTAAATCTAGCATAAACGCTCCCTACAAAAACAGCCATAATAAATAGAATAAATGTCTTAATAACTAACTCTAATAGATTAGATGCTCCACCTAAAAATAAATCAACCATTAAAAGAAGTTTAGCAAATGAGAATATAGCACTTTGAGACAAGGCAAGAGCAAAAAATTTACCACTAAATTCAGTGGCTGGTCCACTATATACCTCTTGTGGCGCACCTACTACATCAAATGGAGATTTTCCCATAAATCCTAAAAATGAGATAAAAGCTCCAATAAATAGTAGTGGGTGTGAAAAAACATTCCAAGTTTGTGATTGATTATGCATAATAGTTGTAATATCTGCACTTTGAGAGGCTATCATAATGCCAATAGATGCTATATAAAAAGGTAACTCTAAACCTATAAGTCTAGTCAAACCTCTAGTTATTCCCATAGCTCCAAATGGGTTTCCATTACTTCCAATCCCAATAGCATTTCCCAAAGGTCCTAAAACCATAAGATATAAAACTACTATTAAATTTCCATAAGAGCTAAATCCTGTTAGAGAGTTAGAGTTATTTAGGTATGGAATAAATAAAACAGTAGTTACTGCACCTGTTGCCATAATAACTATTCCACCATAAAATGCCCAACCAAAATTTATGGTTGTATCTTTTAGAAATAATTTAATACTATCGTAAAAAGATTGAGCTATAGATGGTCCAAATCTTCCATGAACTCTAGCAGATATATTTCTATATAGTCCGTAGTATAAAAAACCAAAAAAGTATGCTAAGATTAGCATATATATTACATCTAAAAACATTATTCAACTCCTATATAAAGTAGTATGCTAAAGAGTATTATAGTAACTACTCCTACATTTTGAATAGTTAAGCTATATAGTCTCTTTAAAAAGATAGAACTCTCTTTAACAACTACTAATACTCTTTCCCAGTATGGAGATACACTATTTTTTAGTATAAATCCAATAAAGCTAACTCGTCTTAACTCCTCTCCAACTCCATAACCGTAGTGTAGATTACTGTTTGGATTTGGTACTTCTCCACAGTAGCTTATATCTAACTTATCTCTCGTTTTCACAGTTCTATTTTTTATAGAGGTTACAATAAGTAAAATTACTACAAATATAGCAATAAATATTGCCATAATAGCCCCACCATTAAATGATGCAAAGTTTGAGTTTAGTTCAAATAGAGTTGAGAAGTTAGTTGGTTTAAATCCTAAAGAGATTAATATTGGATTAAATATCTCTATAGCTAAAGATGGTAAAAAGCCTAAAACTATTAAGATTAAAGAGGCTATATATTGAGGTATATAATATAGAGTTGATAGTTTTCTATGCTCTTTTTTATCGGTTTTTGAGTGACCAAGATAGATACCATATATTAGTTTATAGCAGTATAGAAAAGCAGAAGCTGAACTAAACATAATGGCTACTAAAAGTAGAGCTTTTTTCTCTTCTAGTAAAGTTGTATATATAAGAAACTTACTACTAAATCCTCCAAGTGGTGGCATTCCAGCCAATCCTATTATTCCAATTAGAAGCATAATAAATAGGGTAGGATAACTATATATTAATCCTCCCAACTCACTAAATTTATCTTTTTTAGTAATATAGATAATTGATGCTATATTTACAAATAGAAGTAGTTTTACAAATGTGTGAATAACGGTATGATATAATCCAGCCTCTAATCCACTACTATTTAAGATAGTTAATACTGTTACAATATATCCAACTTGTGCAATAGATGAGTATGCTAAAAGTCTCTTTAGGCTATTTTGAGATATTGCTTTAAATGTGGCAACTATAGAGGTGATTACACCAAGCCACGCTACAATATCTAATAGATTTGTCTCTATATATTTATATCCTATTATTTTTATAAATAGGGTAATAAATAGAAAAATACCAGCTTTTGAGATAATAGCACTTAAGATAGCACTAAATATATCTTCTGCCTCTTTATAGGTATCAATTACCCAATAGTGAAAAGGGATAATACCAGATTTTACAAATATAGTAATAAAGAGTAAAATATATATAGGTGTTCTAAATGGTATTGGAACTTTATTAAAAATTATATCACTATAGATAAAAGTTCCACTAAAATTATATATTAAAACTATAGCCCCCAAAAGTGCAAAACCTGCACCTAGATTAAATATAATATACTTTTGTGCTGTTTTTAATTTAACATCTTTTACTATTATAAAGTAGCTACTCCAGCTCATTACCTCCCAACCAATAAATAGTGTAATTAAATTATTGGCATAAAATATAGTACTCAAAGAGAGAAATAGAAGTAACATTAAGGCTAAGTTTTCTCTTTTCATAAAGATTAAAGAGCCAAATACAGCTAAATTAAGTGCAAGAAATAGGTTACCTAAAGGTGTAATTTCAAAACTAAACATTATCTACTCCTACAAGAGCTAAAGCTACACTTTTACATATTTGTAAAAATAGTTCAGGAAAAATTCCAAGATATATAATAGATAGAGCCATAATAGATAAAACTCCTCTTTTTAAAATAGGTATATCTAAACTACTCTTCTCTCCTGCTTCTCGACTCATACCTAAAAGTTTAAATAGGTAAACAGCTTCGATTAAAGAGATAACCAAAATAGCTCCAACTAAAATATATTCACTTTTAGTTATTAAACCCTCTAGTATTGTAAGTTTAGCTATAAATCCACCAAATGGAGGAACTCCTAAAAGAGATAAAAATCCAATAGCAAAAATAGAGATTAAAAAGAGTGAATTAAACTTTTTAAATATATCTATATTAACACTACTAAATCTATCTTCTAAAATATCTAAAGATAAAAATAGCATTAGTTTAGTTATGGCATGAAGTGCAATCAAAAATATAGCCCCTGTTGTAGCTACTATACTACTACTAGATAGAGCAATAAATAAGACCCCAATTTGCCCTAAAGTTGAGTAGGCAAAAACTCTTTTTAAATTTTTACTACTTAAAGCAGATATTTCAGAGACACCAAAAGAGATAATACCTAAAATTGCTAAAAAACTAAGTATCTTAATATTTACTCCTAAAATATAGGCAATATGAAAAAATAGAAATATATAAGCTTTTGATAAAACAGAACTAAATAGGGCATTTACTCTATTAGTAGATGCTTGATAGATGTCAACTACCCAAAAGTTTAAAGGGAAAATCTCCGCTTTTATTCCAAATCCTATAAATAGTGATATAAGAGTAAGAGATTTAATCTGATTATCTATAGTTGAAAACTTCTCACCAATAGTTACTAGATTTAAAGTTCCTAAATTTAGATATATTGTCATTATTCCAATTAATAAAAATATAGAGGCTACTGCACCCATTATCATATATCTAATAGCACCACTATACGCCTCTTTATCTTTTTGTAGAGAGGTTAAAATATAGGCTGAAATTGATGCTATTTCAAAAAAGATATATATATTGAAAATATCTCCACTTAATACAAGTCCCGATACACTAGCTAGTAGCATATTGGTTAAGATAAATATATCTTTTCTACTCTTATCTCTAATAGCATATATTGAAAATAGTGTCATTATAGATAGAAATAGAACTATAAAAAATAGTGAAGCACTATCCAATACAAATGCTATACTAAGAGGAGAGTCAAAAGAGATAGACTCTCTTATAGGAAGAGAGCCTAAAAAGCTAAATGATAGAGCTAATAGCATAAGATTAACTGCCAAAGAGATATATCTTAGATAATTTCTAAAAAATGGAGTTAAAAAAGATGCTAAAAGTGGTAAGATTACAAAATATAAAAGGCTCACTTCTCATCTCCTAACTCATTCATATCATCAACTCTCATATTATTAGTTAGTTTAAAATAGTTAATAATAAAAGATAGTGCTAAAGCCAAAACAGCAATACCAATAACAATAGTAGTTAAAATCATAGCTTGTGGAACAGGGTCTGTCATATTAGTAGAGAACTTTGTAACCTTGTCTGTTAACATTGGAGCTACCTTTTCTACCTCAAAGTGCATTCCAATAAAATAGATAAATAGACTACTCTCAATAATAGCAAATGAGAGAAAAATCTTAAATAGGTTCTTTTTAATTAAAACTCCAACTAACCCTATAGCAAAAATTAATAGTGACCCGATAGTAATTACACTATGTAAAAATTGTGTCTGATTAAAACTATCTAACATCTTTAATCCTTATAAAATACTCAACTAAAGCAGTAATTTCAGCAGAGACCTTAATCCCTACAAATATATATATAAGTGGTATAACTCCACCACTAAAAAGCTCTTTTATAGTACCAAGTGGTAAAAAGTTCCCTAAAAACCTATCTACTAAAAGAACGCCCAATATACCAATTAGTATAAATCCTGCTCCACTTAGTGCTTCTGTAATAGATATAATTTTATGATTTAGAGAAAACTCATCTCCTTTAGCTAAAAACATTAATAAAAATGCACTCGCAATTATAACACCACCTTGAAATCCACCACCAGGGCTTAGATGTCCATGAATTATAATATAAAATCCAAATAGAATAATAAGAGGAAATAGAATATCAACACTACTTTTAAGTAGTCTATTCTCATAAGCAAAGATATTTAATTTATCTCTATACCCATCTAATCCTAAACCAATACCAAAGATAGATAAAAATAGAATAGTAACCTCTCCTAAGGTATCAAAACCCCTAAAGTATGTAACAACAGAGGTTACACCATTTGCACTATTGGTCTCTATCTCATTTATATTAAGTAAGCTATCTCCTAAAGAGTTTGAAGCAAGATTAAAATCTAAAAATATTGGAAGTAGTAAAATAGTCATAATAGATACTATAAGCGATATAAAAAGGGTAGAGACTCTAATCTCTTTTTTTAAATTCATCTCTTTATCTCCTTACTTCTTATCTGTAAAAGAGTTACTAAAAATACCACTCCACTAATACCAGTTCCAATTACAGCCTCTGTCAATGCTACATCAGGTGCTGAAAATATGAAATAGAGTATTACACTCCCTAATCCAAATCCCATAAATAGAATAACACTATGGGGTAAATCATCATTTTCTATAATCAATACAGCTAAGATTATAAGTGTTATAAATATAGCTAATACTATTAATCCAATCATCTATTATCCTTTAAATCGTCCATTCCACTCATATTAAAAAAACCGTGTTTAAGGTAAGTACTTCTAGCTAAAATTGAAGATGAGAGAGGGTTAGTAATTAAGATAAAAAGAGCTAAAAAGAGAAGTTTAAACCATAAAGTAGGCTCTAAAAATGCAACTCCCATAATAACAAGCAGACTACCGAGCGTTGAGGCTTTTGTTCCTGCGTGCATTCTAGTAATAGTATCAGGCATTCGTAAAAGCCCAATAGCACTAATAACTAAAAGAGTAGCACCAGGAGTTATTAAAATCAATCCAATAACATTAAGCATCACTATCCTTTGCCACATTAAATCGTGCAAAAATTATTGTACCAATAAATCCAATAACTGCAAATACAAAAGCTACATCAAGATATATACTATCTTTAACTGTAACAGAGAGCAAAACTAAAAGAGATACAGCAATTATCCCCATAGTGTCAAAAGCAACAACTCTATCTGTTAAATGAGGTCCTTTTATAAACCTTATAAATGATAGAAATATTGCAAACAGAATTAGTAAAATTAAGAAATTAAGCATATTATTTACCTTTTTTTATATTTAAATTTTTATCAATTTAAATAGTGACGAAATTATATATTATTTATAGTATAAGTCTGATTTATATTTGGGAAAAAGTGGATTTATTTTGCTATTTTAGTAGCCCCTTATTATATTATAAGGGGAAGTGGAAATTATTAAATTTTACTCTGAATAAAGTTATCCATATCCTCAACAATAACATCAAGTGTTCTTTCACCATTAATTACATGTAATAAACTTTTATTAGTATAAAACTCTTGAATTTCAGCCAATGGGTCGGTATAGATTTTCATTCTATCATAGAATACCTCTACACTATCATCACTTCTCTGCTCTCCCTCTTTAGCTTCAGCTGCACGACCTAATATTCTCTCTTTTGCTACCTGTTCACTAACTCTAACTTCAATAACTGAAACTAGCTCTATATCACTATTATCAGCCAAAATCTCATCTAAAGCTTTCATCTGCTCTACACTTCTAGGATACCCATCAATTAGAACATTTGGTACTGGTGCTTGGTTAATAGCTGAAATTATAGTATCTATAATAATATTTAAAGGAACTAAAGCCCCTCTTGATATATAACTCTCAATCGTAGCCCCTAATTCACTTCCACTTGATACTTCCTCTCTTAACATATCACCTGTTGAGTAGTGTACTATACTATCACTATGTTTTTTTGCTATTAAACTAGCATCTGTTGTTTTTCCACTTCCTGGTGCGCCGATTATTAAAAATAGTTTTTTTGACATCTCTTCTCCTCTATTTTACTAACTGTTTTCTTACTCTAATACTAAGTTCACTTAACTGTTCACTATCAACTTCACTTGGTGCATCTGTTAATAGACACTGTGCTTTTTGAGTTTTAGGGAATGCAATAACCTCTCTAATACTACTAGCACCTGTCATTAACATAACAAGTCTATCAAGACCAAATGCAATACCACCATGTGGAGGTGCGCCAAATTTAAGTGCATTTAGTAAGAAACCAAATTTAGCCTCTGCCTCTTCATCTGAAATTCCTAAAAGTTTAAATACCTCTGATTGAATATCCTCTTTATGAATACGGATTGAACCACCACCTAACTCTGTACCATTTAATACTAAATCATAGGCTATAGACTCTATATCTTCTATATCATCAAATGAGATTTTTCCATTCTTATCAATTTTTGGCATTGTAAATGGGTGGTGTAGTGCTTTAACTCTTCCATCTTCTTCTTCAAACATAGGAAAATCCATAACCCATAAAAACTCAAACTTATCTTCTGGAATTATTCCCATAAGTTCAGCTAAGTGAATTCTAAATCTTCCCATATAATCTAATACTAACTTTTTATCTCCTGCACCAAAGAATACAGCATCTCCAACTTTTAAATCACATCTTTCAATAATTGCTTCTATATCTTCAGATGTAAAGAATTTAGTAAGAGGTCCTTTTAATCCATCTTCTTTCATTTGGAAATATCCAAGTCCAGATGCTCCAAATTTTCTAACATACTGCTCAAATCTTTTCATCTCTCTTTTAGAGAAGATATTATCTCCATTTGGAACTTTTAGTGCTTTAATTCTATTTTTCTTGCTGTCTTTCGCAATATTAGAGAATATCTCATTATCACATCTAGCAAAAATATCAATAACATCAACCATAGCCAAATCATAACGCATATCTGGTTTATCTGAACCGTACTTCTCCATAGCTTCACTATATGGCATTCTCTTAAATGTTTTAGGAATATCAAACCCACACTTAGTAAAGATTGAGTACATAAGTTTCTCTGCTACATCAATAACATCTTCTTGGTCACAAAAACTCATCTCTATATCTATTTGAGTAAACTCTGGTTGTCTATCTGCTCTTAAATCCTCATCTCTAAAACATTTTGCTATCTGAAAATATCTATCAAATCCACCAACCATTAAAAGCTGTTTAAAGAGTTGTGGAGATTGAGGAAGTGCGTAAAACTCACCACCATGAACACGAGATGGCACTAAATAATCTCTTGCTCCCTCTGGAGTTGATTTTGTAATAATAGGAGTCTCTACCTCTAAAAATCCTAACTCATCTAGTGTGTTTCTAGTAGCAATAGTAGCTTTTGAACGGAGTTTAAAAATATCATAAGATTTTTGTGTTCTAAGCTCTAAATATCTATGTTTTAGTTTAATCTCTTCATTAACTTTCTCATCACCCAAATCAAATGGCATAGGTAGAGATTTATTCTCTATTACTAAATTATCTACTACAATTTCAACTCTACCAGTTTTAAGTTTTGGGTTCTCTAACCCTTCACCTCTAGCTCTTACTTTTCCTGTAGCAATTAGTACAAATTGGTCTCTAACACTTTCAGCCCTCTTATGAGCTTCAATATTGTCCGCTGGGTCACAAACAAGTTGTACTACCTCATCTTTATCTCTTAAATCTATAAAAATTAAACCACCATGGTCTCTTCTGCTAGATACCCAACCAGCAACCGTTACCTCTTGACCAATAAGTGTCTCATTTATATCTGCACAATAGTGTGTTCTCACAATATTTCCTATCTATCTTAAAAATTTTTTGCGATTATATCGCAAAGTTCCCTAGAGTTACGAATAGAGTAATATTTAACACTAATTTAACAATTGATAGTTATAATATAAGCCAATCTATAAAATAAGGAAAAGTAATGTTAAAAAAAATAGCATTGTTAATAGTATTGTTATTTGTAACAGTAAATGCAGAGCCATTTAGTAAAATGGCAACAGTTAAACCGACTCTTGTCCAAGAGGGTGATAAAAAGATGTGGTGTGGTATTTGTGGAATGAATTTAAAAATGTTCTATAAAACATCATATATAGCAGGAAATAAACAGTACTGTTCGGTTAGATGTTTAGTAGCAGATATGAGAAATAGCAATATAGACTTAGATAGTGTAAAAGTTATTGATATTAATACTCAACAGCCAATTTTAGCTAAAAGTGCAGTTTTTGTAATTGGTTCAGATGTTAAGGGAACTATGAGTAAAGTTAGCAAACTAGCATTTAGCCGTTCAGAGGAAGCAGAGAAGTTTATAAAAAAACATGGTGGAGAGATAGCTAATTTTAATAGAGTAATAAAAGATGCAAAAGCATCATTAGATAGAGATAGTGCAATGGTTGGCATAAAAAAGCAAAAAATGATGTATCCTATGGGTAAAAAAATCTTTACTAAAAAGTGTCAAGGCAATATAGATTTAAATAGTTTTAAAGCTATTAATGAATTAAAAGCTTATATCAAAGATAATAATATCTGTAAAGGTATAAATGAAAAACAACTTCAAGCAGTAGCTCTATATCTTTGGGATATAAAAAGAGATAAAAAGAGTAAAAACTCTATTGAAATTAGTGTAACAAAAGATGATAAATGTCCTGTTTGTGGAATGTTTGTATATAAGTATCCAAAATGGATTACACAAATAGTATATAAAGATGGAAATAAGTTATCTTTTGATGGTGTAAAAGATATGATGAAATTCTATTTTAATAGAACTAAGTATGGTAAATTTGAAACATTAACAAAAGAGAATATATCTAATATATTAGTAAGAGACTACTATAGCCAAGAGACTATAGATGCAAAGAGTGCATTTTTTGTAATTGGTTCAGATATAACAGGTCCTATGGGTGAAGAGTTAATCCCTTTTAAAAATAAACAAGATGCTCAAACTTTTATGCGTGACCATAATGGTAAAAAAATAATATTATTTAATGAGATAAATTTAAGTAATTTAAAATAAAAATATGAGGTGGAGCGGGAAACGAGACTCGAACTCGCGACCCTCAGCTTGGAAGGCTGACGCTCTAGCCAACTGAGCTATTCCCGCATGGCTATTTAATTTGGTTGCAGAAGATGGATTTGAACCACCGACCTTCGGGTTATGAGCCCGACGAGCTACCGAACTGCTCTATTCTGCGATATTTAATGGATGGGGTAGAGGGATTCGAACCCCCGAATAACGGTACCAAAAACCGTTGCCTTACCGCTTGGCCATACCCCAATCGTAAACTTAACATATAAATAAATTTGGTTGCAGAAGATGGATTTGAACCACCGACCTTCGGGTTATGAGCCCGACGAGCTACCGAACTGCTCTATTCTGCGACATTCTGTTTTAAAAATTGGTTGCGGAAAAAGGATTTGAACCTATGACCTTCGGGTTATGAGCCCGACGAGCTACCAAACTGCTCTATTCCGCGACATTTAATGGATGGGGTAGAGGGATTCGAACCCCCGAATAACGGTACCAAAAACCGTTGCCTTACCGCTTGGCCATACCCCAAGAGATGTTACACATTTGTTTGTGTGGACGGCATTATAGAGAAAAAATCATAAAATGTCAAGGGTTTATATAAAAAAAATAGTATAATACCTTCTATTTATAAAAAAGGGAATACAATTTATGTTTAAAGTTGCTTTAGAACGCGTTGAAACTGCTATTAGTGAGATAAAAAAAGGTCGTATGGTTATTATGATGGACGATGAAAATAGAGAAAATGAGGGTGATTTAGTTTACGCTGCTACATTTTCTACTCCAGAACATGTTAACTTTATGGCAAAAGAGGCAAGAGGACTTATCTGCACACCTGTAACCAAAGCTATTGCTAAAAAATTACATCTTTTACCAATGGTTGATAATAATATCTCGAACCATGAAACAGCATTTACTATCTCTATAGATTCTGCTAATGCAGATACAGGAATATCAGCTATAGAGAGAGATGATTGTATCTCAAAACTTGCTAACCCTTTAACTAGTAGTGAAGATTTTGTTCGCCCTGGTCATATCTTTCCACTTATAGCTAAAGATGGTGGGGTATTAGTTAGAACTGGTCATACAGAAGGTTCTGTTGATATATGTAAATTAGCAGGACTTGCTCCAGTTGGTGTTATATGTGAAATTATTAAAGATGATGGAACAATGGCTAGACATGATGACCTTGAAATATTTTCTAAAAAACATAATATTCCAATAGTCTATATATCTGATTTAGTTGAGTATCGTTTAGCTAATGAAAAATTGGTAGCTCGTATTAAAGAGAGAGAGATGGATTTTATGGGTATAAGAGTTGAAAAGATTAATTATGAAGACCATTTAGGTAGAGTTCATAAAGTAATTAAGTTTGGAGATATTAAACAAACATCTAATGTTAAATTTCATAATATAGGTTTAGATGTTGATCTTGTTTTAAATTCAAATCGTTTTGAAACTATGCAAAACTCATTAGAGTATTTAAAAATAAATGGTGGTGTACTTGTCTTTTTAGATACAAAAACTATATCTAAAGAACAAGCTAAAGAGTTTGGAATTGGAGCTCAAATACTTAAAGATTTAGGTATAGAGCATATTAATCTACTAACATCAACAGTAGATACAGAGTTTATTGGTCTTTCTGGTTTTGGACTTAATGTTGTAAATAAGGTTATATTATAATATTTTAAATAACCAAATTTTGGTTATTTAAATTTTACTTATCTTTTTGGGCTTTTAACTTCTCAATAGTCTCTTCAGCTTTTACTAAAACTGTTTCAAACTCTAAAAGTTCAATATCTTTTTGTTGTAACATAGCTTCTAATTCAGCTATTCTCTCTGTTGTATTATTGCCATGTTTTTTCTGTATCTCTTGGAGTGTATTAGATGTATTTTGTAAAAGGTTTATCTTTTTCATTAATTCACCCTTTAACTCCCTATTTTTCTTATCACACTCTGAAAGTTGCTCTTTTTCTTTCTTATATTTTGCTTCTAAGTTTTTTATTTGAGAGCTATGTTCATCTTCTCTTACACTTAACTCATCATAATCTATATCATACTCTTCTGCATTTAAAGCCTTTGAAAAAAACCAACCTATTAAAAAACCTATTAGTAGTGCCACTACTAGACACAATATCATCTCTCCTATTAACTCTAACATCATTTATCTCCTTTTTATCTCTATTTCTACTCTTCTATTTAAAGGGCTATAAGGTTTATCTTTATATAATAAATCATCTTCTCCAAATCCTTTTGCTTCTATATTATCAGAATTTATTCCATGACTTCCTAAATATAACTTTACACTTTTAGCTCTTACATCACTTATCCATTTATTAACTCTCCTTTTTCCACTAGCATCAGTATAGCCTCTAACCTCTATTTTTACATCTGGTATCTCTTTTAAAATAGCTATAATCTTTCTTAAAGTTCTTTTCCCTCTTGATGTTAGTTTTGCACGGCTTCTATAGAAATTTATATTTTCACTTTTTAGAAGTTCTGTAATTTTTTCTTGTGCTATATCTATTTTATCTCTCTTAGCTACAGTACTATTATTAATAATACTATCTGCTATTTTAACACTCTCACTCTCATTTTTATCACTAATAACAGTATCTTTTTCCTCTTTAGGTGTAGATAATATCTCCTTCTCTTTTATATAACTATTATCTGTAATATGAGCTGTACCATACTGCTTTAATATCTCTAATAATCTATCTTTTGAACTTTTTGTTAAAAACTCTCCTCCAATAGTAATATCACCCTGCTCATTTGCTAAAAAAGAGGCATTGGTTAAATTCTCATCATAAAATATATCTATAATATCTTTTGCTAAATTTTTCCATAAAGGCATCTCTTTATTAGCTGAAAATATTATTGTTCTTTTACAATACTCTTTTGAACAAAATCGCATCATACTCTTTTTTAAACTATCATCTTCTGCTAATATAGGCATATTCCCACCTATTGTAATTGCTCCATTTTCTATTTTATAATCTAGTGTAGAGCTATTTTTTACTACTCTTTTACTATCTTTAATAGAGGAGTTATTTATATCTACAGACTCTATTTGTGGCTCTTTTAACTCTTGCTTATTTATAGTTTCAAGTTTATTATTAAAATCATCTTTTTTTATAAAAACACACAAAATTATATATAAAATAGAGATTAATAAACCATATAAAACTATTTTACTGCTTCTCTTCATACAGATTAATCCTTTTTGCTCAAATAATATTCATGCAATATTATATTATAATTTGTTATTAATATAACTGAACTTATCCCATATCAAATAGCCTAAAACATATCAAGTCAATATAATCAAATTTTTAGTATAATCCTTGGATTTTTTCAATATCTAAATAAGGCGAAACTATGCTTTCAAAACGAATACAAACGCTATCTACTTCTATGACTATTGCTATTACGACTTTAGCACTAGAACTTAAGGCTGAAGGAAAAGATATATTATCTTTTTCAGCAGGAGAACCTGACTTTGATACTCCAGTAGAGATTAAAGAGGCTGCTAAAAAAGCTCTTGATGAAGGTAAGACTAAATATACAGCAATACCTGGTACTCCTGAACTACTAAAAGCTGTAGCTGATAAGTTAAAAAGAGATAATAACTTAGATTATGATACTAATATGATACAGACTAATAATGGAGCTAAACACTCTCTATTTAATCTATTTCAAGCACTTATAGATGAGGGTGATGAGGTTATTATTCCTGCACCATATTGGGTAACATATCCTGAAGTTGTAAAATACTCTGGTGGAACAGCTGTAATTATAGAGACAGATGATACAACAAGCTTTAAAATTACTCCTAAACAGTTAGAAGAGGCTATTACTCCTAAAACAAAAGTTTTAGTAATTACTACTCCATCTAACCCAACAGGCTCCGTATATAGTAAAGAAGAGTTAGAGGCTTTAGCAGAGGTTTTAAAGGGAACTGATATTCTTGTATTTAGTGATGAGATGTATGAGAAACTAGTTTACGGTGGTGTAGAGTTTACAGCACTAGCTTCAATCTCTGAAGATATGTTCCAAAGAACAGTAACTATTAATGGTCTAAGTAAATCGGCATCTATGACAGGGTGGAGATTTGGATATTTAGCAACTCCAAAAGTTGAATTAGTTAGTGCTATGAATAAACTTCAATCTCAAAGTACATCAAATATTAGCTCAATTACACAATCAGCAGCTATTGCAGGACTTAATGGCTCTGTAGATAAAACTGTTCAAGATATGAGAAAAGTCTTTGAAGAAAGAAGAGATGAAGCTTATGATATTGTAAATAGTATTGAGGGGTTATCAGTTGTAAAACCAGATGGTGCATTTTATCTATTTATTAATATTAAAAATGTAAGTAGTGACTCTATGGAGTTCTCTAAAGAACTTCTAGCTAAAGAGGGGGTAGCTGTAGTTCCTGGTATTGCTTTTGGAGCAGAGGGGTATATTAGACTATCTTTTGCTACAGATATAAATACTATTAGAGAGGGATTAAAAAGACTAGATAGATTTGTTCAAAATCTAAAAAAATAAAACTGCCTATTAGGCAGTTTTTTCATAAGAGAACTTATAGCCTCTTCTTCTTACAGTATGAATAACTTGAAAACCTAATATACTCTTTAGTCTTTTTCGTATCTGATTAATAGCCACCTCCACTGTGTTATCACTTACATATTCAGGCTCTTCCCAAAGTGCATTAATAATCTCATCTTTAGAAAAAACTCTCTCTTCACGAAGTGCTAAATAGGCTAAAATATCAAATGTTTTACCATTTAATGATACTATCTTATCATCATACTCTATCTTTTTATGGGCAATATCAATTACTAATTTTCCCACATCAATTCTAGTACCAAATAGTTTACGCATATTTGATAAAACTCTAGCAGATATTAACTCTGGCGAATCTATATGATTTACAAGAACATCATCTGCACCTAACTCAAAAAGAGGAATTTGATTATCTGGATTATCAGTTATAATAATAATCTTAGTCTCTCTTTTCTTCTTTTTGACCTCATTACTATATTTTTCTAATGAGTATTTTTGATTTTCATCAACAATTATAATAAGTTCATAATGTCTAAAGTCAGTAAAGTTAGTGGCATCGTATAAATCTTTTGCACTATCTACAATACATATAAAGTATTTTTCAAGTTCGACCTCTAACTGTTTCACAAACTCGTCTTCGAACCCTATGGTCAATATTCTCATTGTAATCCTAATTATCTTATGGCTTAAGGTTATATCTAAAAAATACTTATTTTAAAATAAGATATAATAATTATATTTTTATACAAAATTTTTTTAAAGCCTAAAAGATTCAAATATTTCTTTAATTATACCTTATTTTTGCCGTTTTTGAAAATAAATTTTTACAATCAACTCTTTTTTCTAATCTTCCGAGCTTTAATATACACCCTTTTAGGTGCTGGATACCCCTCTACAGTTTTGCTTTTATCACTCTCATCTAAGAAATCATTTAACGACTCTGTATCTATCCACTCTGTTTTTCTCTGCTCATTAGGCTCTGTTTTAGAAATTTCTAAAACATCTATCTCTTGAAATCCTGCTCTATAACACCAATTTTTCAGAGCATTAATAGTTGGAATAAAATATATATTTGGTATTTTTGAGTATCTTTTTTTAGGAGTTAGACACACCTCATCTTCTCCATCTATCATAAAAGTATCTAAAATAAGCTCTCCACCCCAATTTAACCCTTTATATAATGATTTTAAAGCACCAACTGGGTCAGGTCTATGATATAGTACACCTAAACAGAAAAGTATATCAAACTTATGCTCATAGAACTCAACATGCTCTACTCCTAAAAGTTCATATTTAATACCACTTTGTATAAAATGGTCTAAAAATTTAAATTGACAATATGGAATAGATGATGGGTCAAATCCTACTAATCTTTTGGGTTTATCTTCCATCATTCTAAATAGATAATATCCATTATTACACCCAATATCACCCACTATTTTATCTTTTATATTAAAGTGAGGTTTTAATAAATCATATTTTATATAACTCTGCCACTCACTATCTATAAAAGTTGTAGATACTCTAAATGGACCTTTTCTCCAAGGTTGAATAAGTTTTGCACTCTTATATATATACTCCTCATCTTCTTTAGATAGAGAGGGAGAGTATATATCTACACTTTTACCCAAAACAATTTCAATATCATCTAAAATAGGAAGCCCTTTAATAGCCTCCCATCTTGGCTTAATATTTTTCCACTCTATACACTTCTCTCTATCTGCTCGTAACTTATCTAAGTCTATCATAAACTACTTTTTAATATAAGCTTTAATAATTTTTTGCTCAACCTCTGGTCTATCAGCTTTTCCTGTTTTAGTGTTTTCTATCTTTTTAACAGCATCTTGTCCAGATATTACCTCTCCAAAAATAGTATATCCACCATTTAACCAAGGTGTAGCTTTTGTTGTAATAAAGAATTGACTTCCATTAGTATTTGGCCCATGATTTGCCATAGCGAGTAGAAAAGGTCTATCAAAAACCACATTTTTACCGTACTCATTAATAAACTCTTTTTTCCAAATAGACTCTCCACCTCTACCTGTTCCTGTTGGGTCACCACCCTGTATCATAAAGTTTTTAATAACTCTATGAAAAATTAAACCATTATAGTAACCATTTTTTACATGAGTAGTAAAATTCTCAACAGCTAATGGAGCAACTTTAGGAAACATCTTAAGCTCAATATTTCCCTGATTTGTCTCTAAAACTACAATTATAGAACCATTACTATCATTTTTCTTAACATCTGTTTTATTACTATCAGTAGGTTGTGCATTACACGCTGTAAAGAACACCATTAACGATAGTAGTAGAAGCAATCCAAACTTTTTCATATTTTTCCTTTTTTAAATTATCTAGCGTAATTAATATCCCGTTTTTCACGAATAACGGTCACCTTAATTTCACCAGGGTATTGTACCTTATTCTCAATCTCTTTTGCAATCTTTTTAGATAAAAGTGTCATCTGTGCATCTTTTACTTTTCCTGCATCTACAAAGACTCTAACCTCTCTACCTGCATTAATTGCATAAGCATCTCTTACACCTCTTTGTTCTCTTGCTATATCTTCTATCTCTTTTACACGATTTACAAAACTCTCTAAAACCTCTCGTCTAGCACCTGGTCTTGATGCACTAATAGCATCTGCTGCACAAACAGCTGCACTCTCTATACTATCTGGCTCTCTATGTCCATGGTGTGCATATATTGCATTTATTACAGTTGGGTGTTCATTATGTCTTTTACACACCTCTACACCCAAATCAACATGGTTTCCACCAACATCTTGTGTTAAGGCTTTTCCTATATCGTGAAGAAGTCCAGCTCTTAGTGCTAACTTATGGTCTCCGTCCATTTCAGCAGCCATTAGTGATGCTAGTTTTGCAACCTCCAAAGTGTGAGCTAAGGCATTCTGTCCATAACTTGCTCTATATTTCATTCTACCTATTAGTCTCATAAGCTCTTCGTCCATTGGTAATAGTCCTAACTCAACTACAATATTTTCACCCTCTTCTAAAATCTTCTGCTCAAACTCACTCTCCACTTTTTTATGAACAGCCTCAATTCTTCCGGGGTGAATTCTTCCATCTTTTACTAAAAGCTCAATAGTTCTTGTAGCTATCGCTCTACGATATAGATTAAAGTTACTAACTATTATAACACCTGGGGTCTCATCTATAATAATATCAACTCCTAAAAGTTGCTCTAAACTCTTAATATTTCTTCCCTCTTTTCCAATAATACGACCCTTGTGTTCATCGCTTGGAAGATTTACAATATTAATAAGTCTCTCACCTGCAAACTCACCTGCATATCTAGTTACTGCTTGTGATATAATATAGTCTGCTTTTCTCTTTGCATCGTGATGTGCCTGTTTCTCATATTTTCTTATTAACTGAGCCATTTCAAGTTGTGATTGCTCTTCAACCTGCTTTAAGAGACATTTTTTAGCCTCCTCTTTAGTCATCTCTGCACTCTTCTCTAAAATAGTAATACTTTTTGCTATATCTTCTTGTTTTTGTTGCTCTAAAAGGTCTAAATAGTCCTCTTTTTTCTCTATCTCTCTTTTTCTTATAGATAGCTCTTCTTTTTTTTCTTTTATATCTTCTAACTCTATTAAAAGCTCTGTTTTATGTTTTTCTATCTCTAAGATTTTATCTTGAAACTTTTTATCAAGCTCTATCTCTTTCTCTTTTATCTTAATATTAGCATCTTGTAACTTTCTCTCTGCCTCATGCGAAATTGCACTAGCTTTTGCTTTTGCTTCAGTTTCATAATATTTAAACTGCTTTTTATTCTCATTTTTAACAAAAAAATAACTGGCCAATGCACCTAAAATCGCCGTAACTGTCGATATTGATATTTCTCCTATCATATACTTCTCCTTATTGGGAGCCTAAATTCCGAATATTTAATCTTTTTAATTGTTTTTTATTTAAAACTTTTTTTGGTGTAATATAAAGATTACCCTCTACATCATAATTATCAGTTATAATTTCTGAACAGATACAACTCCTTCTTCCTATAAAAAAGACTCTATCTATATCTCCTCCACTCTTTTCAAAAAATCTATCATAGAAGCCTTTACCAAAACCAACCCGTCTAAAGGACTTATCTGTACCGATTATTGGGACTACTGCTAAGTCTATTCGTTTATAAAAATTATTAGATATATTGGGTTCTTTTACACCAAATTTTTTTACTTTTATAGGCAATCTATATTTTACCAATCTAAAGCTTTTACCTTCCATAAATGGAACTAAAACTGTTATCTTATCAATTCTAAGCTGTTTTATTAAATTAGAGATGTTAATTTCTATTTTCAAAGGAACATAAAGCATTATAACTTTGTATCTATTCTGTTTTATATATCTATATAGTTTTTGAGTTACTATTTTATCCATATAAAAATTTCTTACACTATTTTGACTCTTTAATTTATCTATACACTCTTTTCTAAATTCATTTTTATTCACTGTTTTTACCTTATAATACTATAATCTGTAATTTCATACTTACCATTATAAAATTTTCTTTTATATACAATAATATTATATTTCTCTCCTAAAAGCAACTCTTCATTAATGCCAAAAATAGCAATCTTCTCTTTAGATAAATTATCCTCTATATAGACTCCATTTTTAAATTTTTTTATAACTTTTACTTGCTCTAATTTAATAGGTAAATCTACCTTATCTAATAAAAGCTTTTTAATTGAACCTAATTTAATTTTACAATTTTCTTTTATATAAGCTTTAGTAGAAAAGTTAGCAGATATTGCTAAATGGTCAGAGTACCCTACTCCCTTATGTCTTCCTTTTTTATACTCCCAACGCAAAATATAACCTCTTTTATGAAATATATACCTTTTCTTAAAAATAGAAAATGAGTTATTAATATAATCTACTCCTTTACCATCTATTAAAGAGTAAGGTATAAATATAGCATCTATTCCCTCTTTTTTTCCATAAAAATTATAACTCCATCTTCTATATATAGGCTCTTCTAACCATAAATTATAGAGACTAAATTTATCTTTTAATAGATTGCACTTTCTAACACTATTTAAAATAGAATTAATTTTACTATTATTATAATTGGTATTAAAATCACCTAATATAATATATTCAGCGCTCTCTGGAAGAGATAAAATTATTCTCTTTAATGCTTTAGCTGAAAGTACCCTTTTACCAATAGATGAGCGTTTTGAATTCCAATGATTAATATATAAATATAGAGGATTTTTATCTATTATAAATTTAGCTTCTAAAATATTTCTAACTCCTAATACTTTTGTAACTATAATATCTTTATGGCTTTTAATTGGTATTTTTGAAAGAACTGCTATCTGTATGGCACTTTTAGATTTATGAGTTATAGCACTATATTTATAATTACAACCATAATATTTAAGTGATTTTTGAAGAAGTTTTAAAGCATTTATATTTTCTACCTCTTGCAAACCTATAATATCAGCATCTATTTCACATATAACTTCTGATATATTTGTTAATTTTTTATTTAATATGGACTTTGTCCAATTATGCTTATTTGGAATATACTCTTTATACTCTGTACCATTATAGTACATATCAAAAAGATTTTCTATATTATATGAAGCTATTTTTAACTGGGTTGAGTGAAGAAAAGAAAAAAAAAGAGTTAAAAGAGAAAGAGCCTTTTTCATATTTATAAAAGACTCTTTTAGAATTATTTAAACATTTTACCTAGCATATCCATAGCACCATCAACACCTCCAACTCTTTCTAACATATCGTTAATTAAAGAGTTTTCACCACTTGTTGCTTTATCAACAACATCTGGTAAAGCGTCTGCAATAGCACCTTTAGCACTATCTTCACTTAATCCCAAACTTGATGCAAATTCAGAGATTTTATCACTTCCAAATAGGTCTTTTACTGCATCAGCAGATATAGGCATATTTTCACCATCTCCTAACCATGAACTAATAGTCTCACCTAAATTACCTTCAGAGAATTTAGAAACTATTGAACTTAAATCAATTCCACCATTCTCTCCACCTAAAAGTTTACCAAGTGCATCTGTAATTGAATTACTATCAAGTCCTGTTGTACTATCATCGCTATTATTCTGTATTAAATCAGCACCCATTTTAAATAACTCATTAAAATCCATTATATTTATCCTTATTATCAATTATGAAAATAAGTATATCTTAAAAATAGTTAATTTAAACTGCATGTCTATAGGTATTAGAAGAGTAGTTATTACTATTACTATGTATAAAAGATTTCTTCATTAAACTAAATAGTTTTTCCATTAAACTCTTTGGTTTTACAATACCCTCTATAAACTCATTATAGTTAGTATGTCTCTCATCTAAATAACCTTGAAGATATACTAAAGATGCCTCCATACCATGCTTTTTTTCTACATCTAAAAGAGATTGATATAACTCCTCTATTGCATTAACTATTTTTCTTGAAGCTGGTCTTCTAAAGGCTATATAACTATCTATCTCACCTCTTATATCTCTATGATTTTCAAAATCTGTTGTAACCCAATAGTATTTACCAGATTTTGATAAATTCTTAACCACAGCTGTAATATTTCCCCCACTCTCTATTGTTCTCCACATTAAATAGAAAATAGCTTTTGGCATATCAGGGTGTCTTATTATATTATGTGGAGCACCTATTACCTCATTTGCCTCATAACCTGTAACTTTACAAAAGTAATCATTAACATATAAAATATTACCATTTTTATCTGTTTTACTCACAATGATTTTTTTTGAATTAAGTTTTATCTCTTCATCTATTGGCAATGGTCTATATACCTGCATTCTTACCCCTTTATTTTTCTTATGAATGAAGTATAACACTAGAATTGGTAACAATCATGAAAAAAGATAATAATAAAAATTAAGTAATTTTTTGATTATTTAACTTTTATTCTCCAAATTTTTAATACCTAAACCATCTAAGATAATTTTTTTATCTTTAATTAAAGCTGTAACTGCTCTTTTAAAACTTTTTTTGCTCATAGCAAATAGTTCCATAATTTTAGAGGCATCACTTTTTGAATTTATTTCAATAAAACCACCTCTATCTTTTAAAACTTCCAATATTTTCAGTTCAAATATATCACCCTTAGCCTTTTTACCTATAGGTTGCAAGGATAAATCTAATTTTCCATCAACTCTTATATTTTTAATATAAGCCTCTTTTCTATCTCCTATTAATAACTTTTCAAATATCTCATTATCAAAAAGCATACCCTCATATAAATTTTCAACTATAACTTTATAGCCTAGTGGTGTTTTAGATAGAACTAAAATAGAAACTTTTTGATTTTTTTCTAAATCTTTTGGCTCATAAGATAACCATTTACCAATCTTCTGAGTTCCATATAGTCGTCCTGTCTCTTTATCTAAACAGACTCTTAAAATATATTTTTTACCAATATGAAAATAACTCTTTTGTTGTGAAAGGGGTACAAAAAGATCTTTTAAAAGACCCCAGTTTACAAATGCTCCATACTGTTTATAGTCAACTACTGTAAAATAACCAAATTCACCAAGCATGGCATAAGGCTGTTTAGTTGATGCTACTAATCTATCTTCACTATCTGTATAGATAAAAACATCAACCAATGAACCAATAGGCATCTCTTCTTCTATAACATAAGCATTTGGTAATAGAACCTCTTCAAAGTTCTCTGCTCTTAAATATAATCCATATTCACTATCTCTCTCAACTCGTAAAGAGTTGATTCTACCTATCTCTATAGTTCTATTCACTTAATAGACTTTAACTTTTTTACAAAAGCTTCAGGTTTTACAAAACCTGTTATAGATTTTTTAGGTAAAAATTTATTATCTTTATCAAAAAAGATAATATTTGGAGTACCAAAGAGACCATATTTTTTCATAAGAGCCCTATCTTCTGCTGTATGCTCTGTAACATCAATACTAATAAATGTAAATCTATCCATTTCAGCTTTTACTTTAGGGTCAGGAAAAGTTATCTCTTCAAGCTCTCTACATGAAGGACAAGATTTTTTATTAAAATCAACCATTACAGGTTTTTTACTTTTCTTTACCTCTTCTAAAAGTTTTTCAATAGAGTAACCTGTATGTGGAGAAGCAATTTTCTTTTCACCAACTACAGAGCCTTTTTCAATAGAAGATGAAGGTAATATAAGTGCTTGTTTAGATACAAATTTTTCAAATGGGTGTAACATAGATTTAGAGCCACTTAAAAGTCCTATAAATAGAGATATACCATAAATTAATATAACCAATGCCAATAGTTGAGATAACTTTGATGCCCCAGTTGTTGCTGAACTACTATTAAATACACCCATATATAGAGCAGTCCCCATAAATAGCAGAGACCATAAAAATAGTGTAAATCCTGCTGGTAATACTTTACCAAACATAAAAATAGCAAGTGCTAACATAATAACACCAAACACTTGTGAAACAACTGTCATCCAACCACCAGGTCTTGGCATAAATTTACCTGCACCAATACCAACTAAAATAAGAGGAAGTCCCATACCAATACTCATTACAAATAGTGCAACTCCTCCAAGAAAAGCATCACCTGTTTGAGATATAAATATAACAGCTCCTGCTAGTGGTGGAGCTACACAAGGACCAATTATAAACGCTGATAAAAAGCCCATTATAGCCGTACCTAATATCCCCTTACCTTGTGCATTATCACTTGCACTATTTATTTTTGATTGCCATTTTGATGGAAGTTGAAGCTCATAATAACCAAAAAGTGAAATTGCTAATGCAAAAAACATAATACCAAATGTGGTCAATACCCAAGGGTTCTGCATACCAGCTTGAATATCAGCACCTAATAGTCCAGAAATTACACCAACAGCTGTATATGTAATTGCCATAGATAAAACATAAACTAAAGAGGTAAAAAGCCCTCTCATTGCACTAGGTTCTCTATTTCCTGATTGAGAAACAATAATAGATGATAGAATTGGTATCATTGGGAAAATACAAGGAGTTAAAGCTAGAAGTAGTCCTAAAATTAAAAATAGGAAAATAATAAAAAATGAACTTTCACTTTTTAATACATCAACTATATTTCCAGCATTTGCCTCATCTGTAAGAGACATAATTTTACTAAAAAAACTTGGTTCTGGCGTTTTAAAATGATACTCTTTTTTTATTGTATTATAACAGATACCATTATCTGAACAACCTTGTAACTCTATAGCAAAAGTATAAGCACCATTTACTTTTGATGTTATATCTGAAATAGGAATATTTATTAAAATTGCCTTCTCATAGACCATATCCCCATTTACTTTATGAGCTTTAGGCCTTGTAACATTTAGCTCAAATTTCTTAGGCGACTCCACAGTATATTTTAAAGATTCGTCGGTCACATGGATTTTGTTACCTAAAATAATCTTAGTCTCTATTGTATCCCCATTTTCAACAGCAGAAACTTTAAACGCCTCTTCAGGCGATAAAAATTTTGATTGCCCTTTTAAGGCAGATTCAAAACCAGCATTTAAAAAAAGTGTTACTAACAAAAGTAATTTTAACATTCTCATTCGATTTAATCCCTTTTTACAAGTGAATAGTGTATATAGTTATATATCTAAAATATCTATAGTACTATAGCGAATGAAGTGTAAAATTTTCGTTAATATATTAATAAAAAGTGCTTATAATTATCATATTTACAAAATTTTATAAAAAAGCACTAGTTATAGTATATATTTATAGCAAAAAATATAAAAAGGATTTAATTTGTCATTTAATTTAATAAATGAAGTTTCATTATATTTACAAGAGTATAATAATACATTAGTCGATTGGCACACTTGGAATAAAGAGACTTTAAAAAAAGCAAAGAGAGAAAAAAAACCTATTTTTTTATCTATTGGATACAGTGGTTCAGCACTATGTAAAAGAATGAAAGAGGACTCTTTTAAAAATAAAGAGATTGCATCTTTACTTAATAAAAACTTTATATCTATAAAAGTTGATAAAGATGAAAGGGTTGATATAGATAAATATTATAAACAAGTTTATAAAGTAATGAATGGACAAAACTGCTCTTCACCAATATCTATATTTATGAGTGAAAACTTAGAGCCATTTTATAGTGTAGCATATATTCCTTCATCTACTAAAGCAAATGTATTAGGTTTTAAAGAGTTATTAGAAGTAATTATAGATAAGTATAAAAATGATAAAGAGACAATGGTAGAAAAAGGTAGAGAGGTTTTATCCTTTATAAATCCTAAAAATAGAAAAGTAGAGGCTACTAAACTTAATAAAAACATAATAAATATAATAAAACAACATATTAATGAACTCTTTGATAAAAAGAACGGAGGCTTTGGAGATATGCCAAAATTTCTTCAAATTTCTATAATTGATTTAATATTTGAATATTTTAGATTAACTAAAGATAAAGATATTTTAGAAAAAGCTCTTTTTACCCTTAAAGAGATGGCAAAAAGAGATATTTTTGACTCAAAAAGAGGTGGTTTCTATAGATATGCAAATAGTAAAGATTGGTCAAATCCAAGAAGAGAGAAAATTGGTTATGATAATGCAAATATTGCATCTATCTATATAAAAGCTTATAAAATAACAAAAGATAATTTTTATAAGAATATAGCTTTTAAAACTATAGATTTTATAATAAATAATATGAGCAAAGATAATCTTTTCTACTCTAACTTATTGGAAAATAGTGATGGTTCTATATTTACAGATACCAAAATTACTACTTCAATAAATGCTATGGTAATAGATACACTATTTAATGCCTCTACAATAGAAAATAAATATTATAATATTGCTATAAAATCTATAGATAAACTTTTAGAAAAATATTATATAAATGGAGAACTATATCATACAGAAAATATAAAAGCCTTTTTAGATGATTATGCCTATTTAGGAGTTGCTCTTTTAAAAGCCTATAAAGTCACAAATAATAGAGAGTATTTAATTATTTCTCAAACACTACTAAATAAAGCTATAGAGAAATTTTATGAGTATGGGAGATGGAAATTTTCTAAAAGTGATATAATAGTATATGATGATATATATGATTTAACTTATCCATCTGCTATATCTACAGTTCTTTATCTAATAGAAAAAATTTCACCTTTAGTTGAGGGAGAATATAGCGAGTTCTTATTTAAAACACTAGAGATAAACTCATATAATTTAATGCGTCAACCTTTAAGCTACCCAAAAATGACAAAAGTACTACTACTCTATTTAGAAAATGATATAATTTCAGAAAAATAGTACCACTATAATATGGGGAGAGATATGAAAAATATTTTATTACTTACAACACTACTATTAATAGTAGGTTGTAAAGAAGAGATAAAAAAAGAGACAAATACTACAAAAGTTGTAAAAGAGGTTGATAAAAATATTACAAAAAAAGTTCCAAAGGAAGATAAGATAATCTATACAAAAGAGCAACTTATATTAAAAAAAGCTCTTGAGGAGTATTTAGAGCAGTTAAAAACTTTAAATACAGAGGGTATTATAGATATGACCTATCCAAAACTTTTTATACCAATTAATAAAAATATGTTTAAAAGATATATAGATACTCTTTTAACCTCACCACATATTGCAATAGAGTCATTCGATACAAAAATTATAGATATAGGAGATATACAAGAGTTTAGTGATGGAGAGTTTGCTACAGTAAAATATAAAAGTAGTATTAAACTAGCATTTATTAATCCTGATTTATATAATGATGAGTTAAGCATTCGTGTTTTAAATGATGTATTAACAAGTAAATATGGCAAAGAAAATATTAAAATTGACCCACAAAATAGAGATATAGTGATAAAAAAGGAAGAGACTCTTTTAGCTATTAATGAAAAAAAGAGTGGTTGGAAATTTATTGGTGATAATAAAGAGTATAGAAGACTCTACCCTCAAATTATACCAATGGATATTTTATCTCAAATTTAATAAAATCTATAAAATTTAATTTTATAGATTTATTGTTTATGGATTTAAAAGGCTAATATAGAATTTTTTAGATAGAGTATCATCTGCTGGTAATCCATGCTCACTCTTATACTCTATAATAGCTCTTTTTAAATCATCTGTCATTATTCTAGTAATTTGAACATTTTTACCATGAAGTGCTAAAAGATAACTAACTAACTGTATCTTTCTATTTAGTGGTTCTTGAAGGAAACTATGTGATAGATAATTAATTATATCTCTATTTGGCTTACCACCATTTAAAAGAAGCCAATATGGGAATTTACCTAGTTTTCCTAAAACTTCAGCTACACTTAACTCTACAAGTACAGTAATGGAAGCATGAATACCTTGTGATTTAGTTACAGCATTATTAAAACCAAATCCACTACCTAAAATAGAGAATGCAAACTCATTAGCACTACTCTTTTTTTCTATTGTTATAGTATTTCTTGTAGAGGTTTTAGCTATATAGTTTCCTTTGTGCATATCTGATGGATTAAACATAATTCCTAATTTTATAGTCTGCTCTTCACTATCAACAGAACCATCTGCATCCCATCTATTATGTCTCTTTCCAACAGTTCCTGTTCCTGCTGCATTTACACCTTTATCTTTTGAACTAATAACATCATATTGAGTAATTGCACCATTTATAGTATAAGCATTTTTAAGACCTTCACTATTATCATTATAGATAAGTGTTACAAAATCACCTATATTATTAAAACTATTTTTTACAATATCTGTAATATCAGCAGGAAGTTTTCCTCTAGCCCCTGTTTTATTTTCAATTGTATCAACATATATATTCATAGGCTCACTATTAAAGACCTGTATCATAGTATTTGTTCTCTCTAATACATTTGAATATTCTGTTTTTATTTTATCTATTCGTTTGGTATCTTCTTTATTGGTAAATTCTGGCTTTGGCTCTGCCATACAACCTCCCAATATAAGTGTACTTAATACTACTACTGATAATTTTGCTATTTTTTTCATATTTACTACTCCTCTATTTTACAAAAAACTCTAATACACCAATATTTACATTGCTATTATCTGTTACATTACCTGCATCTAAATCCATAGATAAACCTTTGGTTTTTACAGCACTTGGTTTAGTTGGTTCTCCACCGATAATAGAAGCTAGTTGTGATTTATTAATATTGTGAATATCAATAATAGGCTCTTTACTTAAAAGTGCATAAATTACTGTTCTATCCTGCTCACACCCTTTACAATCTTTTGTTGCACTAATAGCCATATTTCCAAAATCTCTAGGGAAAATATATTTACCACTTATTTCACTTAATGGTGATTTTGGATTAGGGTATAATACACCTGTTCCTCCATTATTATCAACATAGACAATATAAAGATAACCATCTGCACCTTTAGTATCTACAATAAATTGAATAGGCTCACCCTGCTTATAGTTATGACTTCCCCTTAAAGATAGTCGTGTAACTCCTCCACTATTAAGTTCTGATAATCTAACTCCTGATGGTTTTTGAGGTACTACTTTAACAGGTTTATTAACAGCTGTATGCTTATTAGGTTTAGGTGTTTTATTACCTGAACATCCAATAGCAAAAATAGCAGTTGCGACTAAAATAGATAGTTTTAAAAAATGTTTTTTTTCCATTATTATTCTCCTTTAAATATTAGTTTTAATTATACCATAAATAAATGTCGTAAAAATGTCATTTTACTATAAACTCATATTTTCCAAGTTGTGGCTTAGAATATGTTTTTGATTGAGATGTAACTTTGACTCTTACTGCTCTACTCATCACTTTAGCTTCCTCTGAATTTTTAGGAAAACTTACTAAATTATCTTTTTTTATCTTTCCTACATCTGTAATCTGTTCGCTAGATAATAATGCAAAAATAACTGTCTTCTCTTCATTACAACCTTTACAACTTTTATACGCCTCTAATTCAAATTTTCCATTAGCTAAATCATCAGGAAATTTATATTTGCCACTTATCTCTTTTGGAGAAATAAACCCATTTGGATATAGTAAAGTTACATCATTTCCATCAACATAAAAAATAGTTAAAAATCCTCTATCTCCATCTGTATCAATTGTAAATTTAACACTATCACCTGTATTATATATAGTTTTTTGATAATCAATAGACATCTTTTTAAAGTCACCACTATTTATCATACCATTTAGAGTATCTTCTAAAGAGTTTGAAGATGCAACCTCTTCTGTTTTTTGATTAATAACAGTAGAAGATGGTATTGCTTTTGTATTTATAAAACTATTTAAAGATTTATTTTCTATCTCTAAATTAGAAAAACTAATATTTGGGTGATGTGGTGGACTTTGTGTCTCTTTTGCATAGACTAATACATCTTTTGTAAGAAGAGAGTTTATATCTTTTAATGGTTCATTTAAATATTTATTATCTGTAAAAGTTTTATATATAGCATTTGTAAAAAGACTTCCTGTAGGAGTTGCTAAAGACTCTTCATTATCTTGTGCAGCAGAAAATACAATATAATCACTACTATTAATCATATCTTTTGAACTACTTCCACCTATAGATATACCTCTTGTATTAGTAGGTGCTGGAAAAGTATCTGTAACATCATCAGGAGATATACTTTTTGCTTTTACTCTTTTATTAATATTTATAGCTCTAAATGCTGTACCACTATGACAAGAGTCTAAAAATATTATCTTTTTAGCTTTTATTTTATTAAACTCTGCATATAGAGTATCATCTAATAGATGTTTATTAGTAGTTCCATCACTTAAAACTAAAGTCTCATCTCTATTATCACTCTCATCTCCATTCTCATCAGGTTTAAAAGAGCCATGACCACTATAATAAAAAGCAAAATAGTCATTCTTACCCAATTTTTTAGCATAATCATCAAGATAATCAACTATCTTCATTGATTGAGAATCATATAGAGTGGTAACTTGAAAACCCCAACTCTCAAAAAGTCTTTTCATTTTACTTGTATCTCTCTCTATTCCATCTAAATCATTTTTAGTATATGGTGCATAATCACTAATACCAATAATTAGTGCCATTTTTTTACCACTACTAGTATTAGTTGATACATATTTAGATGAAGAACTACTACCAATAGATAACCCTTTCGATTGAGAGGGTTGAACCTCTTTATTACACCCTTGTATTACAAAAATTGAAATTAAGAATAAAATCTTTATTAAATTTTTCATAGAAATCCTTCATATTTTATTTACAGTTTAATTATAAAACTTTTTATATAAAGAGCATGTTAAAAACATTAAAATAAAAAATAAAAAATAATATTTTATAACTCTCTAACCAATATATAATATACTCTGATGTATAATTATCATTGTCATAAGAAAAAATTAAGGAGTATGATATGAATTTTTTAAAAAAAGCAGTAGCATCACTATTAATATTAGGAGCTATATCTCAAGCTGGTACATTTGAACAAAATGGTGTAAAAGAAGGAAATAATAGAGTATCAGTAGGATTAACTTCAATTATAGATAATGATGATGGTTCAGATGGAAGTGGTACACTTTATGGACAATATGGTAGATTTGTAACAGATGATATTGAGGTATCATCATATATATTTACTTCACTAAATAGTGGAGATGTAGATTATCAAATCGCGATTGGTGCAAATTACTATTTTTTAAAAACACCAACTTTAACACCTTATGTAGGAGCTCAATACTACTATACAGATAGTACAAGAGATGTAAAGGTTAATGGTAAAAAGGTTGATTTTTCATCAAATGGTAATAATATTCATATAGGTGCTCATAAATTTTTTAGTGAGAATTTTGCTATAAGTCCTGAAATAGGTAGTAGATTTGTTGACTTTACAGATTACACAAATACTTATGCAAATATATATTTAACATATTTCTTTAACTAAGCACTATTATTTAACTTCCAAATCTATATTTGGAGGTTAATAATTGACACCAAAAAAACACCTTTCTATGATACAATTAAAATTAACATTTCAAAATAAGGAACAACTATGAGACATTCCCTTAAATTTTTAACTATGGTTATATTAATTCTAGGATTATCAGCTTGTCAAAACAACTCACCATCTCCAAAAGGCATATCTAAAACAACTACTAAAGCTATAGATAATAAAGAGCCATTAACTGTAATCGGTGGTGAGCTTAGTTATGATTTTATTAACTCAATAAATAGTAACTATAAGCTATACGGTGTTAAATTTAATCCTAATAATAATACTATTATAGCTTATGGAGATAGTAGCACTATTACTATTTATAGCATGGATTTAGAACAAGTGGCTACAATAAAGAGTAAAAATGATGAGATAAAAAGTATAGATATTAGTAAGGACGGTAAATATTTAGCTTGTGGTGGAGATGATGGATATATTGAAATTTGGGATTTAAATAGTTATCAACTCTTTCATAGAATGCAGAGTAATTCAGATGATACATTAGCAGTAGCTATAAGTAGTGACAATAAAGAGGTAGCAAGTGGTGGAGAAGAGAAAGTTATAGATATTTGGAGTATGAATTCAGGTGAACAGATAGCAAGACTTGAAGGTCATCAAGATACTGTTACAAATATCTCTTTTATAGATTATAATAGAAAATTAGTCTCAACAGCAAAAGATAAACAGGTAAAGATTTGGGATAAAGTTAGAAAAAAATCTATCTACTCTTATCTAGCACCATCTAATGAGTATGGTAAAATAAAAAAAGCAAAATCGTTTGATGATTATACAATATTAGCATTAACCGAGGTGGAGACAGCCGAAGGGAATAGCAGAAGAAGAAATGGACCTCCTATTTGGAAATACACTATTAAATTTAAAGATAATCAAGGTAATACTCTAAAAGAGTTTAACCAACATAGAGAGCCTATTACAGATATAGCTGTATCAAATAATAGAGCCTATATGGCAACCTCATCAGAAGATAAAACTGTTAGATTATGGGATTTAGAAAAGAAAAAACATATTACTAATATAGTCTTAAAAGATAGAGGAGAGGGTGTATCTATTAATAAGTCAGGTCACTTACTTGTTGCAGTAGAGGGAGATGAGAGAATTAAACTATTTCAAATAAAAAATAGTTATGACCCAACTCTAAGCTCATCAAGTAGTTCAAATAGACCAGTAGCTACAACTAATAGTAATATATCTTCATGGTATAAAAAAGAGTATGCTATAGTAGTAGGAATTAATCACTATAAAAGATTATCTCTTCCTAGACTTAAGAATGCTGTAAATGATGCACGAAGTGTGGCATCTCTTCTAAGAGCTAAAGGATTTTCTGTAATTGAATTATATAATGAAAATGCTACAAAAGAGAGAATATTAGATGCTCTTAAAAAGATAAAACAGACATCAACAAATCAAGATGCAACACTTTTCTATTTTGCAGGACATGGTGATGGAGTATCAGGTAATAATGGAGTAAGAGAGGGTTATATCTTGCCTTATGATTTTAACTCTGACTTAAATAATCCAAATCCTGATGTTATGTATTATGATAAATCAGCAATTAGTATAAGTTCACTTGTTATGTACACACGAGATACAAAAGCTAAACATATTGGTATAATATTAGACTCATGTTTTTCAGGACTTGCTATGGATAGTAAATATGCAACTAAAGCTATAAGTAGTAGTTCAGCTAAAGAGCTTGATAGCGTTGAGTATGATAATACTACTCGTTCGGTTAGAATAAAACCTGTATCTTCAACAGTTGTATCAAATAACAGTAATAGTGAAAATAGTAGTAGTGGAGCAAAAAATATATTTCAAGCACTTCTATCTAAAAAATCAATTAATATCCTAACAGCAGGAGATGACCAACCAGTATCAGATGGTTCTAACCACTCACCATTTACACAAGCTCTTCTTAAAGCATTAGAGAAAGATAATAATAATGGTGGATATATAAGATTTACAACTTTAGCTGATTATATTAAAAAATATGTTGAGAGTAAAACAGGAAATAGACAAAAACCTCAATATAAAAATGAGAGTGTAGAAGATGGAGATTTTATATTTAAAATCTAAAAGATAGTCTTTATCTACTATAATTTTATTAAAATTAAAATTATAGGAGTGTATATGAAAAAACACTATACATCAATTATATCAAATGGTTTTGGAAAATTCGCATCAAAAGAGTTTCCAAAACCTATACAAAAAATAATAAATAGTAGTTATGTAAAACTAATGGGATTAGATATGAGTGAGTTTGAGACTCCTAGTAACTACCCTACTCTCAATAAACTTTTTACTAGAGCTTTTAAAAAACCCAGAGAGATAACAAAAGATAAAAAGATAATTATATCTCCTGTTGATGCTTTAGTTACAGATTTTGGAAAAATAGTGAATGAAAAAGCTTATCAGATTAAAGGTATGGAGTATAATATAGAAAAACTTTTTGGCTTTTATCATAAAGAGGCATCAAAAGCAGTAGAAGGTGGAGAGTTTGTAAACTTATATCTATCTCCAAAAGATTACCATAGATACCACACTCCAGATAGATTAAAAATAAAATCATTAACACATATTGCAGGAAAATTATACCCTGTAAACTTTCCACTTTTAAGAAATAAACCTGAACTTTTTATAGAAAATGAGAGAGTAGTTATTGAGTGTGAAGATATGAATAGCAATATATTTGTTATGGTTTTAGTTGGTGCTTTAAATGTTGGTAAAATGGTTATAACATTTGAAGATAAAATTAATACAAATTCAAATATAAGAGAGCCTCAACACTATAAATATAATGATTTATGGTTAGATAAAGGTGAACTATTTGGTTGGTTTGAGATGGGTTCTACTATACTTCTATTTAGTCAAAAAGATACAATAAAATACAGTTTAAATATAAATCAAAAGGTTAAATTTGCAGAGCCTATAGGAGAGAGAATTTAATGAAAAAACTAATTATATTTGATATGGACGGCACTTTAGTTGATAGTTCAATTACTTTAGTAAATGCAATAAACCATGTAAGGTCAAATCTATTATTAGAGCCTATGAGTGAAGATAATATATTGAGTAAACTAAACGACCACACTATAAATTCATCAAAATATTTTTATGAAGCAGACTCATTTAAAGCAGAACATGAGGTATGGTTTTCAGAATATTATAAAGATAATCATAAAAGAGAATTAAGACTATATAGTGGAGTAAAAGAGTTATTAGATGAATTAAAGGTAAAAGGGTTTAAATTAGCAATAGCTACTAATGCGTATAGAATATCTACCAATCAATCACTTATATATTTAGATATTAAAGAGTGTTTTGATGCAGTTGCATGTAGTGATGAAGTTAGAAAAGGAAAACCATATCCTGATATGTTACATAAAATATTAGACGAGCTAAATATAGAGCCTAAAGATGCTATATTTGTAGGTGATGGAGAGAGAGATGAAGTGGCATCTAAAAATGCAAAAATAGACTATATTATGGTTCATTGGGGCTACTCTACACATAAAGAGGAGGATGCAGTACATACTATTGATGAATTAAAAAAGAAAATTTTGGAGTTTTAAAATGAATTTATCAAAATCTAAAATTACAGATATAGTAAGCATTTTATTAATTATAATATCTTTCTATATACCAAATGAGGAGTATAGCAGGGCTGTTTTATATACAGGACTATTTGCAATATCTGGAGCAGTTACTAATCAATTAGCTATATATATGCTATTTAATAGAGTTCCATTTCTTTATGGTTCAGGAGTTATAGAAAATAACTTTAAACCATTTAAAGAGTCTATTAAAAATATGATAATGACTCAATTTTTTACTAAAGAGCAGTTAGCAAAGTTTTTTCAAGAAGAGGATAAAAAAATAGATTTAGCTCCTGTCGTAAATTCTACAGATTTTAAACCTGCATTTTTAGCACTAAAACAGAGTGTAATGGAATCAAAACTTGGTGAAGCTTTAAACTTTTTTGGAGGAGAAAAGGCACTAGAACCACTAGAAGAGCCATTTTCTAAAAAATTAAAATCAGCAGTAGTAAAAATAGTTAGTTCAAACGCATTTAAAGAGCAGATAAACCACCATCTTCAAAACTCATCACTAAATGATGATTTAATAGTATCAATAGAGACTCTAGTTACAAAAAGATTAAATGATTTAACACCAAAAATGGTTAATGATTTGGTATATGAGCTAATTCATACACATTTAGGTTGGTTAGTTATCTGGGGTGGAATCTTTGGTGGAATAATTGGATTGCTATCTTCAATTCTATTTAAATAAAAAAACACTATAAAGATTGTAATTTAAGTTTTTTTATTATATAATATTAAAATAATTCAATTAAGGGATATATTTTATGAAATATAAAAAAATTATACTATACTTACTAACAACTACACTACTTTTTAGTACACCCATAAGTTTAGTAGAAAAAGCTAAAAAAAATGGTTTAGCTCCTATTCCAGATAATGGAAAAGAGCTATTAAAGATTATTGACCCAGAAAATGTTATAACACCTAAAAGAGTTCATTTAGGAAAAATGCTATATTTTGACCCAAGGTTATCTAAAAGTAGCCTTATTTCATGTAATTGGTGTCATAATTTAGGTTTAGGAGGTGTTGATGGTGTGGCTAAAGCTATTGGACATAGATGGGCAGGAAACCCATTGCATCTAAACTCACCAACTGTATATAATGCTGTTTTTGCTAAAAGACAATTTTGGGACGGAAGAAGTCCATCTCTTGAAGACCAAGCACAAGGACCAATACAAGCAGGTGTTGAGATGGCTGCACCAAAAGAGCTTATAGAGCAAAGAATAAACTCAATTCCACAATATGTTAAACTTTTTCATAAAGCATATAAAACAAAGAAAAAAATAACCTTTAAACAGATAGCTGATACTATTGCTATTTTTGAAAGAACGCTTGTTACTCCTTCAAGATATGATGACTTTTTAAATGGTAAAAAAGATGCTCTATCTAAAATAGAAAAAGAGGGATTAAATATATTTATAGATAAAGGTTGTGTAACCTGTCATAATGGTATAGCTTTAGGTGGAGATATGAAACCTTTTGAGCTAAAAGAGAAATATAAATATAGAGATACAGGCAGTTTTATAGGTAAAGATAAAAAAATGATAAAAGTACCAACTCTAAGAAATGTAACAGAAACTGCTCCATATTTTCATAATGGTATGATATGGGATTTAAAAAATGCAATTAAAGAGATGGGGAAAGTTCAAGTAGGATATAAAATAGAACAAAATAAAAAGAGTAGTAATTTTAGTATAGATATTATGCCAATATCACTTACCAATAAAGATATAAATAAAATCTATGCTTTCTTAAAATCATTAGATGGAAGAAAACCTAAAATAGAGTTTCCACAACTTCCACCAAGTACACTTAAAACTGCAAGACCAAATGAAAAATAACTAAAAAGCCAATTTCTAATTGGCTTCTTTAAACATTAAATCTAAAGTGCATAATATCACCATCTTGAACAATATACTCTTTACCTTCTAAACGGTTTTTTCCTGCCTCTTTAGCACCCTGCTCTCCTCCATATTTTATAAAATCATTATAGGATATAACTTCAGCTCTAATAAACCCTTTTTCAAAATCATTATGAATAACAGCTGCAGCCTTTGGTGCTGTTGTATTTTGTCTAATAGTCCAAGCTCTAACCTCTTTAACTCCTGCTGTAAAGTAGCTCATAAGCCCTAACTTATCAAACCCTTTATGGATAATTTGGTCTAATCCACTCTCGTCAACACCTAAATCTTCAAGCATTTCAGCCTTTTCATCTTCATCAAAATCAACCATATCCTCTTCAACTTTAGCACACAGTTTTATAACCTCATAATCTCTTTTTTTAGCATACTCTTTTAAATCTTGAACAAATTTATTATCTTCTGCTAATCCATCTTCATCAACATTCGCACCATACATAATCTCTTTAGATGTCAAAAGTCTTAAATCTCTGTTCATTGCTAAAAATGCGTCATCATCTTTTTTATCATAACTAGAGACAGGATTTCCATCAGCCACAAAATCTAAAAGCTCTTCGGCAATAACAAGTTGAGCTTTGGCACTCTTATCATTTCCACGAGCCTTTTTCTTTAAACTATCAACTCTTTTTTGAATAGCATCTAAATCAGCAAAAAGAAGCTCTTGTTCTATAATCTCAACATCTCTTAAAGGGTCAATAGTTCCCTCTACATGTACTATATTTGGGTCTTCAAAACATCTTACAATATGTAAAATAACCTCAGTCTCTCGAATATTACTTAAAAATTTATTTCCAAGCCCCTCACCTTTACTAGCACCTTTAACAAGCCCTGCAATATCAACAAAATCAAGTGTTGAATATTGTACTCTTTCAGGATTTACTATTTTTGCTAACTCATCAAGTCTTTTATCTGGTACAGGTACAATTGCCTTATTTGGTTCAATCGTACAAAAAGGGTAGTTTGCACTTTGAGCATTTTGTGCCTTTGTTAGTGCATTAAAAGTAGTTGATTTCCCTACATTTGGTAATCCTACAAGTCCTATGCTAAGTCCCATATCTATATATCCTTATATTAAAAATCATTGGAATTTTATCTTAATTATCCAAAACCTTAGCTAACTTACAATATTCACTGTTTTAGATTTATCAATTATTGTTTTTTGCTATAATAATAGAAATCAAGTAAAATAGGGAAAATCTTGAAAAAAGCTATCTACAAACCAACCAATCAAAAAATTATAATCCTCTCTCAAATAGATAATTATTGTGAAATCTTTATAGATGGAGAGGAGAAAAATGTTCCACTTTCAGATATTATATTTGATAAGCCAAAATCAGATATTAAACTCTCTAGTATAGAGGAGTTAAAAATCTCTCTAATCGTTGTACCATCAATCTTTAATATAATAGCTTATTTTTTTAAATTATTCTATAATATCCACACATAAGTACCTATCCAAAATTGATTTCATAAAAATATGAGAAAAGTAGAAGTATTAACAAAAGAAGAGAAACAAGAGCTAGAGGCTATAAAAAAGAACTATCCAACATATAAGTACCTATCCAAATTTTGTAGATACCATTAGAGAGATAGAGGATTTTAAAAATAAAAGTTATAATTAGATAAGAGAAAAGTTACATAAAGTTGTTGATGAGAATATACCTAAAATTTTTGAACCACTTTTAGATTTTGATGATATTTATGCTTTAGAAATTGAATTAGATGGCAAATCTCGTAATATCTATTTTACCAATGAACATCTATTGCAATTTGTTACTTATTTGCAGAAAGAGAATGAAATTGAGGAAGAGGTTATTGAAAAAAGAAGAATAAAAGAAAGAAAAAGTAAGGTTAACTCTTTATCTAGTCGTATATATTCTTCTCATTTATGGCTAAAAAGAAAAGAAACTATACCTAAATCTTTAGCACAAGATTTTGTAAGAAATAGTGCTTGGTGGTTAACACATCCATCTGGAGCAGTACGAGCAAGAAATCATGCTTATAATGTTTATAAAAATGAGGTGCATGGTTGGGCTATAGACTTTGGAGCAAATAAATTTTTAGTTGGTAAAGCCATAGAAAGATGTAAGGATGAGATTAATAAATATATTGAAAAGTTTAGAACTGAAACTAAATTAATAGAACTTGATAGCTTAAAATTTAAGTTGAAAAAACATATAAGTGGAGCAGTTGCAACTTATAATAATGGGGAATATAGTGGCTATTATCCTATAGTTGGTAATGATTTAGAGTTTGGTTCACAAGCTATTAATTTAATGATGGAGCTAACTTTTTGATTCGAGAGCTTAAGCTTGATGAATGTTTAGAGATATAAATAAAAGATAGACAAGCTAGAATTTATTAATGCTTAGTTATTAATTAAGCAAACAACAGTCTTAATGCAAAAATGATAAAATCAATGTCAAGGTTAATCTTGATATTTAAAGTGATTTTCATTAGCTTCTCCTTTTTATGGGATAGGCTTTTATCTTACTATAATTCTATCTAGGTTCTTACTTTAATCTTACTATTATCCTGTGATTCTAGCTTATTTGGAATAATATCTTTTAAATACTTAAATTTTGCTTAATGTTTAAGATTTTTATAGATAATATTTCCAAACACACCAAATATTTGCATAAAAAGAACACTTCTTTCTTTTAAATCATCAAAATATTTTTTGTTTTATAGATATAAATTTTATGATGGGTTGGTGGTGCATTATTTCAATTTTTCTTACTTATAGTTATATTTAGCTATAATAAAGCACTAAACAAAATGAGTACTTGATGGATAAAGAGAAAATTATAAAAGCATTAGAGGTTGGCACTATTGAGTGGCGAAGACACGCACTAGAGCGAATGCTTGAACGAGATATAAGCCGTGCAGAGGTAAAAATGACTTTGAAAAATGGTGAGATTATTGAAAACTATGAAACAGATGTACCTTTTGAAAGTGCGTTGTTTTTCTATGTAGACTCAAAACCTATTCATGTAGTAGCTAGTTTAAATGAAGCTACTGATACTATTTATGTTATAACTGCTTATGTACCAAGCACAACACACTTTAATACAGACCTAAAAACAAGGAGATAAGATGAAAAAAGATGAAAAAAAATGCCCAATCTGTAATGGAGAAAAAGAGCAAGGAAAAGTGACTTTTACGGTAGATTTAGGAACAAATCTTATTGTCATTAGAGAGACTCCTGCTACGGTTTGTTCTCTTTGTGGTGAAGAGTGGATTAGTGATGAGACAGCTGAAAATATTGAAGCTGTGGTTAGAGAAGCAAAAATGAAAAACCGTATGATAGAGGTGGTCAATTTTTCATTGGAGAGTGTAGCTTAAAAGCGATGAAAGAAAATTGAGATTTTTGGGATTGGAAGATTATTTTTTTGTAAATTTTGCGTATATTACCGTATGTTAAGCGTAGGGTTGGCTTTATCCCAATGCCAACCCTACTTTAAAAAAACTTAAAATTCTTTTAACTATCCAAAACCTTAGCTAACTTACGATACTCATTGCACTCTTGAAGTAACTTTTTATGACTATTTGCACAAACTACTTTTCCATCTTTAAATACTAAAATAGTATCTGCATTTTCTATTGTACTTAATCTATGAGCTACTGTAATTGTTATCATTTTATCTTTTAATAACTCTAAAGCCTTTTGAATTAAAACCTCACTTTTATTATCTAATGCTGATGTTGCTTCATCTAAGATTAAAATATCTGGCTCTTTATATAATGCTCTAGCTAATGCAATTCTTTGTCTTTGACCACCTGATAGATTATTTCCACTCTCACTTAGAACTGTATCTATTCCACTCTCTAATTTTTCTACAAACTCTAAAGCGTAAGCTTTTTTTAAAGCCTCTATAACTTTTTTTCTATCTACCTCTTTTCCATAAGCTACATTTCTAGCAATAGTATCATTAAAGATATAAATTCTTTGTGTTACAAAAGCAATTCTATTATGAAGTGAACTTAAACTGAAATCTCTATAGTTAATGCCATTAATAAGTATCTCTCCACTATTTGCATCATAAAAACGAACTAAAAGATTAACAAAAGAGCTTTTTCCTGCACCACTATCTCCGACAAGTGCTATACTATCTCCTCTTTTTATATCTATAAATACACTATTTAATGCTATTTTATCTTTATAGTTTAGTGATACATCTTTAAAACTCACACTCTCAACTCTCTCTTTTAAAATCTTCTCTCCCGATACAATTTTAGGTCTCATCTCTAAAAGCTCTTGCATTCTTTGGTTTGCAATAACTGCATCTTGTGCTTGATTGTATAGTTTTGAAATTCTTTTAATTGGATTATATAGCATAAAAAGAGCCGCCGAAAAAGCAAAAAAAGCTCCAACACTCATTCTTCCCTCAATTACCTCCATACCACCAATATAAATAACCAAACCAATAGCAATAGAGCCTAATATCTCCATAACAGGCGTAGTTAAAGCATTAATTTTAACCTGCTTTATAAGATATTTAAAAACTTCATAATTCTCAATAGAAAACTTTTTACTCTCTATAGTTTGGGTTGAATTTGATTTTATAACCTCAATATTGGAAAATATCTCACCAACTCTTGCTGTCATAATAGATGTACTCTCTTGTGAGAGTTTAGAATATTTTTTCATCTTTTTAGCAAGTTGACCTAAAGGGATAATAGCTAAAGGCATAATAACTAAAAAATAAAAGGCTAACTTTGGACTCTCATATATTACATAAATAGTTAAAGCTAAAATAGTTAAACTCTCTCTTACAAAATTAGGTATCATAGAGGTTACAACACTTTGAATACGAGTAATATCATTAGTTATCCTAGATAAAATCTCACCAGAGTGCATAGTTTGAAAAAACTCCATATCTTGATATGTTAAGTGTTCTACTAAATTATTTCTAAGCTTTCTAACTACATCAAGTCCAATATAAGACATATAATAGGTCTGAATATACTGTCCAAACCCTTTTATTGCAAATATAACTATAAGTAAAAATGGTATAACACTCAACATTGTTGCATCTTTTGCTACAAACACCTCATCAAGTGTAGGTTTAATAATTTGTGCAGACCCTGCCGTTCCAATAGCTACAGCTAACATTCCAATAATAGCTAAAATAAATTGTCTTTTATACCCCATTAAATATGGAAGATACTGTTTAAATAGGTTTTTCATGGTTCTCTTTTCTTTAGTTATTTTTTATATCTAAGCTTTCTAACTCATTCTCTATCTCTTCAATAGAAGGTAAACTAGATTTAAACTCTTTTGGCAATATATTAGATAGTTGATATTCACTTACCCCAATAGGTTTATTTATATCCTTTAAAGCATATTCTACTATTGTACTATTTTTAGATTTACATATTAATATTCCTATTGTGGGATTATCTCTCTTCCCTCTTATTTTTCCATTGACAGCAGAGATATAAAAATTTAATTTTCCTGCAAATTCAGGTTCAAAATCGACAACTTTCAATTCCACTACCACATAACAGTTTGGTAAAGTATTTAAAAAATTTGTTAGTGCTTTTCCTGTTCTTTCATATAATTTATTTTCTATTTGAGACTTAAGAACTGCTCTACTCCAACTATTTTCTATAGTTTTTTTAACATAAAATAGTGCTTGATTTATATCTTTACACTTAGTAACAATATGAAGATTGTGTCCCCAAGGTATTAAAACTAATTGGGCAACAACTTGTTGCCCTTTTTGGTTTTCTGTAGAATAAAAAAGATACCATTGTCGTATATATTTAATATTTCTAAGAGACAAGCCTTTAATATCAGGAAATTCAAGCATTAAATCACGACTCATATTTTTTAAAAAGCCACTTCCCCAATAAGCCTTTTTCTCTTTCTGAACAATCTTACTCCCTAACTCCCAATAGAACTCTAAAAGAGTTCTATTTACTTGTAAAAAAGCTTTTATTTGAACTTCTTTTATTCTTTGTTTTATCTCTTTTATAAATTCTTTATATTCTGTGGTCTCTATATTTGGCATTTTATAATCCTATGACTTTTTAGGATTATAGGCTTTATAAAGTCTTGTTTTTATGGTTTCAAATAGGTTATAATACATTATAGAAATCCTTTTTAATTAAAAACATAATTATATCATGTTTTAAAATAAAACTATAAAATAGAAAAGTATTAAAAAATTAAAGAGAGAGATAAAAAAATAAGCTAGAGTGCAACTAAGCACCCTATAAAAAGAAGATTATATCTTTTCAGCCTTTTGAACATCATATAAAATGTCGTCCATTGGGTGTCTATACATAGGCATAGCAAGTCTTTTTTCATCTAGTACATGACCGATAAATCCAATACTTCTACCTACAATAAAGAATGCGTTTAATGTTCCTGAAGCGATAAACTCATTTATCTCCTCTTCAGAGTAACCTAATGCTCTCCACATATCAACCATTAAGATACCAATAGTTCCATCAACATTTAAAATAAGGTTCTCTTTTTTAGATGTTGTTAACGCCTCAACTGTTCTTGCATAATCAAGAAGTGGAGTTGATGGGAAATGCTCTGATGCAAAGTTCATAAGTCCTGTAACTCTTAAATCAGGGTTTTTAAGTGACTTAATTCTATGTCCAATTCCAGGAATTGGAATACCTTGTTTTTTCATATAGCCTAAAAACTCTTTTGGAGATAAGTTATTATCATCTGCATATTTAAAGTATTGTGCAGCACCATCAATCGCACCACCAAATCTAGGTCCAATAGTTAAAAGTCCAGTTACAAGTGCTTCAACAACACTTTTTCCTGCTCTTGCTGTTACTTTTGCATTGTGCGCCCCTGAAACGGCAGGTCCATGGTCTGCTACTGTTTTAATTACAGTTTCAATAAACTCTGTAGCCCATTTTGGATACTGTTTTTTAAACCATAATAGAGAAATAACATCACCAATACCTTTTCCAGTATCAGGTGTAGCTACACTTGAAATTGGGAAACCTGCATAAGTTGCCTCTTCTCCTCTATCATCAGATATTGTACAGATAAACTGTTTTGGTCTTCTTGATTTTGGAACTGTATTGATTTCAGGCTCTGGAATTGGAGCAATATTTAATGACTCATAAACCTCTTTGATTTTTGCAGGTAAATCATTAAAGCTCTCTGGTACATGAATTCCAGCTTCAGCCATTGCTCTGTTTTTAGCTTCTGCTGTTTCCATATCAGAGTTTGCACTAGCTCCTGCATGACCGAATTGAACACCACTATCATAATATTTAGCAATAGTTCCAATACACCAAGCAATAATTGGTTTAGTAATTTTTCCACTTTTTACAGCTTCGATTACTTTATACTCTTCTGTTCCACCAACTTCACCTAGAAGTATCATATATTTAACTTCAGGGTTTTTCTCCATTCTTAGAAGATTATCAATAAATACAGAACCTACAAATCTATCACCACCAATAGCAACACCCTCTGCAATTCCATCAGCATTAATAGCAATAATATTTGAAAGCTCATTAAACAGTCCACCACTTCTAGTTACAAGTCCACATGAACCTGCACGGTGAAGTTTAGAGTTAATAATATTTTCAATAGTACCACCAATATTAGCAATTTTAAATGCACCTGGAGCAATCGCACCAACAGTAGCAGGACCTATTACTGTTACACCTAAATCTCTTGCTTTTTGGTTCATTTTTCTAGCTAATCTTTCAGGAATACCTTCAGCTGTAATCATAATAACTCTAAATCCACCAATATCTAAAGCCTCATTAGTTACACTATAAGCTGTTCTAAATGAACCAAAGTTAAGTAAAACATCAGCTTGTGGTTGAGCTTTTTTAGCATCAGCTGTATTTTTATATACAGGTACCATTATCTCATCAGCACCCCAAAAGAATTTTTCAAATTTATTAGAGCTTGTTGGTGCTACAATTCCTGCAACAGATGGAGTATCTCTTTTAATTGTGTAGTCATAATCTAACATTCTCTGAATTGCAGTTTTATTGTTATTCCAAAAAATTGCTTGTGTATCTTTAGTAAATAATTTTTCCATCGCTATCTCCTTACGCTTCTAGTGCCATACGAACTATGTCTGTAACATGAGTTTCTGGTCCATATACTTCAATGTAAAGACCCATTCTATCAGCTGCTTCTTTAATATCTTTTAGACCTTTTTCATAATTTGGTCCACCACGACGAACATATATTTTTGTTCCAACCTCTTTTAACTTATCTTGATAGTTTTCAAATGCTTGGATAATACCTGTAAATGTTTTTGCAACATCTGTAAAGTTAGCAATAGCTCCACCAATAATAAGAACTTTTCCTCTACCTTGTGCATCTTTTTCTCTAGTCATTAGGTCAAAAATAGTCTCTGCATAGAATTTAGTCTCACCAGTAGTAGGACCTCCACTATACTCACCGTAATTTGCTAAATCATCAATTCCTGCAAAATCAGCAATAGTATCAGCATAAACAACACTAGCTCCACCACCTGCAACCATTGTCCAAATTCTAGCTTCTGGTTTTAGAAGTGTAAGTTTTAAAGATGCACCTGTTTTACTATCAGCAACTTCTACTGCCTCTTCTTCTGGAGATTTTGTTTCCATTCCAAATGGAGTTGGATATGGAACATCACCCCACTCTTCAACCATCATAAATCCAGCTGTATCATCAAGTTTTGCAACCATATCAAGAAGCTCAATTTGATTACCTTGCATTACAAAAGGGTTAATTTCAAGATATGCAAAGTTTAATTCTCTATAAGCTTTAAAGAAACCAATAGCAAATTTAGCAAAATTTTCTTTATCTTCCTCTTTTACATCAGCAGGAATATTTGCTTTAATTTTTTCTGCAATCTCTTCTTCTGTATCAGTAATAGAAAAAGCTACTTCTGTTACTTTTTCGTCCCAACCCTCTTCAACTTCCATTCCACCTTCTGCTGACATATATAACATATCGCTATCACCAACAACAGTAGCAGAAATATAATACTCTTCTGATTGGTCATGAGGAGTAAATGGCTCAACAATAAAGTGAGTTAACATATCTACACTTGGCTCACCCTTTGGTGTATCTCCATCAAACGAAAAATAAACACTCTGTTTTTGGCTTGATTTTTCATCAATCCATGAAATTGCTTTTTCTAAAGAGACATCACCTGGCTTTTGCTCTTTAAAAAGTACCAACCCATTTTTACCTCTTTTACCAAACAACATATCTGGTTTTGCAACTAAAGGTTTTTCATTTAACCATTTATGAGTTTTTGCAGCCTCTGCTAGGTCTGCTCCATTTTTAACCATTACTGTTTCATAAGCATAAGTAAAGTCTGGAAAGTACTTATCCCAATGTCGAGCTAAAATCGACTTTGCGTCGTATTCTCTAATCGCTTTTTGAGCCATCGAGTTCTCCTTGTTTTAAATGTGTTGGACAATTCTACCATTTGGAGAGTATATTTTATATTTTTGATACGAATAGTGTCTATAAGTTTTGTTTAATTGTGTATTTTAGGAACATCTCTATCTTTACACTCACTTATCCCATAATATTTTAATTGATACTGCATTTTACGACTCTTAGCAGTGTAACAATTCTGCTCTTTTTTAGTTAATTCTAATGTTAGCCAATATGCTTTATAGAAAGGATAAGCAAAATGTTTTGATTTATTATCTAAAAGATAAAAAAGAGGTTTATGAAAGAGTATAATTAAAGAACTAAAAATCAGACTTCCCATTACTATTCTATATCCTAATCTATAATTTTTTTGAAATTGTGGCAGTCTAACAAATAGAGTTTTATTATAGGTTACCAACATTAAAATAACAGCTACTATTACATAAGGGGCAAAATCAGTCATAATAACCTGTTGTCTTAAAGAGAGTAAAATAGATAAAGAAAATGCTGTAAAAGAGATATACCATAATATATCTTTTTTTTCACGAAGCCATATTCTATATAGTGCATAAAAAAAATAGATAAAAACAAGAGGGGAAAATAGTGCTACATAGAGTCCAAAAAGTTCTAAAAATTTACCTTTAGGTTTTCCTCCTATATCAAGACCATTAAAATATAATAGACTAATAGCTGTAAAAATTATAGCAATACCAAAAAGCTTACTATCTTGTTTAAATGCAAAATATATAGAAAGGGAGATAAAAAAGATAACAGAAGCATCATGCACAAAAAGAAGCAGGAGCATAACCACTCCTTGCCATACAACCTGCCTCTTTGCCTGTAAAATTAGAAACTCCAAAACCAATGTAATAACAAACACAGCAACATTAACTATTACTGATGCCGTAATAATACCAGGTAATAGTGAAAAAATTGTAGTAGCTAAAAAACTTTGCTCTTTTTCTTTACAATAATTTTTACTCATTATAAAAAAAAGATATATATTTAAAAGCCCAAAAAGCAAAAATGGCAATCTAAAATCCAATCCATTACCAAACCAACCATAACAGAGATGTGTCATAAATTGCAAAAATCCACTATCCGTATAAAATACCTTTGCCTCATTTGGTCCTATTGGTAGATTAATTGCTACAAAAAATAGTGCTAATATATATAAAGTTATAAATAGATAGAATGTTTTTTTTGTCATATCGTATTATATCTATTTTTTTGGAAATTTGATTTTTTAGGTTATAATAAGTTTAAAGAAATTAAAAGGGAAACTTAGCAATGCCAATAAAAAATCACACCTTCCCATTATGCTATTTGATAAAACAAGTGAAGCAATAGCCAATAATTTCCCGAATTTAAATCCAAAGTGCAATTTTTATAAAAATTCTACCTAAAATCTCCCTATGAAGCCTTTAATTTTTCATAAAAAACCTCATAAGGAGTTTTCCAACCAAGTGTTTTTCTTGGTCTATAAT
>Ga0256842_1000054_pt1 | contig 84621 bp, 91 predicted proteins | sample 4559240metaG_FD_185973 | JGI IMG/M metagenome (GOLD analysis project Ga0256842, IMG submission 185973) | Hydrothermal vent microbial communities from Guaymas Basin, Mexico - 4559-240 | ecosystem: Environmental > Aquatic > Marine > Hydrothermal vents | place: Mexico: Guaymas Basin | collected... | reverse complement strand
CCCGAAAGTTGACACGAGCGCCGGCACGGCCGCGCACGCCCGCCCGGATGGTTCACACCGGATCACACCCGGGCGGCGCGGGAAGGCTTATCGGGCGTTCGAGCCCCACCGGCCGCGGGGATCCCGTTGGGCTGGGTGACGTCGCGGGAGATGCGGAGGATCGAGCTGAACTCGCGCTGGCTGGGCTTCGAGGAGGAGTACATGATGGAGAACGCCGGCGCGGGCGTGGCCCGGGTTATCCTCGAGGAGTACTCGCCGGACGAGGCCCTCGTGGTCTGCGGCACGGGTGGGAACGGCGGCGACGGGTTCGTGGCCGCGCGGCACCTGGACGCGGAGGGCGTTGAGGTGGACGTCCTGCTGGTGGGCCGCCGGGAGGCGATCCGGAACCCGGCGGCGCGGCGGAACCTGGAGCGGCTGGAGTCGGCCGGGCTCGCGGTGAGGGAGGTGCGGGACTCAGGGGAGCTGGAGGGGATGGATTTCGAGCGGGAGGTGATCGTGGACGCGATCCTGGGGTTCGGGATCCGGGGTCGGCTTCGGGAGCCCGTGAGGACGGCGGTCCTGCGGATCAACGAGGCCTCCCGGGCGGGGAGTCGCGTCGTCGCGGTGGACGTGCCCACCGGGATGGACCCGGACACGGGCGAGGTCCCGGACGTGGCGGTGGAGGCCGACGTGATCGTGTCGATCCATCGGCACAAGCGCGGGGTCAAGGAGGCTCGGGACGCGTTCCTCCGTCGGGTGAGCGCCGGGATCCCGGGGCTGGCGGAGCGGATCTGCGGGCCCGGGGACCTGATCGTCTCCGGCGTTCGGGAGCGGGATCCTTGGGCGCACAAGGGTAGGCACGGTAGGATCCTGATCGTCGCGGGATCGGATCGGTACGTGGGGGCGCCGAGGCTGGCGGCCCGGGGGGCGTTGAGGGCCGGGGCCGATCTGGTTTTCCTCCTCACGTCGGGCGGGGTGCCCCGGGACGATCCCAACCTCATCTACCTGGACGCCGGTCGCGTGCCGGGTCCGGAGGACTTGGAGGGGGCGCCGTTGGGGGACGTCGACGCGGTGGTGGTGGGCCCGGGCTTGGGCCCGGAGGCGGACGCGAGGGGGCTGCTGGAGCGGCTGTCCGAGGAGGTGGATGGGACGATCGTGGTCGACGCGGACGGTCTGCGCGGTGTGGATGGGGAGGTCGTTGACGAGCGGTTCGTGCTGACGCCGCACGCGGGGGAGTTCCGCCGGGTGTTCGGGGAGGATCCGGGCGAGGGGGTCGAGGAGCGGGAGGACGTCGTCGGTCGGGTGGCGGAGGAGTGGGGGTGCACGGTGCTGCTGAAGGGGGCCGTGGACGTGATCGGGTCGCCGGAGGGGGAGGTGAGGATCAACGTGACGGGGACGCCGGGGATGACGGTGGGTGGCACGGGGGACGTGCTGGCGGGCGTGATCGGGGCGCTGGCCGCGGTGTGCGAGGACGCGTTCGAGGCGGCCTGCGTCGGGGCCTTCGTGGTCGGCGCGGCCGGGCAGTTGGCGGAGGGGGAGCGGGCCCAGGGGTTAACGGCGACGGACGTGGCGGAGCGGGTGCCCGAGGTGTTCCGGGACCCGTGGTCGGTGGAACCGGAGGGGGTATCCCTACTCCGTGGGTAGCAGCTCGACGGGGTCGCCGGGGTTTAGGCCGAGCCTTTCGGCCGCGCTTCCCTCGACCACCGCGAGCTCCAGGTGACCGGAGGAGGATCTCAGCACGACGAGGTCGCCGGGCTCGGCCTCCCCGTAGGTCTTGACGCGTCGGGCCCGGTGCTCCCCGGTCTCGGTCCGGACGAGGAGCTCCTCGGGCGGGTCCGCGCGCTCCCACTCCAGGTTCGTGATCACGTTCCCGAAGTCGTCCACGTACCAGACGTGCGCCCTGATCGCGTCCTCCCGCACCTCGGGCTCCGGGATGGGGGGACCCTCCAGCTCCCCGGGGCTCAGGGGGTCGCAGAACTCCTCCGGGTCCTCGCCTACGGCCGCGCGGACGGCCGCGGGCGCGAACACGTCGCGCCCGTGGAAGGTGGCGGACACCTCCCAGTCGCTCACCTCGTCCTCCCGGATCCGGTAGGCCCGCTCGATCCCGCCCAGCTCCTCGGCCAGTGGTAGGAGCAGCCCGTTGTCGGGGCCGATGAGCACGTCCCCGCGGGCGGTCTCGAGCAGGAGGGCCCTTCGCTCGGTCCCCACGCCCGGGTCCACCACCCCGACGTGCACGGTCCCTTTGGGGAACCAGGGGCAGGCGACGGCCATCACGTAGGAGCCCGAGGTCACGTCCTGGGGTGGGACGCCGTGGGTGACGTCGACGACCTCGATCCCCGGCGGGGCGAGTCGCAGGATCACCGCCTTCATCTGCGCCGGGTAGGGTGAGGACCAGCCGAAGTCGGTCGTCAGGGTGATGATCCGCACGGGGGTGGCCCCCCGTGAGCGCGGTCGGGGCGGTCGTGTTGGCCGCGCTGGCGGTCGGGGATCCGGGCGCCGGGTTGTTGGTGGATGCGGCCTCCACGATGGCGCACGAGCTGGGTCACGCGCTGGTGACCGCCGGGTACCACGGCGGCGTGCGCGCCTGGTGGGTTCAGCCGGGTCTGCCGCCCAGGCTGGTGATGGAGACGGGGGACGGTCGGTGGATCGAGATCCGGTACGAGCCCCCGGACTCGTTCGTGACGGTGGGCCCGTACCCGGCGGGGACGCCGGAGGAGGTGCTGCGGGAGTGGATGGTGGAAGATGGCTGGAGGTACGCGCTGGACCCGTGGAGGGTGGCCTCGGAGGTGGGGTACCGGGACGCGGACGAGGCGCTGGCGGGTCCGGTGGTGGGGACGCTGGCGGCCGCCGCGTTGGCCCCGCTGGACCCGCACGCGGCCTTCGGTGCGGCCCTGTTGAACCTGGCGAACCTGCTGCCGGAGGAGGTGGCGGGGAGCCTGCTGGACGGGTGGTACGCGCTCTCCGCGGTGGTGAACGGTCGGTACCCGGTGGATCGGTACCTGTTGGAGGTGGGGCTGGCGCTGCTGGCGGCGTCGGTCACGGCGGTGGAGGATCCGGGGTCCGGGGAGCTGTTGAGCGAGGTGGTGGTGGACACGCTGGCGCTCGCGCCGGTCCGGCTGCTGTTGGACGTCTCGAAGCTGGCGCTCGCCGGGGCGCTCGGGTTGGAGGTGCGGTTGCGGGGTCCCTACGCGTTCCCCGGGGTGGGGGTGGGGTTGAACCTGTCCGTGGTGGGGCCGCCCGGGTTGAGGGAGGCGTTGGGGCCGGCCGCGGCGGCGCTGTGGTTGGCCGTGCTGCCGTTCGTGCCGCAGCCGTGGCGGGGGCTTTTGGGGCTGGAGCTCGCGATGGAGGCGGTCGAGGACGCGGACCCGGTCTACCCGTCCCTCGGGAGTTTCCTGGGGAGGGAGCTGGGTCCGGTGATGGCGGCGGCGTTTCTGGCGGTGGGCGGGCTCCCGTTATCCCTATTACTGGGGCTGGTGGGATTGTGATGCGGGCTCGCGGTGGGCCCGCCTGAGTGCGATGAGGGCGGGTGCGCTGCGGCCCGGCACAGGGTCGCCCGGCGGTCGTGAACCGGCGGTTTCGCCGTGGATGTGCGGCCGTCCGACGGGCCGGGCACACCCGGCTCCTTTATTTCTCGGAAACCGTGCCGGGATGACGAGCTACCACGGCACCGAGCCCGGTGAGGAGAGGGCCACGGTCCGACCGGGGTTTCGGCCTTGAGTGGCCCGCACGAGGCGCTGAGGCGCGCGCTGCGTGAGGGCGGGGCCCACGGGGTGCGGGTGTCGGAGCCGGGTGAGCGGGTGGTGGTGGACTCCGTCGGCCCGTACCTGCGGTACCCGGTCGTGACGGCCTTCGCCGCCCGGTGTGAGGACGGGTCGATCGTGGAGCTGGTCGCGTTTCGGGACGAGAGCGTGGACGTGATCGAGGCGGCGCTGGCCGTGCGGTACGAGCGGGCCGGGTGCGACGTGCTGGCGGACGCGAACCTGAGGCCGCTGGAGGACCTGTACGGGATTCGGGTGGACAAGCCGGCCGTGGACGACGTGGTGTACCGGAAGGTGCACCCGGAGCTGCACCGGTTGCTCGGGTCGGAGTGGTTGAGCGTCCGGTTCTTCGGTCCGGTGATGGGGCTGGGTAGGGGCGAGGTGCCCACCCTGGTCACCCGGGGCCTGGGCTCGCACATCGTGGGGGAGCTGATCGGGCGGGAGCCGGAGTACCTGAACGATGGGGAGAAGACGTGCCGTCCGTACCTGGAGGTCCCGCCGGAGCGGGTGGAGCGCGTGCTGGTGGAGCTCACGTCGCGCGGGTACGGGGTCGTGTTCACGGAGTCGGCCGTGGAGGTCGTGTACACGCTGTGCCGGCGGGGGTTGGCGTCCCCGGACGCCGTGGAGTGGGTGTACAGGACGCAGCGCTCGTGGTGCGAGCGGCCGGAGAGCTGGCCGCGGCGGTCCGTGGCGGAGGAGAACCTGAGGTCCATCGAGTACGGGCTGAGGCTGCTGGAGGACGTTTAGATCCCGCGGTAGAGTCGCGCTCCCAGCTCCTCGGGCAGCCCCTTGTCGACGATCTCCCTCGCGGTCCTGTCGACGTTGTAGGCGACCCGGTTCACCTCCCAGGACACCACGCGCCCGTCGGAGACCTCCAGGACGCCGTAGGCCGCTCGGGGGTCGCCGTCGCGGGGCTGGCCCACGCTGCCCGGGTTGGCCACGTGGACGCCGTCCACCTCCTCGTGCATGGGCACGTGGGTGTGTCCCATCAGGAGCACGTCCGCGTCCGCGAGCCGGACCAGCTCCCGCAGGACCTCCCGCGGGGCGTCGGGGAACACGTACTCCCAGATGGGGTCCCGGGGGCTCCCGTGCACGAGGCAGATGCGCACGTCCTCCACCTCGAACCGGTCGATCTTGGGCAGGCCGCGGAGGTACTCCTTGTCCTCATCGCTCAGCCGGCGGCGCGTCCACTCCACCGCGATCCGGGCGGCGATGTTGAAGCGGTCGACGTCGCCCGTCACCACCCCGTAGTCGTGGTTCCCCATCACGCACCGGTCGCACCGCTCGCGGACCCGCTCGAGGCACTCCCGGGGCCGGGGCCCGTACCCCACGACGTCCCCGCAGCACAGGATCAGGTCCGCGGACTTGATCTCCCGGAGGACGCGCTCCAGCGCCTCCAGGTTCGAGTGCACGTCGGAGATCACCGCGATCTCCACCGTCATAGGCGCTCCACCTTCTTCCCCTTTTCCCGCGGGATCACCCGGAGCCTCGCGTTCTTAAACTCGCGGTGCAGCTCCCGGCCCTCGTACAGACGATCCAGGAACACGGCCAGGGCCGCGACCTCGGAGTGCGGCTGGTGGCCGATCGCCACGTTGTAGTCCGCGAGCTCGAACGCGTCGGCCGGCACCTTACCCGCCCCCACCACGACGAGGAGCTCCCGCTCCCCCCGGAGCTCGTCGATCACGTCGTCCACGTGCAGCCCGTACATGGTCAGGTGCACGACCTTGCCCCCGCCCTCCTTCCACTCCCGCACCACCTTCCGCCAGCTGTCCACCCACCGCGCCCAGAAGGGTCCGCCCCACCGGTCCACCACGTCCTCCACGGACTCCAGGATCGACTCCTCCCGCTCCCCGTGCAGGAGCACCCCCTCGGCCCCGAAGGCGCGCGCGGTCAGGCACACGTGGGTGGTGATCCGCAGGTCCCGGCCCCTGCGGTGCCCCAACCGGAGCACGACCGTGCGCGGCCGCAGCCTCACCCGTCGTCGACCCCGAGCTCCTCCTGCAGGCGCTCGGCCTCCCGGGCGGCGAGGTCCTTGAGCCGCTCGTCCATGGGCGCGGTCCGGGCGTACCAGAGCAGCACCCTCTCGATCGTCTCCACGACCTCCTCCTCGCCCGAGCGGTCCCCGAGCGCCACCCCGCCCACCAGCACCCGCCAGCGGTCGTTCCCCAGTCCGAGCACGCCCACGTCGTTGTCCTCGGGTCGCGTGCAGCCCCGGGGGCACCCGGCGACCGCGATCTTGACCTTGGCGGGCACCCACACGTCCGCGAACTCCTCGTGCAGGCGGCGCGCCAGGGGGACCGTCCGATCGAGCGCGTTGGGGCACGCGTCGGCGCCCGGGCAGCAGGTGATCTGGCGCACCCGGGGCCCGGTGGAGCCCGGCTCCAGGCCGCGCTCCCGCAGCTCCCGCAGCAGATCCCGCAGCCGCTCCGGCCGGACCCCGTGGATCTCGATCGTCTGGCGCACGGTCAGGTGCACGCGCCCGCTCCCGTACCGCTCCGCCAGGTCCGCCACGGCCCGGAGCGCCTCGGCCGGGACGAAGCCCGGTGGTAGCAGGAGCCGGACGACGTAGGTGCCGTCCGGCGCGCGCATCACTCCCTTCCGATGCTCCCGGCATCCAGCTCCTCCAGGGCAGCCTTCACCGCCTCGTACCATTCGTCCAACGCCCTGAGGATGACCTTCTTCGTCTCCTCGGCCGGCAGGGGCTCGTACACGTAGACGTATCCTCCCCGGGGCCGAGTCTCCTTCCTCCGGTTCACCAGGCCCGCGTGCACGAGGCTCTTGAGCGCCTTCTGCACCGTGGTCCGGTCCCGGCCCAGGTCCTCGGCCAGGTCGTACACGGTGGCCTCGCCGCGCTCCAGCAGTCGGAAGTAGACGTCCACCTCCGCGTCTCTGAGGCCGAAGACGCACTTCAGCACGTCCCGCACGGTCACGTTGAACCGGCGGATGGTGACGAAGGGGGTGTCCAGCAACCCCAACCCCCGACCCGAATCCGCAAGGACGTTATATTGGGTGTTCCCTAGAGGTGTGCGGGTAATCGACACACGAGACCACGATCGCTCACGGGTGGTCCGGCTTGTCCGAGTACGAGTGGAGGCTCCGGGAGGAGGTCGTGGAGCCGGGCGCCTGCGCGCAGTGCGGCACGTGCGCCGCCGTGTGCCCGCAGGGCAAGATCGAGATGACGGAGGACGGGCCCGAGCTCCGGGAGGAGTGCGCCCGGAGGGGTGAGGGCAACTGTCGCGTCGTCTGCCCCCGGACGAGTACCGGGGCCTACCATCTGGGCCTGCGCACGGCGGGCTCCAGGTACGAGCCGCTGCTGGGCGGGTACCGGCGGGCCGTGGGCGCGGTGGCGGCCGACGAGGAGCTGCGCGGGCTGGGTCAGGACGGTGGAGCCGTGGTGGCGCTGGCCCGGTACGCGCTGGAGGAGGGCGTGGTCGACGCCGTGGTTGGGGTCACGGCGGGCTCGGCGTGGAAGCCCTCGGTGACGATCGTGGAGGAGCCGGGGCGCGTCCGCGAGCTCGCCGGCTCCAAGTTCTCCCGGGTTAGCCTGGTGGAGGCGCTGGCGGAGGCGGCCGAGCGGGGTCTGGAGCGGGTACTGGCCGTCGGGCTGCCGTGCCAGGTGAACGGGCTGGCCAAGCTGCGCCACTTCGAGATCGTGGGCAAAGGGGCCCGGGCGCTGCGGGACGTGGAGGGGTCGCCGGCGGACGCGCTGCCGGAGATCGTGGCCGTGATCGGCCTGTTCTGCACGGAGAACTTCGAGTACGAGGGGCTGCGCTCGTTCCTGCGGGAGCGGGACATCGACATCGGGGAGGTGGAGCGGTTCGACGTTGAGGCGGGCGAGCTGGTCGTCAGGCTGCCCGACGTGGAGCGACGGTTCGACGTGAAGGAGCTCCGGGACGCCGTGCCGGACGGGTGCCGGGTGTGTCACGACTTCGCGGCGCGGCTGGCGGACGTGTCGGCGGGTTCCGTCGGCACGCCGGACGGGGTCACGACGCTGTTGATTCGGAGTGAGAGGGGCGAGGAGCTGGTGGAGGGGGCGGTGGAGTCCGGGTACCTGCGGCTTCGGGGGTCCGTGGAGGAGGGCGAGGTGCGCCGGCTGGCGCGGTGGAAGCGGGATCGGGCGTTGCGGGAGGTTCGGAGGAGGCTGGAGGAGGGCAAGGAGGCCCCGGCCTTCTGGGTCGGTGATTACGGTGGGATCGTGGCCCGGGCGGACGGCACGTTCGCGCTGCGGGTGAAGGTGGGTCCTGGCGGCTGGGTGGACGACGCCGGGGTGTTCCGGACCATCGCCGGGCTGATCGAGGAGGGGTACCGGGTGAAGTTCACGGATCGGCAGCAGCTGGAGATCCACGGCGTTCCGGCGGTGGAGGTGCCGCGGGTGGTGGATCGGCTCCGGGAGGCGGGGCTCTCTACGGGTTCCGAGGGCCCGCTGGTGCGCACGATCCTGGCCTGTCCGGGCGAGGGGAACTGCGCGTCGGGGCGGCTGAACACGGAGGAGCTGGCGAGGAGGCTGGAGGGGGAGCTGGCGGAGGAGCCGACCCCGTACAAGTTCAAGATCGCGCTCTCGGGCTGCACCAACGGTTGCGTGCGGCCGCAGCACAACGACCTGGGCTTCGCGGGCGCGGCGAGGCCTGGGGTGGACCCGGAGAAGTGCACGGGCTGCGGGCAGTGCGCGGACGTGTGCAAGGTGGACGCGATCCGGATCGTGACGGTGGACGGCAGCGAGGTGGGGTGCTCGGAGACGGACTACAAGCGGTGCGTGTACTGCGGTAAGTGCATTGACGCGTGCCCGGAGGAGGCCCGGTACGCCGAGGAGGAGGGCGTGATCGTGTGGCTGGGAGGGAAGGGCGGCCGGGAGCCGGTGGAGGGCGTTCGCGTGGAGGCGTTTCTGGACCCGGAGGACGTGCCGCGGGTGGCGAGGGAGATCGTGCGCCGGTACCGGGAGCTCGCGGAGGAGCCGCAGAAGGAGCGGCTGGCGGACACGATCCGAAGGTGCGGGGTGGGGCCGTTCCTGGAGGTCATCGAGGGGGTTAAGGGTCAGCGGTAGAGCTCGGCGCGAACGCCCAGCTTCCTCAGCTTCTTGAGGAGGCGGCCCGCCTCGCTCTCGTCCCCCTCCAGCCGGAGCCGGGTCCCGCCGTCCCCGGCGTCCGCGCTCACGACGCGGAGGTTTCGACCCAGGGCTTCGACCACCCTCGCCACCTCCTCCGGGTTCAGGTCGGTCTTGACCCGGAGCTCCAGCTCGTTCCCCTCGAAGCGGGCCAGGAGCTTGGGCCGGTTCGGGAGGACCTTCACCCGGTCCCGGGGTACCTCCTCGCCGTCCACGCGCACCGTGGTGCGGGTGACCCGGACGCGCCCTTCCCGGGCCCGTCGGGAGCGGATGTCGATCACGAGGGCCTCTCCGCACCGTTCGGCGGTCTCGAGCTCGTCCACCAGGTAGGAGAGCAGCTTGTCGGTTCTCAGCTGGCAGCCCTCGAGGTCCTGGTGTCGGGCGAGGGCTCGCTGTCCCCGGCGCAGGAGGTCGGTCAGTCGGGCGTGGTCGTCGGCGAGTTCGTGGATCCGGTGGAGGGCGTGGAGGACCCGCTCGCGGGCCCACTCGGCGTACGGATTGAACGATTGGATCTCCGCGTACAGTCGCGGGTCCTGGCCCATCACGCGACCGATGACGTCGATGAACAGGCGGTACACGGGGCTGGCGAGCTCGTCGGGGTCCAGCTCCAGCTCGGGGAGTAGGTCGCCGATGGCGAGGCCGGCGCCCAGGAGGACGAAGTGTGTGAGGCACTGAACGAGGGCCATCGCCCGGTCGTGCTCCTCCGGGGTGCAGACGACCACGTTGGCCCCCTTGCGCTCGAGGTAGCGGCGCACGCGGCGCGTCCAGGGGCCGCTGCGCTCGGTGGGGGTGAGGATGACCGTCTGGCCGCGTAGGCTCGGGACGGTCGGTCCGAAGAGGGGGTGGGTGCCCAGGACGTGCGTCCCCTCGCGGGCGTGCTCCAGCATGGCGCGCACGGGCCGGACCTTGACGGAGGTCACGTCGGTGAGCAGGGCGCCCTCGGGGACGTGGGGCCCGACCTCCTCGATGACGCGCTCCGTCACGGAGATGGGAACGGAGACGATCACGACGTCCGCGTCGCGAACCGCGGTCACGTTGTCGGGCGCGGCCTCCACGCCCAGCTCGCGGGCGGCCCGTCGGGCTCGGTCCGGGGAGGAGCCGGTGATGACGATCTCGTGCCCGTCCCGGGCGAGTTCGCGGGCCAGGAAGCGTCCCATGGCGCCCGTGCCGCCGAGGATGGCCACCCTCAATGCGCGGTGCCCCGCAGTAGGTGCGCGTGCTCGCGGAGGAATCGGGTGATGCGGGCGACCTTGCGCTCCTCCTCCCGCACGCCCTTGACCGCCTCGCGGTACACGTCGTCGGTGAGTGGGACGGGGCGGCTGAGCGTCGTGAACGCCGTCAGCTGGAGCTGCAGGGCGCGGTCCCCGGCCAGGGTCTCCATCCGCTTTCCGGGTCGCAGGACGGGGATCTCTTCCTCCGGGAGCTCGGTGACGAGTCGGCCCAACTCCGTGCCCGGGATGGGCTCGGCCACGTTGATGAACGCGTCGTCGAACGCGAGCTCGGCGAGCAGTTCCTCCGTCGCCTCCACGTCCTCCTCCCGCTCGCCCGGGTACCCGACGATGAGGGAGGCGGCGACGCGGACGCCCACCCGGCGGGCGAGCCACACGGCCTCTCGGACGTCGTCGGTCGTGATCCCCTTCTTCATGCGTCGGAGCATCCGGTCGCTGCCGCTCTCCACGCCCAGGAAGATCCACCCGATCGTGTGGTCCCGGATGGCCTCGAGCACGCGCTCGTTCAGGAGGTCGGCCCGGACGTCGGGGGCGGAGAGGTTCTGACGGCCCACGAGGTCGCTCAGCGCGGCGAGCAGGCGGGCGAAGTCCTCCTCGTCGTCCCCGTACATGTTGACCGTGCCGCCGGAGATCGCGAACCGGCGGGCGCCCGCCCGCATCAGCGCGCGGACCTCCTCCAGGATCGCGTCAAGGGGCTTCCAGCGCACCTCCCGGCCGAAGAAGCGCGGCACCTGGCAGAACGTGCAGGCGCCGGCGCACCCGCGGTGCGTCTCGATGTACACGTTCGCCCCACGGATGTCCTGTCGGTCCAGTCCCCGGGGGACCTTGAGGGGCCTCGGCTCCTCGAGGTCGGCGGGGGGCGGCCACCCCGTGTCCACCAGGTCCCCATCGTGCTTCAGCGCGATCCCCTCTACCTCCTCGGGGTCCCCTCCCTCCCGGAGCGCGTCCAGCAGGGGCGGAAGGACGGTCTCCGCCTCCCCTTTGGCCACGATCACGCCTGAGAGGCGCTCCAGCACGAGCTCGGGGACCTGGCTGACGGGGCCGCCGACGATCACCCTGCGACCCGCGTCGATGGCCTTGCGCACCGCCTCGATCACGTCCTTTCGGAGAAGGTGGTGGGTGGAGTGGAGGGAGAAGATGACGAGGTCCGAGGTTCGGAGCGCCTTGGGGTCCGGGGTGCGGCGGAGCCGGACGCGGGCCCCCCACCGCTCGCAGACGCCGCCGACCACCATGGCCCCGTACGTGTAGTAGTCCGGGGAGACGACCAGGATCCGGAGGGTCATCGGCGGTCGGTCACCTCCCGCACGTACACGGTCTTGCCCATGTCGGACTGGTCGAGCTCCGCCAGCCGCTCCAGTCCCCGGACGACCCGACCGATGAGGTTGGTCCCCTCGAAGGTCTCCCCGGTGGGTCCGTACTCGCGGCTCTCCTCCAGTCGGACCCCGATCAGCCCCGCGTGGGGCTTCACCTGGTTGGTCACGCCCAGGTCGCCGGGCTTGACCACCTCCTCTGGGGTGTTCTCCGGGGGCAGTCCCTTGCCCTCCTTCTCGTCCCCCTCGAAGACCACCATGCCGAGGTCGGCGTAGGCGAAGTGGACCTTGAGCTTGCCGACCGGTCGGTCCAGCATGCCGGCCACGCGCCGGAAGTACTCGACGGACTTCGGCGCCCGGTCCTCGTAGAGCTCGACGTCGATGACCTCCTCGCTCGGGACGACCCTGACCTTGGCCCGGCCCTCCTTGAGGACGCGCAGGGTTTCGCGGGGCTCCTGCTCGACCACCACGTCCCCCTCACCCTCGATCTCGAGCTCGAACCCGTGCTCTTCCGCCAGCTCCCGTGCCTCCTCGAGGGTCAGCCCGACCAGGTTCACGCGCTCCGGGATCGTTTCCACGAGGATCTGATCGCCCTCCGTGGCGACGTCGATCAGCTCGAGGCCGCGCTTAACGCGCCCCACGACGTTGTGGCTATCCACGGGCACCCGGTCGCGGCGGTAGAAGTAGACGGTGCCCTCGTTCCTCCCCTCGTGGCGGACGGTGACCACGCCGCGGTCTCGGGGTCCGATCTCCTCGCGCGAGAGCTCGTAGAACGGCCGGGTTTTGACGGCCGTGAAGGTGTCCGTCTTCATCTGGACCTCGAGCCGGCCGTCGTTGGCGTCGAGCGTGGCCAGGAGCAGCTCGGCGCTGTCGGGGGAGCGCTCGGAGAGCTCGACGACGACGCGGGTGAACAGGTGGTCGTCCTCCTCCAGGCGCGTGTCCGGGGTGGCCTTGGAGAGGACCTGCCGGGTCACGCGCTCCACGACCGGCTCGAGGTCCTCAACCTCCTCGCCGCCCTGGAGGCGGTCGACGAGCTCCCGGCCCGCGGTCACGCGGCCGCGTAGGTCGGTGCAGACGTACTCGACCGCCATCCGGCGCCGGGTGAGGAGCAGGTACGCCTCGGTGGGATCGTTCGTGGGCAGCACGACGATGGCCGTGTAGGGGGGTAGCTCGAGCCCGCGGCGGGTTCGGTAGTCGATGTCGGACACGTCGATGGGGCCGAGGGCGACCTCGTCCCGGGTGGTCCACGTCACCCGGGTCCCGGGGAGCTGCTCGCACGCGGTTCGGAACCGGTCGTCCTCGACGGCGAGCGTGATGGTGCCGATCTCCCGGATCGTGACCCGGATTCGGTCCGTCTCGCGCTCCGTCTCCTCCTCGCCCTTGAACAGGGCGATGACGACGTCGTCGGGCACCTCCACCCCGGCCTCCTTGAGCGCGTCCCGGACGGTGGCCCCCTCCGGGACCTCGACCGGTTCTCCGTCCACGAACACGCGCAAGCTACCGCACCCCGATGATCTCCTCGCTCCTCAGGTCGAACACGCGCGCCTCGCGCTCGCCGTCCGTGATGCGGACGATCCCGTCGTCCGTGATCTCGCCGATCACGCGGGCGGTCAGCCCGGAGCCCGAGAGTTCTCGCCCGATCCTTCGGGCCTCCCGTTCCCCGTCCACCGCGTACACGAACCCCATCCCCGGGTACATTTTCAGCCAGGTGGGGAGGTCCACGCCCTCGGGCCGGGGAACGTCCGGCAGGTGGACCTCGGCCCCCAGGCCCCCGCTCGCCTCCAGCATCATCGCGAGCGTGCCCACGAGGCCGGGGTTGCTCACGTCCTTCCCGGCTTTAACGTGCCTGGAGGCCCGGTGGACGGCTCTCATTTGGCGGCGGAGCTCCTCCTCGTCCTTGCCCGTCGTGGTGTCCCAGTTGAGGGGGAACTCCGGGTACGGGCGGCCGTCGAGGTCGATCGCGAAGACGATCAGGTCCCCGGGCTCCGCGGTGGAGCTCAGCACGAGGTGGTCCTCGTCCGTGAACCCCAGGATGGCCGCGTCGACCGCGGTGTAGGGGGTGTCCGGGTGCGTGTGACCGCCCAGCACCGGGGTGGAGAACTTCCGGGCGGCTTCGCGCATCCCGCGCAGGATCTCCCGGCACTCGTCCGGGTCGGAGGTGGAGAGGACGTTTACGATACCCACCGGGAGCCCTCCCATGGCCAGCACGTCGTTCACGTTGACCAGGACCGAGCAGTACCCGGCCCACCACGGATCCCGCTCGATCAGCCGGCCCCAGATCCCGTCGGCGGCCAGGAGCGCGATCCGGTCACCAACGTCCACGGCGGCCGCGTCCTCCCCCGCGTCGGCGATCACCTCCCCCTCCAGGGGACCCACGGCCTCCGAGAGCAAACCCCTTAGCACGGTTCGGATGGGGCGCTTCCGCGTTACCCCCTCGAAGGACCGTAGCTCTCGGGCCAACCGCTCCAGGTCCACGTTATCACCCGCCGATGAGGAGAAGTCGCGGGTCGGACTCAGCGTGAAGAGCCCAGCTCACGCCGAGGCGACCACACGACCCGCCTCAGCTCCCCGGCTCCCCGAAGGAGGCTAATTAGGTCCTCGACCCAGGCCTCCGGCCGCCTCGGCCCGTCCAGGCTCAGCCGGGGCCCGTCGCGGAACACCCGCTCCCTTAGCAGCTCACCGGCGCGATCGTCGCGACGGCACACAAGCAGGCACAGCAGGTTCTCGGCCCGATTCAGGGCCTCGAGGGTGTCGTCCACCACCCACCCGTCCGGGTCCAGGTCCACGACCCCCACCACCCAGCTGCCCAGGCGATCCCCCAGCTCGGCGCACACCGCCGTCGTGTCGTCCCCGATCGACACCACCGCGTCGGCCCGACGGATCTCCCCCACCCGGCGCTCCGCGTCGTGATCCACCAGCACCACCCGGGCGATCCGATCCGGGGGAGGGACCACCCGACGCCGATCCGGCTCCAGCCGGCGGAGGCGACGGTCCGTTTTCACGATCGCGCGGGCGGGGTCCACCCGGCCCAGGCGCCTCACTCCCTCGGGCTTCAGCCGACCGCCCTCGAGGTCCACCAGCCGCCCGCGGTCGTCGAAGATCAGGACCACCTCGCTCGACTCGGCCACCCCGACCGTGACCCCGTTGACGAGGATCCGGTCCCCGGGTTCCACGCACGAGATCCGGCGGCGGTGGGTGGACCCGGAGCGCTCGGGGACCTCGCGGGTTCCGATGACCGGCAGGTCCAGCTCGTCGCGCAGGTGGCGGGCGACCCGGCGTTCCGGCTCGCCGGGGCTCCACAGGACGAGGCCGCCGTCCGGCTCCCCGGGCCGCTCCACCTGGACCAGCGAGTTCACCCTCTTGGCGCGGGCCAGCACCCCCTCGGCGAACGCCAGCCCGCTCTCCCGGCTCTTCCCGTGGTTGGCCAGGATGAGGGCGTCCGCCCATTCGTGAAGCTCGTCCAGGCACTCGCTGGGCAGCTTGCGGTCGAACTCGACTCGGTCCTGGAGGCCGGCGTCCAGCAGGGCCACGTACCCGGTGGTGCCGCCGAGCTTGGCCCGGACCTCACCCAGCCGTTCGAGGGCGTTCAGGAGGCGCTCGGCCCACCCGGTGTCGATGATGGTGGGCCCGTGGAGGACGAGCCCGATCCGGATTCGGGGTCGCCCCCTTCGTTACGTGTTTCGAAACGATAGGCGGTTGGGGGAGGGAGGCGCTACCGGGTCACGAGCTCGCGCCCGATGACGACCACCTCGATGGTCTGGTTGAAGTGTCCAACGGGCCCCGTATCCAGCTGGCCGTGCTCGCCGTACGTCTTGAACCCCACGATCGGGACCTCGTCCCCCACGACCTCGCGGATCGCGTCGTACTGCTCCTCGCAGTCGCGGTGCGCGCAGTCGAAGACGAGGACCAGGGCCACCTCCTCGGGGTCGTCGATGCCGGCCCGGTGCATCGCGCGCTCGGTGACCTCCCGGGCCGTCTCCGCCATCCCCTCGCGGGTGGGCTTGAGCCGGATGAGCGCGCCCGAGGCGGGCGGTCGCGAGTGGAACCTCATGGAGCCGTCCTCCTCGGCCATGGCGGGCTCCCGGACGATGATCTGGCCGCCGAAGATCTCCCAGCCGAGCGGGTTCCACATGAACACCTCGTCGTCCAGCCGCTCGACCGGGACGCCCACCACGTCGGCGTAGTACTCGGCGGCGGGCTCCCCGTTGAACTCGAGGATGCGGCGCTCCTCCGGCCTCGCGTCCGTGATCAGGAACCGGTCCTCCCGCACGGGCTCGAACCCGCAGTCCAGGCTGCCCCCGAACTTGAGCGACGTGACCCCGAACGCCACCACGGCCGAGTTCTCCGGGCACAGCCTCCCGTCCTCGAGCGTGTAGGTGCGCTCGAGCCGCAGGTCGTCGCCCGCGGCCCCGCCGTACACCTCGAGCAGGTGGAGCCGGTGGACGACCTCGCCGATCCCGTCCATGTAGTAATCGATCGAGGGGAAGAGCCCGTCGACGAGCTCGATCATGAAGTAGGGGAGCGCGCGGACGGGTCGGCCCGCCATCAGGCTGCGGAGCAGCGCGTTGAAGGTGATGTCCAGGCACGGGCCCGGGTTGCGCAGCTTCTCGATCGCCTCCATGACGAAGCGGCGGCCCACCTCGCGGGCGCGCTTCGGGTCCTCGCTGTCGAAGGTGATCCGGTGCGTCTCGAGGACCATGTAGGGGCTCCGGATGAGCGCGACCACCACCTCACCCTGCGTGTAGCCGTCCGGGGTGAGCTCGCCCGCGGTGGAGCAGCCCAGGCTGCGGCACCCGTCGGGGAGCTGCTCGAGTGCCGCCTCGATCTCGTCCGCGTGTCGGGGGGAGAAGAAGACCAGGGCCAGGTTCGGGTCCTCGGAGAGTTGGTCCAGCGCGTCCTCGATCACGGCGTGCGGGTCCTTCCCGTGGCTGACGCCGACCTCGATCGTCGTTCCTCCGAGCATGGCGGCTCCCCATGATAAACCGGTGAGTTACGCGGGAGGGTTAATAACGGCGTTACCGGGTGTCCGCGTTTAGCGTTCGTGGATTCGGGGTGGTGAAACTTGGAGATGGGGCGCCTGGTGTACGAGGGGAAGGCGAAGAGCCTCTACGAGCACCCGGAGGAGGACGACCTGCTGGTGATGGAGTTCCGGGACGACATCACGGCCTTTGACATGGAGAAGGTGGATCGGGTGGAGGGGAAGGGCGTCTGCAACTGCCTGATCTCGGCCCGGCTGTTCGAGGTGTTGGAGGATGAGGGGGTGCCGACGCACTACGTGGATCTGGTGGATGAGCGGCGGATGGTCGTGGAGCGGTTGGACATGTTCAAGCTGGAGGTGATCTGCCGGAACATCGCGACGGGGAGTCTCGTGAAGCGCCTACCGTTCGAGGAGGGGGAGGAGCTGGACCCGCCGATCGTGGAGTTCGACTACAAGAGCGACGAGTACGGTGATCCGATGGTGAACATGGATCACATCCGGGCGCTCGGGCTGGCTTCCGAGGACGAGGTGGAGCGGATGCGGGAGCTGACGTTGAGGGTGAACGAGGTGCTGTCGGAGTTTCTGGAGGAGCGGGGGATCATTCTGGTCGATTTCAAGCTGGAGTTCGGGGTGAATCCGGACGGGGAGATCGTCGTGGGGGATGAGATCAGCCCGGACACGTGCCGGTTCTGGGACGCGGAGACGCGGGAGAGCCTGGACAAGGACATTTTCCGGGAGGATAAGGGGGACGTCCTGGCGGGGTACCTGGAGGCGGCGAGGCGCATCCTGGAGGGGGACGAGGAGAAGCTCGCGATGCTGCCGGGGTGAGGGGATTGGTCACGGTCGAGGTGCGGGTGAGTCTGAAGCCGAAGGCGCTGGATCCGGAGGGGGAGACGGTGAAGCGGGCGCTGCACCGGCTGGGGTACGAGGAGGTCAGCGACGTGCGGACGGCGAAGGTCTACCGGATCGAGCTGGACGTGGACGACGAGGAGGAGGCCGTGGAGCTGGTGGACGAGATGTGCCGGAGGCTGCTGGCGAACCCGGTGGTGGAGGACTACGAGATCGAGGTGGTGGAGTGACCCCCTCGGCGTACTTGGGACTCGTCACCCGCTCGGCCCCGTGGGTCGTCGTCATCGGGGGGTCTTCGGTTGGTCCGCGTTGCGGTCCTTCGGTTCCCGGGTACCAACTGCGATCTCGAGATGGCCTGGGCCGTGGAGCGGGCGGGCGCGGAGGCGGAGTTCGTGTGGCACGAGGACGGGGGGCTGGCCGAGTACGACGCGGTCATCATCCCGGGCGGATTCACCTACGGGGACTACGTGCGGGCCGGGGCCATCGCCGCCCGGTCCCCGATCATGGAGGAGGTGCGGGAGTTCGCGGAGGAGGGGCGCCCGGTGCTGGGCGTGTGCAACGGGATGCAGATCCTGGCGGAGGCGGGGTTGATCCCCGGCACGCTGACGGTCAACCGCGGTAACCGGTTCATCTGCGACTGGGTGCACCTACGGGTGGAGCGCGCGGACACGCCGTTCACGGGCAGGTACCGGGAGGGGGAGGTGCTTCGGATCCCGATCGCGCACGCGGAGGGGCGGTACTACGCGGAGGATCCGGACCGGGTGGAGGACCGGGTCGTGTTCCGGTTCTGCGGCCCGAACGGCGAGGTTGACGACCGGTATAACCCGAACGGCTCGGTTCGGGGCATCACCGGGGTGGTTAACCGGGAGGGCAACGTCCTGGGGATGATGCCGCACCCGGAGCGAGCCGCGCACCGGTTGCAGGGGTCCGAGGACGGGCTTCGCCTGTTTCAGTCGTTGGTGGAGTGGTGCCGCGGGTAGTCGAGGTCGGCGAGCCAGCGGAGGAGCCACCCGGACGCCCACTCCACGTACTCGCGCACCTGCTCCCGGTCCCACGGGTCGACTCGGGCGGCCGAGCGCACGAGCCGGCGCCGCGCGGCGGAGACCTCCTCGTCGTCCACCCGGGGTTCCGGAACCCGGGTCTCCCGTCCCAGCCTCCTTAGCGCCAGGTTCACCGGGGCGGCGATGAGCGCGTTCTCCAGGTCCAGGAGCGGGTCCCCCGTTCGCCGCCACTCGGACCCCTCTCGGCGGGCCAGCTCGATTCTGTCCTCACCCACCTCCGGGAGCCGGCGCAGGACCAGCTCCTCCGCCCCCACCTCCAGGGGCAGGAGGATCGAGCGCGCGGCGCCGGCCGGGGCCCGGAGCCCGCTCGGGAACAGGCCCATTCGGTGCTGAAGGATGTGGGCGAACTCGTGCGCCAGGCCGGCCCGCAGGAACCGTCGGGAGTCGTAGGCGGGGCCCACGATCACGTGGTACTCCAGCTCGTCAACGCGGACGGCCAGGGCGCCGGCGTTGCCGAGGAGCGAGTGAAGTACCTCCTCCGCCACGTGATCGCTGACCCGGCGTGCCAGCCACCGGGCGTACTCCTCCGGCTCCTCTACCGTGCCCAGGCCCAGCTCCTCGACGCCGACGGTTTCCCGGAGAAAGGCCGTCAGGTCCCTCAGGGCGGAGAGCACCCGACGCTCCATCGATCTTGGGAACAGGACCGTCACGCGCACCTCTTCCTCCGTCAAGGCTCCGCCAACACCTTGCGGGCCATCTTGGACAGCCTCATCTGGTGGCCCCAGGCTCCCTCCGCCTTCCCCTCCCGCGTCCACCGGCCCAGCACCCGCCGGATCTCCGGGTCCAGCGGGGCGGGTTCCGCGTCCTCCAGGGGCGTTCCCGGCAGCGGCATGAAGTAGTGCAGGCGCACCTCACCGCCCCGTCGAATGATCCACTCCGCCAGCCGCACGGACTTCCACTGGTCCTCCCTCGTCTCCCCCGGTAGGCCGAAGATGAAGTCGACGACCGGCGTGAGGCCCTGCTCCAGGCACGCGTCCACGGCCCGCCGCACGTCCTCCACCGTGTGTCCTCGGGCGATCCGGCGGAGCACGCGCTCGCTGCCGGACTGAGCCCCCATGTTCACCCGCTCGTTGTCCGCGTAGTGGGCGATGAGCTCGGCCCCGTCGGCGCGGACCAGCGAGTCCGGCCGCACCTCGGCCGGGAAGCTGCCGAAGTAAACCCGCTCGAGCCCGTCCACGGACCGGAGCTCGCGGAGCAGCCGCTCCACCTTCTCCGGCCGCAGCCGGCGGCCGTCGGGCGAGCCGTAGGCCAGGGCGTCCGGGGCGACGAAGCGGGCGAACGCGTGCCCGCGCTCGACCCCCCGGCGGACCCACCGGACGACGTCCTCCACGGGTCGGTGCCGCGGTCGTCGGCCGAAGAGCCGGCTGACCTGGCAGAACGCGCAGCCCCAGGGGCATCCTCGGGTGATCTCGATGGGGCAGAAGAGGCGGAACTCCTCGGAGTACGGCGGGTACCGCTCCAGCCGCTCGACGCGGGGCGCGGGTTCGGGCCTCCCCTCCCCCAGGTACACGCCCGGGCGCTCCTCCGGCATTCGGCCCCGGGCGAGCTCCCGCAGGACCTCCGGGACCACCCGCTCCCCCTCGCCGATCAGGACGAGGTCGAACCCGCGCTCCAGGCACTGGTCGGGGCGCGCCGAGGGGTGGGGGCCGCCGGCGACCGTGATCACGTCCTCCGGGAGCCGCTCCACCAGCTCGAACACCTCGGCGGCCATGAAGGTGTTGAACGAGCAGACGAGCACGTCGCCTTCGCGCGGCCTCGGGCGCCTGGAGACCCGGACGTGGGGGAGCAGTTCCGGTGCCTCCACCTCGATTGCGCCGAGCACGTGGGCGAGGCTGTACCGGTTCTTGGAGTGCAGGAGGAACCACACGGTCCTCAAGGTCCGTCGGGACCCCCGGGAAAGGCCTCGAGCCAGGCCTCCCCGTCCTCCACGCGGACCCGGGCGTCGACGAACGGGTCGTCGATGACGTAGCGCAGCAGGGTGGCCCCGAAGGCGGTGAGCTCCAGCCGGAGGAACTCACCGTCCGCGAGCACGCCGAAGATCCCTCGGGCGTTCACGGCCGGTCGGTACGCGCCGTCCGGGGCGCTCGCCGAGCCGATGCGGACGCTGCGTCTGGGCCTCCCGGGGTCGAGTCGGTAGCGCTCGCGGGCCCGGTCGGCGGCCTCCCGGTAGGAGTCCGCGCGGCGGAAGAGGCGGTCGGCGGTTCGGGCGGGCACGCCGGCGGCGGAGAGTCGGGCGACGAACCAGTCGCGCTCGTACATGCGGTGGGGGCTCTGACCTGGGGGTACGAGACCCTGGGTGACCCACTCCAGGGCGGTTCGGGCGAGTTCCTCGGAGGTGACGCGGCACTCCAGGTTGGCGAGGGCGAGCCGGGTGAGCACGGAGCCGTACCCGGCGCGCCTGAGGGCGCCCCAGAGCTGCCGCTCGTCGCGGAAGGGGCGGCCGCGGAGGAGCTCCCGGGCGGCCAGGGTGTTCACGTGCGCGACGCTACAAATGCGATCCGGGCCCGCCGCGTTGGCGGTGCGGACGAGTCGCTCCCTCCGGGCGATGGGGGGACGCTCCCGGGACAGGTAACGTTTCAGTCTTCTGAACGTTTCGTCCGGGAGGTGGCGGCGGAGCCCGTTCAGGGCGTCGGGCGAGTAGTCGGCGCGGCGGAGGGCGGCCCGGATCCGGCGGCCCGAGTGCCCGGGCAGCTCCGGCACGATCCTGAGCTCCACGTCCGTGCCCAGCCGACGGTTGACCAGCTCCACGGCGGCCAGCCACCGGACGAGGTTCCTCGCGGGCACGGTCTTGGGGATGGAGAAGAGGTCGCCCCGCTCGAGGACCCGCTCGGCGTGGCGTCGGACCTCCTCCAGGTCTCGTCGGGGACCGGCGTCCAGGATGACGTCCACGCCGGCCTCGGCCATGGTGGCGACGCGTACGGGGACCGTGTAGGCCAGGGGGAAGCGCTGGTGGTACCCGCGCACCGGTCGCACGTCGTCGGCGCCGAGCTCGAGGACGATCTCGGCGCGGAGCTCGTACGGGAGGAGGGGTGGGGTGTGGTGGGCGGTGTAGTCCGCGTTGAGGAAGACGACGACCTCCTCCCCGAGCTCGGTGGCGCGTTCTAGGAGGTACGCGTGTCCGCGGTGGGGAGGGTCGAAGTCCGCGGCGATGCCCACGACGGTCAATCGCGCACCCTCCGGACCTCCTCGATCCACATGAGGGGGTACTCCAGCTCCTCCACGTACTCCAGGCGGGCCACGGCCTCCCAGTCCCCGCATCGGGTGACGAGCCGGACGCGGAGGTTGCGCCCGGAGACCTCGGTGTATCCGCCGTAGTTCTCGGTGTCCCGCTCGCTCACGTCGATGTCGACGCTGACCCGCTCGACGCAGGGTTGCAGCTCGGCGGCGCGCTCGATGCAGCGGGCCACGTCCCTCGCGGTTTCGGGGGAGACGGGCGTACCGGAGAATTGATGATAAATTGCGCCCAGGGTAATTCCGGCCTCAAAGATGGCCCGCTCCCGGTCGGTGAGGGTCTTAAAGTGCCTCAAGCGGGGGTCCCCCGGTTGAAGCTGTCGTTTGAGGAGCTGGAGGAGGAGTCGGAGGAGAAGGGGGAGGAGTTCGCCGAGATTATCTACCGGAAGGGTTGGGACTCGCTGGAGGAGCTGATTGAGACGCTGGAGAGCCTGGGGATGGAGGGCGTGGACATCGAGGTGGAGAAGGAGGGGGACGAGGTGCGGGAGATCGTGGTGAGGGTGGACGAGACGGTGACCTCGGACTTTTACGAGGAGAACCCGGACGTGGAGGTGGAGGATCCGGCGTGCCGGTTCGAGGCGGCGCTCTTCCGGAAGCTGGCGGAGCTGTACTACGACGTGGAGATGGAGGTGGAAGAGGAGCGGTGCCGGCTGTCCGGGGATGACCACTGCGAGTTCCGGATCCGGCCTAAGTCCTAGATGGACACGCCCAGCTCCCGGGCCGCGATCCTCACGTCTTTGTCCCCGCGGCCGGAGAGGTTGACGACCACGACGTCACCCCGGTCCAGCTCGCCCCGGTCCACCAGCTTCTTTACGTAGTACACCGCGTGCGCGGACTCGAGCGCGGGTAGGATACCCTCCGTCTCGTTGAGCATCACGAAGCCTTTGAGCGCCTCCTCGTCCGTGACCGCGTCCGCAATGACGCGACCCTCGTCGACCAGGAACGCCAGCTCGGGGCCGACGCCCGGGTAGTCGAGCCCCGGGGCGATGCTGTGGGTGGTTCGGATCTGGCCGTGCTCGTCCTGCAGGACCTTGGTGCGGCACCCGTGGAGGACCCCGGTCTCGCCCGCGCACAGGGAGGCCGCGTGCTCGCCCGTGTCCAGTCCCTTGCCCGCGGCCTCGACCGCGTACAGGGCGACCTCCTCGTCGTCCAGGAACTCGTAGAAGATCCCGATCGAGTTGCTGCCCCCGCCCGTGCAGGCTACGATCGCGTCGGGGAGTCCCCCCTCGGCGCGCTGGATCTGCTCCTTGGTCTCCCGGCCGATCACGCGCTGGAACTCGCGGACCATCCAGGGGTACGGGTGCGGTCCCACGACGGAGCCGAGAAGGTAGTGCGTGGTCTCCAGGTTCGTGATCCAGTCGCGGAGTGCCTCGTTGATCGCGTCCTTGAGTGTCTGAGTCCCGGCCTTGACCGGGTGGACCTTGGCCCCCATGAGTTCCATCCGGAACACGTTGTGCTTCTGGCGCTCCACGTCCACCGCGCCCATGTAGATCTCGACCTTCTTGCCCAGGGCCGCGCCCGCCATGGCCGTGGCGAGCCCGTGCTGGCCCGCGCCCGTCTCGGCGATGAGCCGGTCCTTACCCATCCGGTCGGCCAGGAGGGCCTGGCCCAGCGTGTTGTTGAGCTTGTGCGCGCCCCCGTGCACGAGGTCCTCCCGCTTGAGGTACACCTTCACGCCGAGCCGCCGGGAGAGGTTCCGGGCGTGGTACAGCGGGGTGGGGCGACCCGCGTACTTGCGCCACAGCTCCTCAAGCTCCTCCCAGAAGCCGGGGTCCTCGCGCGCCTCCTTGAACGCGTCCTCCAGCTCCTCGAGCGCGGGCATCAGGGTCTCCGGCACGAAGCGGCCGCCGTACTCGCCGAAGTAACCGTCCTCGTCCGGGTACCGGTCAACGTAACCCAACCGGGGCGCCCCCTCACAGGGAGCTGACGATCTCCTCGAACCGCTCCTCGCAGACGTTCTCGGTGATGACCTTGCAGACCTCCTCGAAGATGCGGGCGCCCGCGTCGAGGTCCTCGGGGGCGAAGATGGAGGAGGCGACGATGGTGATCCCGGATCCGTAGCGCTCGGACAGCCGGACGGCCCGCTCCGCGCACGCGCGGATTAGGGAGCGTCGCACGACCGTGCCGAAGGTGACGGCGGGCGCCCCGTGCGTGCGGGCCACGTCGTACAGGGTGCCCCCCGTGGCGGTGACGAAGAGGAAGACCCGGTCGGAGAGGTCGACCACGTCCTTGATGCGAGGGCCCGCGTTGGGCACGATCTCGGCGATCTCGGCCCCCTCTTCCTCCACGCCCTGCCGGGCCATCCGCGCGTTCTCCTCGCCGCCGTCCACCACCAGCACCACCTCCGCGTCGTGCTCCACGGCGAGGCGGCCCGCCTCCCGACCCCGCTCCACCGGGTCCACGCCCTTCGGCGCGTCCGCGAACGGGTACTTGGAGGCCCGCTTCCTCACCAGGACCTCGTAGGCGCGGTCGGGGGCGGCTCCGAGCACCTCGATGGCGCCGCCCCGAAGGGCGACCTCCGCGGCGGAGGAGGTGTTGACCACGTCCACCACGACCACCACGTCGCCGTTGAGCGCGGCCTCCGCGGCCCCGCTCGCCCCAATGGTCATTTTGACCGAGGGCATGGACGAACCCCGGGGTGGTCGGGAGTGCGGGCCCCCACCCTGCTGAAGGTGACCGCCGTCCTCGGGTTCCTAATCGGGGCGGCCGCCGGGTTCATCAGCGTTTCACCCGCGAAGGAGGAGGTACTGAAGGAGCGGAAGAAGAGCAAGGTGACCCTACCCCCGGAGCTGAAGCACCGGAAGCCCCACCCGGTCTCGCCCTCGCACATCGCGGAGCGGGTGAAGGTGAAGGACGTGGGCGTGTCCGGGAGCGAGTCCGGGGGCGGGGGATCGCAGTCGGGCGGCCCGGGCCCGTCGTCCGGTGGAGGAGGCCCCGGGTCCGGGGCTAGCTCCGGACCCGGCTGAGGGCCCGCTCCCGCACGAACTCGGCGACCTCCATCGTCCGCTTGTCCCCGCCCAGGTCCGGGGTCACGCACCGCTCCCGGATGGCGTCACCGACGGCCTCCCAGACGGCCTCCGCCGCCTCCTTCTCCCCGAGCCACTCGAGCATCATGGCGGCGGAGAGGATGGCGGCGAGGGGGTTGGCGATGCCCTTGCCGGCGATGTCGGGGGCGGACCCGTGCACGGGCTCGAACAGCGCGTGCTCGTCCCCCACGTTCGCGCTCGGCGCCAGGCCGAGCCCGCCCACGAGGGCCGCGGCCTCGTCCGAGAGGATGTCGCCGAACATGTTCGGCGTGACCACCACGTCGAAGCGCTCGGGTTCGGTGATTAGGAACATGGCGGCGGCGTCCACGTAGTACTCCTCGAACTTCAGGCCCCGGTCCTCCACCACCTCCCTGCAGACGTCCCGGAACAGGCCGCACGTCTCCCGCATCACGTTCGCCTTGTGCACGCACGTGACCGCGTCGGCGCCACGGTCCTCGGCGATGTCGCACGCGATCTCCGCGATCCTCCGGGTCCCCTCCTCCGTGATGACCCTCAGCGTGTAGGCGGCGTCCCGGAAGCGACCCTCCACGCCCGCGTACAGGCCCTCCGTGTTCTCGCGCACGATCACGAGATCCACGTCGTCGCGCACGTACGGCTCGCCCGTGAGCTCCCGGAGCCCCTCGAAGCCGCGGACGGGCCGGATGTTCGCGTACAGGTCCAGCTCCTGCCGCAGGCGGACGATGACGTCGGCCGCGGTCTCCCCGGCCGCCCCGAACAGCACCGCGTCGGCCTCCCGGCAGGTCTCCAGCGTCTCCTCCGGGAGCGGGTCCCCGCGCCGCTCCGCGCACGCGTCGCCCGCCTCGCACTCCACGAACTCGGCGTCGATCAGGGGCTCGATCACGTGCAGGGCGGCTTCGATCACCTCGGGACCGATCCCGTCGCCCGGCACCACGGCGATCCTGTACAACGGCCGTCACCCCTCCAGCGCCTCCGGCCCGTGCCTCCGGATCAGCTCCACCAGACCGCCCGCCTCGAGGATCCGCATCATGAACCTCGGCAGCGGCTTCGCCTCCAGCTCCTCCCCGGTCGTGAGGTTTCGAATCACCCCCTCGGTCAGCCGCACCTCCGCCTCGTGCCCCGTCTCGAACGCGTCGGTCGCGCCGGGGCACACGATCACGGGCAGCCCCACGTTCACGGCGTTCCGGTAGAAGATCCGGGCGAAGGACTCGGCGACCACGCACGCGATCCCGGCCGCCTTGAGCGCGATCGGCGCGTGCTCCCGGGAGGACCCGCACCCGAAGTTCCGACCCGCGACGAGGATGTCGCCCTCCCGCACCTTCTCCGGGAACTCCGGGTCCGCACCCTCCATCACGTGCCTGGCCAGCTCCTCGGGGTCCTGGGTGGTCAGGTACCGGCCCGGGATGATCTGATCCGTGTCCACGTTGTCCCCGAACACCCAGACGCGGCCTCGTAGGACCTCCTCCAAGCGGCGGCCCCGGGCGGCTCCGGGCGCGCGGCGTTATCACCTTTGTCCGGGTCACCGCCCCTCGACGGCCGCCAGCACGTACACGGCGTCCGCCACGGGCACCACCCCGGCGGGCTCGCCCCGACGGACCACGTAGGCGCGATCCGAGAACTCCTTCACCATCTCCCACAGGGCCTCGGCCAGTGGCGTGCTGGGGGAGACGGTAACGACGCTCCGTGCGTAGTCGACCGCTCGGAGCCGTCCCAGGTCACGACGGTGGGCGATCGCGTCCAGGAGTGCCGCCAGGACCTCGCGGTCGCCGACACGGCCCACCGGGCGCCCGACCTCCAGCAGGACCGCGTACCTGCGGTGTCGCTCGCCGACGGCGCGGGCGACCTGGGCGATCGAGGAGGACGCGTCCAGCGCGAGCGGCCGCCTCCACCTCACGTCGCCCACCGACAGGCGCTCGGGCCCGCGCGGCGGTCGCTCCACGCGGGGTATCCCCGTGGAGGGCCGGAACCGGGGCGGGACGTGGTGGCCCCGATAGTTACCGGTCAACGCGCGGGCGATGTCGATCGCGAGGGTTCCGTAGACGCCCCGGCGGGAGCCGGGGGAGCGCACGAGCGCGTGCGTGACGCCCCTTCGCACGATCTCGACCGCGGCGTCCAGCAGGGAGTCGTCCGGGGCGATCGTCGCCCCGGGGCGGGAGAACCTCCACGCCTCGGCCCGGAGTGCGTCCCCTTCTAGGGAGCGCAGGGCCCGGATCACGTCCGCCTCCTCGATCACCCTCGCGGGGTCGCGCTCGTTCAGGAGCACGATTCCGGGGACGCGGTGAAGCACCATGGCCTTGATCGCGCTCCACAGGGGTCGGTCGGGTTCGAGGGTGATCACGCCGTGGCGAACGAACTCCGAGGCCCGGTGTCGGGTGAGTGGGGTCGGGTCGAGGTCCCCTTCGTTTTCGGAAAAGGGGAGAACATCGGGGTGGGCCCCGTGGATGGGTAGGGAACGGGGGTTACCATCTGCGCGTCGTCTCGCGTTTCGGTGGGTCTTTATCGCGCTTCCTTGACTTTCCGGTAGGCCCTAATCGCCTCTCGTTCCCGGGGCTTAACGATGGGTCGGTCGGGGACGAAGGGGCATCGGCCCGGGTCGCGCTGCGGGATCCCGATGCGGCGCCCGTACCGGACGATCTCGGGCTTGTTCATCCCGATCAGCGGGCGGAAGATGGGGAGGCGGGCCGTTCGTTCCTCGAGCCGTAGGTTCCATACCGTTTGGCTCGCCACCTGGCCCAGCGAGTCGCCCGTGATCAGGCACTCGCAGCCCAGTCGTTCGGCCCACTCGCAGGCGCGCTCGATCATGCGCATCTTGCAGACGACGCACAGGTAGCGTTCGAGGCGGCCGGAGAGCCGCTCCTCGGCCGTCTCCAGGAACTCCCGGTGGGACTCGTCGACGTGCAGCTTGAACTCGGGGTCCCACCTTCGGAGGATCCTCTCGTTCTCCTCGGCCGCCTCGAGCTCGGACTCGGTCACGAGGAGGTGGAGGCCGCGGCACTCGAGGCCGCGTCGCATGGCCATCCAGGCGGCGACGGGGCTGTCGAGTCCGCCGGAGAGGAGGGTGAGGGCGGTGCCCTGGGTGCCGACGGGGAGGCCCTCGGGGCCCGGTTCCTCCGGTCCGCACGCGTAGGCGGCGTCGTCGTGGACCTCGAGGAGCACGCGGGGGGCGGATTTGGTCACGGTGTGCCCGGAGGCCTCCGCCAGGTCGCGGGCGGCGTCGTACAGGGAGCGGCCGGAGACGTTCGGGTGGTGGGAGCGCACGTCGAGCCGGATGCGCTCCGGCGCGTCCCGGAGTAGTCTCCTGAACGCCTTTAGCACGGTCTGGGGACGGGGTTTGACCTCGTAGCCGGGGAGGGCGCCGGCGACGCCGAACTCTCGGGCGGCCTCCTTCTCGTGGTGGCCGTGGACGATCAGCCGGGGGCCCTTCACGCGCACGACCTCGCCCGTGCGCCGTTCGAGGCGGGCGGCGAGCTCGCCGAGGAGGGTCTTGCGGACGACGGGGCTCTTGGCCGTGACCTCGCCGGAGGGGCGCACGAGGGTGATCGGTTTCAAGGGGCGGCCCCCGAGGGGCTCGGTCGCCCACCGCTTCGGTCATCGGTTCCCCGAGGCCTCGGGTGTCCTCATCGCCGGGGGTGGTGGGGCTGATCCGGGCGTTGAAGCTGGGGGGCAGCGTGATCACGGACAAGCGTCGGCCGAGGACGGCCCGGGAGGGGTTGATCCGGGAGCTCATGCAGCGGCTGGTGGGCTGGGAGGGTCGGCTGATCCTGGTGCACGGTGGGGGCTCGTTCGGGCACTACGAGGCCCGTCGGGTGGGGTCGTTGGAGGAGGGGGTTACGCGGGTTCGGGAGGCGATGCACGAGTTGGTGGGGGTGATGGAGCGGGCGGCGGTGGAGGCGGGGGTGCGGGTGTACGCGCTGCCGCCGGCGGTGTTGCTGCGCTCGGTGAACGTGGTGGTGGAGGTGTTGGAGCGGGGCTGCGTGCCGATGTTGTACGGGGACGTGGTGCCGGCCGGGGACGGGTTCCGGATCATGTCGGGGGATGAGATTCTGGAGCGGTTGGCGGTGCTGCGGGTGGATCGGGTGGGCTTCGGGATGGACGTGGACGGGGTGTACCCGGAGCGGCCGGGGGTGGGGGAGCCGTTTAAGGAGTTGACCCCGGGGGAGGCGCGGGCGCTGGCGGAGCGGTTGGAGGGAGCGGCCGGGGTGGACGTGACGGGAGGGATTGCGGAGAAGCTGCGGCGGGCGGCTCGGATCGCGGAGGCCGGGGTAGAAGTGCTCCTCTTCGACGCGAGCGATCCGGACAACGTGGATAGGTTCCTGCGGGGGGAGCGCGTTGGAACGCGGGTGGTCCGGCGGGACTAGGGAGCGGAAGTGGGAGCACGTGTTGGCCTGCGTGTGGGAGGACGTGGAGTCCGACGCGAGCCCGCTCTTTGAGTGCGTGCACCTGGTGCACCGGGCGCTGCCGGAGCTGGACATGGATGAGGTGGACACGCGGGTGCGGTTGTTCGGGAAGGAGCTGTCGTTTCCGCTCATCATCGCGGGGATGACGGGCGGTCACCCGAAGACGGGGGAGATCAACCGGAGGCTGGGGGTGGTCGCGCGGAAGCTGGGGATCGGGATCGGCGTGGGTAGTCAGCGGGCGGGGGTGGAGGATCCGGAGGTGCGGTGGACGTTCGAGGTCGTGCGGGAGGAGTACCCGGACGGGTTGGTGCTGGCGAACATCGGGCTGCCGCAGTTGCGGGAGGGTGGGGCGGACCTGGCGGTGGAGGTCGTGGACATGGTGGACGCGGACGCGCTGGCCGTGCACGTGAACGTGCTGCAGGAGGCGGTGCAGCTGGAGGGGGAGCCCGACGCGTCGGGGTTCGTGGAAACGCTGGAGGAGGTGCGGGAGGCCGTGGACGTGCCCGTGGTGTTGAAGGAGACGGGGACGGGCGTGTCGGCCGAGGACGCGGAGCTGGTCAAGGACGTCGTGGACGGGATCGACGTGGGCGGGGCGGGCGGCACGAACTGGGCGGTGGTGGAGTCCGTGCGCTCTCGGGCGCACGGGGAGGCGCCCGTGGGCCGCGCGTTCTCGCGGTGGGGGGTGCCGACCGCCGCCTCGATCCTGGAGGTGAGGCGGGTGGTGGGGCCCGACGTTCCCGTGATCGGGACCGGCGGCGTGCGGGATGGGCTGGACGTGGCGAAGGTGCTGGCGCTGGGCGGGGACTGCGCGGGGATGGCCCTGCCGGTGCTTCGGAAGGTGCTGTCCGAGGGCGTGTCGGGGTGCGTGCGGTTCCTGCGGACCGTGGCCAGGGAGGCCAGGATCGCGATGCTGATGACCGGGTGCCGGACCGTGGAGGAGATGAGCAGGGTTCCGATCGTGGTTCACGGGCGGCTTAAGGAGTGGTTGGAGTGTCGAGGGATCGATCCCGAGCGGGTCTGCTCGGGCGATCGCCGTCAGGGGTGTTAGCGGTTGGGCGTGGAGGTGTTCGCGGTCGGAGGGTACGGGGAGGCCGGTGGCCGGAACATGACGGCCGTGCGGGTGGACGACGAGCTCGTGATCTTCGACTGCGGCATGTCGCTGGACAAGTCCCTCGTGTTCCGGAAGGATTTCCCCAAGGCGTCCACCCGGGAGCTGCGGGACGTGAAGGCGATCCCGGACGACACGATACTGCGTCGGTACCGGTCCAAGGCGGTGGCCGTGGCCCTCTCGCACGCGCACCTGGATCACATCGGCGCCGTCCCCAAGCTCCTGTTCCGGTACCGGTGCCCGGTGTTCGGGACCCGGTTCACCATCGAGCTGGTGAAGCGGGACCTGGAGAACGAGGAGCGGTACGCGGAGGAGGCCGAGGAGGTGCGGATGAACCTGTACGCGGTCGAGCCGGGGGACGAGGTGCAGATCTCGCGGCGGCTGCGGCTGGAGTTCGTGCCCATCAGCCACAGCATCCCGGGCAGCGTGCTGCCGGTCCTTCACACCCCTTACGGGGCGATCGTGTACGCGTGCGACTTCAAGTTCGACGATCGCCAGATGATCGGTTACCAGCCGGACTACAAGCGGTTGAAGCAGCTGGGTAAGGAGGGCGTGCTGCTGCTCATCCCGGAGAGTCTTCGGGTCGCCGAGGAGATCAAGACCCCGTCCGAGTCCGTGGCCCGGGAGATGGTCAGCGACGTCCTGCGCTTCGCGGACGAGGAGACCGAGGGGATCATCGTGACCACGTTCTCCTCGCACATCGAGCGCATTCAGGCCATCGCGGACACCGCGGACCGGCTCGGTCGGCGGGTCGTGCTCGCGGGTCGCTCCCTGGGCAAGTACGGCCGCGTGGCCGAGGAGCTGGGACTGCTGAACCTGCCGGCCGGGGCGCGGATCTACGACAAGCCGGACACGATCCGGCGCGGGTTGGAGCGCGCGTGCGAGGAGAAGGAGGAGTACCTGCTCATCGTGACGGGGCACCAGGGCGAGCCCGGCGCCGTGCTGACCCGGATGGCGGACGACGAGCTCCCCTACCGGTTGACCGAGCAGGACGGGGTGATCTTCTCCTCCTCCGTCATCCCGTCCCCCATTAACCGGTCCAACCGGTACAAGCTCGAGACCAAGCTCCGGTTGAAGGGCGTGAAGATGTTCAAGGACGTGCACGTCTCCGGGCACGCCGGCCGGGAGGACCATCGGCTCCTGCTCCGCATGCTGCAGCCCGAGTTCATCGTGCCGGCGCACGGGGACCCGGACATGTTGGCGGCCTACGCGGAGCTGGCCACGCAGGAGGGGTACGAAATCAATACGGACCTGTTCCTAACGCTGGACGGCACCCGGATCGAGTTACCCATCTGAAAAAGGGGAGAGGGAAATGCATGATCGGGTGCTCGAGGAGCTGGAGCGGGCCGGGGAGCTGGTGGACGACAAGATCCGGGAGGTGCTGCCCCGGGGTGGGGCCGCGGAGCTGTACGACGCCTGCTGGCACCTGATTGAGGCCGGGGGCAAGCGCTTCCGGCCCCTGCTCGCCATCAAGTCCTGCCAGGCCCTGGGCGGCGCCCCGGAGGACGTGCTCCCGGAGGCGGCCGCCGTGGAGCTCATCCACACGTTCACGCTGATCCACGATGACATCATGGACGAGGACGAGGAGCGTCGCGGCGTGGAGGCGGTCCACGTCCGCTGGAACGTCCCCGTCGCCATCCTCGCCGGGGACACGCTCTTCTCCAAGGCGTTCGAGGTGGCCGCCGAGGGCGGGGACATCCGGGTGGTGAGGGAGCTGGCCCGCGCCTGCACGGAGATCTGCGAGGGGCAGGCCATGGACCTGGAGTTCGAGGAGCGGGATGACGTGACGGAGGAGGAGTTCCTGGAGATGGTGCGCAAGAAGACGGCCGCGCTCATCCGAGCCTCCTGCGTGGTCGGCGGGCTCAAGGCGGGGGCCGACGACGACCAGCTGACCGCGCTGGCCGAGTACGGGGAGAACCTCGGTATCGCCTTCCAGATCCAGGACGACGTCCTGGACCTGGTGGGGGACGAGTCGAAGCTGGGCAAGCCGGTCGGCAGCGACATCGTCGAGGGCAAGAAGACGCTCATCATCATCAAGGGGCTGGAGCGGGCGGACGAGGGGCAGCGGGAGCGGATCCTGAGCGTGCTGGGCAACGAGGACGCCTCCCGGGAGGAGGTGCTGGAGGTGATCGAGATCCTTCGGGAGCTCGGGGCGATAGACTACGCCCGGGAGCGGGCGCGCGAGTACGCGGAGGCCGCGAAGGAGGCCCTGAGTCGGCTGCCGGGGAACGAGCACCGGGAGTTCCTCGAGGCGGTGGCGGACTTCGTGGTCGAGCGGGAGTTCTAGGGAGTGTCGGGCGTTGCCCCTACCCCGGTTTTTCCTGGAGGTGGACGAGGAGGAGGTCGAGGATGGGCTCCCGGACGAGGAGTTCATACTGACGGACGAGGAGCACCGTATCGTCGTGCGCTCGCGGGAGCTGGCCGAGCGTCTGCTCGAGGAGCTGGAGGAACCGGTCGTCTGCCGCAAGGTCGTGTACGAGGAGGCGAGGGCCGCGTTCGATGCCATGGAGGCCCGCGTCACCCGGCACGTGATCATCGAGCCGCCGGACCGGAGATCGCTGGTGTTCCTGCGGCCCGGGGAGCGGGTGTACCAGGTCCCGGTGGAGGGGTACGTGGTCACCCCGATCGCCGACGTGGGGGACCGGCTCAGGAAGGGGGACCCGCTGGCCGCGATCACGACGCGGCGGGGAGACGTCCGGTACGTGGAGGCCCCGCACCCCTGCCTGGTGGTGTACGTGTGTGAGCAGGAGGCGGTCCGGGCGCAGCGGAGACCGAACTACGAGTACTACATCGTCCCGGTGGAGGAGTGACGCGCGCCGGGCCATCCGGGAGGCCCTCCGGCGCGTGCTCCACGGCTCGCTGCCCCGGGAGGTGGGGGTGGACGTTCTCGAGGTTCGACCCGGGCTGAGGCGGCGCGACGTCCTGTACGTGCGGGCGGAGCTGGTCGTTCACAAGGAGTCGCTCAAGGGCACCGTGATCGGTCGCGGCGGCCGCACGGTGCGTAGGATCGGGGTGGAGGCGCGCAGGAGGCTGGAGCGGTGGTGGGGTCGCCGGGTGTTCCTGGACCTGACCGTGGTGGTGGATCCGGAGCGCGCTCCGGCGAATCGGTGGTTCAAGATCAGGAAACGGGATGACGTTTTCGAGTGTCCCGCCTTCAAGCACCCGCAGCACGCGCGCGCTCGGAACGTGCGCGTGCGGGGCAACGCCCGGATCGCGGCCTTCACGGAGCTCTCGCGGTCCACCGTGCACGGCGGCGCGATGGTCTCCAACTTCAGCCGGGTCGTCGGCTCGGTGCTGCACAAGCGGGTGAGCGTGTCCGCCCACTGCACCGTCCGGGACGCGGAGCTGGGGCCGTTGACGTTCGTCGGCGACGGGGCGCGGGTGGAGTCGTCCCGGGTGGGAGAGCGCTGCTTCGTGGGGATGCGAGCCCTCGTGCGCGGGGCGCGCGTGGGTCGCTGGTCGGTGATCGGGGCGGGGGCCAGGGTGGAGGGGGACGTGCCGGAGCGTTCGCTCGTGGTCGGGAGTGAGGTGGTGGATCACCTGGACTTTTACGAGCTGGTGCTGGAGTCGGATCGTGCGGTGCTGAAGGTGAACGGTCGGGTGAAGGAGCGGGTGAGGGTCGGGAGCGGGGAGGAGGTCACCGTCCGGTACCTGGAGGACGAGAACGAGCTGACGTTGGGCGGGGGGTCCGGTAGGGAGCTGTGCAGGGCCTTCAGGGAGGGGAAGGGGTGGAGAATTCGGGGTAGGGGGTTCGAGCGGGAAGGTCGGTCGGTGCACTGGTACGTGGGGAGGAGGCGGGGCCTGCTCGCCTAGACGCCGAGCTCCTCCCGGATCTCCCGGACCAGCTCGGAGACGCCGATGTCGGTGAGGCTCTCCAGCACGAACCGGGCGCTGTTGCGGTCGTCCACGAGCTTCAGCGGCCCCAGGAACTCGGTGCGGGAGAGGATCTTCTTCAGGACGTCGTTGGCCTCGGGCGTGTCGAACGCGTCACCGTCCACGTACAGGGTGAGCCCGTCGGCGTCCCGGACGGACAGCGACCCGTTGTAGATGCAGGAGCTGGCGCCCTGCTCGACGGGGCCCTCCTTCACGATGACGGTCTTCACGGTGCTGCCGTCGCCGAGCTTGACGCGCTCGTCGGAGAGGATGTACTCGCACTCGACGGAGCCCGTCGTTTCCAGCTCCTTGCAGATGACGGCGGAGGCGGACAGTCGGTCCGAGGCCTTAACCTTGCCCGGAGCGACGATGATGCCGGACACGCTCACGTTGCTGGCCAGCGAGGCGTCGGATCCGACCACGACCGACCCGTCGATCCGCACGCCCGAGCCGAGCTCGACGGCGTCCTGGGAGACGACGTTACCGGTGATCTCGGCCCCCTCGCGGATCCGGACACCGTCCTTGGAGATCACGTCGCCCAGCACCTTGACTCCCTTCCCGATCTCCACCTCCTTGGCGACGATGGTGCCGTGGACGCGCGAGTTGTCCCGGATGCTGACGCTCTCCTTGATGAGGATGGGTTCCTCGTCGTGCATCGACTGGATGGAGGAGTCCTTGCCCACGACGAGGCTGCCGTTGACGCGCGCCACGGCCATCTCGGTGCCGGCGGGGATGAGCAGCTGCTCGCCCTCCTCGTACCGCTTGATCTGGGCGGTGAGCTGGGAGACCTTCTTCTTGAGCCTCTCGATCTCCTCGTCCTTCCGCTTGAGCTCCCGGCGCAGCTTCTTGACCTGCTTCCGGGACTTCCGGAGCTTCCTCTCGCGGTCCTTGAGCTTGGAGCTCAGCTCCTTGATCCGCTTCTCCGCCTCCTTCAGCTTGGACTGGAGCCGCTCGTTCTCCGAGGAGAGCTGCTCGAGCTGCTTCCGGAGCTCGTCGCGCTCCCGCTTCAGCTCCTCGATCTTGGACTTGAGCTCCTCGATTCGCTCCTCCGCCTCGGACAGCTCCTCCAGCTTGCGCTCGAGCTTCTCCTTCTCCTCCTTGATCTTCTCGTACTTGCTCTTGAGCTTCTTGACGCTCTTCACCAGCTTCTTGTTCTGCTCGGATAGGTCCTCCAGCTTGTCCTTAAGCTCCTGCTGCTTCTGAGTGGCCTCCTCGTACTTCTCCCGGTACTCCTCCGCCTTGGACTTGAGCTCCTCGTACTTGGACTTCAGCTCCTCGATCTTCTCCTTCAGGCGCTTGGTGGCCTTGACGTACCGGTCCAGCTCCTCCTCCCGCTCCTTCAGCTCCTCCTTGAGGCGCTTGACCTCCTCTCGGAGCCTGTCGCGCTCCCCGATCGCGCTCTCGGCCTTGTCCTTCCACTCCTCCAGCTCGCGCCGGAGTCGCTCGTTCTCCCGCTTCAGCCGCTCCAGGTCCTCGGAGCCCGGGGCCGCTTCGGGCTCCTCTTCCTCCTCTTCCTCCTCCCTCGCGGGGGCCGGGGCGGGGGCGGGTTTGGCCTCCTCTTCCTCCTCGGCCTCCTCCGCGGCCTCCGGCTTGGGCGGTTTGAGCTTGAGCTTGATCGCGCCGCCCGACTCCTCCTCTTCCTCCCCTTCCCCTTCCTCTCGCTCCTCCCGGGCCTTCTCGGGCTTGGGGAGCTTTAGCTTGGGTGGTCCCTCGTCCCCTCCTCCCTCCTCTTCGTCCCCTCCACCGCCGACCGACAGCTTGAGCTTGGGACCCTCCTCGCCCTCATCCTCCTCCTCGGGCCTTTTGCGGCGGAAGATCATCGATCGTGGGCCCCTTGGCGCTAATTAGCCGAACATGTCCTCCGGCGGGGGTGTGGGCGGGTGTCCGGGAACGACGGCGGGCACGACCGCCTCCGGCTCCTTCTCAATCTCCGCCTTCATCCGGTTCACGAGCTTTTCGTCCTTAATAATTTTAACTATCCTGGGCTGCGGGCGGGCCTCGTTGGGGGAGGGGACGAGCGGGAGGTCCACGATCACGTGGTCGTCCTCCTCCAGCTCCCCGGCCAGGCGCGGGTCCACCTCGGCGATGATGGTGGGCCCGCGGTGCAGGCTGACGGTGGCGAGGACCTGCTGGTCGGCGGACACGACCCCCTCATCGGAGGGTCGAATGATCGTCTCCACTTTGCCCAGCTCGTACGGCATCGTGCAGCTCTCCCCTGCCCCTCCTGCGAGAGATGTGCAGTAGGCTCGCCAGCCCGACCGCGTTGACCATCCAATAAGAGATTACCCTGTCAAGTAGGACCGCGGCGGCGCTGATGCCCCGATCGACGCCCAGCGCCGCGTACGCGGAGGCCGCGGAGACCTCGATCGCGCCCAGGCCGCCGGGGAGCAGGGGCAGCGCGCCGACGAGCATGGAGACGGCGAACCCCACCACGATCACGGACAGGGGCACGGCGCGGTCCAGGGCGGTGAAGACGAGGTAGGTGCGGAGGACCTCGCAGGTCCAGATGGCGGAGGAGATCGCGGTGCCGCAGGCCAGCGTGCACGGGTCGGAGAGCAGCCGCCGGAAGTTGCGGACGAAGCGCCGGACCCAGCGCTCGACGCGGCGCGCGTCGACGTCGTCCCGTCGGGCTCGGGACAGGAGTCGGGAGAGGAGCGTGCCGAAACGGAGAATTATCCTCTCGTTGGCCATGATCCAGACGGAAAACGCGAGCGCGAGCGTGAGTACCAGCACGCCCGCCGCGAGCAGTCGGGTCATGCGGCTTCCGCTTTGGAGCAGCGACGCGAGTCCGAGTAGCAGGAGCGCGACGAGGGGGAAGTAGTCCAGGATCCGGTCTATGACCACGGAGGAGGCCACGTCGCGGGCCCGGCACCCGGTGAGTCGGGAGAGCAGGTAGATGCGCAGGGGCTCGCCCCCGCTGCGGGCGCTCGGGGTCACGTTGTTGATGAGCATCGACGCGTTATTAATCAGGAAGGTGAGGCGGAAGGGGGCCCGGATGCCGGCTCGTTGGAGCACGAAGTGCCACCGGGCGGCCCAGAGGAGGAGGTCGGCGAGCTGGGCGAGGGTGGCCAGCACCAGGATGTACGGGTTCGCTCGTCGGAGCGCGGAGGCTATCTGGCTCGGGTTGAACGACCAGATCATCAGGGCGAGGAGGGCGACGCCGGCGGCCGTGGCCAGCGCCATCTTCCGGTTGAGCTTCCAGAGGTCCACCGCGCTACCCGCCTATTCCTTCCTGAGCACGGCGTAGAAGAACCCGGGCGTGTCCGCTCGGTGAGGGAGGAAGAGCGCGCCGTCCCCGGCGGGGTTCGCGGGCTTAAGTGCCTCGGTGATCGGCTCCATGCCTAGCTCTTCGACCGCTCGGCGGACGACGAGCTCGTTCTCCTCGCGGGTCAGCGTGCAGGTGGCGTAGAGGAGGCGGCCGCCCGGTCTTAGGACCCGGTGGGCGGCTCGGAGCAGCGAGAACTGGTACGAGGGTAGGCCCAGGCACTCCTCGTAGGTGGCCTCGATCCACAGCTTGGGTCGCACGCCCAGGGCGGTGCAGGGCGGGTCCACGATCGCCACGTCGAACCGCTCCCGGAGTCGGCGGCAGACGCGTCGGGCGTCCCCGTGGATCACCCGGACCCAGTCGATGCCGAGCCGTCGCAATCGTCGTTCCATCCGCTCCAGCCGGGGTTTGGACCGGTCGATGGCGACGATCTTGGAGTCGGGGCCCGTGAGCTGGGCGACGTGGGAGCACTTGCCCCCGGGGGCCGCGCAGAGGTCGATGACGGACTCTCCGGGTCGCGGGTCGAGGGCCTCGACGGCGAGGATGGAGGGGAGGCCCTGGGAGTAGATCCAGCCCCGGGCGTAGGCCCGGGTGGCGCGCACCTTGGGGGCCCGGTACACGGGTCGGTCGACGCGGACGGCCAGCCCCCGGTCCCGATCCTCCATCTCGTCCCCGTCCATCTCGGCCACGCCGAGGGCCACGGGGTGGCCCCGCTCGGAGACGACGAGCACCCGATCGCCCCGCCTCACGCCCTCGGCCCGGAGCACCCCGGGGGCGTACAGGTCGGCCCCCACGTACACGCTCTCGGCGGCGAACTTGTCGGCCACCACGACCCGCTCCTCGTCGGGGCGCACTCGGTGGGGTCCCTTCACCTCGATCTCCACGGCGTGCTCGGAGTACGGGGAGGGTCGGACGCGGTGGTCCGGTAGCTCCCGGGACAGGAGCTCCAGGACGTCCTCCGGGTCCGCCTTCAGCGTGTTCACGCGGAGCGTGTACCAGCGGACGGGTGCGATGAGGGCGGCGAGGAGGGTCGGGTAGTCGGGGGTGCGGGCTTGGAGGAGGTTCGCCAGCCTGGGGTCGTCCAGGTCGGGGCGGGCGAAGGGGCGGGCTCCTCGGCTCGGGTGGATGTCATCACCCCGTCGGGTGAAGGCCGTGCTCGTCATCGGAGTGCGGGGTCAGAACTCGATCAGCTTGACCGTTCGTTCGTCGGGGTCCAGGAGGGCCGCGGTGCGGCGGCCGGTCACGTACCCGCAGGCCTCGCCGGGGTTCACGACGAGGGTGTCGCCCACCCGGCGCTCCTCGGGCTCGTGGGTGTGGCCGTAGACGACCACGTCGTACTGGCCGGAGCGGGCGAGGGCCTCGACGATGGCCTCCTCGGTCCCGTGCACCATGGCGACCTTCAGTCCCAGGACCTCGCCCGTGAAGACCTCGCCGACCAGGTTGAAGCCGACCTCTTCCGCCTTCTCGCGGAGGAAATCGCGCTCCCCGTCGTTGTTTCCGAAAACGCCTATAAACTCCTCGCAGTCGATTTTCGCGAGCTCGGGGAGCGTGAAGGGAGCGACGTAGTCGCCGGCGTGCAGCACGACTTCGACGCCCTCGTCGTTCATTCGGTCCGCCAGCTCGCGCACGGCTCGCAGGTTGTCGTGGGTGTCCGAGATCAGCCCGATCAACGGTTCAACCCCCGTCAGGGGGTGGGAGGGGTTAACGTCCGCGTTCGGTCGCATCGCGTCCGTGAATCCGCGTCGCGCGATGAGGCAGGTCGTCCGGGCCTCCCTCAAGCCGGTATATAAGATGTACGAGAGGATGTTGGAGCGGAGGGTGCGTCGGGGTAAGGTGCCCGAGCACGTGGGCATCATCATGGATGGGAATCGTAGGTTCGCCCGCGAGTTGGGGCTGAAGCCCTGGGAGGGGCACCGGTACGGGGCGGATAAGCTGGAGCAGGTGCTGGAATGGTGCTTCGACATCGGGGTTAGGATCGTCACGGTTTACGCGCTCTCCACCGAGAACCTGAACCGGCCGAAGGAGGAGCTGCGTCATCTGTTCGACCTGATGGAGGAGCGGTTCAGGGAGCTGGCCCGGAGCGAGCGGATTCATCGGCGTCGGGTCGCCGTGCGGGCGATGGGTCGGTTGCACCTGCTGCCGCGTCGGGTGCGGGAGGCGATTCGGGAGGCGGAGGAGGCGACGAGGGAGTACTCGGAGCGGTTCCTGAACGTGGCGGTGGCGTACGGGGGCCGTCAGGAGATCATCGACGCGGTGCGAGAGATCGCCCAAGACGTTAAATCGGGCCGGCTCGATCCTCGCAGCATAGACGAGGAGACGTTCCGCGAGTACGTCTACGTGGGTGACCTGCCCGATCCGGAGCTCATCATCCGGACGAGCGGTGAGGAGCGGTTGAGTAACTTCCTCCTGTGGTACTCCGCGTACTCCGAGCTGTACTTCGTGGACGTGTACTGGCCGGAGTTCCGCAAGATCGATCTGCTCCGGGCGATCCGGGAGTTTCAGAAGCGGGAGCGAAGGTTCGGTAGATGACGGCCGGGGGTGCGCGGCGGATGGTGGAGGACCTGCTCGGGGTGGAGCCCCAGACGGACGGTCAGAAGGAGCTGTACGAGGCCCTGCTGGACGAGGAGAACGAGATCGTGGCCGCGTTCGGGCCGACGGGTACGGGTAAGACGCTCTTCTGCGCCGCGTACGGCGTGAAGGCGGTGATGGAGGGCGAGTACGATCGGTTCATCGTCACGCGGCCGCTCGTGGACGTGGCGACGAAGGAGGAGATGAGCTCCGCCGACGTGCCGGAGAAGTTCGAGGAGATGGTCGTCACGCCGGTGATGGACGTGCTCTCGCAGTTCACGGGGCGGAAGGAGCTCCGGCGGATGATCGATGAGGAGAAGATCATGATCGTGGACACGCACTTCGTCCGGGGGCGCACGTTCGACGACGCCGTGATCCTGCTGGACGAGGTTCAGAACATGCTGCCGGAGAACGCGGGCGAGGTACTGGCGCGGATGGGTCACAACTCGCGCCTGCTGATCACGGGCGATCCGGTCTTCCAGAAGGACATCGACGTGGAGCGGTGCGGCGCGACGGTCATGCGGGAGATCCTGGCCGAGGAGCCCAAGGCCGCGGTGATCGACCTGGGCACGCGGGACATCGTGCGGCCGGGCGCGGAGCGGGGCGTGCACCTGCAGCTGGAGATCCGCGTCCGCAACCGCGAGCTGAACGACGTGGAGCGGGAGATCATGGACGTGGTCCGGGTGGAGGCGCCGGACGCCGACGTGCTCACGGTCCTGTACGTGGAGCCCATCGCCGAGGACCTGGAGATCGACACGGAGAACGTGCCGCAGGCCGTGATCGTGACCAAGGAGGGGCACGTGGGCCGGGTGGTCGGCACGGGGGGCGAGCGGATCGAGAACATCGAGGCGGAGACGAACATGCGGATCGTCGTCACGCACCTGACGCTGGACTTCATCGACTTCATCGCGGACATCCACCCGGTCCCGTGGATCGGGGAGCGCATCGTCGACGTGGACATCGCGGGCCCGAACCTGAAGGTGTGGATCGACCGGCGGGACTTCGGCCCGTTCATGGGGCAGCGCGGCCGGTACGCCCGGTTCGTCGAGGAGGTACTGCAGGAGCTCCTCGGCATGGGCCTGGAGGTCGAGCAGGCGTGAGCCGGCGCATGGTCGACGCCCACCTCCTCGCCACCAAACCGCTCCGCCCGCGCGAGCTGAGGAAGCGGCTGGAGCGAGCGCTCCGGGCGGCGGGGTTCGAGGTCGAGCGCGTGCTGGTGAGCGAGGGGGCGGTGATCCTCGCCGGGGGCCGCCCCGCCCGCGAGTACGTGATCCTGGCGGACGTGGTCGGCCCGGGCGATCCCGGCGGGGTCGTGAGGTCGGTGCTGGAGCGCTACGGTAGGCCGGAGGTGCGGGTGGGGAGGCGGGACGCGCCGGGGGAGTGCGATGACCGGGCGCTGGAGGCGCTATTCCAGGGTGGTAAGGAGCCTGGTGAGGAGTGAGGGGTCGGACGATCGAATCGCCGCCGTGCTCACGCTGACGGGGGCGCGTCGACCCCCGGACGGGGACCGCGTCCACGACGATATCGTTACAATGATCAAAACGGATGGGGGGCTCGAGGGGACCGTCCTGCACCCCCGACCGCCCTCGGACTCGGGCCTCCTGGGCCGCCGGTTGAAGGCCGTGTGGCGCTCGTCCTCGGACCCGCCGACGAGCGCCCTGACCCTGGACGCCATGGCCAGCGCCCGGGCCGGCGAGGTCTCGCCGCTGCTCTCCGAGCGGCTGCCCAGGAGTTACAGGAAGGCTGAAAAGGAGCGGGCCCGCATCATAGCGGATACGGTGGAGGACCGGTTCGGAGAGAGGGTGCTCCTGATTGGATACTCCGGCGCCCTCCGTCGGGAGCTGGAGCGACGGGGGCTGCTCCGGGGGGTGGTGGACGCGGATCCCCGGGTGGGGGTCCCGCGGCGCGCGAGGCTGGGCGAGTTCCCGCTACTGGCCACCGGCATGGTGCTGGTGAACGGCTCGTTCAAGCGCATCGTGACCCGTCACCGCGGTCCCATCGCGCTGTACGCCCAGTCCTGCACGCACTTGGTCCCGTTGCTCACCCGTGCCGGCGTTGTGGACGCGGCGATCGTGGAATCCTTCCCCTTCCACTTTTGCCCGGGAGAAACCCGAGTGCGCGTGTTCGCGGGTGGTTGATCTTGCTGGATACCGTTAAGGACTACATGAGCGGCGTGATCAAGCGCAAGACCAAGCGGGGCGATCTGGACATCGCGATGCTGATCGACGGGCCGAACATGCTCCGGCGCGAGTTCGACATCAGTCTGAAGGAGGTCCGGGAGCTCGTCGAGGAGCTGGGCACGATCCGCATCGGCCTGGCGTTCCTGAACCAGTACGCGTCGGACAAGCTCATCGAGGCGGTGGCGAACCAGGGGTTCGTGCCCCGGGTCATCCCGGGGGACGTGGACGTGTACCTCGCCGTGGAGGCGATGGACATCATCTACAGCGACAGCGTGGACGCGCTGGCCCTGATGACGCGGGACACGGACTTCCTGCCCATCATCGCGAAGGCGAAGGAGCGGGGCAAGGTGACCATCGTGATCGGGGCCGAGCCGGGGTTCAGCACGGCCCTGCAGAACGCCGCCGACTACGTGATCAAGCTGAAGACGGGGAGGAGGGAAGAGGAGGCGCGGGAGGAGGAGGCGAAGAAGCGGCAGCAGCAGGCCGCGGAAGGCTGACCATGCTGGTCCGGACGCTCCGCACCCCGGTCGGGAGCTTCCGGCTGCTCGTGGACGCCTACCAGGACGACCTGCTGCGGGACCGGGAGCGGACGGGCGCGTTCGTCCGCATGGTGTGCGACCACGCCGACGGGGCCGAGTTCGCCGACCTGGGCGCCGGGACGGGACCGCTCTCCGTGGTCGCCGCGAACGCGGGCGCCCGTCGGGTCGTCGCGGTGGAGCGGAATCCCAGGAGGGCCCGGCTGCTGGAGCGGAACCTCAGGAGGTACGCGCCGAGGGACGTGCGGTGGGAGGTGGTGCGGGCCGACGCGCGGCGCGTGGAGGTGAACGCCGACGTGATCGTCTGCGAGATGATCGACACGCTGCTGCTGGAGGAGGACTTCGTGGACGTGGTGAACGCCGCGCTGGAGCGGTACGGGCCCCGGGTGCTGCCCCCGGAGGTGCGGATCGGGCGGCGACCGCTGGAGGACCCGCCGCGGACGCCCCGGTACGCGCCCACGGACGTGCGCGGGGCGGAGCCGCTCGAGGTGATCCGAACCGAGGGGCGGATCCCGAAGGAGTTCGAGTACGAGACCCCGGGGCCGGGGTACGAGTTCCTGACGTGGGTGGAGTACGGCGGGCTCGTGGCGGGGGGCTCGGAGGTCTTCTGCCCGGGACTCCGGGTGAGGACGCCGGGGGAGGTCGTTCGTGGTCGTCGTGGGGAGGGGCTGGAGTCGCTGCGGGTCTAGACCCCGCGGAGCATGAGGACGATGCCGAGGGCGATCAGGCCGCCCGCGAGGATCCAGTGGGTGAGGGTGGCCCGCCGACGTCGGCGCTCGTACTCGCGCCGGCATCTCTCGCTGCAGAAGCGTTCTCCCTCGGGGATCGCGGCCCCGCAGACGATGCAGTGGGAGTGCGGGGGGACGCGCTCGCGCTCCGACACCCGGTCACCCCCGGACGATCGTGCCGTCGTGCCGGCCCCGGAGGGTCCCCCGGATCCCGGCGCTTTTGAAGTCATCCCAGGACAGGACGTGGGTGGTCACGCGGCCGCGGCGGATGATCTTGGTCGCGACGGGATCGACCACGAAGCTGCCGCCGGCCTCCAGGTCGGCCTCGAAGGCCAGCCGCTCGAGCTCGCGGGCGCTGATCTCCCGGAACTTCCGGGCGCCCGGCTCGCTCGGGTCCCGGTCGTAGATCCCGTCCACGTTGGTGACGATGATGAGCGGGGCCTGCAGGAGCTCGGCGATCATGGCCCCGACGGCGTCGGTGGTGTGGCCCGGGTGCGTGCCCCCGCAGACGGCCACGCCCTCCCGGCGGACCGTTTCCGCGGCTTCCGAGGGGGTTTCCGGGACGTCGGTCCCGGGCCGGCCGAGCGCGAGGTTGAGGAGGGCGGCGTTCAGTCGGGTCACCGTGATGCCGAGCTCGTCGAGGGCGGTCTCGGGCGCCCCGAGGTCTCGCGCTACGTTTATGTACTCACGGGCGACGGGGCCCCCACCGACGACGACGCAGGTTTTCAGCCCGGATTCCAGCGCTTCGGAGATGAGGTCCGCGGCCTCCCGGATCCGGTCCGGGTTCCGCACGTTGAGCACGGACCCGCCGAGCGCCACGACCGCGTACAGCCCGATCACCCCCTGGGGGAGCCCGGTTGGAGGCGACCTCCGAGAGCGTGGAACGGTACAAGTTCAAAAGAATGCTAGAGCGGTTGGAGAGCCTGGAGGGCGAGGGTACGGAGCTGATCACGATATACATTCCGCCGGAGAAGCGGTTGAGCGATGTGATCGCAATGATGAGGGAGGAGTACTCTCAGGCGAGTAATATCAAGAGTAAGAGGACGCGGAAGAACGTTCAGTCCGCAATTGAGGTGGTTATTCAAAGGCTCAAGACCGTGGGTGAGACCCCGGAGAACGGGTTGGTGGTGTTGGTCGGTACGGTTAAAGAAGGCACGAAGGAGAAGATGGTGGCGGAGCTAATCGAGCCGCCCGAGCCGGTGGATCGGTTCATTTACCGGTGCGATTCCAGGTTTTACCTGGAGCCCCTGAAGGAGTGTCTCGAGGATAAGGATGTGTACGGCGTGCTGGTCATGGACCGTCGGGAGGCGACGATCGGGCTGGTCAAGGGTAAGCGGGTTGAGGTGAAGAAGCGGCTTAAGTCGGATGTGCCGGGTAAGCACAAGGCGGGCGGGCAGTCGCAGCGGCGCTTCGATCGGCTGATCGAGCACGCGGCGCACGAGTTCTACCAGGAGGTGGGTGAGGCCGCGCGGGAGGTTTTCGAGGAGGTGGAGAACCTGAAGGGGATCATCGTGGGCGGTCCGGGCCCGACGAAGGAGGAGTTCCTGGAGGGGGACTACCTGCCCAAGGACCTGAAGGAGAAGGTCATCGCCGTGGTGGATGTGGGGAACACGGACGAGTCGGGGATCCGGGAGGCGCTGAACAAGGCGGAGGACGCGCTCAAGGAGGCGGAGCTGGTCCGGGAGAAGCGGCTGGTGCGGCGGTTCATGGAGGAGGCGGTCAACGGGGATCTGGCGGCGTACGGGGAGGATGAGGTGGAGAGGATGCTGCGGATGGGGGCCGTGGAGACGCTGCTGATCTCGGAGGAGCTGGAGGGGTACAAGGCGGTGCTCCGGTGCCCGGAGTGCGGTCACGAGGAGGTGGTCACGGTTCGGAGCAAGGAGGAGGCGAGGGAGCGGGCCGGGGAGTGCCCGGAGTGCGGTGAGGCCGAGCTGGAGGTGGAGGACGTGAAGGAGCTCGTGGACTACTACCTGGAGCTGGCGGAGCGGACGGGGGCTCGGGTGGAGATAATTTCAACCGAGACGGAGGAGGGCGCGCAGTTCCACCAGGCGTTCGGCGGCCTGGGTGCGCTGCTGAGGTTCCGACCGGGGTAACGGGGTCGGTGCCCGTTGGCGGAGGAGGCGCCACCGCACGATCCGTACTCGCTCCTCGTCCGGACGATCCGGACCTCGATCCGGGACGCCGTCTCCTCGGCGTACGACGTGGACGAGCCCGTGGAGGTACCGGTGGATCCGGAGCCGCCGGTGGAGGACGCGGACGTGGCCACGCCCGTCGCCCTCTCGCTGGCGAAGGAGGTGGGCGAGGAGCCCCGGCGGGTCGCGGAGACGATCCTGGAGGAGTCCGACCTGGACGAGGTCGTGCTCGTGGACGAGGCCCGGGTGGAGGGGCCCGGGTACATCAACATCCGGCTGAACCGGCCTCAGTACGCCGCCCTCGTCCTCCGGTCCGTCTTCTACTACGGGGAGGAGTACGGGTCGCTGGACCTGGGGATGGGTCGGCCCGCGATCCTGGAGCACACGAGCGCGAACCCGAACGGCCCGCTGCACATTGGCCACGGCCGGAACGCGATCATCGGGGACATCCTGGCCCGGTGCATGGTGTTCACGAACTACGACGTGGAGGTCCAGTACTACGTGAACGACATGGGCAAGCAGATCGCGATGCTCGCGTGGAAGTACATCAAGGAGGGGCGGCCGGAGGTCCCGGAGGGTAGGAAGCCGGACGAGTTCTTCGGCGAGCTGTACGCGGAGGCGGCGAGGGAGATCGAGGAGGATCCCGAGCTGGAGGAGGTGGTGGAGCGGTTCCTGCGCTCCTACGAGCGGTATCTGCTGGAGGAGGAGTCCCGGGCGGAGCGCATCGCGGAGGCGTTTCAGACCGTGGTGGAGGAGTGCCTGAGGGGGCACATCGAGACCCTGGAGCGGCTCCGCGTGGCCCACGACCGGTTCGTGTACGAGAGCGAGTTCGTGGAGGATGCGGTCGAGATCGTCGAGAAGCTCGTGGAGATGGGCGCGGCGGAGGAGCGCGACGACGGGGCCGTGGTCCTCGATCTGGAGGACTACGGGATCGACAAGGAGCTCGTGCTCACGCGGAGCGACGGGACGACCCTGTACACGACGCGGGACATCGCGTACCACCTGTGGAAGCTCGGGCGGGCCGCGTTCGTTATCGACGTGCTCGGGGCGGATCACAAGCTCGCCGTGCAGCAGCTGAAGGCGGCGCTCGACCTGCTGGACGCGGATCCGGACCGCGTGGACGTGATCTTCTACGAGTTCATTCACCTGCCGGAGGGCTCGATGTCGACGCGGAAGGGTCGGTACGTGACCCTGGATGAGTTCCTGGACGAGGCCAAGCGGCGCGCGCTGGAGAAGATGCGGGAGGCGGGCGTGGCGGAGGATCTGGACGAGGAGGAGCGGGAGGAGATCGCGGAGAACGTGGCCATCGGGGCGGTCCGGTTCGCCATCGCCCGCGTGAGCCCGAACAAGCCGATCGAGTTCGACTGGGACGAGGCGCTGGACTTCCGGCGGGGCGGTCCGTTCATCCAGTACGCCTACGCGCGCGCCCGGTCGATCCTCCGGCGGGCGGACGAGGACGTGCAGCGGTTCGACGCGGCTCACCTGGACGACGATCACTCGTTCGAGCTGGTCTTCCGGATGTCCATGTTCCCGCGGCAGGTGGCCCAGTGCGTGCGGAAGCGGCGTCCGGACATCCTGGCGGAGTACGCCTACGAGCTCGCCCGGGCGTTCCACACGTTCTACGAGGAGGTGCCGGTACTGCACGCGGAGGACGAGGAGGTGCGGAAGGCGCGACTGAAACTGGTGGAGGCGTTCACCATCGTGATGGAGAACGTCATGAACCTCCTGGGCGTCCCGGCGCTCGAGCGGATGTAGGCCTCGCCCCGTCTCGGGGCGGAACGTTACGAACTTCGTAACGATTTCCGGTGGTGGGCCGGCCGGGATTTGAACCCGGGACCACGGGATTAAAAGTCCCGCGCTCTAGCCAGACTGAGCTGCCGGCCCGGCGTCCGTTCACGCGGGGGCGCCGCGTCGTATAAAAACCTTTCTCCGCGGGCCGGGCTCCGGGGAACTACTTAAACCCCGCCCGGGGCGGCGGGACGGGGGTCAGATCCTCCAAAAGGATGACCCCCGTCTGGGTCCCCCGGGTGAGGCGGCCGTCGCCGTTCAATGAGCCCGGGACCGGAGGGCGGGGGACACCCCCGTCCCTCACGATCACCGCTGCTTGTCCGGAGAGGGAGGCGACGGGGAGGGTGCCCGTGAGCGAGCTGGAGGAGTTGAGGGAGGTGATCCGCCGGTACGCGCTGGAGAACGCGGCCAAGTACGACGGCCGGGCGAACCCGAACGCGGTCATGAAGAAGGTGATGCGGGAGCACGAGGAGTACCGGGATCGGGCCAAGGAGGTGCTCCGGCTCGTCCGGGAGGTGGTCGAGGAGGTCAACCGGATGTCCCTGGAGGAGATCCGGCGGGAGCTGGAGGAGCTGGGCGGGGTGGAGGAGGAGCGGTCGGAGGAGGAGGGCGGCCTGAAGCCGCTGCCCGGCGCCCGGGAGGGCGAGGTTCGGCTGCGGTTCGCCCCCAACCCGTCGGGCCCGCTGCACCTGGGTCACGCGCGGGCGGCGGTGCTCAACGACGAGTACGCCCGCCGGTACGACGGCGCGCTGATCCTGCGCTTCGAGGACACGGACCCGCGGCGGGTGGACCCGGAGGCGTACGACATGATCGAGGAGGACCTGGAGTGGCTGGGCGTGCGGGTGGACGAGCGGTACGTGCAGTCGAACCGGATGGAGCTGTACTACCGGGTGGCGGAGGAGCTGCTGGAGCGGGGCGGGGCGTACGTCTGCACGTGCGACGCGGACGAGTTTCGGCGGCTGCGGGATCGGGGCCAGGCCTGCCCGTGCCGGTCCCGGGATCCGGAGGAGAACCTGGAGCTGTGGGAGGAGATGCTGGACGGGGCGTTCTCGGAGGGGGAGGCGGTCGTTCGGGTGAAGACGCGGGTGGACCACCCGGACCCGGCCGCGCGGGAGTGGGTCGCGTTCCGGATCGTGGAGCGGGAGCACCCGATGGTGGGCGACCGGTACCTCGTCTGGCCGACAATGAACTTCGCCGTGGCCGTGGACGATCACTTCATGGAGGTCACGCACGTCCTGCGCGGGAAGGATCACGAGTCGAACACGCGCCGGCAGGAGTTCGTGTTCCGGCACCTGGACTGGGAGCCGCCGGAGTACGTGCACTACGGGATCCTGAAGGTGGAGGGGACCGTGCTGAGCACGTCCAGGATCCGGGAGGGGATCGAGTCCGGCGAGCTCACGGGCTGGGACGACGTGCGGACGGCGACGCTGCGCGCGCTGCGGCGGCGGGGGATCGAGCCCGAGGCGCTCCGGGAGACGATCCTGGAGATCGGGCTGACGGAGGTGGACGCGACCTTCAGCTGGGAGCAGCTGTACGCGCGCAACCGGCGCCTGATCGATCCGAAGTCCAACCGGTACTTCCTCGTCCGGGACCCGGTGGAGCTGTGGATCGAGGGCCTGGAGGAGCCGTTCGCGGCCACGCTGCCGCTGCACCCGGACGAGGACCGGGGCGAGCGGGCGCTCGTGCTGCACCCGGAGGACGGCGGCTGCCGGGTCTGGCTGGATCGGGAGGACGGGGAGGCGCTGGAGGAGGGTGAGCTGATCCGGCTGATGAACGCGGTGAACGTGAGGGTCGAGGAGGTGGGTGAGGGCGTCGTGCGGGGCCGGTACGAGGGGGAGGACTACCGGGCCGCGCGGCGTGAGGGGGCCCGGATCGTGCACTGGGTGCCGACGGACCAGGCGATCCCGTGCCGGGTGCTACGGCCGGACGGGTCGGTGGACGAGGGCTACGTGGAGGCGAACGTGGAGCGGGAGGAGCCGGGACGCACCGTGCAGTTCGAGCGGCTGTACTTCGCCCGGATCGAGGAGTGTCGACCGAGCGGTGTGAGGGCCGTGTATGCGCACGACTGATCCCAGCAACCCGGCGTGCGTGGCCCTCTCCGGCGGTCGGGACAGCGTGGCCACGGCCCTGCACGCGTCCGAGCGCTGGCGGGTGGAGGCGGCGGTCACGGTCGTGCACGAGTTCCTGGACGGGACGTGCCTGGAGAACGCCCGTCGGTGCGCGGAGCGGCTGGGGCTGAGGCACGAGCTCGTTCGGGTGCGCCTGCGGGGGTGGTTCCGCCGCGCCCTGCGCCGCGGCCTGCCCATCTGCACCAAGTGCGCCCGGACGGTGCTGACCGCCGCCTGCCTGCGGGCCAAGCGACTGGGGCTGCTCACGGTCCTCACGGGCCACGAGCTGAAGGGGAAGTACGGGCGGCGGGTGGCGCACCCGTACCCGCCCGGGGTGACGATGGTCCGGTACCCGGCGCTGCGCCGGTGGACGTGGGAGGACGTGGGCGAGATCGTCTCGGGCCTGGGCTGGTTCGACGAGGGGTACACGTGCCCCATCCGACCCTACGGGGTGCACCGGTTCATCGAGCGGGTCGGGTACAACCCGCTCACGGGCCGCGCCTGCTCGCTGATGGTGGAGCGAGTGGCCTCGCCGCGGGCGTGCCTGGAGTACCTGATCGAGACGGAGACCCCGGAGTGGGACGCGGGAGAGGTGGAGGAGCGGCTGGGATTGGAGCTGCACCGGGTGTTCGAGGGTGGGGTGCCGGAGGGTCCGAGGGACGAGGAAGAGATCGTGCGCGACCTCACGTACCGGCTGCTGATGTTCCTGGAGCGGGCGCTGCGGTCGTACCTGAGCGGGACGTTGAACCGGATCGTGCGGACGGAGCGGTTCGCGCAGCTGCACGCGGTGCTTTACGAGTACTCCGAGATCGACGATCGGGTCGACGATTTAGGGTACGAGCACCTGCCCCGGCTCGCCGTGGAGCGGGACGAGGGGACGGCCCGGAGGCTCCTGGAGGGGACGCGGGCGTTGATGCGGGAACTGTTGCGGGAGTACGGTCGGAGGATCCCGGGGACGCGGGTCTGAGGGGGATGCGCGTGCAGGGGCGCACGGTGCTGGTGATCGGCGTGTGCGGGCCCGTGTGCAACCTGGTGGCCCGGGTGCTCGCGGAGCGGGACTACCACGTGATCGCCTCGGACGTGAAGGACGAGGAGGAGTGCGAGCTGCTGGACCCGCTGCTGGAGTACCCGAACGTGGAGGTCGTGCTGGGGGGCCACCCGGAGTGGCTGTTTCGGCGGGCGGACGCGGTGGTCCCGCCGCCCAGCCTGGAGGAGGGGTCACCTCCGTACCGGCTGGCCCGTCGGTACGGGTGCCGGGTGTACGAGGTGGAGGACGTGCTCGAGCGGATTCCCCCCACCCGGCCGGTGGTGGGCGTGGGGGGTACGAACGGGAAGACGACGACCGTGGCGATGATACGGCACGTGTGCCGGGAGCTGGGGCTGGAGGTGCGGGATCACGGGCTGCCGGGGATGCAGGGGAACGTGGGGTACCTGCCCCCGCTGCAGGCGCGGTTGCCGGGTGACGTGAGCGTGCTGGAGATCGCGACGTTCGGGGAGCGGGGGGAGATCCTGGAGGCGGCGAGGTGGGCGGAGGTGGAGTGCGCGTGCCTGACGAACATCACGCCGGATCACCTGAACAAGGCCGGGGACTTCCGGACGTACGCGCGGTGCGAGATCGAGCTGCTCGAGCCGGACTCGGTGGAGGTGGCCGTGCTGAACGCGCAGGATCCGCTGGTGGTGGGCGCGCCGGAGGAGGTGGGGTTCGAGGGGGAGGTCGTTTACTTCGGGGTGGAGGCGGAGCCCGTGGGGACCGTGGAGAAGGAGTGCTGGTGCGGTGGGCGGGCGGAGGTGAGGGAGATCCTTCCGTGGGTGGGCGACTTCCGGTGCGAGTGCGGGTTGGAGACGCCGTCCCCGGACTACCTGGCCGTGGACGTCTCTCTGGACGGGTTCACGCTGGCCTGCCCGGAGGGTGAGTTCGAGGTTGGCCTGCCCGTGATGGGGCTGCATAACGTGTACAACGCCGTGGCGGCCGCGGCCGTCTGCATCGAGTTCCTGGACCTGGACCCGGAGGAGGTGGCGCGGGCCCTCGGCTCGTTCGAGGGGGTGGAGGGTCGGCTCGACGTCGTGTGGGACGATGGGGAGCGGGTGGTGATCGTCGACTACGGTCACAACCCGGCGGGCGTGGAGGCGACCCTGCGGTGCCTGAGGCAGGCGTACCCGGACCGGCGCCTGTGCGCGGTCATCGCGGTGGCCTCGGAGCTGGGCCCGGAGGGGGATCGTGAGATCCTGGAGCGGGCGGCCCGGATCGCGGACCGGGTGATCGCGGCCTCGCACGCGTGCTACCGGGTGCTCGAGGAGGTGGGGGCGGACAACGTGGTGGCGGCGGAGAGCGCCGCGGAGCGGTTCGAGAAGCGGGGGACGCTGGGCGCCTCCCGGGAGCAGGTGCTGGACGGGCTGCGGGCGGCGTTGGAGTCGGGGTGCGAGGTGATCGTGGTGTTCGGGGAGGCGGCGCTGAAGTTCAAGGAGGACGTGCTGAGGGAGCTCGAGGAGGAGCTGGGGGAGGAGGGTTGAGGGTCCTGTTCGTGGGGGCCCGGCTGTTCCGGGACGTGGCGGAGTACGCCGGGTCCACCGGGGTGTACCGGATCCTGACCGAGTCGAACCCGGAGAGTTGGGACTGGGAGCTGGCGGACGAGGTGCACTTCGTGCCCCGGGGCATGGAGCACCCGGCGCGGATCGCGCTCGAGCGGGAGGTGGACGGGGTGGTCCCGCTCATCGGCGTGGACGATCCGCTGCTTGAGGTGGCGGAAATGAAGGAGCGGCTGGAGTCGGAGGGGATCCCCGTCGCCGCCTCGGGGTTGGAGGGGACGCGGACCGGGGTGGACAAGATCCGGGCGAAGCGGGCGTTCGAGGAGCTGAACATCCCGACGCCGGAGTGGGAGGTGGTGGAGGATGAGCGGCCCCGGCTGCGCCCGCCGCTCGTGGTGAAGGATCCGAGGTCGCAGGCCGGGATCAACGTGAACGTGTACGAGCGGTCGGTGCCCCGGGTGCACGGGAGGCGGCTGGTGGAGGAGTTCGTCGAGGGGGCGGAGGTGTCGATCGAGGTGCTGTCCTGGGACGGGGAGGTCGTGCCGCTCGTGCCGGTGTTCAAGGGTTCGACGCTGGACGAGGATCACCCGATCGAGCGGATGCGGCTGGCGCCGGCCCCGCTGGACGGGTCGGTGGAGCGGGGGATCAAGCGCTGCGCGGTTCGGCTCGTGAAGCGGTTGGGGCTGGAGGGGACGGTCGACTTCGACGTGGTGGTGCGGGAGGATGAGTTCTGGTTCCTGGAGTTCAACCCGCGGCCCAGCGGCACGCGGTACATGACCTCGGGCTGTTCCGGAGTCTGGCCGCTGCGGGAGCTCGTGGACATGGTGGTGGGGCGCTGGCGGCCGCCCCGGGTCAGGAAGGTCTGGCACGCGATCGAGTGTCCGGTGTGGAACGCGTCCCGTCGGGAGCCCCTTAGGGAGCGGTTCGACGGGGGAGCGTACCACGTGTTCTACGAGTACCGGGGCCGGATGGACGTGGCCGGGAGGATCACCGTCCGGGGTGAATCGTTTAAGGAGGCGTTCGAGAGGCTGCGGTCGGCCTTCCGGGCGGCGGGCGCGAACGTGCGGCTGGCGGAGAAGGAGTTTGAGTTGAGGATCAGGGAGGCCGGCAAGTTCCTGTAGGGCGGGGAGGAGCGCGTTGATCGTGGAGACGTTCTCGATCTCCACGGTGACGTCCTGGGTCACCGTGCGGCTGCTTCGCCGGTACATGCGGGAGGCCAGGGTGGTGGACCGTCCGATCGTCACGGAGCACTCGCACAAGGCCGGCACGCCGATCATGGGAGGGTTCGGGATCCTGCTGGGCACGGTCGCGGGGCCGCTCCTGGTGTCGATCCAGGCGCTCCCTCCGGTCGCCTCGGCGCTCCCGATGCTGGTGCTGGGCGTGGTGGACGACCTGCTCGGGCTGCAGGTGAAGGAGTTTCAGAAGGTGGTGAAGAACGTTTCCGATGAGCCGATCCGGATCGGTCGGCTCGTGCTGCAGCCCGGTGAGGAGGCGCGCGTGGCCACGGAGCGGGCCAAGCGGGACCTGAAGCGGCTGATGCGGGAGGCCCCGGACAAGATCGAGATCGTGGGTGAGGTCCCGGTCAAGAAGGAGCTGAGCGAGCGGGAGAAGCTGGCGCTGCAGGCCGGGGCCGCCCTGTTCGTGCTCCCCATCGTGCCCGCCACGTGGCTCTGGTTCCCGCACCTCGGCGCGATCGACCTGTCCTGGCTGTTCTACCCGCTGGCGATCTTCGGCGTGGTCGGGGCCACCAACGCGGTGAACCTGATCGACGGGATGGACGGGCTGGCCGCGGGGCTGCTGTTCCTCGCCTCTCTGGCGTGCTCCGGGGTGTGCTTGGTCCACAACCAGCTCCCCGGGGCCGCGTTCTTCGCGTCGCTCGCCGGCGCCTCCCTGGGCTTCCTGTTCCACAACCGGTACCCGGCCAAGATCTTCATGGGTGACACGGGCAGCTGCTTCCTGGGGGCCGCGTACGCGGCCGGTGCCTTGTACTACAAGATCGAGGTGCCCGCCGTCGTCGCCCTGGGCGTGCCCGTCGGGTCCACGATCATCAGCCTCCTGCACCGGGCGGGCGTGATCAAGCTCGCGGTGGAGCCGCTGCATCACCACCTCCAGTACAAGTACGACCTGCCCGAGCCGGTCGTGGTGGCGCTGCACTGGATGGCCGGCGCCGTCTGCGCGGGCATCGCCCTCTGGCTCGCGGGGTGATCGCGCTGCTGGACCTCACCGTGGGGGAGCTGGCCGAGCGGGTGGACGGGAGGCTGGTCGTCGGGGACCCCGAGCGGAGGATCCGCGGCTGGTTCTCCACGCTCGGCCGGGCGGGCGAGGGGGACGTGGTGATCCGGTGGTGGCTCGACGAGCGCGGGGCGGAGCTGGCGGACGAGCGCGGCGTGGCGTGCCTGGTCACCGAGGAGCCCCGGGGGCGGCTCCGGGAGGAGTGCCGGCGCCGCGACCTGCCGCTCGTGCTGACGGAGGTGGATCGGGCGAACGAGTACGCGCTGCGGCTGGCGAAGCGGAGGTACGCGGCCGACGCCGTCACCGTGTGCGTGACGGGGACGAACGGGAAGTCCACCACCAACCACCTGCTGGCGCACATCCTGCGGGTCGCGGGCCGGGACGTGTACTGCAACACGGACTTCCGGTCGGAGAAGAACACGCTCATCGATCCCGTCGTGGCGATGGAGCTCCGCGAGGCCCGGCCGCGGGACGCCCTGTGCGTGGAGGTCTCGGAGGTGCAGGGCCTGCCGACCGGCCGGGTCATGGAGGATCACGCGTACCGGATGGCCCGGGCGCTGGGCTGCGAGGTGGCCGTGGTGACGAACGTGGGCGTGGATCACACGAACCTGGTCTCCTCGCTGGAGGAGATGGCGGAGGCCGTCTCCGGGGTGGTGCGGGCGCTGGAGGACGGGGTCGCGGTGCTGAACGCGGACGATGAGCGCGTGGCGAAGATGGCCTCGCTCGCGCCGGACGTGGTGTGGTACGGGTGGGAGGAGGGCGTCGCCCGGATCAGCGAGGTGGACGGGGAGGAGTGGATCCTGCTGGAGGACGAGCCGTTGATCCCCGTTCGGGAGTTCCCGCTGCCGGTGGATCACTTCCTGTACAACGCGCTCGCCGCGACCGCGGCCGCCCACGCACTGGGCGTGGGGGAGGAGGACGTCGCGGAGGGGCTGCGCACGTACCGGCCGCTGAAGCGCCGGTTCGAGCGGTTGTCGGAGGACCCGCTGATCGTGGACGACTTCTGTCACAACCCGGACGGCGTCCTGGCGACGGTGCGAGCGTTGAGGAGGCTGGGTAAGGGCCGGGCCGTGATCGTCTTCGCCATCCGAGGGTCGCGCGGGACGGAGATCAACCGGGAGATCGCGCGGGCGCTGGTGGAGGGGGCCCGGGAGCTGGAGCGGGAGGGGATGGAGGTGCGCATCCTGGTCACGGATTCGAAGGGCCTGGTGGACGAGGCGAACGTGGTGCGGGAGGAGGAGCGGGAGGCGTTCCTGGAGGAGCTGCGGCGCGGTGGGGTGAGCTGGGAGCACTTCGAGCGGTTGGAGGAGGCGTTGGAGCGGGCGCTGGAGCTCAGTGATGAGGACACGGTCGTGCTGCTGGGTGGGGCGCAGGGGATGGAGCCGGCCCGGAGGATCCTGCGGGAGATGGGGGTGGTGGGCGATGATAGTCAGGGTGTCGAGGCGTAACCTGGCCATCATGCTGCTGGGCGCGCTCCTGTTCGCGTTGGGCCGACTGTCCGAGTACACGGCGTGGGCGAGCCGGCCGCTGCCCAAGCAGGAGGGGATCAGGATCATCGGCGTGGACGTGGTCGGGTGCGACTTCCTGCCCGAGGAGGTGGTGAGGAGCAACGTAATGGCGGCGGGACTGCGCCCGGGGTCGGTCGTGCGGAACGGGGTCCTGATCACCCCGGACGGTAAGCGCATCCCGCTGCAGGAGGCGATTCGTAAGGCTCGGATCTACGCCATGCGTAGCGTGATCCCGGGCACCAAGATCAAGCCCATCAAGTCGGTCCACATCACGGTCAAGAGGTCGGGGGTCGTGGTCGTCCGGGTGACCGAGGATTACGGACTGCCGCGCTGAGGGGGCGTGGGGACCATCGAGCGGTGGTGGATCGCGGTTCTGGCCCTGCTCGTCGCGCTTCCCTCGGCCGCCTCGGCCACGTTTAACATGATCGTCATCACCGACCCCAGCGGCAAGGATCCGAACGGCGCGGCCGCGGGCTCGATGTCGTTCGCCCCCAACATGTTCCAGTCCACGTTCCTCGTGTCCAAGAAGCTGCACGTGGCCGTGCTGGCGGGTGGTCTGGGTAAGGGTACCGCGCGACTGGAGGCGATCCTGGCGTGCATTCGGCGGCTGGAGCTGGGGATGCCCCTGGAGGAGGCGGTGCGGGCCGGGATCGAGAAGTCGCCCACGGATCGACTGCTGGTGGGTGGACCGCGCCGGGGCATCGTGGTGGGCGGTAGCTACGACATCGCCGTGGTCCTCGTGAAGGGGAACAAGATCATCATTCGGCAGTATCACAGCGGTTCGGGCCCGAACATCGTCAAGATCCCCCCGAACGTGAAGTGCGCGGTGATTCACCTGCGTAACACGCCGGGCAACCCGCTCTACGGTACGGCGACGAGGGTCCGCGTCGAGGCGGCGATCATGGCGGGCCGCATGATCCGGGACGGGCTGCCGGCGACGGAGGTGCTCGCCCGGGTGATGGGGTACGTGGCCAAGAAGTCCGGTGAGAAGTACGGGGGCGGCGCCGTGAACATCACCGCCGGCCTCTCCACCGGTGACACGTTCGTGCCCGCCCGGCTCAACGAGCGGGGGTTCCCGATGGACGCCCCGTACCGGAAGGCGTGCACCAAGTGCGGGTGGAGCGCGCCCTTCCCGACGGCGGCCCGGTACACGCGGTGCCCGGTGTGCGGGTCGCCGCTGAAGACCGAGTACGCCTGGCAGGTGGCGCGTGACCTGATCACCGTGCGTCGGAACCAGCCGGTGGTGCGCGTGTACGGGGTTCGGGGCCCCCACGACAAGGCGACCATCGTGGAGATCGTGCAGTCGCTGATCCAGCACGGGAAGCGGGATCCTGAGGACATCGCGCGGGCCATCGACAACGCGATCGACAACAACACCCTGCTGGGGTACGATTACGTGCTGCCGAGCGACGTGAAGGTGGAGAAGAAGGCAAACGTGGTCACCGTGTACATGCGACCGCTACCCCGCGGGTACAAGAAGCATCCGATGAAGTCGCCCGTGCCGACGGAGGTGCTGCACGCGCTGGGCCTGGTGGGTTCCGCCCTGGGCGTCACCCTGATCGTGCTGGGGTGCGTCAGGGAGCTGATGTACCGGCGCGTGAGAGGGTGGTAGCTTGTACCTGGTGCCGCACAACACGGGCGAGGCGCTGGTGGACTTCCTCCTGATGACCCACACCGTGGTCCCGCTCACGCTGGCCTACTCCAGCGTGACCATCCAGCGCGTGCTGTCCCTGTCCATCCTCCTCCTGGCCGTCCTGATGCTGATGTTCTTCGTGGACATGCTGTCGCTGTTCCTCCCCCTCCCCAGGCACGAGTTCACGCACCCGTTCGGGCCCTTGACCCTCGCCGCGTGGGCCTCGGCCCGGTACCTGATCGGCCTGCTGGAGGCGCGCGGGATCTCGGCGGCCCGCCGAACCCGGCCGGTGCTGAACACGCTCTGGCTGTTCACCGGGATCTTCGGGGGCGTGATGCACCGGGATTACCTGCTCTCCTGGCTGCTCTGCTGGATCGGGACCGAGTACCTGATCTCGCGGCAGCTGGAGGTGGGGACGAGGATCGGGGCCCTCGCCGCGCGCGCGGGCCAGATGAGTCGGCGGGTGATCGCCGCGGTCTCCGCGATCGGGGTGGGGCTCCTGCTGCTGATGGAGGCGGCGGCTCGGGTGTTGAACAAGCCGGTGCTCAGCCCGGCGCTGCGGGTGAAGCGGTTCGCGGAGTACACCGTGCCGGGCCTGGATTTCATCCGCAAGAACGCGTACCTGGTGGGCCACTCCACCAAGTCTCTCCCGGCGGGTTACCACTGGTGCGGGTTCGGGGACGGGTTCGTGACGCTGCCCGTGGGGTACCTGGTCATGTTCAACCTGAACGTGCCCACGCTGCACGGCGCGCTGGTCGCGAGGAAGGACCTGCTGGACTACATGCTCCCGGGCGTGTTCGTCTGGGCGTTCGACTTCGGGTACGTGGGCGCGTTCCTGCTGTCGCTCTGGGTCGGGATCACGCTGTACGTGGGGTCGAGGTGCCTGTCCGAGTACGTGGGGCGCCGGCGGTACGAGTTCTCCTCCGAGCTGGCGGCGCGGGAGGCCCTGCTGTTCGGGTGCCTGATGGCGTTCTCCATCCAGTCCCTGATCGGCGCCTTCCTGTTCTCGCGGGCGATGAACTCCTTCGCGCTGGCCACCTTCACCCTGCTGTCGTCCCTGATCTGGGGGCACGTGATCGCGCGGTACCGGCTCTAGATCGGGGTGACCTCCACGACCTCGAGCGGCACGTCCTCCAGCGCCTGGCCGATCTCGTACTTCGCGATCCGGATCGCGTGCTCCTCGTTCTCGGCGTTGAACACGCGCATGGAGAGGAGGAGCCTGACCAGCGCGGTGTTGGCCACGATCCACACGCCCTCGATCTCCTCGCCGCACTCCGGGCACTCGAAGAAGCCCACGTCGATGTCCACGTAGTCCAGGCCGTGGCGGTTCAGGCGCTTGCCGGCCTCCGCGATGGCGATGTTGATGGCATCGTCCTCGCTGTCCACGTTGTACACGATCCACGCGGCCTCCAGCACGACGTGGTAGTCCCCACCCTCACCCTCGGCCAAGGTCACTCACCACGCCTCCGCGCGTCTCGCACGTGTGGGACCAGGAGCTCGAGGAACTCCCGCTCCGGCCCCCTCAGCCGGGCCGGATATATAAGAGCTTGCGGCGGCCCGGGGTCCCAACACCCGGACATCTCGTGGACCGTCCCCCGGACCACCAGCTCGTCCTCGAACCCCAGCCGGAGCACGCCGATCACCTCGTCGTCCGGCGAGACCACGCCCCGACCCTCCTCCCGCTCCAGCTCCAGCAGGTACCGGACCGCGTCCGCCACGGACACGTACTCCCGCTCCGAGGCCGCCTCGAGCAGGAACAGGGTGTGCAGGTCGGCGTCCCGGTTCCGCTCCAGCACGTCGTACGGGTACACGGACCGCACGCGGAGCGGGATCGTGGCGGTCCGGCCGAAGCGGTACAGCTCCAGCCCCGCCCGACCGGGCCCGGCGGTGAGGATCGACACGCCGGGCACGATCCTCACCGACCAGCCGCGCCGGGCGGCCTCCACGGCCAGGGTGGCGTGCGTCGTGGCGACCATCGGGTCCCCCGGCGAGAGCACGGCCACCCGCTCGGCCTCCCCCACCACCTCGAAGAACCGCTCCTCGAGCTCCTCCCGCGAGCACGGTCGGATCTCGGGGGGATCGTGTCCGAGCGCCCGCAGTAGGCGCCGGAGCTCCCGCTCCCGGAGCTCGTACACGCTCGTGTACGTGTCCACCAGCACGAGGTCCGCCCGGGCCAGCGTCCTCAGGGCGCGGACGGTGAGGTCCCGCACGTCGGCCAGGCCCGCCCCGACGAGGTACAGGACGCGCTCGCTCAAGCCCACGCTCCCCGGGCCCGGGTGACGATCCTCTCCACCACCTCCTCCGGGCTCCCGCGCTCGCTGAGCAGTCGGGCCCGGGTGCCCTCCCCGTCGAGCAGCTTCAGCACCACCCGGACTCGAGACCCTCGGGCGCGGGCGTACACGCCCACGGGCTCGGCGCAGCCGACCCCCAGCCGCCGCACGATCTCCTTCTCCACCTCCACCTCGACCCGGCTCCGGGGATCGTCCCCGTGCTCCAGCAGCCTTCGGGTCCGGTCGTCGTCGGGGCGGCAGGTGACCAGCAGCGCGCCCTGCCCGGCGGGCGGCACGAACTCCTCCGGCTCGAACACCTCGGAGATGCGGGCCTCCAGGCCGAGCCGCTCGAGCCCCACCTTGGCGAGCACGGTGGCGTCGAACTCCCCACGCTCCACCTTCCGGACGCGCGTGTCCACGTTCCCGCGTAGGGGCTCGACCCGGAGGTCCGGTCGCTCGAGGAGGATCTGGGCGCGGCGGCGGGGGCTGCTGGTGCCCACCACGGAGCCGCTCGGGAGCTCCTTGAGCCGGGCCCCGGTGCGCGAGACGAGGCACTCGCGGGGGTCGCGGCGGGGGGGTACGGCGGCGAAGGTGACGGGGTAGTCGGGCTCGGAGGGCACGTCCTTGGCGCTGTGCACGGCGCAGTCGGCGCGCCCCTCCAGCACGAGCCGGTCGACGGCCTTGACGAAGACCCCCTTCTCGCCGAGCCGGTGGAGCGGTCGGTCCCGGACGCGGTCGCCCTTCGACCGGGTCTTGATCAGCTTGAACTCGACGTCGTGGGGGAGCTCGCTGCGGAGGTGTTCCAGGAACTCGCGCGTTTGGGTGAGGGCGAGCCGGCTGGAGCGGGTGGCGACGCGGAGGATTCGGGGCATCGCGAGGCCCTCCCGTCACTCGATCTTGAAGTCCAGGATGGTGGGGCCGGGCTCCTCCTCCGTGAGGTGGGCGAGCTCGTGGTGGACGTTGGCCGCGGCGGTGCCTCGGAAGGTGATCCGGCCGGGCTCGAGCCGGGTGACGCGGAGGGTGCGGCGGTGGGGGTCGATGCGCACGGTGGCCCCGCCCTCGTGGCGGACCTCCAGGAGTCGGGGGCGCTCGGCCACCCGTCGCACGTCCTCCTCGCCGCACTTCTCCAGCCGGACGATGCGGCCCTCGGAGCGCTCGATCCGCGGGTCTAGGAGCAGGTACAGTCGCTCGATCACGACCCCGTCCCGCTCCTCCCGGACGGGCACGGCGACGGAGACGACGTCCTCGTCCCGGTAGGACCAGGCGCCGCCGTGCTGTAGGGCCAGGATGGCTGGGGTGATGGCGCGCTCCTTCGGGACCGCGCGGCGCAGCTCGGTGTGCAGGCGCAGCATGCTGGCGGCCCGTCGCCCGGGGTCGCGGTCCCGCTCGTCCCGCCCGGTGGATCGTCGGGTGGGGTCGACGAGGACGCCGGCCCGGCGGAGGGTCTCGCGGCCGATGATGAGCGGGTACCTCATCCCACGGCGGTCGGCGAGGGTGGCGCGGGTGTGCACGAGCCGGTCGCCGAGCTTGAGGGTGAGGGGAACGACGGGTCGGCGCTCGGCCTTGAGGCGGGAGGCGGTGGCGGAGCGGATCTTCTTGACGTCGAGGACGGGGCCGGCCCCGATCTTGGCGGCGAGGGTGTAGTCGAGGGCGTCGTAGCGGGCGCCGGTGTCCACGCGGGCGGTGACCCGCTTGGTCCCGGTGAGCCCGGCCACGGTGACGGTGGTGGTGATGCCGACGGTGTTCATCGGGTCGGTCCCCTTACCTCCCTTATCTCCCCGTGCACGGGGCCGTAGACGTCGAGCTTCAGGGATCTCGCGACGTTCTGAAGCGCGTAGTCGGAGCTGATGATGGTGACGTCCCGGCCCTCGGACCGGAGTTCGACGGCGAGCGCCAGCACCTTTAGGTCGGTGATGGAGAGGCGATCCGCGTCGCCGGTGAGCCGGGCGCGCCTGCGGGCCCGTCGGACGGCCCAGCCTGCGGGCTCGCGGACGTGGACGGGGGCGGTCTCGAACCGGGCGCGGGAGAGGGGGTCGCGCAGCTCGTCGACGACCTCGGGGACGGTGTAGAGGCGGCCCCGGTCCGGGACGGCACCCTTGATGAAGGCCGAGGCGTCCAGGACGTAGGATCGCAACCGGGGCACCCCGGGCGGTGGTTGGGATGGAGGTGGACCTGCCGACGAACGTGCTGGAGCGGATTCTGAGGGAGTCGGCCCGGGCGGGCGGGGACGTCGTGGGGGTGCGGATGGAGGCGAAGGAGGAGTACTTTCGGCTGATCGAGGAGCTCGGTCGGATGCTGGCGGAGCTGTCGGTGCTCGCCGCGCGGCACGCGGGTCGGAAGACCGTTCGGGAGGAGGACGTGCGGATGGCCGTGCGCGCGCTCAGGGTGGTATCCTCGCTCGACGTCCCTCGCGGTAGAGGAGCCTCCAGAGGATGAGGGACGCCCGCGAGAGTGCGGGGACGATCCGGCCGCACATCATGAACCGTAGGATCGAGCCTCCGAGGCGGGCGAGGGTGGATCGGGCGCGGCCCACGGTCCTCACCCCAGGAACTTCTCCCGGAGGCGTTCGAAGTACGAGGAGTCAAAGCGCACGAACCGGGCCCGGTGAGCGGACCGGGTCACGACCACGGGCTCGCGGAAGGGCAGGTACTTCTGGCCGTCGAGCACGACCTCGGCGCGTTCGGGGTCGTGAACCTCGATTTCCACCCGACGGTTCAGGGAGACGACCATGGGGCGCGCCTCGAGCTTGAACGGGTTGAGCGGGGTGATGATCATGCACTCCACGGACGGTTCCACGATGGGGCCGCCCGCGGACAGGGAGTAGGCCGTGGAGCCCGTGGGGGTCGAGACCAGCACCCCGTCGGCCCAGGCCCGCTCGACCTCGAACCCGTCGATGATCAGCCCGTACTGGATCATCTTGGCGGGTCGGCTGGTGGTCACGGTCACCTCGTTGAGCACGTCCTCCCGCTCCTCCTCCCCCACCTCCACGAGCAGCTTGTCCCGTTCCTCCACCGTGAAGTCCCCCTCGGCCAGCCGGCGGATCGCCTCCGGGACCTCGCGCTCGCTCACCTCGGTGAGGAACCCGAACTTTCCCAAGTTGACGCCCAGGAGGGGCACCTCGTGCTCGGAGGTGAGGCGGGAGACGCGGAGGATGGTACCGTCGCCGCCGACGGTGACGATCACGTCCGAGAGCTCGCCCAGCGAGCGGAGGTCCGTCGCCTCGACCCGTTCCAGGCCCAGCGTCTCGTCCGCGATGACCTCGAGCCCGTGCTCCCGGCACAGGCGGCAGACCAGGCGCGCGACCTCGAGGGCCCGGTCCAGGTCCGTGCGTCCGGTCACCCCGACCGTTCGCGGGGCTCGCGGCATTCGAACACCCTCCGGAACTTGCGCTGGAGCGCGTCTAAGAGGTCCACCTCGAGCTCGTTGGCGAGGTTCAGGACCAGGGCCAGCACGTCCGCCAGCTCCCCCTCGTACCCCTCGCCCCGGCCCACCGCGTGCGCGAGCTCCGCGCACTCCTCCCCCAGTTTCCCGCACAGCCCGTGGAGATCGAACCCCTCCGGGTGCCGGCCGAACAGCGCCTGGAGCCGGCGCAGCCCCACGTCCCGCCGCAGCCCGTCGTAGAGCTCCCGGGCCAACCCCTCGTCCCGGGCGGCCGCCAGCTCGAACCGGAAGTCGGGCCGCAGGGGCACGTCCTCCGGCTCTAGCTCCCTCCCCTCCCGGAAGAACAGGAAGGCGGTGTCCCCTCGACCGAGCCCGAAGGCCCCGGCCACGTCCGTCGGTCGGAGGCTGCCCCTCACGTCCACGAACCCGTCGAGGATGCCGCGGCACGTCATCGCCAGCTCCAGCGCCACGGAGCCCAGGCACCGCAGCTTGAACCGGCGCTGCAGGGTGGTGGGGAGCCGCTCGGTCCCGTAGTAATACATCGCGACCGTGGGACGGCCGCTCGGGCGATCCTCCGGTGCCCCCTCGGAGTCGAACGTGATCAGGTCCGAGATCACGAGCCCGTCCTCCACGTCCGCCAGCGACTCGGCCTCGGGATCCGCGAGGCCGATGGAGACGCAGTAGAAGGGGAGCCCCCGCGAGGCGTTGTGGGAGCCGTCCAGCGGGTCCAGCACCAGGGTGGCCTCCGGCTCCTCCCCGACGGTCACCTCGCCCGACTCCTCGCTGATCACCCGGACCTCCAGGCCCCGGTCCTCGAGCCCGCGGAGGAAGGCCCGCTCGGCGATCTCGTCCACCCGCATGGTGGGGGTGCCGTCGGCGCCGCGCCCCACCTTCTCCCAGCCCCGCTCGACGCGGGGGACGCGGGGGAGGACCCGTTCCGTCACGATCCGCTCGAGCTCACTCCTGAGGGACTCCAACGGGGATTCGCCCCCACAGGACGACCGCGGATACGGCCGCCGCCCACTCGTCCTCCTCCGGCTCGTTGAAGGCGGTCGCGGTCTTGACCTCGAGGATCTCCTCGCCGCGCGCCCTCGCCATCTCCTCCACGTCCCGGAGGGCCAGCTCCTCCGCCCGGTCCGGGTCCGAGGCGTCGGATCGCTCCGCGATAATGCCGAACCCCGACTCGAGGCGGGCCACGCACACGCAGCTGGCCACCGGGCCCCGGTCCACGGACCGGGCCAGGACCGCGGGGACGATCGCGCCGGGGGGTAGGGGCGGGGGCGCGTCCTCCTCCTCGGCGTTCGGTGGGAGGATGCTGGTGAGTGTTACCAGGTTCCAGTTCCCGATGCCCGCGTCGAGCAGCGCGGCGTCGAACGCGGCCAGGGAGGTGTCCGCCCGCCCGGTGCCGGTCACCAGGGCGTACCGGACGGTCGACATCGGGACCCCCGGTCCCGAGGCCGAGTATTATTAGTAAGGGACCGCCGGGGAGCGCGTCCCCTCGGGGGATGCCGGATGGCGGTCAAGAAGGTGGAGGTCCGCCAGCTGAAGAAGGGCAAGTACATCATGATCGACGACGAGCCCTGCAAGATCGTGGAGTACACGACGTCCTCGCCGGGCAAGCACGGGTCGGCGAAGGCGCGGATCGTCGCGGTGGGGCTCTTCGACGGGAAGAAGCGGACGATCACCAAGCCGGTGGACGCGAAGGTGGACGTGCCGGTGATCGAGCGGAAGACCGCGCAGGTGATCTCGGTCATGGACGACACGGTGCAGCTGATGGACATGGAGACCTACGAGACGTTCGAGGTACCGAAGCCGGAGGACGAGGAGCTGGCCTCGCAGCTGGAGGAGGGCGTGATGGTCGAGTACATGGAGGCGGCGGGCAAGCGCAAGATTGTCGGGATCAAGGAGGAGGAGTAGCCCCCGATTCCCCCTCTCGTTCTCCCCCTCGGACGTGCGCTCCCCGGACGTCACCGTGCTCGGCCTGCCCTCGGAGCGCGTGCTGCCCGGGTACCCGCGCGGCCAGGCCCGGGCCCCCGGCGTGATCCGTCGAGCGGCGCGCGGCCTGGACTTCTTCGAGCCCGGCCTGGGCGACCCGCTGGAGGAGCTGACCCTCGTGGACGAGGGCGACCTCCCGGACTTCCGTCCGCGCACCCGGCCCCGGGCCTTCCTGATCCTGGGTGGGGATCACACCGTTACCGCGCGGGCCGTGTCCCGGCTGCGCCCGCGCCGCCTCCTGTGGTTGGACGCGCACCCGGACCTGCTTCCCTCGGAGCGGCACGACGGGGCCCTGCGCGCCTGCCTGAGGCGCGTGGGAAGGGCGGGTCTGGTCGGCGTCCGGGCCTGGTCGCGGCGGGAGTGGGAGGAGCTGGAGGGGTCGGATCGGCTCCGGCTGCTCTCCCCGGAGGAGGCCGTGGAGGCGGCGGGCCGCGCGGACTACGTGTCGCTGGATTTGGACGCGCTGGACCCGTCGGTCGCCCCCGGCGTGACCACCCCGGAGCCCGGGGGGCTGGGGTTCGAGGAGGTGGCGCGGATCGTGCGGGAGGCGGGTCGCGCGGGCGCGCACCTGGACGTGGTGGAGCTGTGCCCGGAGGTGGAGTCCCACGTGACCCCGGTCGTGGCCTGCCGGCTGATCGGGGAGTACCTGAAGGGGTTCTTGGAGGGTTGAGCGAGCGGCGGCACTTCCGGTACGATCCGGACATGAGCGTGGACGACTTCCTGCGGCGCATGGGCGAGGTGGGGGCGCTCGGGGCGGGTCGGCTGGCGCGCGCGGCGGAGGTGCTCGAGCGGATGTGGGACTCGGGCGCGACGGTGCTGTTGACGGTGGCCGGCCCGGCCGTCGCGGGCGGGCTGCGGGACCTGTTCGAGCTGCTCATCCGGGAGGGGTTGGTGGACGCGGTCATCACGTCCGGGGCGAACGTCGTGCACGACGCGCTGGAGGCCCTGGGCGGCGTGCACGTGGTCAAGGGTCGGAGGAACGTGGACGGGTACGGGCGCGTGTACGACGTGCACGTGCCCATGGAGGCGTTCGAGCGCTTCGAGCGGTTCATGCGCGGCGTGTTGAGGGACCTGCCCGAGCGGGTCTCGGGGCGGGAGCTGCTCTGGGAGATGGGGCGGCGATTGGAGGACGGGTTCCTGCGGGCCGCGGCCGAGGAGGGGGTCCCGGTCTACTCCCCGGGCCTGCTGGACTCGATGGTCGGGCTGCACGTGTGGTTGTACGCGCAGGATCACCGGCTGGAGCTGGACCTGGTGGACGACATGCACCACCTGGCCGACCTGGTGTTCGAGGCGGATGAGCTGGGCGCGATCATGCTCGGGGGGAGCGTGCCCAAGCACTTCGCGATGGGCGCGGCCATGCTCCGCGGCGGGCTGGATTACGCGGTTCAGATCACGATGGACCGGCCGGAGACGGGGAGCCTTAGCGGGGCGCCGCTGGAGGAGGGTAAGTCCTGGGACAAGGTGCGGGAGGACGCGGAGGTGGCCACGGTGATCGGCGACTACACGGTCCTGTTCCCCCTGCTCGTAACGGGCGTCCTACAGCGGCTGGGGATCGGGAGATGCTGACCGGGGCGCTGCTGGCCGCGGTCTCCGGGGCGCTGCTGAAGCTGGCCGACGACCTGGTGGATCGGGCCGGTCGGCGGCGCGCCGCGCTGCTGCCCGGGGCGCTCGCCGCGCTGGTCGCCGTCGCCTCCGTCCCTATGGGGGTGGGCCCCGAGCTCTACCTGGGGCTGACCCTGGGGAACGGGGTGGTGGGGAAGCTCGACGAGCCCTGTCATTGGGTCGCCGCGGTCGCGGTCACCGTGGGCGCGGTGCTGCTGGCTCCCCGGGGGCCGGGCGCGGTCCCGCTCCTCCTGATCGCCCTGCTCGCGGCCGTGGACGAGCTGGTGCATCCGTGGGATCCGTGGGGTCTGCGTCCCGTCCTGAAGGTGGGCGTGGTGGTGGGGTGGCTCGCGGGGCTTTTGGACTGGGGCGTGACGGTGGCCGCGCTGGCGTTCGATCTCGGGTACCACGCGGGTGAGCTCGTGGGGGTGCGGTGGGTTGTTCGAGCCGAGGACGCGCCTCATCGTGGCGCTGGACGTGGGTCTGGAGCGGGCGGTGGAGCTGGCGGAGCGGCTGGATGGGCGCGTGGACGGGTTTAAGATCGGATACGACGTCGTTTTGGAGGCGGGCGCGGAGGGCGTGCGGGAGGTGGCCCGCGCGGTGAGGGAGTCCTTCGTGCTGGTGGACCTGAAGGTGGCCGACATTCCCGAGGTCTCGCGGCGCATCGTCGCCGCCGTGTCGGAGCGCGGCGCGGACGCCGTGATCGTGCACGGGTTCGTGGGCCGGGACGTCGTCCGGGAGTGCGCTCGGGAGGCGCCGGTCGTGGTCGTGGCGACGATGAGCCACCCGGGGGCGCGACGGTTCTACGATCCGGTGTGCCGGGAGGTCGTTCGGGTCTGCGAGCACCTGGACGGTGTGGTGGGGTTCGTGGCCCCGGCCACGCGGCCGGCTCAGGTGCGCGCGGTGCGGGAGCTCACCGACAAGGTCATAATCAGCCCGGGCGTGGGCGCTCAGGGCGCGGAGCCGGGCTCGGCGTTGGAGGCCGGGGCCGACTTCGAGATCGTGGGTCGGGCGGTCACCCGGGCCGAGGATCCGGAGCGGGCGGTGGAGGATCTGGTTCGGGCGATGAGGAGTTCCAGGCCGACGGACGGGGACGAATGAAGAGCCCTGTGAGCCCCGAGCCCTACCGCTCCAGTTCCACCACGTGCTCGTCCATGTCCACCCGCTTCACCCGGGCGCCCTCGATGAACCGCTCCTCGCCCGTGATGTCGCGTAGGAGGATCCCGTCCTCCTGCACCTCCAGGTAGAGCACGTCCTCGGCCACCGTCTCGCCGTCCAGCCGCACCCGGAACTCACACATCGGTGTCACCCCGTAACACCGTTCAGGAGATCAATGATATCAGTTTCGGGAAGGGCCGAAGGGAGACGCGGAACCGGCGTCCCGTCCCCTCGTCCCCTGGGCGGAACCGGGTGCGGCTGAGGAGGGCGATGGAGCCGTTCCGGGGCGGGTTCAGCCCGAGGCGTCGGGCGAACCGGCGGGCGAGGCGGAGGGCGAGGTCGGGGTCCGGGCGGCGGGTGAGGAGCTGGGTGTAGGCCAGCGCGGGTTCGAGCCGGCTCCGGTCCAGTCGGGGCAGCTCTCGTCGGGTGTCCAGGGGGACGGGTCGTTCCACGGTGAGGGTGCGTTCGGGGAGGGGGATGCGCGCCGTCTTCACCCGGTCCGGGTAGCCGGTGCGGAGGCGGAGGACCGCGCCCCCGTGCCAGATGGTGGTCACGTCGCCCAGCCCGGTGCCGAGTTGGAGCTCGATCTCGTGGGCGCGGCGGGCGATCCAGCGGGGGTCGGCGGTCCCCTCGAGGCGCAGTTGGGCGGCCAGTAGGGTGCCGAGGGCGGACGCGGCGCTGGTTCCGAGCCCGCAGCCGGGGGGTGCGCGGAACTCGTACCGGACGCTGAGGCCCGTGCCCAGGGTCTCGGCGCAGGCGCGGGCGATCTCGTCGCCGACGGGGTGGTTCGCGCGCACGCGGACGCGGTCGGTGCGGAGGGGTCGGGCGCGCACGCGCACGACGTCCTCGATCGCGATGCCGAGTCCGATGGAGCCGGCGCGTCGGGGGTCGTGGTGCGGGAGTGGGTAGAAGAAGCAGGTGAGGGCGCCGGGGACGGAGACTTTCATTCAGAGGTACTCCCGGAGGAGCTCGGGGACCTCCCAGGGCTTCTCGGCGACGTCGGCTCCGGCGCGCCTCAGCGCCCGGATCTTGGATTCGGCCGTGCCGGCGCCCCGCTCGATGATGGCGCCCGCGTGGCCCATGCGCTTGCCGGGTGGGGCGTGGCGGCCGGCGATGTAGGCGACGACGGGTTTGGGGAAGTCGGTCTCCACGATGTACTCGGCGGCGAGCTCCTCCGCGTTGCCCCCGATCTCGCCGATGAGGACGACGGCCTCGGTGCGGCGGTCCTCCCGGACGTACTCGAGGAAGTCGATGAAGGTGGTGCCGACGATCTGGTCGCCGCCGAGCCCCACGCAGAGGGACTGGCCGATCCCGGCCTCCGTCATGGACTGGACGATCTCGTACGTGAGGGTGCCGCTGCGGGAGGCGACGGCGACCTCGCCCTCGGTGAACACGTGGTGGGGCATGATGCCGAGCTTGGTGCGCTCGGGGGGGACGATGAGCCCGGGCGTGTTGGGGCCGATGATCCGGATGCCCTCCCAGCGGGCCAGCTCGACGAACCGCATCGTGTCGTGGGCGGGGATGTGCTCGGTGATGACCACGATCGGGTCCAGCCCGGCCTCGATGGCCTCCATGACCGCGTCGGGGGCGGCCGGGGCGGGGACGAAGACGACGGAGGCCTCGGCCCCGGTCTCCTCCACGGCCTCCTCGACCGTGTCGTAGACGGGGACCCCGTGGACCTCCTGCCCGCCCTTGCCCGGGGTCACTCCGGCGACGACGTTCGTCCCGTACTCGAGCATGAGCTTGGTGTGGAAGCTGCCGTGGCGCCCGGTGATGCCCTGGACGAGCACGCGGGTGTCGCCGTCGATCACGGGGCTCACCCCGCGAGCTCGACGGCCTTCTTCACGGCCTCCTCCAGGTCGGTGAAGGCCTCGATCCCGTGCTCGCGGAGGATGCGCTGGCCCTCCTCCTCGTTCGTGCCCACGAGGCGGACGACGAGTGGGATGTCCACGTCCTCCAGGACGGAGACGACGCCCTTCGCGACCTCGTCGCAGCGGGTGATCCCGCCGAAGATGTTGATGAGGATGACGTCCACGTCCAGCTCGGCGACCCGGAGGATGGCGCGCTTGATCAGGGTGGGGTCCGCCCCGCCGCCCACGTCCAGGAAGTTGGCGGGCTCGCCCCCGAGGTCCTTGACCAGGTCGATGGTGGCCATGGTGAGCCCGGCCCCGTTCGCGATGATCCCGATGTTGCCGTCCAGCTCCACGAAGGGGAAGTCCTCGGTCTTCTCGGCGAACTCGGGGTGCCGGAGGTACGCCGCGTCCTCGTCCAGGTTGACGACCGCGTCGACGGCGACGAGCTCCCCGTCCCGGGTCAGGACCAGCGGGTTGACCTCGACCAGGTGGGCGTCGTACTCGTTGAACACCCGGTAGAGGGCGAGGGCGACGCGCTCCAGCGCCGGGGCGTGGCGCCTGGGTATCTCCGCCTCCAGCGCGGTCCGGCGGGCCTCGAACCCGCGGAGCCCCAGGACGGGGTCGACGTGCGTGCGGGCGATCCTCTCGTCCGGGACCTCCTCGATGTCGACCCCGCCCTCCCGGGAGACGAGCAGGACGGGGACGCGCTCGGCCCGGTCCAGGGTGATGGACACGTACCACTCCTCCTCGATGTCGACGCGCTCCTCCACGAGCACCTGCTTCACCACCTCACCCCGGATCTTGGAGCCCAGCAGCCGTTCCGCCGCCTCGCGCGCCTCCCGGGGGTCGTCGGCGAAGAGCACGCCGCCCGCCTTCCCGCGGGCCCCCACGGGCACCTGGGCCTTCACGACCACCGGGCCGTCGATCCGTTCGGCGATCCGAGCCGCCTCCTCGGGGGTTCGGGCGAGGTCGCCCTCGGGGATGGGGACGCCCTGCTCTCTCAGGAGCCGCTTCGCCTGGTACTCGAGCAGTCGGATCATTCGCGGACCCCCCGGGCCCCCTGCTCGACGGCCCGGACGTTGACCTCCTCGGTGCCGGGGGGCACCGCGTCCCGGACGGCGCGCTTCAGGGCCTCCTCGGACACGAGGTCGGTGAGCTCGCGCAGGGCGCCGAGGATGACCATGTTGGCGACGATGCGGAGGCCCAGTTGTTCCTCGGCGATCCTCGTGGCGGGCACGCCCACGTGCTCGACGTCGTGCTCCTCGTTGGGCTCGACGAGGGTGGAGTCGTAGACGATGAGACCGTCCTCCCTCACCTGGGGGGCGTACCGGTCGTAGGCCTCCTGGGACATGGTGACGAGGTAGTGGGGGCGTCGCACGTACGGGTACATGATCTCCTCGTCCGAGACGATGACGTCGGAGCGGGAGGCGCCGCCGCGGGCCTCCGGGCCGTAGGATTGGGTCTGGACGGCGTTGTAGCCCTCGTACACGGCCGCGGCCCGGCCGAGGACGACCCCGGCGAGGATGACGCCCTGGCCGCCGAAGCCGCTGATTCTAACCTCCTTCCTCATCGCCGCTCACCTCCTCGATGAGCTCGTGCACGCGCTCGTGGAAGGGTTTGCGCTCCTCGTCCCGGAGGATGCCGATTCGGATCTTGCCGGGCTCGTCCTTGGTGCTCGTGTTCTCCCTCAGCCACTCGAGCATCTCGCGGGGGCTCTTCAGGTCGTTGCGGCGCCCGTAGTTGGTGGGGCACTGGGAGAGGACGTCGATGAAGGAGAAGCCGTCCCGCTCGAGGGCGCGGTGGATGGCCCGTTTGAGCTGTTGGGGGTGCGCCGTGGTCCAGCGCTCGACGTGGGGGGCGCCGGCCCCCATGACGAGCTCGCAGAGGTCGAAGGGGGGCTCGGGGTTCCCGTACGGGGTCGTCGTGGACTTGGCGCCCTCCGGCGTGGTGGGGCTCACCTGGCCGCCGGTCATGCCGTAGATGAGGTTGTTGGAGCAGATCACGGTCACGTCGAGGTTCCGGCGGGCGGCGTGGATGAGGTGGTTCCCGCCGATCGCGGCCGCGTCCCCGTCGCCGGTGAGGACGATGATCTCCAGGTCGGGGTTCGCCAGCTTGAGGCCGGTGGCGAAGGCCAGCGGGCGCCCGTGGGTCGTGTGGAGGGAGTCGAGCCGCACGTAGCCGGGGAGGCGGGAGGAGCAGCCGATGCCGGAGACGAGGACGGTCCGGTCGGGGTCGAGCTCGCCCGCCTCGAACTTCTCGGCGAGGGCGCGGACGAGCACGTTCAGGATGGTCCCGTTTCCGCACCCCGGGCAGAGGATGTGCGGCATCCGCTCCCACCGGATGAGGTCCCGCCAGTTCACGGGGCTCACCCCTGGAGGCGCTCGGCCTCCTCGATCACGCGCTCCGGGGTGGGCGGGTAGCCGCCCGGGTACTCGAGGGCGTGCACGCACTCCGCGTCCAGGGCGCGCTCGATCATCTCGACGTACTGGCCGAGGTTCATCTCGACGACGAGCACCTCGTACCCGTCGAGGAGCCTCCGGACGAGGTCCGGGTCGAAGGGGTGAATGACCCGGGGGCGGAAGACCGTGGCGTTGAGCTCCTCGGCCGCCTCGAGGACGGTCCGGGCGCAGCCGCCGTAGGCCACGAGGGCCAGGTCGGACTCGCGCTCGATGAGGTCGTACCCGACGCTCTCGTGGATCCTCCGGGCGCGCTTGCGGACCTTGTTGCAGAGCCGGCGGACCAGCCGACGGTGCACCTCGGGGTCGTCGGTGGCGGGGTAGCCCCGCTCGTCGTGGGTCAGGCCGGTCACGTGCACGCGGTGCCCGCGCCCGAACACGGGCATGGGGGGCACGAGGTCGTCCGGTTCCAGGGGGAAGGGCTCCCGGACCTCCTCCCCCTCCTCCGGCAGCTCGCGGTCCACGGTCTCGACGTCCTCCCTCAGGATCACGCGCTCGCGCATGTGCCCGACGACCTCGTCGGCGAGGAGGACCGCGGGGACGCGCAGTCGCTCGGCCCAGTTGAAGCACTCGACGGTGAGGTCGTACATCTCCTGGACGGTGGAGGGGGCGAGCGCGACGACCTCGTAGTCCCCGTGACCGCCCCAGCGGGCCTGCATCACGTCGGACTGGGAGGCCTTGGTGGGCTGGCCGGTGCTGGGCCCGCCGCGCTGGACGTTCACGACCACGCACGGGGTCTCGGTCATGGCGGCGAAGCTCATGTGCTCCTGCATGAGGGAGAAGCCGGGCCCGGAGGTCGCGGTCATGGCCTTCACGCCGGCCCAGGAGGCGCCGATGACGGCGGCCAGCGAGCCGATCTCGTCCTCCATCTGCACGTAAACGCCGCCGACCTCCGGCAGCCGCTCGCTCATGCGCTCGGCGATCTCGGTGGATGGGGTGATCGGGTAGCCCGCGAAGAACCGGCACCCGGCCGCGATCGCGCCCTCGGCGCAAGCCTCGTTACCCTGCAGGAACTCGACCCGTCCGCTCACGAGCCCTCCCCCTTCCTCCTGACCTCGATGGCGAGGTCCGGGCAGATCAGCTCGCACTGGCGGCAGCCCCGGCAGCCTCCCACGTACTCGGGGAGCCGGTACCCCCGCTCGTTCCTCCGGTCGGACTCCCGGAGGGCGTCCACGGGGCAGGTCCAGACGCAGAGGAAGCAGCCCTTGCACAGGCGCTCGTCGATCTCGACCGTGTACTCGTCCTCGGCCACGCGTCCACCCCCGTCAGGCCTCGAGCATCCCGTCCAGGAGCTCCTCGCACGCCGAGCGGACGGTCTCGTCCTCCCACACGGGGCGGCCCTGGAGCTCGAGCCGCTTCAGCCCGGGGGACTCGGGCACGGTGACGGTGACGTCCGCGTCGACGTCGGGTCCCTCCACGCCCTCCACCCACTTGTTGCGCACGAGGGCGAGCCGGTCGACGCCCATCCGTCGGGCGAGTCGGGCGGACTCCCGGGCGTTCTTGAAGGACTTGACCGAGGGCTCGCAGACGATGACAATCCAGTCCACCGCCTCGAGCACGCGCCGGCCGAAGTGCTCCAGGCCCGCGTCCGTGTCCACGACGATCGCCTCGCCCCGGTCGGCGACGACGTGCCGAATCAGCCGGCGCGCGAGGGCGGCCGCGGGGCAGAAGCAGCCCTCGCCGGCGTCCTCCACCCGGCCGACCACGAGGAGGCGCAGCCCGGGCTCGACCTCGACGGCGAGTCGGTCGGGGAGGTCCGAGACGCGCGGGTTGACCCGGAAGAGGGGGCCGAACGTCGCGCCGGGGGGCGCGCCCGTCCGCTCCCGGATGAGCTCCTCCCGCTCGACGACCGGGGTGGGGGGCTCGTCGAGGCCCATCGAGTACGCGAGGTCCGGGTCGGGGTCGGCGTCCACGGCGAGGACCTCGTGCCCGCGCTCGGCCAGGAGCTTGGCGAGGGTGGCGGCGATGGTGGTCTTGCCCACGCCCCCCTTCCCGACGATCCCGAGCTTCATGGGGACCCTCGCCCGGGCTACCCCTCTTCCCGCAGGATCCGGTGCGCGCGTTGGAGCTGTTCGGCGAACCACTCGCGCTTCTCGCGGGGGAGGTCCGACTTGGAGAGGAGGCGGAGGGCGCCCCGGTCGCAGGCCTCGACGCAGGCGGGCGCCTTCTTGGGCGCGTCCACGCAGAGTGTGCACTTCTCGGCCCGGCCGTCCGCGAGCTCGATGGCGCCGAAGGGGCAGGCGACGGCGCAGAGCCCGCAGCCGATGCAGTCCTCGGTGACGATCAGCGCCCCACCCTCCTCCCGGATCGCGTCGATCGGGCAGGCGGCGGCGCAGGGCGGGTCGTCGCACTGGAGGCAGGTCACCGGGGGTGCGTCCTCGGAGACCTTGTAGATGCGCGCGTGCCCGTGGGTCTCCTCGCAGGCCTTCACGCACTTGCTGCAGCCGCGGCACCGGTCCGGGTCGACCGCGAGGACGAGGGTGTCCGGCACGGTCGGGCCTCCCCTTAGAGGACGTGTTTCCGGATCCAGTCCCAGGTGAGCTTGATACCCTCCTTGAGGTCCGTCTCGGGCTCGAAGTCGAGCTCCTTGCGGGCCCGGGTGACGTCCAGGTAGATGCGGCGCACCTCGCCCGGGCGGGCGTGCTCGTACACGACCTTCACGTCCCGGTTCGTGACCTCGCGGATGAGGTCGATGAGCTCGTTGATGGAGGTCTCCCGCCCGGAGCCGATGTTGTAGGTGCCGTGCCCGCGCTCGACCGCGTCGGCGGTCACGCGGGCGACGTCCTGGACGAAGATGAAGTCCCGGGTCTGCTCGCCGTCGCCGAAGACGCGGAGGGGCTCGTTCCTGGCGGCGCGGAGGAGGAAGATCGGGATGACGCCGGCCTCGCCGCGCGGGTCCTGGCGGGGCCCGTACACGTTCGCGTACCGGAGGATCACGTGGTCGAGGTCGTACGCCTCGGCGTACACGCGGACGTAGTGCTCGCCGGCCAGCTTGGACGCGCCGTAGTTGGAGATGGGGTGGGTGGGGTGCTCCTCGTCCACGGGTAGGTACCGCGGTTCCCCGTACACGGCCCCGCCGGAGGAGGCGTACACGAGGCGGTCGACCTCGTGGCGGGCGGCGAGGGCGGCCAGGTTCAGGGTTCCGATCGCGTTCACGGTCGCGTCCGCGAGGGGGTTGTCCATGGAGTAGCGGACGTTCGTCTGCGCGGCGAGGTGGACGATGACGTCGGGCTGTAGCTCCCGGAGGACGGTCTCGAGCCCGTGGGGATCCCGGACGTCCGTTCGCCAGAACTCGACGTCGTCGAGCACGCGCTCGAGGTTGGTCAGGTCACCGGTGATGAGGGCGTCGACGACGCCCACGTGGTAGTCGCGGGCGACGAGCTCCTCGACCACGTGCGAGCCGATGAAGCCGGCCCCGCCCGTCACCAGCACGGTGGTCACCGGGCTATCCCTCCTCCTTGATCCGGAGGAGCCCTTCCTTCTCGAGGAATTCGGGGAGTTCTGAGGAGTCCTGCGTGCCGATCACGACCTTCCACCCGGTCGCGTCCTCGACGTCCCCTTTCACCGCCGCGGCCTTGCCGGGGATCACGAGCACGCGGTGGTTGACCTTGTCCTCCACGTTGAACTCCTCGAGGGCCTCCTTCACCGCCTGCCCGTTGAACTGGCCGCCCGCGACGCTGACGTCGACGGCCAGCCCGCCCGTGTCGATGACGAGGAGCCAGCAGTCCACGTCCGCGCTCTCAAGGTCGTCGGCCACGCAGTGGTACGTGAGGGTGAAGTTGGTCGTGACGAGCACGGGGGAGTGCTCGTCCGGGTCCCCGATCTTGTAGAGGCCCGGGTCCACCGCCTGCGGCTCGCGCGGGTCCGTGTAGATGCACTGGCGCTGGGTCAGGACGGGCAGCAGGGCCCAGGGCTCGAGGGTGTCCATGATCAGGGCGTCCGCGTAGCGGAGCACGCAGGCGGCGGCGAGGTAGGACTCGCGCCGGGCCGCCTCCACCGGGTCGTCCTCCAGGAAGCGGTACGGGAAGGTGGTGACCAGGGTGGGGTACCCGAGGGGCTCGAACTCCTCCTCGACGGCGGCCTTGCGGAGCTCGGCCAGCTTGTCCGTCGTGGCGACCACGTCGTGGGGGCCGAACTCCGTGCCCGGGTCCAGGAGCAGGTCCTCCACCCGCTCGCGCGCGCGGACCGAGAGCTCGACCAGGTCCTCGACCTCGGTGGCGTGGAGGCCGAGCGGGCACTCGTGCTCCGCCGCGAGCTCGACCAGGTCTTCCAGGTTCTCCTCGGTGGCCGGGTAGAGGAGGGGGCGCTCGTCGAACGCGTCCAGGCCCGCCGCGAGCACCCGGGGGTCCTGCGAGATCAGGGCGATCGCGAGGTCCTCGGAGTGCTCCACGGCCGTCTCCACGGCCGCGGCGAATCGCTCCGGGTCGCCGGTCCGGGAGACGACGGCCAGCCCGTCCACGCGGAGGGTCTCGCCCACGCGCTCGACCTGGAACTCCTGGGCGCGCTCGGTCTTCTCGCGCAGCTCGTCCTCCTCCATGTCGTCGTACACGGCGATGAACACGGGGGGCGGGTTGAAGTACGAGAGCTCGTGGCGGAAGAGGACCTCGTCGCCGCCCACGACCACCTCGCGGTCGCCCCGGCAGATGGTGACCTCGCGGACGGGCGGGGCGAGGAGTTCGCGGAGCTTCTTCAGGGAGTCCTCGTCTAGGTTCGGGCAGTCCTCGGGGTCGGCCTCCCTGTTGACGAGCTTGGTCGCGAACTCCATGCAGGTCTTGCAGCCGCAGGCTCCGCAGTTGGACTTGGGGAGGAGGTTGTACACCTCCATCACGTCGGCTCGCGGCACGGGGGCGACCCCCTAGGCGATGAAGTCCGTAACGTGCACGTCCCCCACCTCCCGCTCCCGGCCCATGTACTCGAGCGCCTCCTGCACGACCTGGACGGCCCAGGGGTGGAACATCATGAGGAGGTCCGCGCCGCACAGGGCGACGGTGGTCGCGGTCACGGCCTCCCAGAGCGGGCCCCGGTACTCGCGCGGGCCCCAGCTCTCCTCCTTCATCCAGGCCTCCCGGGCGGCCCACGCGTTGGTCGAACCGCTCGAGATGGGCATCTGGAGGTACTCGTCGCCGTGGAGGGCGGCGAGGCGGATCCGGGTCATCACGTCGACCGTGTACTCGATCCCGTAGCCGAGCGCGCACGTGGTCGGGTCCATCACCACGTCCTCCTTCGAGAGGCCCAGGTTGAGCACCCGCTTGTTCAGGGTTTTCATCATGTTAACATCGACCGGCGCGAAGGTCAGGACCACGTGCCCGTGCTCCTTGGCCGCCTCGACCACCCGCTCGAAGTCCATGTCCTCGTTGATCGAGGAGAGCATCACCCGCTCGCCCTCGCACACCTCGGCCGCCTTCACGAACACCTCCACGTCCTTCTCCGGGTCGCCCGAGCCGCCCACGATGATCGGGACCTTGACCGCGTCCAGCACGTCCTCCAGGGTCTCCATCGCCTCCTCCACGGGCGCGTCGTGCAGCTTCGGGGACGTGCTCACCAGGTGCAGCGTGATCACGTCCACGCCGTACCGCTTCACGACCGTCCTGGCCCAGTCCACGGGGTCCTCGATCACGTCCCCCAGCTCCTCCCGGATGGGACCCGGGATGCCCACGTCCGGGGTGTCGAACACGTCGAAGGTGACGACGGGCGGGTTGGGTCGCGGGGCCTCAAAGACGAAGTAAGCCCGCTCGCCGCCGAGCTTGACCACGCGATCCCGCGTCCCGCCCTCGGAGCGCGTCGCGCCGAGCTGGACCTCGGCGACCTCGCCCTCGTACTCCTCCACCGGGGGCTCGTACTCGGGCACCTCGACCTCTCGCTCGACCGCCTCCGCACGGGGCCGCACCAGCCGCTCCCACACCTCTCGGGGCAGCGCCTGGGCGACCGTGCGCAGTTCGAGCTCCAGCTCGTCCGCTTCGATCGACACGTCCCGAAGCTCCACCTCCCGCACCTCACCCTCGCCCAGGATGCGATTGAACAGCTCCCGCAGCAGGTCCTCCGGGCGGCGCTCGGACACCTACAACACCCCCGCCCGGGAGAGAATCTCGCGGAGGTCGGTCCGGGCTTTGGACTCGGGCGGGAGCTCGGTAAGCGGTCGACCGCGCAGCTCGAGCTCGACCAGCTCCTCGTCCGGGCGGACGCGCCCGAGGAAGGAGAGCCCCATCCGCTCGCCCTCGCGCCGGATCACGCGGTACTCCCGGTCCGTGACCCGGTTCGCCACGACCCGGACGTCCTCCACCTCGGACTCGAGCTCGTCGATGAGCTCCACGATCCGGCGGGCGGTGTTCAGGGCCTTGCGGGAGTGGTCGACCACGATCAGAACGAGGTCGACGCCGTCGATGATGCCGCGGCTGACGTGCTCCAGCCCGGCCTCGCAGTCCATGATCACGAGGTCGTACCTCGGGAGGAGCTCGGACATGACCCGGCGGAGCCAGTGGTTGACCGCGCAGTAGCACCCGCGGCCCTCGGAGCGGCCCATGACGAGGAGATCGTAGTCCTCGGTCTCGTGGAGGGCGGTCATGACCAGGTACTCCATGTACGCCTGCTTGTCGAAGCCGGGCGGGAGCTGCTCCTCCTCGATCTCGCGCTTGAACCGCTCCCGCACCTCGCCCAGCGTGGTCTCGGGCTCGACGCCCAGCGCGTCGGGGAGGTTCGCGTCCGGGTCCGCGTCGATGACGAGGAGGTCGCCGGCCCCGCGCTCGGTGAGCTCGAGGACGGTGAGGGCGGCGAGGACGGTCTTCCCCGTCCCGCCCTTCCCGGTGAAGGCGAGGATCAACCCTTTCCTTCCCTGTCCTCCCGCTTGATGATGACCCGTTCCGCGTAGATCTTGGCGTTCTTGAGGACGATCTTCACGTTGAGCCCGCCGCCGGGCGCGACGGGCAGCTCCTCCAGCTCCATGGTGGGGCGCTCCTCGGCGGCCTCCTCGGCCCTCTCCTCCTCGGCCTCAACCTCCTCCTCTTCCTCCTCCCACCGCTCGACGACGGGGTGCTCGACCTCCTCGAGGAACTCCCGGAGCTCCTCGACCGTGGTCGCGTCCTCCTCGGTGGCGATCTTGTCGTACAGCTCGTCCGGGATGGCGTGCTTCACCCGCTCCTTCAGCGCCTTGGGCATCCAGACGACGCGCTCCCAACCGCCGTCGTACTGGAGGAACTTGTCCGACTCCATGTACCCGTACGACACGCCCACGAAGCCGGGCTTCTGTTCGCCCCCGCTCGCCTCGCCCGCCAGCGTGGAGAAGGGCATGCCCAGCGGGGTGTCACCCTGGTACTCGCGGTCGACGATGCCGAACCCGTCCACCTCCGGGATGTAGAACACGACCGCCTGGAAGCAGCCGCAGCTCGTGTGCGGGTGCTCGAGGCAGGAGTGCAGGTAGACGCGCTCCACGGCGCCCTGGGAGTGCTCCCTGACCGCCTCGTTCACGCCGTCGTACTCGCCCGCCTCCGGGTCCAGGCACTCGCCCTTCTCGATGGGAAAGATCGGTCCCTCGGGATCGATCTTGTACGCCGCCTTGGCGTCGTGCCAGGTGATGGAGCCGCAGAGGCTCGGCCGGTCGGGGGTGATCACGCACACGTGCGTGGGTGCGAAGGACTGGCACATGAGGCACACGTAGAACTCGTCCACGTCCTCCTCGGAGAGCTCGCGCGCCCGCTCGTCCCGCTTCCGGTAGATCTCCCGCGCCTTCTCGACGAACTCCTTCACGCGGTCCTCGTCCGTCATCAGGGTGACCTCGATCGCGTCGATCACGTTGCCGAACTCCTCCTTGAACAGCTCCCGCAGGGCGATGCCCAGGTGCTCGAGGCGGAAGCCTTTCTCGACCGCGTCCTTGGACACGCGGCACCAGATCTGGTCCCGCTGGTTTAGGTGCATGAAACCCTCCACGTAGTTGCAGAATTCGTGGATGCGCCGCTCTAGGACGCCCTCCACGTCCTCCTCCAGGTCCTCCCCGGCCGCCCTGACGAGGATACCGAACGGGTACCTCTCGCCCTCCTCCATCTCGTCGATGTCCGGGCCGATCACCTCGACCTTGTCCGGCTCAAGCTCGTCCTCGTCCACCACGCGGAAGAGCTCGGCGCCGAAGCTCTTCGGGCCGGCGAGCTCCACGTACATGTCACCGCTGCGGATCCGCTCGCCCTCGTGTCGGGGGCTCACGTCCACGGGCAGGTCCGACAGGCTCGTCAACTCGACTCACCCCTCGCCCTCCTCGGGCGGGAGTAAGGTGGGGTCGGACGCGCGCGAGCCCGGCGTCCAGCCGGACTCCTTCAGGCGCTCCAGGAGCTCGGACTTGAGCGCGAGGGGGACGTCGTTCTCGTCCCGGATGAGCCGGTCCAGGTCGGGGGGCAGCTCGTCGTACAGCTCCCGGTACAGCTCCACGTACGCCTCGACCTTCTTCTGCCGGGCTTCCGGGGTGTCGTTGGGGCGCATGCAGAGGCGGGCGGCCGTGACCGCGGCCTCCCTCCAGTCCGAGACCGCGCACCGGAGGTGCTCCGGGGTGGGATCCTCCGCCTCCTCGCCCGAGCGGGCGTCGAACACGCGGGCCTCTCGGTCGGTCAGGAGGGAGCCGGCGTCCGGCTCCGGGCCGAGCACCACGGGCACGCCCCACCGGGTCACCCCGTAGGCCACGGAGACGAGGTGCTCCGACGGGTCCTTCACCCACGCCACCACGCAGGCGCCGACCCGGTTGAGCACGTAGTCGGCCACCCGGGTGAACCGGCCCCGGATCGGGAGCTTGCCGAAGATCACGCCGACGCGGACGCAGGCGCCGACCAGGTGCGCGGCGGAGGTGCAGGGGCCGGTGTGGAGCAGGGTGTCCGGGTACCGGTCGTACAGGGATCGCCCCTCCTCGTCCCGATGGTGACCCAGCGCGACGCCCAGGCAGCCGGGAACGAGGACGAGGTAACCGTGCTCCAGGAGGGCCTCGGCGATCTTCGCGGGCTCCTCCGCGTCCTCGGGGCGCTCGGGGCAGGAGAGCAGTACGACCAGGCCGGGGATGTCGCCGGACACGACGGGGACGCCCACGTTCCGGATGACCACGTCCGAGAGCCGGGTGGGCGGGCCCACGCGGAACCGCCACGAGGGGGCCGCGCCGCGGTCCCGGGCGCCGGAGACGCGGAGCGCCGTCCAGGCGGCGACCTCCACGGCCTTCAGGGGGTCCTCGACGTAGACGGCGTCCTCCTCCGAGGCGAGGGTCTCGACGATCGCCTCCGGGGGCTCGTCGGTGAGGTCGGGTAGGTCCGCCGCGCGGGCGCCGGTGGTGGCGATCAGCTTGGACCCGGCCTCCCGGGCCGCCTCCACCGCGTCCTCGCCCGGGCACGCGCCGTCCACGACCACCGCGTCCGCCAGGCCGGAGGCGACGTACTCCCGGTACATGGAGAGCGGGCCCAGGATCCGGACGTGATCGTCCGCGTCCGGCCACGCGGTGTGGGTCAGCCCGACGAGCTCCACCTGCCGCGCGAGCGCGCCGAGCTCCTCCACGATCGCGCGCCCGAGGAGCGGGAGGTGCCCGATCAGGAGGACGGTGGGGCGGTTCGGGAGGTCTTCGGCCCCCACCTCGAAGGTCTCCTCGGCGTCCTGGGTCTCCATCAGGGTGGCGAGGGCGGCGTCCGCGATCTCCGCCGCCAGGACCCCGGCCGTGCCGGCGTGGAGGGCGACGGCCTCGTAGTCCTCGAGCCGGTGGGTTCGGGTCAGCTCGGCCAGGGAGCGCGTGAGCTCCCGCTCGGCGTAGTAGAGCCCGGTCTCGAGGTCAGGGGCGCGCTCGGGGGCGTCGTTCAGGAGGGTCTCGAAGAGGGGGAGCGGGTTCTCGGCCTCGAAGTCGGGCGACAGCTCGCCGCCGGATCGGCGGAGCAGGTCCACCGTCAGTCGAGCGGTGGTGAGTAGGGTGGCCGCGCCCTGGCAGCAGAGGTGGGCGATCGTGCGGAGGGTTTCCCGGCGCTCCTCCTCGGACTCGCCGGGGACGACGGTGAGGTCGTAGAGGGAGGTGAGGGTGCGGTCCCAGGGGAGGAGGTCGCGCAGGGTGGGTCCGTCCGCGCCCCGGACCTTCGGGGGTTCCTCCATGCGGAGCTCTCGGATCTCGATCTGGACGTCCTCCATCTCGACCATCCGGGTGCCCCCAACCTCACGCGAGTCGGTCCAGCTCGCGCAGGAACTCGTCCCGGTCCAGGGTGGGGAGGGAGTAGTCGGCGCTCGGGTGGTACTCGGGGTTCAGTGAGATCTTCACGAGGTCGGGCCGGGCGTGGCGGAGGCTCTGGAGCACGCGGTCCGTGACGTCCGGTCGGGAGCCGGTGAAGGCGACCACGTCGGGGTGGGAGCCGAGGACGGGGGCGTCCCGCTGCAGTAGGGTGGCGAGCTCGACGAGGCCCATCTTGCGGCCCAGGTCGTCGCCCCGGTAGGGGGCCGTGCAGACGGCGGTGGCCCGGAGTCGTTGGATCAGTCGGGCGGCGCGCTCCCGCCATTCCTCGTCCTCGGCGGCCCGGGGCCCCACGACCACCAGGGGCTCGTCCGCCCGTTTGAGCAGGGTGCGCAGGACGGGGGCGCGGGCGGTCTCGGCCCGGCCGGTGTACAGGAACGTGGGGTCCTTGGGTAGGGGCACGTGGCTCAGCCCCGCTCCTGCCCTTTCAGCAGGGTGGGCTCGGAGATGGGTTTCCGGGGCTTCCAGCCGATCTCCTTCAGGTACTCCAGGATCTCGTCGCGGAGCGTGAGGGGGACGTCGTTCTCGTCGCGGACGTAGAGTGGGAGGTCGGGCGGGAGCTCGCCGTAGAACTCCCGGTACAGTTCCACGTAGTTCTGGAGCTTGGTCTGTCGGCCCTGGGGCGTGTCGTTGGGCCGGATGCACAGTTTGACGGCCTGGACGAGGGCCTCGCGCCAGTCCTCGGCCGCGTACTTGAGGTGGATGGGGCAGTGTTCCTCCCGTTCCTCGCCCGTGCGGGCGTCGTAGACGGTCCAGTCGCCGTCCAGGTCGCCGATGTACAGGGTCTGGTAGTTGAGCCCGGCCGGGCCGTAGACGATGGGGATGCCCCAGCGGGTGAACCCGGTCGAGATGGCGAGGGCCTTCTGGCTCATGGCGCCCCAGAGGACGCCGCACGCGCCGATGCGGTTGAGGATGTAGTCGGCGATCTCCTTGAAGTTGCCCTTGAGGGGCTTCTTCGCGAAGATGGCGGCGATCTTGATGCAGGCGCCGAGGATGTGCGCGTTGGAGACGCAGGAGCCCGTGTTCACGAGGCAGCCGGCGTCGAACCGGTCCTCGTACCGTTCGTACAGGGTCTTGCCCTCCTCGTCGGTGTAGTAACCGAGGCACATGGCCGTGCAGCCGGAGGTCACGACGATGTAGTTCCGCTCCAGCAGCTCCTCGACCATCCGGCCGACCTCGCGGATGTCGTCGGGGTAGTTGGGGCAGGCGACGAAGGCGACGACGCCGGGGATGTCGCCCATGACGATCGGGCCGCCGACCTGCCGGATCTCCACGTCCTTGATCGGGCCGCGGCCCGTGCGGACCCGGTAGCGCTCCTCCCGGGCGTTCAGGCGCCAGGCGTCCTCGATGATCCGCATCACGGGGATCTTCGCGGGGCACTCGGACTCGCACCGGGCGCAGCCCACGCACCGGTGGAAGAGCTCGGCCAGGTCCTCGAGGTCGCCCTCGCGGGCCTTCCGCAGCGCCTCCACGATGGGGAGGTCGTTCGGGCACACGCGCTCGCAGTCGCCGCACTCCAGGCAGCGCTCCGCGTGCCGCTTGATCTCGTCCGGGTCGGGTGGGGGCAGCTCCTTCCGGCGCTGCTCGTGAACGCGGAGCGCGACCTCGACCGCCACCTTCGCCGCCTTTTCGAGGTCCTCGATGTACACGGCCATCCACTCGCCGGAGGCCATCCGTTCCACGATCTTGTCCGTGGGCTCGTCCGTGACGTCGGGCAGGCCGGCCATGAGGACGTTCCGCGTCGCGATGACGCGGGTGCCCACCTCGCGGGCCTCCTCCACGAGGTCGGCGCGGATGCACTGCTCGTCCAGGATGATCACGTCCGCGATGCCCATTCGCACGTAGTGCAGCTGTCGGGAGAGGGGTCCGATGACCTTGGCGCGCTTCTCGACCCGGGACGCGTCCCAGGCCGTGCAGCAGATGCCGAGGACCTCGACCCGCTCGTCCAGCCCGCGCTCCTCGAGGTAGTCCAGGACCTCGGTGCCGGGGGCGACGTTGTGGCCGATGAGGAGGATGCAGGGCTTGGAGTCGTCCGCCGCGTAGGGTCCGAACTCGACGAAGGGGGACTCGCCCTTGGGCATGTCGAAGGCGACGATCTGGGTCACGTCCGCCAGCTCGAGCGCGAGGGTGTCGAGCATGCCGGCGTGGAGGGCCTTGGACTCGTAGTCGTGGGGGTCGGACTCCTGGCCCACGTGGGTGGCGGCGAGGACCTGGGTCAGCTCGCGCTCGAGGTACTCGAGGCCGCGTTTCAGGTCGGACACGCGTCGGGGTTCGAACCCGAGGAGGGTCTCGAAGATGGGGGTCTGCACGTCGATCTCGGGGCCGAGGTCGATCTCCACGTCGCCGACGTGGTCTAGGACGTACTCGATGAGGTGTCGGGCGTGGGTGGCGTGGCACGCGGTTCCGATGCAGGTCTTGATGGTGGTCATCCGGGCCGCGTGGGCGCGGAGGTCGATCCCGCACGCCCCGCGCCGTCCCTCGGCGAGGTTGCAGCGGCCGAACGTGCAGAGGCAACACATGTCGCAGATTGGAAACGCGGCGATCCGGTACCGGGAGAAGAGTCGTCGGTCCCAGTCCTTCAGGTCGGAGAGGGTGGGG